>Ga0247805_1000006_pt1 | contig 385807 bp, 309 predicted proteins | sample UWRJL044104R1_FD_180930 | JGI IMG/M metagenome (GOLD analysis project Ga0247805, IMG submission 180930) | Plant litter microbial communities from Arlington Agricultural Research Station in Wisconsin, United States - UWRJ-L044-104R-1 | ecosystem: Environmental > Terrestrial > Plant litter >... | reverse complement strand
GTACCTGGTTCTGTTGGTGCTGGCCTCCCGCTCGATGATTCCACCAAAGGTGCTCTTGGTGGTCAGGCCGTAGTCTATGGCTAGGCGGAAAACCGGATCGTTCCACTTGTCTAGGCTATTGGTCTGCTGGCTGAGTACTCCTGGGTTTAACTGGCGCTGCCTATTGTTTTTCGTCAAATAGCCGCCCTTGTGCAGGGCAGCATATCCGCTGATGGCGAGTTTTCCGGTGCCATAGTTCATTAGGGCCGATAGGTCCAGCCAGCTGCTGGTGGCCTGGGAGGTGCTCAGGTCCAGGTTTCCGCTAATGCCCTTTGCCACTCCAGTGGTCTTGATGTTGATGATGCCCGTGTTGCCGTTTACCTCGTACTTTGCCGGAGGGCTGCTGAGCAGCTCCACCTGTCTGATGCTTCCCGTGGGCATGGACTTGAGCATTTTGGCAAGGTCGCTTGGGGTCAACCTAACCACCTTGTCATTGATCATTATCTGGACTTCGGATTTGCCGCTCATCAGTATGGCGTCCTCGTTGTCGCTGATGGTGATCCCCGGGGCAAGGCCCAGGATCTCCAGGCCATTTGAGGCGAGTTTTCTGATGCCCTGGTTCACGCTGATCACACTCCGGTCGGTCTGTTGGATGATCAGGGGTACATTGGCCTGGATGAGGACCTCGCTGAGCTGGTTTTCGATTGGTTTCAGGCGAATGGTGCCAAGGGCTCGCTGAGCGGTAAGGATGGTGTCGGGGCGAAAGCCCATGGCGCTGATGACCAACTGATCCATTGTCGCGGTGTTTGCAAGGAAATGCCCCGCGGTGTCGGTCAACATGGTCCTGATCAGTTTTGGGCCGGTAAAGATCCGTACAACAGATCCGGGAAGGGCAAGCCCTTTCTCATCTACGACCTTTCCGCTGAGCTGGGCGATGGCGCTGATGGAGCAAATACAGATGGCCATTGATAGTAATAATTTTTTCATTTCCCAAAGGTGCAGCTGCTGCGAAGGAGCATCGCTTCAGAACATGATATGACCCCACTAATCGGGTAAATATTCCCTGGGGCTTTTTCCTGTCATCTTTTTAAAGGCGCGGTTGAAGGTGGACTTGGAATTGAAGCCGGCGTCATAGGCGGTCGCCAGTAGGCTGAAGTTCCGGTAGGCAGGAGTGTTCAGCAGGCGGATGGCCTCCCGTACCCGGAACTCGTTCACGTAATCGTTGAAGCTCTTTCCGTAGGTCCCGTTGATCACCTTGCTGAGCAGCGAGGCGTTAGTGCCCAGCTTCTTGGCCAGTTCGGTGAGGGTGAGTTCGGCCTCGAGGTAGATCTTCTGGTCTTCCATCGCCTCATCCACCTTGAGCTTCCAGTCCTCCATCCAGCTCTGGTTCTGGTAGTGGATATCGATCGTTCCGGGCTGCGGTTTTAGCGGCTCGGTGTAGGCGCTCAGCAGGTAGGGCTGGAAATTGAGCTTGATGATGGCCCTTGCGCCATAGGCGCTGATGGCCATGTAATAGGTGATAAGGGCGAAGGCGAAGAAATAGTACCACGAGCGGACATACATCATCTCTAAGAACAGCGAGAGGACGTGCTCGGAGATGAGCAAGATTGTCAGGATGGCAAAGCTGTAAAGGAAATTGCGCAGCCACTTGAAGCTGGCCGAATCGGCGAAGGAAAATTCGAATCCGGAAAATATGATGTAGCTTCGGTAGTAGCGGATGGAAAGGACCAGGTAGACCAGGATGCTGAGCGACCAGCTCCAGCCGTACCAACTATCGAAATCCGGATCGCTCTCCCCGTCCATCAGGAAATAATGTCCCACCAATAGCTTATCGGTCAGTACGATGACCAGGCTCCAGAGCAGGTAAAGTGTCCCGGGCAGGAAGTGCAGATAGTCTCGCCGGGTCAGCCGGTACCGTGCATCTGTCAGGCTTTTCAGGTAAAGATAAAGTAGCGGGCCAAAGAACAGCGCATGGATAAAGGGGGTATAGAAGAGCACCTCGCGGTAGGGCTGGGTATCGTACCAACCTGCAAATCCCGACATCCAGGGAAAGATGAAAAGGGCTGAGAGCAGGCAGAACGTTCCCAGTATCCTGTCCGGCAGCCGCTGCTGGAGAATTCCCCTTTTGAAAAATAGAAAGCAGTACACGCACAGGTGTGTAAAAAAGATCAATAGCAGCGAACTTCGCAGCCCGAATTCAAAAAGCATGCACGAAGATAAGGTTTACCACGGTACAATAGGTGTCAGAACATGATTTGACACGCAGGCAGTATAAAACTTATTCAGCTTTGACAGGATAGGTAAGCTAAGAAACGCTATTGAAACTGGGTGAAAGCGCTCTTCCATTTTTTGCCTTAAATCTAACATTCAACGTAATATATCAACATGAAAAAAGTGCCCATTACCCTCATTTTGATCCTGTCCTTTTTTTGAGCCTTTGGCCATAACATCTACTTACCAAGACTTAAAAAGCAGTTGAACAGTTTGCTGCGCGAGGACTAGAAATATCCCCAGATGTTCGCTCTTGATTTACATTAAAATTCGGTAATAGTCCTACTGGGGTTTTTAAAAACTGCCTTTATTTCTGTTTAGAGCCGCAATTTCCCTTAGATTATCAATAATATCGTTCAATGCTAATGGGTTGAGGAATATACCGTGACTTTGAACAAGTCAGAGTTTGGTTTTTTATGTCAAATCGGCCTTTAATGCTATCTCAGCCTTATTCAAACCGCTCCTGTTAAAGGGTTTTCTATTTAGTAGGATCAGCAGATTGCCTTTGAACTCTTTTATGCTTTTACAAATTTGATTTAATATTTCAGATCTGATTTGGCTATCGTGTAAATAACCCTCCTTTCCTTGATTCTGTCCCCTTTCAATAAACATACTTTTGATAAGAAAATCTCTTCAAAGTTCCATTTCATACCATAAATAGCAACAACTATCCCATTTTATTTTTAATGCTGTTCTGCAATCATAGTTTTAGGCTATCATTCTTTAAACAAATTTAATTATGAAATTATATTCAATCATTCTAGCAGTATTAATTGCAAGTTGTTTTACATCGGCAAATGCCCAAAAGAACAAAGCAATCTTAAAAGGTAAAGTAGCTAATTGGCCTACAGACACTGTATACTTTGCTACATTTACCTTCCATTCTCCATATTCTACTGTAGAAGGTTTTCAAGTCCTTAAGGCAGATCAAACATTTGAATACGTCTTTAACAAAGTAGATCAACCCTTTGTTGTTTATTTAACTCCAGAGCGAAAATTTCTTGACTTAAGAAACGATGTGCTTTATGAAAACTTAACAGATAAATACTATATCGGCTATTGCAAAAACTTCTATGATTGCCCCATCACTACTTACTTAATAGAACCAGGAACGGAGACCAATGTTGAATTGACAAAAACCAAACGCTATGGAAAAACAGGGATGAAATTCTTAAATGCAGACAAGTATAATTCCGAATTTTATCAAACTACATTCGACTTGGAACAAGGACTTGATGAAGCACTAGATTCTAGATTTGATGAAGCATTAAAAGACATCAAAAACATAGATAAAGCAATTAAGAATTTAAGCCGTAAATTAAATGAATTATTAACTAAATTAGATAAAGAGCAACATCATATCAGCCCATTTTTGTATAAGTATACAAAATCAGAAATCGAATTTGGAGCTAAAAAGGAATTTCTAAGATACCTACTATTGAATCATAAAGAAGAAGCATCGAAACTATTTAGAAATAAAATTCCAAAGGAAATAAGTAATGTTGTTGAATTTAATAAAGAGAGTATAGATGATGCTACGTTGATCAGTCAAGAGTATAATGAGTTCCTTGAATTGTATTTAAATTTCAAATTTAGTAAGCTAAAAAATGAATTGATTATCTATAAAGAGCTTGATAAAGAGAAATTCGACTTTGCTTTAAAGGAACTTCCACGGGCATCAAAGTATTTTTATTTGGCAAACAACCTCTTGCATTTAAAATACAACGTAAAAACAAAGGAGCTTGTTCCTAGGCTGATTAAACTATACCCCGACGGAAAATTGAATAAATTATTGAAAAAATATAACAATTATGACCATGCAGTTACATAAAAAGAAGACTATACCATATCTGGAAATTGCTATTAATATCTTAATTCTGTTAATCATTTACGCATTTTCAGTTCTCACGCCTAAAATGGGCAAAAAAGAGATTTTATCAATAACGTTAGTGCTTTCAATATTCTATATCCATACTTTTTTTATCATTCCAGCCTTAGTAGCACAAAAAAAGAAACTGAGATATGCTATTTTGACCATTGCGCTTTCCGCAACTTTTTACCTGCTAATTGGAAAAATAATTCGCACTTTATTTGATGATGTTCAAACATCGGAAGACGTTTTCTACACAATTTTTACGTTAACTGCCGTGCTTTTATTAACGCTGTCTTTATCGTTTGTATATGCTTATGTACGTACAATAAAAGCCAAAGAAAGATCATTTGACTTAAGGTTGGGTAGTAAAGAATCAGAATTAAGACTTTTGAAGTCGCAAGTTAACCCACATTTCTTGTTCAACTCTTTGAATGCTATATATGCCACTGCTTTGGTCGAAAATTCGCCTAAAACAAGTGAAAGCATTGCAAAACTGGCAAGTTTAATCCGATATATGCAGCAAGACATGAATGAAAATTTCATTCCGCTGCAAAATGAAATCAAATACATTGAAGATTATGTCGCTATTCAAAAGATACGTTCTGCAGTAGAGCCAATGGTAGAATTACGATTTGAAAATATTGAAAATTACATGATTAGTCCTGGACTTCTAATTCCCTTTGTGGAAAATGCATTTAAATATGGAATAGATCCATCAAAGCCTTCAAAATTAGAGATATCAGTATGTTGTGCTAATAATTGGATAATTTTTGAATGTATAAATACTTACCATGAAGGTTATAAAACCTACGAGAAGGAAGAGGGCTTTGGTATAGGGATTAAAAATACAAAAAAACGTTTGGAACTAGTTTATCAAGAAAACCATACTTTTGAAATTAAAAAACTGAATGGAGTTTTTTCGGTAAAAATAGATATAAATACTGCTGAGAAATGATAATAGCCATTGCAATAGACGATGAACCAAAAGCGCTTGAGGTTATCAAATTCCATTGCGCCAAAATTGAGCGTTTAGATCTGATCGCTCAATTTTCTGATCCTACAGAAGCAATTGCTTTTTTAAGACAAAATCCTGTCGATTTAATATTTCTAGACATCAATATGCCCAATATGTCGGGTTTGGAAATGTTGGAAGAATTAAAATTAAAACCAAATATCATTTTCACTACGGCCTATGCAAATTTCGCTCTCGAAAGTTATGCTTATAACGCCATTGATTATTTATTGAAACCCTTTGAATTTGATCGATTTCAAATGGCCGTAGATAAATTGGAAGAACGGATTTCTTTTCAAAAGAATAAAAATACTTTCTTTTTCATAAAAGATGGATTCCAAAATATTAAAATTCAATTCAAAGAAATTTTCTTTATCAAAGGTTCTGGGAATTACTTGGATGTTATCCTAAAAGAAAAAGTACATTCTCCTCGAATGACATTTATGGAACTCGTAGAAAAATTACCTTCCTCAGAATTTATAAGAGTGCATCAGTCGTATGTTGTCAATATTCATACAATCGACAAAATCGAAAATAACCATGTTCACATAGATAAATATGAAATCCCTATAAGTGGTCGTTATAGAGATTTGTTCTTCAGGCGATTAAATCTAACGAAATAGATATTAAAAGCTGCGCTATTTTTTGAAAAGAATACTAAGTAAACGGCATATCTGTTTTGGGTAAAATCTCCCCATCGAAATAGTATATCAAAAGTGTTTATTTAATAATCATCAAATTTTTGATCCATTACAATCTGCTCAAGGTGATCTAATCTAAAATTACCTTAATTTTTTTGCCAAATTAAATGAATTTTTTCCTTTCCAAATCCTCAATAATGGGTTAAAGGGCAAATAAAAAGCGATTTAAATGTTCAATATATTCCTGCTGATTGGTACAACTCACGTTGAACTCTTCAAAGTGAGGTTTTTTACGTAATGATTATTGTTTTTTGCTACCTCAGTCTTGTTCAACGTATTCCTGCTTATGGTTTAGTTTGGCAAGGGAAATAACGAATTAGTTCAAAATGCCTTTATAAACTATAAAAAATCAAGTAAACAAAAGTTTTAAAGTTCTCCAAAATATTAACACGATTATTCCATAAATTGCGAAGCTTTATATAATAAAAATCAATGCATCAAAAGCTTCTTAATTATATCAATAGTCACAGTACTTTAGCACTTACCAGCGTAGAGGAAGAATTGATTAAAGCTGCATTTCAATATAAAAAACTTAGGAAAAAGCAATATCTTTTGCAGGAAGGAGATGTGTGTAAGCATTCTGCTTTCGTGGTTAAAGGCGCCATGCGACAATATAGTGTTGACGAAAAAGGTGTGGAACATGTTGTGCACCTTTTTATAGAAAATTATTGGGCAAGTGACCGAGAAAGTATGCTCATGCTAACGCCATCAGTTTTTAATATTGATGCATGGGAAGACACAGAGATACTTATCATTACGAGGGCAGAAATGCTTGATCTGATGTCAAAAATACCTGTTTTAGTAGAAATGATACGGTTAATGGATGAAAGAAATGCCATCGCTAATCAGAGAAGATTGAATTCTACTATAAGCGGCACCGCAGAAAGACGATATGAAGAGTTTTCAAGCAATCATCCTCAATTTATCCAGCGATTTCCGCAACATGTTATCGCATCTTTCTTAGGTATAACCAAAGAGACATTAAGCAGAATAAGAAAACAATCTATTAGATAAATCATTCAAATTTATTTTTTTTTTGAAAACCGTTGACATTTATCAACGGTTTTTTTTATCATATCTCATCTTCCTGAGCATTATTTCTATTGCAATTTTGTATCGTCAAATAAAGATTAAATCAAATTTAAAGAACAATGGAAAATACAAATTTAAGTCCCATGTTAGCCACAAAACTTCTACAAAACAGTTTGGACAGGTTTTTAGCAAAAGACATGAAAGGTTGGAGTGAGTTATGCGCTGAAGATGTAGTGGCCGAATTTCCTTTCGCTCCAGAAGGATCGCAGACAAAATTTGAAGGAAGAGAAGCGCTTTATGCTTACCTAAAAGATTATCCTAGCTATATCGATGTTAAATCTTTGCCAACTTTAAAGATCTATGGAACAACTGATGCCAATGTTGCCATCGCAGAATGGAGTGCCTCAGGAATGGTAATTGGTAATGGTAATCCTTATGAAATGAGCTATGCCACCTTCGTTACTTTCCGAGATGGACTTATTGTGAATTATCGCGAATACTGGAACCCACAGGCCTTTCAAAAAGCAATGAGCGGTGGAAGTTTTGCGGAATAATTGATTTCAAACATTTTGAAATGGACTTACTATTAAGAACCGTTGATTTCTATTGACGGTTTTTTATGTTTACTCTTTTAAGCGATTATTAATATTACAATTATACATGCTCCAGCAACTAAAGTTGAATGAAAATTTAGATGAATAATTAATTAATTTAGTGTCCTATTAATCAATGTTTCATTTAAAAAAAAATGACTGACCTTCTTCAACAGAACATCTCCAGCCATATTACTATTTCTAATGATGAAAGAAATAGATTTTGTAATCTCTTTGTACATAAGCTGCTCAAAAAAAAGAGTTTTTTATTGCAGGAGGGCGAAACTTGTAAATTTGAAGGATTTGTAATCAAAGGACTTTTCCGTGTTTATCATTTGGATCAAAATGGTTTTGAAAATATATTGTATTTCGCGATGGAAAATTGGTGGATTACAGATATTGATAGTTTTACCAACGAGAAACCTTCCAAACTTTATATAGAAGCACTCGAAGACAGCGAAGTATTGCTAATTTCTAAGAAGGACAAGGAATTTGCCTACACTAACCTTCCTCAAATAGAAAAACTGTTTAGGATAATGACCCAAAAAACGCACGTTGCCCTGCAAAGGAGAATGATTGATAACTTGAGCAAAAATGCCGATCAGCGCTACATGGATTTTATTGAAAAGTATCCGCAACTTCTACAACGATTAACCAATCTTCAAATCGCAGCATACTTAGGCATTAGTCATGAATTTTTGAGTAAGATTAGAAAGAAAATAGTAAGCAACAGCTAGGATATTTTTATTTATTGAACTTGTTCAATCTTTTTGTCTTGATGTTGCATGCATATTTGTATCACCAATTAAAACAGAAAAAATGAAATCAATTATCTCAACATTATTTTTAACTATTCTAATCTTATCCAAAATGGAAGCAAATGCACAAAGTTTCAAAATTATTGAAACCACTAATTTAAAACTGGAAGTTTATAACGCATCAGAAAATGCTTTTGGTGTAGCGTCAGTAATCGTTTCTGGTAAAACCGATGCAGTTTTGATAGATGCACAATTTACTTTGGCAGATGCTGAGAAAGTTGCTACCGAAATCAAAAAAGCGGGAAAAAAATTAACCGTTATCTACGTTTCCCATGCAGATCCAGATTACTATTTCGGATTGGAGGTATTCAAAAAATATTTCCCTGAAGTAACCGCTTATGCTTCGCCAGCAACAGTTGAGGCGATCAAGGCTTCTGCACAGAAAAAATTGGACGTTTGGGGTGAGCGTTTGGGCAAGGCCATTACTTCTAATGTGGTATTACCTCAGGTTTTAAAAGGAAATAGCATTGAGTTAGAGGGGCAGAAACTTGAAATTGTTAGTTTGGATGAGTTTGCGGCAAAAACTTTTGTTTGGGTTCCCTCAATCAAGGCGGTTATAGGCGGCATCAATGTTTTTGGAACTACCTTTAATCTTTGGATGGCAGATGCACAGACAGCAGAAGCCCGTAAAAATTGGATTACTGTTTTAGATAAAATTGAAGCTTTACAGCCCGTAATTGTTATTCCAGCACATGCCAATAATGCAAGCCCATTTGATATTAGCGCAGTAAAACATACCAAAAGTTATATCCAGTTCTACGAAGAGGCTTTAAAAACCAACAAGACTTCAGAAGATTTAATCAAAGCTATCAAGGCAAAATACCCTACCTTAACTTTTGAAACTGCATTGCAAATTGGTGCCAAAGTAAATACTGGCGAAATGAAATGGTAAAATTTAAAAATATATTCAGGCTGATGTTGCTTATTGCAGTATCAGGCTGTTTATCTAATCAAAAGAAAATGACAAATCTTGAAATTGTAAAAAGCACGTACGAAGGTAAGACTTCGGAAGAAAATGGTAAGAATTTGGCTAAGTCTGTAGCAGATGATTTCTCTTGGACCGAAGCTAAAGGTTTTCCTTATGCAGGTACCTACACAGGGCTAGCAGAAGTAACCAAGAATGTTTTTAGCAGATTGGGAAGCGAATGGATTGATTATAAATTTACACCAGAAGATTATGTAGCCAGCGATAACAAAGTTGTAGCCTTTGGAACTTATACGGGGACCTACAAAATTACAGGCAAGCCATTTGAAGCAAGAGTAGCACACATCTGGAAATTAAAAGATAGTAAAATTATCAGTTTTGAACAGTTTGTTGACAGCAAAACGGTAGTTGATGCAATGAAATAAGCTCAAAGTAAATACTTAATAATTAACTTATCACAATGAAAATCCTCAAGCAAATTATAGCAGAAATAAAGAATACGAAAGATGAAGATACCCATCAATTGCAGGGTCTGATATTGCGGTATATCTGCTATGCCCCAAAAATGCCATTGCGGATTTTTCAGGAAAACTTGCTTGAACGTGCTGAAAAAAACAAGCTTAAAGTTTATGATGAGTATTTCTCTGGACAAGATTTGACTTTTCAAGCTTTTAAGTGGGGAAAGGGGACACGAAAAATATTACTCACCCACGGATGGGGCTCGAAAGCGGCCGATCTTTATGAAATAATAATGGCCTTGGAACAGATTGAAAATGTAGAGGTCATTGCTTTCGACGCTCCCGGCAATGGCGCATCTGAAGGTGAGTTGTCTAGTCTGTTGCTGTTTGTGGAGGGTGTGAAAGCTATTGTCGCTCAGTACGGTATACCTGAAGTAACCATTGGGCATTCATTGGGTGCTACGGCGAACATTATGGCATTGGAACAGTTAAAGATCCATCCCAAGCAGATCATAAGCATCGCTCCATTAATTGATCTGGGTAAAAATTTTGAGGCGAGTATGGATGCGATTGATATACACAAATCTATTCAACATACTTTTTTTGAAAATTTTGAAGAAAGATTTAAAAAGCCAGTTTCTAAATATAATCTAGTTGACTGGTCAGCTTTTACTACTGATGCATCGAAACATTGGGTGGCTTATGATGAAAATGATTTGGTTTCTCCTCGTTCATATATAAATGCCTTTTTAAATTCAAATCCTGCTATAGGATCTATAAATTACATCGGAGCTGGTCATGAACGAATCATTAAATCATCAGCCATGATAGAAAATGTAATAAAAATCATAGGTTAGCATGTCCATTATAGTTATTCAATTCAACTCACTTTTTATTGCCCTCTATTATCAAATCTTATCTAAAAAAATTAAATAAATATTTTATTATCAATCAATTGTAGTAATTTTATAGAATAGCACCTAACGTATAAACAACGGTTCTCAAAAGAATTGCTTTTTTCTGGTTATTTCTAGATCAAATTAGGAATATAAATTAATTTTACTTCTGTAAGCTTAATTTTTGCTGTTTTATAAAACCTTCCTTGTCTTTTTTTACTTCCTCCAATATTGCTTTCCTATCTGCGGGGAGTGCAAAATATTTATCAGCCCATAAATTAATCTCAAGCATCAAGGGAAGTAAATCAATCCCTTTTTGGGTTAGTTTATACAATACTTTGGCTTTGCTATCCGGATGGTCTTGTTTGGTAATTACACCATTTTCTTCCAACATCTGTAATCTAGAAGCCAAAATATTAGTCGCTATTTTTTCATCCGATTTAAGGAAATCACCATACGTACACTGTTTAGCAAACATTAAGTCCCTCACAATCAATAAAGACCATTTGTCTCCCCATATATCTAATGAGCTGCTAATTGGGCATTCCGACCGCTTTTTTAAATCTCCCATAAAATAAATTATAAAATCACTTGCAAAATGAAAGTTGTTTGTATATTTGTACTTGCAAAACGCAAGCAAATTTACAAAATTTATCACAAATACAATGAAAACTACAGGAAATACGATATTTATCAGCGGTGGAAGTGCCGGAATAGGCCTAGCCATTGCTAAAAAATTTAATGCAGCAGGTAATAAAATCATCATTAACGGACGTAGCGAGGAACGTTTGCAAAATGCCCTAAAAGAATTGGACAATGCCATTGCCATGCAAGGCGATTTATCAGTAAAAGCAGACCGATTAAAAATTGCTGAAGAATTGAAAAATAATCATCCAGACCTAAACATCATCATTAATAATGCTGGCGCAGCTTTTATGAACGATTTAAGCAATAGTAATCACAACTCAGCAGAAAAAGCTTACCAAGAAATCAATACCAATTACATCAGTGTAATAGATTTTACAGCTTTAACTTTGCCACAGCTTTTACAACAAGAAGAGGCAGCAATTGTAAATGTTTCTTCGATAGCGGTGTTTAGATCTAACAAATATTTACCAACGTACTCGGCAAGTAAAGCCGCACTGCATAGTTATACCCAAGGGCTTAGAGATACCTTTGCAGAAAATGAAAATTTAGGAGTGTACGAACTATATCCACCATTGGTTAATACCGAGTTTTCGGCAGAGATTGGTGGTGCAAATGGAATTCCAGCTTCAGAAGTTGCTGATGAATTGTTTATTGGGCTAGGAAAAAATCAATTTGAAATTCCAGTAGGGGATACTAAAAAAATCCACGAGCTGGTTATCCCAATTACAGAACAGGTTCCACATTAATATTAAAAGCGATGAATTTAAAAGGTAAAACAATTCTAATTACAGGTGGGGCATCTGGAATAGGATTGGAAGCGGCAAAGCAGTTTTTGGCAATTGGTGCAAAGGTGATTATTACTGGTAGAAACCAAGATAAGTTGGCTGCGGCAAAGCAAAGTATTCCTTCCTTAATTGCTATTAGAAGCGATGTTGACAATGAGGATGATGCAAAAGCACTCTTTAAGGAGGTTAATGCGCTTGGTGGTATTGATATTTTATATCATAATGCAGGTGTTGGAACCCCAGGCTTAAACCTAGGTAAGGCAAATGCACAAATTTTAGAAAATGCCATTTATGAAATGAACGTGAACTACTTTGGTATCATTAGGCTAAATAATTTGTTTTTGGAGATGCTGAAAGCTAAAGCTGAAAGCGCAATTATCATTACTACTTCGTTACTTAGCATTGTTCCCGGAATAGAAGAACCAACTTATTCGGCTAGTAAAGTGGCTTTGGGCTTTTATACCAAATTACTAAGGAAAGATCTCGAAATATTAGATAGCACTGTAAAAGTATTCGAATTATTGCCACCACTTGTAGCTACAGCTATGACAGCCAATAGAAACGACAAGAAAATTTCTGCTCAAGAATTGGTAAAGGCATTGGTTTCGGGTATCAAAAAAAATCAATTAACGATAAGGGTAGGCGATTCGAAAATAGTATATTTAATGAGCAGATTTTTTCCAAAGCTGGCATTTAACCTCGTCAATCCTAAAAAAATATACAATAGCATAGGGTAATTGATACGAAATATGAAAGCATATACAGTTGAAAGATATGATAAGGAGCTAGGCTTAAAGCTAGCCGATTTGCCAGAACCTGAAGTTGGAGAAAATGATGTGTTTGTAGAAGTGCACGCTGCGGGAATTAACCTCTTGGATTCAAAGATAAAATCTGGTGAATTTAAGTTGATTTTACCTTACAAACTTCCCATTATTTTAGGGCATGATGTAGCAGGAATTGTCACTAAGGTTGGAAAAAATGTAAAGCAGTTTAACATAGGAGATGAGATTTATGCTCGTGTGGCTGATTTTCGTATGGGCACTTTTGCTGAATATATCGCCATTAACGAAAGTGATGTAGCCTTAAAACCAAATAACCTTTCTATGGAAGAAGCGGCATCCATTCCTTTGGTTGCACTTACTGCTTGGCAAACGCTGGTAGAAAAAGCAAATCTTAAAAAAGGACAGAAAGTTTTTATCCAAGCAGGCTCTGGAGGTGTGGGGACCATTGCAATACAATTGGCGAAACATCTGGGCGCAACTGTTGCTACAACGGCAAGTGAAAAAAGTTTTGCGATGCTAAAAGCGCTTGGATCCGATGTACTGATCGATTACAGAAAGGAAGATTTTGAAACCATCCTGAAAGACTACGATGTGGTGCTGAATAGCCAAGATACCCAAACACTTGAAAAGTCACTAAGAATACTAAAACCTGGAGGGAAGGCAATTTCAATCTCAGGACCACCAACACCAGATTTTGCCAAAGCAATTGGAGCATCTTGGATCATCAGAACCGTTCTATCATTATTTAGTTTTGGTATCAGAAAAAAGGCTAATAAACTAGGCGTGGCTTATTCTTTTCTATTTATGAGAGCTGATGGAAAGCAATTGAGCGAAATTACGTCATTAATAGCAGCAGGTACAATTGTTCCAGTAGTCGACAAAGTGTTTCTATTTGAGCAAGTCAACGAAGCGCTGACTTACGTAGAGAGCGGTCGTGCAAAAGGGAAAGTGGTTATCAAAATGAAATAAGATTAGCAGAAGGTCTGATCTATTTTGATAAAGCTGCTAAGTAGAAAGATCAATTCTTAGTGCTCTGAAAAGAGATGATATGAGGATTAAAAAAGCTTTCTAGTAAGTATTTTCTTATTAATTGCTACATTCGCTCAAAGCAAATTAGCTGTGGTAGATAACCATTCTTAATAATTTAATGAACTGAATGACCTTTTTATTCTTTTTTAGTGCTTTAGGAGCTTTTAATGGTTTTTTACTTTCATTATACTTTGCCATAAATGCTAAAAAGAAAATCTTTACAAACTATTTTCTATCCTTGCTATTATTGGTGCTGAGTATCAGGATTGCAAAATCCGTATTCTTTTATTTTAATCCCAACTTATCTAATATTTTTATTCAAATAGGGCTTTCCGCTTGTATTCTTATAGGTCCGTTTCTTTATTTATACCTAAAATCATATACGGAAAATGAGAAACAAAATTGGGTAAAACACCTATTACCTTATCTAATACCGATTAGCATTCTAGGGTATTTGTATCCGTATGATGAGCATATTGCCATTTGGAGCAGCTGGATTTTAAAAGCAATATACTTGCAATGGTTCATTTATATTGGCTGTTCTTATAAATACATCAAGCCTATTGCCCGAAAGCTAAAAGAAAAGGAAAGTTTAAAAAGAATAGAAGTCTGGTTTCTAAGCATCTATATTGGGGTGGCATTTACTTGGTTAGCTTATACCACCGCAGCCTATACATCCTATATCGTTGGCGCCTTATCTTTTACATTTGTACTGTATTTAATTGTACTGCTTTTGATTTTCAGGAACAGCCACGAGTCTACTTTTTTCAACGAAAAGGAGAAATACAAAAACAAAGAAATGGACAAAGAAACTCAAAATTTAATTGGTCAAAAACTATCCATCATTATTGAAAAAGAGCTATTTCTTAATCCAAGTTTTAGTCTTGAAGAAGCTGCAAAAGAATTAAAGTTAACAAAGCACTTATTGTCTCAATATGTAAATGAAGTTTTAGGTAAGTCTTTCTCCAATCTCATTAAAGAGTATAGAATTGAAAAGGCGAAAAAGTTATTAGAAACCGAAACGAACTATACCATCGAAAGTTTGGGGTATGATAGCGGCTTTAGTTCTAAATCAACCTTTTTTACCGCTTTTAAAAAAATCACAGGTTTAACTCCTGCAGAATATCAGAAAATGCAATCGAAATGAGTTCGAGATTATAGAATCGAACTTCTACATTATGATTTGAGAACCTTTTAACTATCCATACACTGGATATTTGCACTCATTATTAAAAAATAAAAATTTTATAAATGAGAAAAGTGTCTTTATTAATTGTGTGTATGGTATTGATGTTAAGCAATGCATTGATCGCTCAAATCAAAATTTCAGGAAAAGTGGTTAACCTTGATAACAATCCACTAGAATATGCAGAAGTTATCCTCTTTTCAGAAAAAGCGGTTCCGCTAATCAATCGCCTAACAAATGAGAAGGGTGAATTTAATATCGATTATCAAAAAGGTATTTACAAATTGGAAATTCGTCAGTTTAAACAGGTTTTATTTACCCAAAACATAACATTAGATACCGATTTTGAAATTGGAACGGTAACAGTAGACGCTACAAGTACCTTGGGAACAGTGGAGATTTCTAAAAAGAAAGAGTTAGTAGAGAGGAAAATAGATAGACTTGTTTTTAACATAGAAAATACGATTAGTGCCGTTGGTGGAGATGCTTTAGAAGCATTAAAAATTACACCGGGAGTATTGGTACGAAATGAGAGTGTAACTATTGTTGGCAAACAATCAATAAGGGTTTTGGTAGATGACAAAATGTTGGAACTAAGTGAGGGAGATTTAGCAAATTTCCTTAGGTCAATTCCAGCTGATAATATTAAAAACATAGAAGTAATTACCACACCGCCCGCAAAATACGATGCTGCTGGTGGCAGTGGACTGATCAACATCAGACTAAAAAAGGCACAGGCAGATTCTTGGAGCCTTTCCTTGGGCAGCAGCTATTTGCGCAGGTATGATGAGGGCGAAAGTACAATGACGAGCAACTTTATGTACAGCAAAAATAAGTTAAGCCTAAGTTCTTCATTAAATTACAGAGATGGTGGCGAAACTTTCCATTATCAAGATGATAACGTTTTCCCTACGGAATTATGGAATACCAAGCAACGATTTAACAGAGATTACAAAAGGCTGAATGCAGTTTTAGGAATACAGTATTTAGCTACTACTAACTGGAATTTAGGTTTTCAGTACATTGCCAATTTTAATAAAACACATTCCAATAGAAATACTCGATCATCTGTTTACGAAAGCAATGAAGACTTTCCGTTTAACGATATCGTTTCTTTTACTACTGCCGATCAAAAACCAGATTTCAATTCGATAAACTTTTTCAATGAGTTCAAGCTCGATTCTAATGGCAAGAAAATAATCTTGAATTTAGATTACTTTAAATATTCGAATAATGATACCAGACCTTACCAAGGTACATCGTTAATGAATAATCCGTATAACATCCAATATTTTAAAGGGATTAATGACAATACCCAAAGCACTAATAATTATTCTGGAAAAATAGATGTAGAACTGCCTGCAAAATTTGCCAATTGGAGTGCTGGCGCTAAAGTTTCTATTTCTAATACAGCAAACGACATCGCTGCTTTTAATAGCGGATTGGTTGATGTTCCTATCACAAATATCCCACAGACACGCCATCAGTTTGATTATAATGAATATATTCAGGCAGTATATTTCTCTGGACATAAGAAATTCAGGAATAACCTGGAAGCTCAAGTTGGGCTGAGAATAGAATCTACTCAAACGAAATCTTATAATGGTAATTTGAACCAATATTTGAATACCAATTACACCAAGCTATTTCCTACTGTCAATTTATCTTATACACCTACCGGAAATTCAACATACAGATTTAGTTACGGCAGGAGAATCGCAAGACCAAATTTCTCAGAGTTAAACCCAAATGTTACTTACATTACCCCATTTTTAACGGTAGAAGGCAATCAGGTTTTGAGGCCATATTTTATAGATAATTTGGAATTCATTTATTCGTATAAAAAGCTCGAAAGTAAACTTTACTACAGCATAGAAAACGATGTGTTTAACCAAATAGGTTTGCCAGATCTCAACACTAATCAAATACGATTGATTTATAAAAACATCTTTAATCTTAAAAGGTATGGGTTTTCTGAAACTTTTACCTTTGATAAAATTAAATGGTGGAACAGCAATAATTTATTTAATATAAACTACACTACAGCAAAAACTATCGATTTATCGGCAAGGGCTGTAAATGGTTTTACCTCTTTTTTTAATAGCAATAATGATTTTAATTTAAATACCTCCAAAACATTAACGTTCAACCTAGGTTTTGAATATTATTTCTTAGGAGCGTATGGCATAGATAAAATCAAACCATTTAGTTCAACATCATTTGCCATTCAATACCTTTTGCTTAATAAAGATTTAAGAATAAACTTAAGGGCGAATGATATTTTTAAAACAGATAGATATAGATTTAGCTCAATTGTGGCTGGTGTACACAGAAGCACAAACTATTATTTTGATACTCGATTGGTTCAATTGTCTGTAAGCTACAAGTTTGGAAGTAGGAAAGTTAATGTTAGCAATAGGCAAACTGGAAACCAAGAGGAGAGGTCAAGAACAGGAAATTGATTAAAAAGCTCACTCAAAAAATGGCGTCATCTGAGTATCGGATGACGCTTTTACCATTTTTTGATACCACCTTTTTAAGCAGAAATAGCTAGCCCCCAATTTCTAATTACCCCTCAACCATTTCTTCCAAAGATTTACTCAAAATGGCTACGGCATTTTCCATCTCTATTGTAGCTAAATTGCCAAAACCTAAACGGGTCGCGGTAAGGTTTTTAGTTTGGTATAAAATCGTTTTCGGCAGGAATAATCCATTTTCGGCACATTTCTTTTTCAGTTTAATTAAGTTAAAATGATCCAGCCACTCTACCCAAATGGCTAGTCCACGTGGAGGAAGGTTAAATTTTATCTTCCCTTTTAATTTTTCGGTAAGCAATTGTGCAAAATAATCCCTACGCTCTTTATAGGTTTTTCGGTTTTTCTTCGCAAGACGATGTACTTCGCCATCTTGTATCCAATCGGTTAAAACCTGCTCCTTAATAACATCAATTCCTGGCTCTAAAATAGCTTGGTGCTTTTCGAGTTCTTTAATAAATGCTGTTGGAGCAGCAACAAAACCATAACTAAATCCCACAGGCAAAGATCTGGCGAAAGAGCCAATATAAACTACGGTTTGATTAACATCTAAAGCAGCTAAAGGTAAAATTGGGTTGTTATCATAATGAAAATCAAAATCATAATCGTCTTCCAAAATGATAAAACCATATTGTTGGGCCAATTCAAGTATTTCTATCCTTCTTTTTGCACTTAAGGCTATTGTGGTTGGATAGTGGTAAATGGAAGTAAGATATAACATCCTGATAGGTTGTTCTTCGCAAATTCGCCTTAAGATTTCCGTATTTATCCCTTCATGATCAACAGGTACTGAGATAATTTTAGCACCACTATCGGCTAGAGTCATGTTAGATTGGTAATAACTTGGAGAGGCAACTACAACTTTATCTCCAACAGCAATTAACAATTTGGTAACCAAAAACAAACTTGTTTCGTGGCTCGATGTAGTGAGTAAATTTGATGGAGAGATACGAATACTCCGAGTTACATTCAGAAAATTGGCAAACTGCATTTTAAAATGTTGATGCGATTGAGTTTGGAGCTGCTGCCAAGTCTTTTTGTGTTTTTGCCTTTTTAGTTTAGACACATAAAGTCTGGCCAATATGTCTGTATGTATTAATCTTAAATCTGGTAAGCCATCATTAAATTGCAAAGGGAGTTCGCTCACCTCAGTTGGGTTTTCTAAAATTTCTGAACGTTTAAAAGTAAAGCCTGAAGTATTGACTAATTCATTTTTAGGCATTTGTATAGAAAGCTGTTTCTTTTTAACCTGTTTTTGATCAGATAAAATGAAAGTCCCTTTATTTGCCCTAATTTCTATAAAACCTTGTGCTTCCAGATCTTGGAATGCTTTGATAAGTGTATTTCTATTTACAGCTAATATTTTACACAATATGCGTGTGCCTGGTAGTTTTGTGCCTTCGGGTAATTGACCCATTTGTATAGCTTTAATAAATTCAAAAACCAATTGCAGATATAACGCTGTTTTGTCTTTTGCATTAAGTTGTATGAAACTTTTGAAAGGAATATTAACCGGACCATTCATTTTTTAAAAACTGGTATAGTATACTGGTACGGCAAGATACTATTTTTGTGAAAATTTATAAGAATGAAAATATTTTATTTTGCGATGTTACTATTATGGGGTGCTAATTTATATGCACAACAAAAACCAGATAGTGTAATTACCATGAACGAAGTTGTAATTAATGAAAATGGTTTCAGTACTCCAATCTCTAAACAAAACAGAAATGTTTATGTAATCGATAAAGCAATGATTGCTAAACTACCCGGACGGAGCATCCAAGAGTTGTTACAATATGCCAATGGGGTAGATTTGAGACAACGCGGGCCATTCGGTACCCAAGCTGATATTAGTATAGATGGCGGTAGTTTTGAGCAAACGGTAGTTTTGTTAAACGGGGTCAAGATTATTGACACGCAGACTGGTCACAATATGCTTAATTTACCCGTGCCCGTAGAAGCCATCGAAAGAATAGAAGTGATTAGAGGTCCAGCTGCCAGAATTTATGGCATTAACAGTTTAACCGGTGCGATTAATATCATCACTAAAAAGCCAGATCACTCAGGTTTGTTAGTAAACACTTATGTTGGTTCTAATTTCGAAAAAGATAAAGAGGGAACAGGCGATACATTTTTTGGTAGAGGAATTCAATTGGGTGCAACTCTAAGTAAGCAAAACCAGCAGCATTCCATATTTGGTTCGCACGATAAAAGTAATGGCTTTCGCTACAATACCCAGTTCGAGAATAACAAAATACTATACTTAGGTAATTATCAGCTTGGTAAAACCAACGAGATTGCCACTACATTTGGCTACATTGATAATGGGTTCGGGGCTAATGGCTTTTATGCGGCTCCTGGCGATAAAAACTCAAATGAAGCAGTTCAAACTACTATCGCCTCCATTCAATCCAAACATATTTTGTCAGAAAAATGGACACTGATCCCAAGGTTAAGCTATAGGTATAACTTTGATGATTATAGATATTTTGGAGCCGATAACCCAAATGCAGGTAGAAGTAAACATTTTACGAACTCATTAGCTGGCGAAATGAATACCACCTATAAAATGGAAAGTGGCGAGTTTGGTTTTGGTGCAGAAGTAAGGAGCGAGGATATCAATTCCTCAAACATTGGCAATCATCAAAGAAAAAACCTTGGTATTTATTCTCAGTACCGTACCAACCTGTTAGCAAATTTGAATGTAAATGTAGGTACTTACCTTAATTATAATTCTGATTATAAATGGCAGCTCTACCCTGGTATCGACGCAAGTTATGCTTTAACACCCAACTTTAAACTAATTGGAAATATTGGTACCAGCCAAAGAATTCCGTCATTTACCGATCTTTATTTAAATCAGCGTCCAGGGAATATCGGTAATCCTAACCTTGTACCCGAAAATGCACTGCAAAGCGAATTAGGGTTCAAGATCACACAAAATAACTTTAGCTTCAATGCCAATGCTTTCAGTCGTAAAATAGATAAATTTATAGATTGGACACGTTCAGTAACTACAGATCCATGGCAAAGTAACAATATCGGGAACTTTGTGGTTAATGGGGTTAATCTGAGTACCAACTATTTAATACCTGTATCAGAAAACGCAAAATTGACTATCAATCTTGGCTATTCTTATCTTAAATCTGAGCTTAGAGATATGGAACCAAATGTGGCTTCTAAATATTTGATTGCCTCTTTAAAGCACCAATTAACAAATACAATTGATTATCAGTACCATAGTTTTTCTGTATTGATTGCCACACGTTTACAGCAACGAACATCGGGTACTGCTTATTGGATAAACGATTTAAGGATTAGTCAATCTATCCGAAATTTCACTGTTTTTGTAGATGCACAGAATATATTTGATACTACTTATGTTGAGGTTGGAGCAATTCCATTGCCTTCACGTTGGATGAGCTTGGGATTAAAATATAACGTGTCATTGATGTAGTTAATACTAGTGATGTTCAAGTAATTTTAATCAACTCTTTCATTTTATTAATTGATAAAAGTCGGATTTGTATAAATTAAAGTCTATTTTATGTAAGGTTACAGAAGTCGTACCTTATAAATTTGCATTTAAACAAGTGGCCGTATCATAATTGGCTTTGTCATCCTGAGCCTGTCGAAGGACTTAATAAAAATTTTTTAAAAGCGTTTTGACATTTAATTCAATAGATGATGAGATAGTTTCTTGTTTATATATAAAAGCTTATGAACCGTAGGTCACTTTTGAAGCATCTTGCTGCAACCATCCCAACAATTGCATTATCCGATCAGCTTAGTGCAGCCAATAATTTGTTTAATGAGGCTAACGATATTAGGATTTCTGGTCCTTTTGAACCTAATTGGAATTCTTTAGCCCAATTTAAAACGCCAGATTGGTATCGCAATGCGAAGTTTGGGATTTGGGCACATTGGGGGCCACAGTGCCAGCCTGAATATGGAGATTGGTATGCTCGAGAAATGTATATGGAGGGCAATTGGAAGTATAAATATCACGTAGAAAAATATGGTCATCCCTCTAAATTTGGCTTCAAAGATGTAATCAACGAGTGGAAAGCTGAAGCTTGGGATCCAGAAGAATTGGTATCGTTTTATAAAAAAGCAGGAGCGAAATATTTCATGGCATTGGCCAATCATCATGATAATTTAGATCTCTATAAAAGTAAATATCAAAAAAATTGGAACGCTACTAAAGTTGGTCCTAAAAAGGACTTGATTGGTGGTTGGGAAAAAGCTGCCCGACAAAATGATTTATATTTTGGTGTGAGCGTACATGCCGCCCATGCTTGGAGCTGGATGGAAACCGCACAACGAGCCGATAAAAATGGTCCTTTTGCAGGTGTTCCTTACGATGGAAAGTTAACCAAAGCAGATGGTAAAGGTAAATGGTGGGATGGTTTAGATCCACAAGAGCTTTACGAGCAGCAGCATGAGTTAAGTTTAAACAGCTACGATAATGGAATGATCCATAAACAATGGAATTGGGCAGAAGGGGTTAGCAAACCATCAAAAGCTTATTGCGAAAAATTCTATAAACGTACTATAGATCTGATCGATTCTTATGATCCTGATTTAATTTATTTTGATGATACAGCTTTGCCTTTATGGCCTATTAGTGATGCCGGATTACGTATTGCTGCACATTTATATAACAAAAGTATCAAGAAAAATGGCACTCAAGAAACGGTAATTTTCGGTAAAATTCTTACAGAAATGCAGCGCAAATGTTTAATTTGGGACATCGAAAGAGGACAAAGTAATGCTATCGAGGCACTGCCTTGGCAAACCTGTACCTGCATCGGCGATTGGCATTATAGCAGATCAATTTACGATCAAAAACGCTATAAAAGTGCTAAAACAGTAATACACACTTTGGCAGATGTAGTAAGTAAAAATGGAAACTTATTGTTAAGTGTGCCAGTTAGAGGTAATGGAGCAATCGATGATCAGGAAAGAGCAATTGTTGCTGAGATTGGCGAATGGATGGCGGTAAATAGCGAAGCGATTTATGATACCAGACCATGGAAAGTTTTTGGAGAAGGTCCGGCAATGGAATCTGCAGCTCCACTTGCTGCACAGGGTTTTAACGAGGGTAAGGGTAAAGCTTTTACTGCTGCGGATATTCGTTTTACAGTAAAGGGCAATGCAGTTTATGCAATTGCAATGGGCTGGCCAGCAGATGGGAAAATCATTATTAAAAGTATGCGTAAAGCAGGAGGTAGCCTCAATCAACCTATTCAGGCGGTGCAGCTGTTAGGTTCTGGTCAAAACTTAACCTTTAATCAAAATGATGATCAGCTTATAGTGCATTTAAACGAAAACAGACCTAAATTACCGTATGCAATAGCTTTAAAAATTGTTTAACTAATGGTTTAATGCAATCTGTTTTTTATACTGACCTGGTGAGATACCTGTTATTTTTTTAAAAATCTTCGAAAAATAAAATACGTTTTCAAAGCCTGTAATTAATGCGATTGCTGAAATAGGCATATTGGTAGTAAATATCAGGTATTGGGCACGTTCTATTCTTTTACCTTGGATAAAATCAACTGGGCCAATTCCTGTGTATTGTTTAAATATTCTAGAAAAGTAATCTGCATTGAGATTAGAGCGATGTGCCAATAACGATACACTAAGCTCTTTGTCTAAATTAATGGAGATATAGCTGATGGCATCCATTATTCTGGCAGGAGTTGTTGCGATTTCATTTTGCTTAAAGATGATAGGTATAAGAAAGCGAGAGATGAGTTGTAAAAGTATACCTTGGGTTTCGAGAAAAATGGACAGGTTTTGGTGATCATTCAATTTCTGGTATTCTTTGTAGTAGATATCTTTTTCATAAACCTTCGGATTATCTGATCTATTAATGCCACGACCAGGATTTATAGCCAATAATCGTTTGAAATTAAGAATATCTATTTCTGATGCTTTTACTTTAAAAATTGATCTATGGTTAGAAAATAAAGATGTTCCATCCGGAGATTCTTCAAAAAAATGGATAAAATACTGATGGAGAAAACTATCGCAATAAAGGTTGCAAAGGGTAAAACTTGGTATCATATAAAGATAGCCAGGTTCTAACTTTAAGTTTTTTTCTAGATTAGATAACTCACCAAATCCTTTATCAATGTAGTACAGCCTAAAATATGGACTAATCACATTTTGATAATTCCATTTATCGCCCAATTTTGCATGGTCTATATTTAATAATGAAAATGTATGTTTTAAAATTCTCTTCAAAATAATGTTGGCTACAAGTTTAACCTAAAGATTTATGTGATGCGTAAATATAGGTTTTGTATAAACAATCTGATGGAGAATCTTTATACACTAATTTTAAAATTAAATCATCTTAGAAAATGTAATTATTCGGTTTGCTAGATAAACAATCTTCAAACTTTATTGTTAGTTTTCAGTATTAAACTTTCATCAGGTAATTTTAATGGAAAAACCACCCATGCTTTTAGATAATGATCAGTTAATTGGGATTTTAAATCTGATCAAAAACCCAGTTTCCGTGCATGTGGGAGATGAAGCAGTTATTCTTTATGCAAACGAACCCATGTTGGCGGTTTGGGGTAAGGATAAGTCTATTATTGGTTTACCATTAGAAGAAGGCCTGCCAGAAATGAAAGGCCAACCTTTTAGAGAAATGTTTGCCACTTCCTATAGAGAAGGTATAACTTATGCTGGCACAGAAACCCCAGCAGATTTGGTTATAGATGGTAAATTAGGTACTTATTATTTCGATTTCGATTATAGAGCAGTTAGAAATGCCAATGGAGAAATTATAGGTGTAATGAATTCTGCGATAGACGTTACCGAAAGGGTTCATCATCAGCAAACCTTAATAAAATCTCAAAGAGATGCAGCAGCATTGCAAAAAGAACAAGAAGTTAATGAAAAACTTGCTGCAGATAAAGTTAAGCTCGAATCTCAAATTGTGCTTAAGGCTAAAGAAGCCCTTGATAATGCAAAGCGATTTGAAAGGCTGGTGGAGCAAGCACCCATTGCAATTGCCGTAATGCGTAGTAAAGAACTTTATGTAGATATCGCTAATCCAAATATACTAGAGATATGGGCCAAAGACAGTTCCATAATTGGATTGCCCCTTTCTGAAGCGATGCCAGAACTTATTGGTCAACCCTTTATCAATATCTTACAAAATGTTATTTCATCCGGACAGCCTTATTACGGACAGGAAAGTAAAGCCTTTGTAATGCGAAATGGTGTGTTGACCGAAGGCTATTTTACATTTATCTGCCAGCCTCTACAAGATGCTGATGGTAAGGTGAATAGTGTACTGCAGGTAGTAACTGAGGTAACAGCTCAAGTAATGTCTAGATTAGAATCGTTGCGTACCAAAGAAATGATGGATATGGCAATAGATGCCGCTAATCTGGGTTCTTGGCAAATAGATCCAACTACTAAAGCACTCAAATATAATGCAGCATTAGCAAGGATTTATGGCTATCAGGATGAGCAACCAATGACATTCGACCAAGCAATTGCTCAAGTTAGTGATGAACACAGGACATTATTGATCCAAGCCATAGACAAAGCAATTAGTAGTGCAAGTGCTTATGATGTAACCTTTACACAACGTAGATTTGACGATGACCAATTAATTTGGTTACGGTCTTTTGGCAAAATTAACCAAGACGATTCTGGTAGACCAGTCTTTACGGGTTTTGTAATGGATGTTACCGAAGCCAAAAAAGATGAACAGCGTAAGCATGATTTTATAGGAATTGTAAGCCATGAACTTAAAACCCCATTAACTTCCCTTAATGGATATTTGCAGCTGCTACAAAGAATAGCAAAAAGAGAGGAGAATAACAACGCATTTGACATCACAAGTTCTGCCGTTAGACAGTTGAAGAGAATGAATGAGATGGTTAACGGATTTTTGGATCTCTCCAGACTCGAATCCGGAAAAGTAATACTCGATCAAAGCAATTTTAGGCTTGATGAGTTAATTAATGAAATGGCCATCGAATCTCGAATAGTAGATTCTTCGCATCAAGTAGAAGTTTTACAATGTGACGAAGTAGAAATATTTGCCGATCGATTAAAGATTGCTAGTGTACTCTCTAATTTGCTAAGCAATGCAGCTAAATATTCGCCAAGCTCGCAACTGATAACTGTTGATTGTAAACTGATAGATGGGCAAGTTAAAGTTTGTGTGCACGATAAAGGAATCGGCATTTCCCCAGAACATATTAAGCATCTTTTTGATCGTTTTTACAGGGTAGAAACTGGCGCTCAAATATCTGGCTTCGGGATAGGCCTCTACCTAAGCAGCGAAATCATTTCTCGGCATAAAGGACAGATTTGGGCAGAAAGCGAATTAGGCAATGGTTCTAGCTTTTGCTTTACCTTACCAGTAATTTAAGGTAAAAGTGATTGATGCAATGTGCATGATGATATCGTGCAATCTAATTTATTTTATAAGTACAATTCTGTTAGCTATCAATTCATAAAATGCCGTGGCCATTTTAGCTAATATTGATGCATTTTATTTGTTTTTTACTGTAAAACTCATTATTTAGTGACATAGTAGCAGGTATGAATTTTAATTTATTGTTACAAAAGTTATATTTACGGTTAATATATTTATCTACCAAGCAATAAATATGAGTCCCACCGTTAGAAAAAAAAATAACATCAATATTGAAGGAAATGTTAACGCTAGTGAAACTTTAATCTTTGCCCATGGATTTGGTACAGACCAAACCGCTTGGGAAGAAGTGAAAAAAGGCTTTGCTCAAGACTATCGTTTAATTTTATATGATAATATTGGCGGAGGTTACGCTGATCCAAATGCTTATAGCCCAATTAAATACAACACCTTACATTCTTATGCCGACGATTTATTGGCAATTATCGCCGATTTAGAGCTGGTAAACGTAAAGGTAATTGCGCATTCCGTAAGTTCAATGATTACCTTGCTGGCGGCAATTAAAGAGCCACAACATTTTTCTAAATTGGTTTTTATTGGAGCTTCGCCACGTTACCTTAATGATGACACAGTCAATTATATAGGCGGTTTTACCCAAACTGCACTAGATAATATGTATGCCACCATGACCACTAATTATTACGCATGGGTAAGTGGGTTTTCTGCTGCTGCGATGGGTAATCCAGATCATCCAGAATTAGGGGAGGCTTTTGCCCGAACTTTAGGGGCAATTAGACCAGACATTGCATTATCAGTAGCCAAAGTGATTTTCGAATCAGACATACGCAAAGAACTCCATAAACTTGAATTACCAACTTTACTTATTCAAGCTCATGATGATATTGCCGTACCAAGTGAGGTTGCAGGTTATTTAAATAGAGAAATAAAGAATAGCGAATTAACTTATGTAAATGCAACGGGGCACTTTCCGCATATGAGTGCACCACAAGAAGTTGTCTCATTAATTAAATCATATATCTAGGTTTGAGAAAAGAAAATGATATAAATTGGGCTAAGCAAACTTTAAATTTTATAGCAAGCCTAAATTTAACAAATGGTTATCAAGATTGGTTTAAAATCACACAACAGTGTTTAGCTAAGTTAAAAGAGTTTTCTGGTGCAGCACAGGCGCATCTTTTAAAATTCGAAGATGAGTTAACCGCCAGTTTATATCAATTAAATGATACTGAAGAAAATCCAAAGTTTATAGATCCAAAGCTATTAGATAATCTTGATGATGGCAATGAAGCAATTTACTTTAATACTCCTTTTGATCCTTTTCATCATAACCTAACGGATATATTTGCAGATCAAGCAGCCATTGTAGTATATCCTATAAAGGAATTGAATATCAATAGCTATTTGATATTGTCTTGGCAACAACATTTCGAATTTACTCCTGATTTTAAAGAATTTGTTAGTTTTTCCTTAGATAAGGTTAGGGAAGCTATAAAATTGTCTCAAACTTATTATTCGCTCGAAGAGCTTAAGGTACGATTTAACGCCATTTTGCAAACCGTTCCACAAAGCATCATCTTTATTGATGATAGTGGACAAAACAGTTGGATAAATGAGCCTGCCGCTAAATTGTTGGGTATTACTGGTGGTAACGTAATGCCAGCTGTACTTTCTATGGCAATGAACCAATTTCGTTCTAAAGCCCAAAACAAGGCAGAAATTTTGCAACGTGGCATGCAGATTTTCAAATCTGCTGAAAAAAAAGTAAGCGATTGGAAATGGATTTTCTCTGATCCAAGCTTTTTTGTGCTCAATGTTTGTTGCACACCTACCATTTCTGAGCATGTTAGCGGTATGTTGTGGACTTTTGATGACATTACCCAACAATATCAGTATGACGAGCATTTAAAACATTTAAACATCCAGCTTGAAGAAAAAAGTAAACTAGCTGACGAGCAAAATAGGGCGAAATCTGAATTTTTGGCCAATATGAGCCATGAGATAAGAACTCCGATGAATGGAGTAATTGGAATGACAAGTTTGCTACGCCATACTCATTTAAATGAAGATCAATTTGATTTTGTAGAATCGATAAGGATAAGTGCCGATGCACTTTTAGAAATTATCAATGAAATCTTAGATTTTTCTAAAATTGAATCTGGTAAATTAGAATTGGAAGAACACCCATTCTTTTTGCACAAAATAATTGAAGAAACGTACGATTTACTTTCCTTTAAAGCGCAAGAAAAAAACCTGGATTTACTGTATATCATTGATCCAGATGTGCCTACTGAAGTAATAGGGGATATGACTAGGTTGAGACAAATTGTGGTTAATTTGGTTGGTAATGCTATTAAATTTACCGAAACCGGAGAAATATTAACTAGCATTAAATTGATCTCAAAAAATAAAGGGCAATACAAATTAGAATTTGCAGTAAAAGACAGCGGTATTGGTATTCCTCAAGATAAAATGCATAAGTTATTCGATTCATTTTCTCAAGTAGATTCATCTACCACCCGTAGGTATGGAGGCACTGGTTTGGGGCTGGCAATTAGCGCAAGGTTAATTGAGAAAATGAACGGTAAGGTTTGGGTGGAAAGTGAAGTGGGCGTGGGTACTACCTTTAAATTTACCATCCATTTAACAGCGAATAGTCAGGTAAAAGAATACAAATCTATAATTGTACCTAAAGATTTGGTAGGTAAAAGTGTGTTGATTATAGACGATAATCAAACTAACTTAAAAATTCTAAAAGGGCATTGTGAACATTGGGGCATGCAAGCAGATATTTTTGAAAGTGGCACCGAAGGTATTGCTGCAATTAGTGCAAAACACTATGATATTGCTGTGATTGACCTCTTAATGCCAGCAATGAACGGAATAGATGTAGCAAAACAAATCCATAAAAAGTATGGTGCAAAAATGCCATTGGTTTTATTCAGTTCGGCAGGTAATTTCCCCCCAGATAGGAAAAGAGATAAAAAATTGTTTGCCGCTATTTTAGATAAGCCCATTAAACCAGCTTATTTTTATAAAATGTTAATCGACAAATTATCAGAGAATACTGAAAGTGAAGTTTTGGACATAACTGAGAAGGCTACAGCCGATCTAAATGTAATTGATAATTCGATAAGTATTTTAGTAGCTGAGGATAACCTGATTAACCAGAAAATTGTAAGTAATGCCTTTAAAAATATTGGTTACCTATGTGATGTAGTATCGAATGGATTAGAAGTGATTTCCTCATTGCAGCGCCAGCATTATGATTTGATTATGATGGATGTGCAAATGCCTGAAATGGATGGTTTGCAAACTACTAAAGCGATTATTGAGGAGTATGGTGCTAAGCGACCAATAATTATTGCAATGACTGCCGGCGCTTACCAGCAAGATAAAGAAGCTTGTTTAGCAGCAGGAATGGACGATTATATTACCAAACCATTTGATTTTGATAACTTGTATTACAAATTCAATTTTTGGAAAGGTAAGATCGAGTCTGAGAGATAAGATTATTGTCTTTTGGTTTAAATATTACAATAAAAGCAATCGCAATTTATATTGATTTCAATCCTATTCAGATTTATATAAATGATGGTGAAATCGTGTACGATATTTAATTTATTAAAAATTTTTCATGCAACCTTGTTGATGTCAATCTCGTCTACGTTATATATTCAGTTAAATGAAAAAGTTATTTTTCTTATTATTTTGTTGTGCTCCATTATACTTATTAGCACAAAATTGCGATTGTAAGCTTAATTTTGATTCTACTGTTTCGCAAGTGACAGCTAATTATTCTGGGTATGCAGATAAGGTTAAAAAGCCAAGTGACTTTAAAATGTTTACTTCAAAACTGCAACAAAAGGCAAAAATAGCCAAAAGCACAGATTCATGTTATGTCATCTTAAATACTTGGATAGGCTATTTTAAAGACCATCATTTGCGTGTGCAATTTCCTTGGCGTTACAGAGAAAAATATCCGGACGTAGTGAAAAGACTGAATAAGTTATTAGTGAAAACAGATGGTCGGCCAAAAGCGGAAGAAAAATTGAGTGATGTTACCCAAATCAAACCATTAAGCCCAGAAACATTTTTGTTCAGATTGCCTTCTTTCGAGTGGTCTGAGAAAAAATTGATAGATAGTCTAATTGCAATTCATAAAGTACAACTTCAAAAAACACCAAATTGGATTATAGATATAAGGGGCAATGGTGGAGGCATTGATTATACCTACAATAGCCTTTTACCCTTTATCTATTCAAGTCCAGTTCAGGTTAAACCAGATGAATATCGATCATCCAAAGGGAATATTGAAATTTTAACAGAAAATCTGAAAGATAAAGACTTACCAGAATCATCAAAACAATTTATCAGCACAGTAATTGCATTAATGAAAGCCAATCCCAATCGATATGTTAATCCGTCTGGAAAAGATTTTTTTGAGATTAAACTTGATTCAATTTATCCATTCCCTAAGAAAATTGCCATATTAATGGATAGAAATAGTCAAAGTTCAGCAGAAACCTTTTTGCTAACTGCAAAACAGAGTAATAAAGTAACGCTTTATGGCGAAAATACAGCCGGAGTTATTGATTATGGCAGTACGCAGTTTTTTGATCTTCCCTGTCAAGATTTCGACTTGGTTATTCCCATCGCCAGATCAAAAAGATTACCCCAAAACCCAATTGATAATATCGGAATTGCGCCAAATATTAAAATACGTCCAAAAGAGAAAGATCAGGTAAAAGTGGTTCAGCAAATGATGGAAAAATAGACACCAAATGCTGATTTATGAATAAGATAAAATAATTAGCGAAAAGCTAAAATTCAAAACTTATCGACTACTGATCTTGCCCCCTGTTTTTAATACACATCGTTCAATTGCAATCATTAAAGAGTCAGATCTTTCCAAAAATGTGCAGATTTTGTGAATGGAGTTGGCCATAGTCGTTATGATTAATGTAAATATCTCTTTTACAAACCCGTTAAGATCAAGCTCGTCTATGTTGCTTGGAGTATCCTCCTAATCGAAAGAGAGCTCCAAAAGCTATCCGCTAAAGCACCTTTGCAACTGCTTCGTATCTCCGTCATAATTTGACCATAACTAACAGGGACAAAACAGGGGTTTAACAGGGACTTTACAGGGACAAAACAGGGATAATATCCCTTTATAACCCCTGTTAAATTCGGGTTAAATCCGTTTAAAATTCCTTTTATATTTGGAGATGTCACGAACTTGTTATAACTTTAATAAGAAGCTGGTGTATTAACAGGTATAACTTATACTTAACCAGTATGAGGTGGTAATAAGAATTCATTAAATTTTAAAAAGATGGCAATACTTAAAAATGGGGCAAATGGTGGTTTCTCTGGGAAAGTGGGATCTATAGTGGGTTATGAATTAAGTGGACAAGATGTAATTAGAGGTTTACCAAAAAAGCGAACGAAAAAGGCTGGCCAAACAGAACAATTAAATAGAAATAAGTTTGCATTAACGCAGCATTGGCTACAACCCTTGCTAGCAATTTTAAGGATAGGCTTTAAAGCTTATGCCCCAACTTACCAGGGTTTTGTTGCGGCCAAATCTTATAACAGTAAACATGCCTTAAAAGAAAATGAGGATGGCATTGCCTATGTAGATCCAGCCTTGGCATTATTAAGCTTTGGTACCTTAACCTTACCGCAAACTATCACCATGGATCGCAATGGCGATGAAATTGTAGTTAACTGGAGCAAAGAGGGGCACTACCAAGGGATAGACCTGGCTATGCTTGTTGCTTATATTCCAGAAACAGGACGGGTTTCTATTGATACCGCAGCAGCAAAAAGATATACAGGTACGGCAAGCCTACCAATGCCAATAAATACAGATGGGCATGCCGTACATGTTTACATCGCTTTTGTAGCCTTCGATCATACAGCGCAAAGTAACAGCTATTATTTAGGGCCCATTAGCGATATCGCTGACGAAGAGGCTTTGGCTAGCGAAAGCGAAGAAAAGGAAATATCAAAATAGCAGCAATTAACCGTATGATATAGCATAGTAAAAGAATAAGCAAGAAAGAGAAAGATCAGGTAAAAGTGGTTCAGCAAATGATGGAAAAATAGAAACTGAATGCTAATTTACGCATTGGATAAAATAAGAGTTAAAGAGGTTAAATTAAAGTGCTATTGGTCGTTAAACTAGTTTTAATTTTAATGAAGCAATAAATTTAAACTGTATGATCATCTATTCTTTAATTAAAAAGGCTAGCGCTTTAGCTATAACATTATTTCTAGCAAATAATATAATGGCTTGTTCTACTGCCAAAAACCCTGAACCACAAAGCATAGATAGCTTAAAAAAGAATACTGCAAAAGAAGCTTATATCCCTTCCAAAGTTTGGAGGGTGCCAGATAATAACGATTATAACAACAATGAGAGTGAATACAGTCACAAACGCAAAATAGAATCTGATAATATCGTTATTTTTTGGGCAAAAGAATTCGGAGATGATCCCATGCAAAATTCGGTTGAGAATAAACGCTTTGATGCTAAAGCGGCATTAAAAGAATGCGAACGTTATTATAATTATTATGTGGATTCGCTAAAAATTGTGCAAAAAGGTAAATCGCTTACCGATAAGTACAAAGTTCTTTTTTATGTAATAGGTGGCGATGAGCAAACTGCATTTGGTGGTGGCGCAGAAAACAAGATTGGTATTTTATGGACACCAGCGGTTAGGATGAGTAAAGCTCCTTATGGTGCTTTAGCGCATGAGTTAGGGCATGCTTTTCAATATTTGGCCAGTAACGATAATGGAACAGGTATGCGAGGTGCAATAATGGAAATGTCTGCACAATACATGTTGTGGCAGGTATATCCAGAATGGATGACTTTTGAGAACTACCATTTGGTAAGTTTCATGAAAAAAAATCATTATGCATTTTTACATCCCACAAATATGTATCACACGCCGTATGTAATAGAGTATTGGTCTAATAAACATGGAATAGATTTTTTTGGCAAATTACTTCGCGAAGTTAAAAAAGGAGAAGATCCAGTAATGGTTTATAAACGCGTAACAGGCATCGGTCAAGAGCAATTTAATGATGAGATATTTGATGCTTCACGTAGGTTTATTACCTGGGATATGAAACGCATTGAGAAGGTAGCGGCTAAATATGCCAACCAACATGTAACCAAATTAAATGCAGTTGAAGATGGATGGTATAAAGTAGATGTGAATAATTGTCCGCAAAATTATGGCTACAATGGAATTAAGCTTAATGTTCCGGCTGCTGGTACCAATGTGAAATTGGCTTTTAAAGGTATTGCTGGTACGGCAGGTTTTAGAAATATAAAAACCGAGCAAGCAGGTTGGAGATACGGCTTTTTAGCGGTTAAGCAGGATGGAAGCCGTGTTTATGGCGATGTATTTAAGGATGTAAATGGAAAAGCAAGTTTTAAAGTTCCAAGTGGTACGGCACATTTGTGGCTGGTGGTAAGCGGAGCGCCAAAGGAACATTGGGAGGTTTCTGGTAAGGACGAAAATAATGAACAATGGCCGTATCAAATTAAGTTAGAAGGTACAACTTTAAGTGCATTGTAAAGGGTTAAATATAGTTTGATTAATAGGTTAAGGGTATCTGATTTTTCCGGATGCCCTTTTTTAAGTTATAATTTACTGTGATAGAGCTCTCGTCGCTGCCTGCGGTCAATGTCATTAAGTTAAGGAGAAAAGCAAAAAATATTGTCATCCTGAGCCTGTCGAAGGACAGATATTTTTTACTTTTTGAACGTTAATATGGGTATTCGACACCAGCCACGGCTGGCAAGTGCTCAGACTGACATAGACCGTGCTTAACTTAATGACATTGTGCCTGCGGTAGGCAGGCGCTCTGTCGAGAGGACGGTTTTGGCGAACGTCCTTTCGAACGAGTTCTTCACCCGGAGAAACCTTGATGAGAAACCCTTTTGCAATCTTTATAACACTACTCAACTGGAGTTAAAATAGCTGTCCAACCTCCTCCTTGATCCATTTTAATCTCGATCTGATCTCCCTTTTTTACTGTTGAAGTAGTTATTTTATAGTCTGAGGCATGTTTTTTAGCATTTATACCATCGCTTAAAACATCCATTTTATATTGCTTATCATCTAAAAAGTTCAAAGCTGTTTTAAAATCTCTTTCCTTCCAATCTGTCATTCCTGATAGGTACCAGTTTTTACCATTCTGACGGGCAACAATAGCATATTCTCCCACCTTACCTTCTAAAGCTATGGTATTATCCCAAACGGTTGGTATACGTGAAATGAAACGTGTACACAAACTATCTTTAAGGTAATTTGATGGATTATCAGCTAACATTTGCAGCGGACTTTCGTACATTACATACATGGCTACCTGATGTGCTCTTGTTCCCATGCTCATTGGCTCGCTGTAAACAATACTAAAATTTTTCTTGTTGGCATTGATCATCGCTCCGGGTGTATAATCCATCGGACCAGCTGCCATTCTTATAAAAGGTAAACTAAGGTTATGTTTTGGTGTTATTTCTGCACTCCATTTATGATTTTCTAAACCCCTAACGCCCTCATAACTTAACACGTTTGGATATTTATGGTTTAAACCAACAGGTTTATAAGCGCCATGCAAATCAACCATCAATTTGTACTTTGCTGCAGTAGCTGCGGTACGTTCGTAAAAGTTAACCATATACTGTTCTGCACGAGCCATAAAATCTACTTTTATACCTTTAGCTCCCCATTTTGCATATTGAGATAGGATATTATCCATGTCTTTATCAAGTGGGCCCCATAAAGTCCATAGCCAAACCCCTACATTTTTAGATTTACCATAATCAATAATTTCTTGGATATTGATATCCTTTGCTGGATTTAACAGATCAGTAGTTGTGCTTGTCCAACCTTCATCAAGCATGATGTATGCTAAGCCATATGTAGCAGCAAAATCGATGTAATATTTATACGTTTGGGTATTGATACCTGCTTTAAAATCTACACCATAAATATTATTGTCATTCCACCAATCCCATGCTACTTTACCTGGTTTAATCCACTTGGTGTCTTCAATTACAGACGGACTTGACAGTTTATAAGTTAAATTATTAACCAGTAAATCTTTATCCTCTGCGCAGATGGCAATACTACGCCATGGGTATTTTCTTTTACCAGCAGTTTTAGCAATAAAGTTGGCTAGCTTAGTAATTTTAATACCACGATCTCTAACAGGAGTGCTTTGCTCAATTACTTTGGGAAAACCAGCTGTAAGGCTATTTCCACTTGTTCCAAATAAAAACAGATTTGGATAGTCATACAAATCAGCTTCGCTAACTAGCATTTTAACCCCTGTTGATGAAAACAACAACATAGGTAAAGCTGCATGTTGGGTATTGTTAAATGCATTAAGAACGGAGTCTTTGTACAAACTTTCGAAATGGGATAAAAATTCTTTGTTTTCTTCTTCTGGCCAAAAAACTCTGTTGATAGCTGTAAAGTTGAAATCTGCAGTCTCGCCAGTAACTTCTACGGCTGCTTCTTTAAAATTGGTTTCAAATCTATAAGCAACGCCATCATTATATGCCCTAAAATAAATGCTGTAGCCATCTTTAAAATCTAGCTTAAGTTCGTTGTAGTTGTTGGCAATTGATTTAGCTTTTACGGGAACAATTGCAGTAATTATATTATTGTAGGATTTCAGTTGTTGTTTAATTAAGATAGGCTTAATACCAGGTTGTATTTTGCCATTTAATAATAAGGCTATTTCGCTAGGTTGTAACAAGATATCATTATCTCTACTAACTGCCCAAGTTACCTTATCTGTAATTGCTACTGCTACCTTTATTTTTTGATCGGGAGATTGCAGCTGGTATTCTTTACCAAATACAGTTAAAGAGAAAAATAGTACAATAAAAAATAGGCTACTTTTTAGGTTCATGGTTATGATTTTTAGCTGGTTTGAGGTCTTTATTATCAACGCAATAAAAATATGTAATCTATCCATCTACACTGGTCTGTTATTTCGCCGTTTATATGCAGATTTTATCATTAACTATCCCTAAAAGTTAGAAATTGGTTGATTTAGTTGTTTTTCAATAATTTGGTATAGGGTAAAATATGGCAAGTTTTATTTTATCAAATGGTTAGAAATGACGGTTTTGAGCCTATGATTGTGCTTATTTAAGAATTTTGCAAGGGTTTTTTAGTGTTTGACGGCTTGGTGTAAATTTCATCTTTACTTTTTTTGTCCAATGGTTAACTGATTTTAACTAAAGCAGGTTCAGCTTTTAATTATCCTATTTAATATTGCTAATTTAAATCAACTAAACTAAAAACTATGAAAGTCCTACCATTTACCATGCTCGTACCAAAAGACAGAAGTGTCATATCTGAGGTAGTAGAGCTACCACATTTTTATCAGTATTTACATCGCCACATCGAATGGCAAATTACCTGGGTACAACAAGGCTCTGGTACATTGATAGCAGGAAATAACATGCATCCATTTGTTGCAGGAGATATTTTTCTGATCGGACCAAACTTGCCACATTTATTTAAAAGTAATCCGGAGTATTTTGGAGGGAATAGCGAATTAACCATTAAAGCCTGCTCGTTATATTTTAACCCTTCTGGTGTTTTGGCCGCATTGTTTGATTTACCTGAAATGGTAGCAGGTAGATCTTTTTTGCAACAACACAAACATGGTTTCAAGATTCCTTCTGTAGACAATAAGCAGATTGCAGCAGCTATGTTGGCTATATGTAATGCGTCTGGTAAAGAAGTGTTATTTGGTTTGATGAAGTTTTTGGATACTTTGCAAGCTATAAAAGGTGCTGTGCAACCCTTGTGTTCGGCTATCTATTCATCAGATATTTCTGAAACCGAAGGCAGAAAATTGAGTGAAACGCTTAATTTCATCATGCGAAATTACAACAACCAAATTACTTTAGAAGATGTAGCTAATGCAGCTTATATGACTCCCCAAGCATTTTGTAGGTACTTTAAAAAACATACTGGGCACACTTTTATTTCATTTTTAAATGAAGTAAGAATTAATGATGCCTGCAAAAGCTTATTATATGGAAATAACTCTGATTGTATTTCTGGTGCTGCCTACAAAGCTGGGTTTAATAGCATTACCAATTTCAATAGGGTATTTAAAAGTATCATCGGTAAATCGCCCAAGTTATATATAGAAACTTACCATAACCTAAGTAAAAATACAGCTATGGCTGGATAATTTTGTTGCCTATGAATTAATTCTACAATATCAATCACCTAACCAAACCAACAAAAAACAAACATGCAAGCTTACAAGCCTATTTTTAGGATTATAATCCTCTTCTTTTTTATTTTAACTACTTCAATTGTTAAGATTTATGCCCAAAGCTCAGTTCCAGCATCATTATACGAACAAACTAGTGAGATGGGTAGCACAATAGTCTCTTATCAGAGAGATATTGCTGCAGTTCAGGATTTTTATTCGCCTCAATCTGGGGGATCTTTTAGGGGCAATAATAATAACTATGCATCGCCCGAGCAAAGAAATCGGTTAATTAAAGTAAATAACGATTACTTAATCAAGTTAAAGAATTTAGGCTTTGATAAATTTAGCGTGTATGCTAAGGTAGACTATGTGATGCTTAAAAAGCAAATCAACTCCAATCTCGAAAAGCTAAATGATGATCAAATTCAGTATCAAAAAATACAGAAGTTTATCCCTTTTGCCAACGAAATTTATGAGCTAGAAAAACAGCGTAGAAGAGGTAAATATATGGAGGGAGCCAAAGTAGCAGTGCAACTCACAAAAATTATGAAAAGCGTCGATTCGGCCTCAGCTGCTTTCAAAAAGAATATTGAACTTCAACCTACGGAAGTAACTACTACCAATCGTGCAATTATTGGTCTTGTGGCAAGGCTTAAAAGCTTTACCGATTTTTATGTTAACTACGATCCTGAATTTACTTGGTGGGTACCAAAACCAGCAGAAGAGCTGAGCGCTTCTTTGTCTAAATATGCGCAAAACTTCAGCTTAAAAGTAGAAAAACCTACTGGAAATCAGATTACAGGTACCCCAATTGGGAAAGATGAATTGCAACGACAGATTACTGCAGAGATGCTTCCTTATACCCCAGAAGAGTTGATCAGGCTTGCTGAAAAAGAATTTGCTTTTTGTGACAAAGAACTCCTTCAAGCATCAAAAGACATGGGCTTTGGTACAGATTGGAAAAAAGCACAAGAAAAAGTTAAAAATAGCTATGTGCCTGTAGGAAAACAACCTGAACTTATCGTAAAGTTGCAAAATGATGCGCTCGAATTTATGAAGCTGCACAACTTGATGGATATTCCAGAAATTGCTAATGAAACCTGGGGTATGATTATGATGACAGCTGAAAGGCAATTGGTTAACCCATTTTTTACTGGTGGCAGAGAGATTAGTATTTCTTATCCTACTCAAACCATGTCGCAAGAAGACAAACTAATGAGCATGAGAGGTAATAACCCTTACTTTTCTAGAGCGACAGTTCATCACGAATTAGTTCCTGGCCATCATTTACAATATTACATGAATAGCCGTTACAAAAGCTACAGAAATACTTTCTCTACACCGTTTAGTGGCGAAGGTTGGGCATTGTACTGGGAATTATTACTCTATGATAAAGGATTTGCTAAAACCCCTGAAGAAAAAATTGGAATGCTTTTCTGGCGTATGCACCGTTGTGCAAGGATACTTTTCTCTTTAAATTTTCACATGGGAAAATGGACACCACAACAATGTGTAGACTTTTTAGTAGATAGAGTAGGCCACGAAAGAGCAAATGCCGAAGGAGAAGTAAGAAGATCTTTTGCTGGAGGCTATAGCCCACTTTATCAAGTTGCTTATTTAGTTGGTGGTTTGCAAATTATGTCGCTAAAAAATGAAATGGTTGATAAAGGTAAATTGTCTTATAAACAATTTCATGAAGCATTTATGAAGGAAAATCAAATTCCAATAGAAATGGTTAGAGCCACCTTTATTAACCAGCAATTAACAAGAGATTTTACTACGCAATGGAAATTTTACGATTTTAACAAATAACCAAAACAACCTAAACCACCAAACAATTTTATGAAAGAAAAAGATATACAGTTTAAGCCATCGCTTAAGCTAATGGATGCTACTATGCTTGTTGCTGGCAGCATGATTGGCTCAGGTATATTTATAGTAAGTGCAGATATTACCAGAAATGTGGGTAGTTCTGGCTGGCTATTAGTGGTTTGGCTAATTACTGGTTTTATGACACTCACTGCTGCATTAAGTTATGGCGAATTAAGCGCCATGTTTCCCAAAGCAGGCGGTCAATATGTATATCTAAAAGAAGCCTACAATCCTCTGGTGAGTTTCTTATATGGCTGGAGTTTTTTTACAGTAATACAAACGGCAACTATTGCTGCGGTAGGTGTAGCTTTTGCAAAGTTTACGGCTTATTTAATCCCGTCTTTTAGTGAAGATCTGGTGGTGCTTGATTTAGGCTTTTTGTCCATTTCACCTGCTCAACTATTGGCAATTGGGGTAATTGTGTTGCTTACTTATATCAACTCTAGAGGAGTGAAAAGTGGTAAAATGATCCAAACTACATTTACGTTAACTAAGCTCATTAGTCTTTTTGGATTGATTGTCTTTGGCTTATTTTTTCTAGATAAACAAGTATGGATCAGTAACTGGGATAATATGTGGAAATTAGGCAGTTTAGCTGCAGATGGAACCATTACTTCTTATACTACAATGGCAGCTTTTGGAGCTATTGCAGCAGCTATGGTGGGTTCTATATTTAGTAGCGACTCCTGGCATAATGTAACCTTTATTGCTGGAGAAATTAAAAATCCAGCAAGAAATATCGGACTAAGCCTAGCACTCGGTACAATTATAGTTACGGTGTTATATGTACTTACCAATATCATGTATACTGGTGTGTTGTCTCTTCATGAGATGGCTTATGCAGATAAAGATCGGGTTGCCGTTTCTGCAGCCAATGTTATTTTTGGTACATGGGGCACCATTATTATAGCTTTAATGATCATGGTTTCTACTTTTGGCTGCAACAATGGATTGATTATGGCAGGAGCCAGAGTATACTATTCGATGGCTAAAGATGGTTTGTTCTTTAAAAAAGTAGGAACGCTAAATCAAAATGCAGTGCCAGGAGTAGGTTTATGGATACAGTGTATTTTTGCTTGTCTTTGGTGCCTGAGTGGTAAATATGGCGATCTTCTGGATATGATTTCTTTTGTGGTAGTAATGTTCTATATGTTAACCATATTCGGAATTTTTATCCTACGTAAAAAGCGGCCCGATACACCTAGGCCGTACAAAGCCTTCGGTTATCCTGTGCTACCCATCATTTACATCCTAATGGGTTTGGCTTTTTGTACATTATTGATCATTTACAAACCCAAATTTACTTGGCCGGGATTAATTATCACGTTAGTAGGTATCCCCGTTTATTACCTAGTTAATTTTCTGAATAAGAAACCAATAAAAATTGAAGAATAAAAAAATTAAGAATAATAACCAACAAACTACACTACAAATGAGTAAAATTTTAGCTTTAAAATCCATTACATTTTTTCTGGTTTTTACAATCGCATGTGGAGCAAATGCACAGCAAGGCAAACTTCAGCCCTTTAAGCCTTCGGTTAACGAATATGTAGAGGTAATGAAACGTGCTAGTGCTCTAGATACAACATTGAGAAACATCTCAGCTAATAATTCCATTAATGCGATATGGCAAGCAGATCAAACATCTTTTTATTTTAGAAAAAATTTAGAAGGAAGAAATTGGGAATATGTTTATGTAAACCCATTAGCCGGAATGAAGAAAACAGCTTTTGATCATACTCGTCTTGCCCAAACTTTAACTACAGCTACAGGTAAAAAGCAAGAGGCCGCAAGACTGAGGTTAAATGAGATGTTTTTCAATAAAAATGCAACGGTGTTAACTTTAAAGTCTGAAGGAAATTGGTACCAGGTTAACTTGTTAAGCTATGTCGCAACACCAACTGCAGATACGGTTTATACCAACTACAATAAAAGACCATCGTTTCAGAACAGAGGGCCTCGAGGTAGATTTGGCCCTAACTTTAAATCACCAGATGGAAAAAATGAAATTGCTTTTAGAGAAGGAAATTTATACGTTAAAGATTTAGCTTCTAATGCAGAGGTTAAATTAACTACAGATGGTACCACCGAAAAACCTTATGCTTACGGTGTGTGGGCTCCAGATAGCAAAACTATTTTAGCTTACAAGACCAATCCTGTTAAAACAAAAGAGATTAGTTATATACTAAGTTCTGTTCCTAACACAACTAGGGGAGAGTTAAAAACCAGACCTTACGCACAACCAGGTGATGAATTTAGTTCTTATGAACCTTATGTTTTTGAGGTGTTAACGAAGAAAAAAACTAAGATTGAAACAGATGTTTTAGATTTAAATGGTCCACCAAGAGTGCAATGGAGAGAAGGAAATAATAGATTTTATACCTATGAAAAAACAGATCGTGGACATCAACGTTTTAGGATCATAGAAGTTGATGTTCAAACTGGAAAAACAAGAAATGTAGTAGATGAAAAAACCAATACCTTTATTTACCAGAATAGGGTATTTACCAATTATTTGCCAAAAACCAACGAAATTATTTGGACTAGTGAACAAGATGGATGGCAACATGTATACTTGGTTAATGGTTTAACTGGAAAACAACAACAAATTACCAAAGGCAACTGGGTTGTAAGAACTGTGGATAGTGTAGATGTAGTAAAACGTCAATTGTGGTTTAGCGCAAGTGGCGTAAATGCTAACGAAGATCCTTATTATATTCATTATTATAGAATAGGTTTTGATGGAAAGGGAATGATAGACCTTACTCCCGAAAAAGGCAATCATGTAATAACTTATACGCCAGATAAGAAATTTTATATCGATACCTACTCGCAGGTAAACATTGCGCCAGTAATGGAATTTAGACGAATTTCCGATGGTAAAAAGTTAATTGAAATAGAAAGAGGTTCTACAGCAGCCTACCTTGCTGCTGGTGTAAAATTGCCAGAGCCTTTTGTGGCAAAAGGACGAGATGGTATAACCGATATTTGGGGGGTAATCTGCAGACCTTCTTATATGGATGAAAATAAAATTTATCCAGTTATAGAGAATATTTATGCAGGTCCGCAAGATAGTTTTGTGCCTAAGAATTTTATGCCAATAAGCGAAATGCAAAGTATTGCAGAATTAGGCTTTATAGTAGTGCAAATTGATGGAATGGGTACTGCAAATAGATCAAAGGCTTTCCACGATGTTTGCTGGAAAAATTTAGCAGATGCTGGTTTTCCTGATCGAATTGCTTGGATGAAAGCAATGGCAACAAAGTACCCTTACATTGATATTAGTAGGGTAGGTATTTATGGAACTTCGGCAGGTGGTCAAAACTCAGCTGGTGCATTGTTATTCCACCCAGAATTTTATAAAGCTGCAGTTTCTGCTTGTGGCTGTCATGATAATAGGGTAGATAAACAATGGTGGAACGAGCAGTGGATGGGCTATCCAGTGGGTCCCCATTATGCAGCGCAATCTAATATTACCAATGCTCATAAATTAGAAGGTAACCTATTACTCATAGTTGGCGAGGCAGACGAAAATGTGCCGGCAGAATCAACTTACCGCATGGGCGATGCTTTGATTAAAGCAAATAAAGATTTTGAGATTTTGACTATTCCGGGAATGGGGCATAGTGATGGTGGAACTTATGGGAGACGTAGAAAGAGAGAATATTTTATCAAACATTTACTTAACATAGAATTGCCTAGTCGCAATAATCAAGCTGCTACAAAATAAAATACATTCTCAGAAAATAATATGTTCCCTTCCAAAATTAGCTATCATATACTAAAAATTAAGTACCTATACTTAGTGTTTTTACTTTGTTTTAGTATAACAGTACAGGCTCAAATATACCAACAAGCAGGTAAAGGCAATCCGCTTATACCGGGTTATTTTGCAGATCCAACTGTTAAAAAGTTTGGAGATACTTATTATATTTATGCCACTACAGATGGGAATGGTGGTGGTTATGGTCCATCTCAAGTATGGATGTCTAAAGATTTTGTAAACTGGTCTTTACAGGATATGAATTGGCCAACCACCCGCTATTATTGGGCGCCAGATGTAACCAAAGGTAAAGATGGTAAATATTACCTCTACTATTGCCAACCAGTGGAGATATTTGGTGCATCTTCTAGTTCTCCAGTTGGCCCATGGACATCTTTATTACCAGAAGGAAAACCAATTGTCCCTAATTTTTTAGTACCCAATGTAATTACCTTAGATGGGCAGACTTTTAGAGACGACGATGGTAAATTTTATATGTATTGGGGTACTTGGGGTATTTATCCAGACCATGGCTGTGGTGTAGGTTTAATGAATGACGACATGAAGTCGTTTGCTAAACTTGCTCAAATTCCAAACACGGTGGCCAAAGACTTCTTCGAAGCGCCATTTATGTTTAAACGTAATGGCATTTATTATTTAACCTATTCATCTGGTAGGTGCGAAGATGGAACCTATCGTGTACAATATGTAATAAGTAAAACTGGTCCGATGGGTCCCTTTACTTATGGGAAAAATAATCCAATCATTGCTACCAATGAAGACGGCTCTGTACATGGGCCTGGGCATCAATCGGTGTTGCAAGAGGGTAACGCCTTTTACATGGTTTACCACAGGCACAATAACCCCAATTCTGAAGGTGGTTTCCACAGGCAAATTGTAGCAGACAAAATGCAATTTGACAGTGAGGGAAATATTCTTAAAATAGAACCGAGCCATGATGGCATAGGCTTTTTAGGAAAGAACGAAAATCCCTATACCAATTTGGCTTTAATGGCTAAAACTACAGCTTCATCTTTTTATAGTAACGATTTCAAATCTAGCTTTGCTGTAGATGATAATAATGGCACCTTATGGAAACCAAAAGATAATGTAAGTGAAGCTTGGCTGCAGTTAGATTTAGGGAAGGTTAGTGATGTAAAAAGTGTACATACCCAATTTGAGTATGCCACGTGGTTTTATCAATACCAAATTACGACTTCTTTAGATGGCAAAATTTGGAAAACCTATGCGGATAGAACAAAAAATACCATTCACGGTAGCCCGATGATAGATCTTGGCAATGTTAAGGCAAGGTATGTGAAAATTAAAATTACAAATACCGAGTATTCAGGAATCAATAAGGCGATATGGAATGTTAAAGTTTACGATAATGATAGTTACAAACCATTGGCTAGAGTTAATGCTCCAAAAGATCATGGTCAATTGGCAAGTAAACCTCAAGGGCTGTTAGTAGACTTAAATGCAAACCATTTAGAAATTGGTAACAGCGTATCACAATGGAAAAATAATGGAAAACTCCAAGGCAGTTTTTCTCCTCTTACTGCGCAAGCACCAATAGTTGGCATGGTAGCAGGTAAAAAAGCACTATTGTTTTCTGGTAAAACGGTGATGAAGTCTGACTTTGCCGCTCCCTCTTCCTTAAAAGGAAACGGCAGTTTTACAGTGGCCACTTGGGTTTACAACCCTACAATTGAAGATGAAGAACCGATTATTTCTTGGACAAAAAGAGGAGGCATAGATTTAAGTAATGGAGGCTTAGGTTATGGAAGTAATAAAAAATGGGGTGCTGCCACGCATTGGGGTTGGGCAGATATGGCTTATAAAAAAGTGCCTGAGGCTGGTAAATGGCATCATGTAGCCTTGGTTTTTGATGGCACTATGGAAAAACTCTACGTAAATGGAGTTTTAGAAAAAGAAGAAAGAAAAATGCTGTTCGTTGCCAACTTGGATAAAATTCTACTAGGTAGTACAAGTGATGGAAACGCTTATTTTTCTGGTGCTTTAGCTGCGCTGAAACTTTATGATATCCCGCTAAGTAATAATGAAGTTAAAAAGTTGGCTAGTACAAATTTTAATTCAAAGACGGCTTACTATTTTGATGCTAGCAATTTAGAATTTGGAAAATTAACGGAGTGGAAAAATGAAGGTGACCAAAGTGGAAGCTTAAAGGGGACAGTAAAATTATCGGCAGTTGGCGGCTTAGCTGCGGTAGCGTTAAATGAGCAAGATCAACTTGAATTTAATCAACCAAGCACAGTTCTCCAAAAAGAAAAACCTTATACCATAGTAACTCCCATTTATGGTGCTGATGAAGGGATGGTGCGAATCAGTTGGCCAAATGAAAGTTTAGCTGGTACTAGCTATGAGCTTAATATAAAAGGAACTGGTGTTTGGCAATATGTGGTACATGTTTTTGATGGAACCAAACATCAAACCTATATAGATGGTGTAGCTACTGCTAAACCAATGATTAAATCTGTAAAGACTGATCTGCCAAAATTAATGTTTAGCGCAGCTCAGAAAGATGCAGCAATTGCTTCCTTTGCTATATATAATTATGTGTACCAACCTGCTGTTATTAAAACCGCTTACCAAACTTGGAAGTCTCAGCATCCGAAACAGCAATTTATGGTGGATTTTGATAGCAAACCAATTGCAATTACGCCTCATATTGTTTTAATGTCCGCTAAAGCAAGTAATCTACCTGGAAGTGTGGTGAAATATGCTTTTATTGATCAAAAACAAGAACTGCAACATTATTGGAATGAAAACAAGAGTTTCTATAGCTTCGGTCTAAAGGAAAATCAGCAATATGCCTATCAGGTTATCGCTAAAGATAACTTCGGCAACATTGCACAGTCAAAGTCTGTTGAAACTGTGAGTACCCAACTCAATCAATTTCAGGTTTTCGAAAGCAATTCGTCTAAAGACCATGACTTTGTTGCGAATGGTGTAAATGGTACTTCATGGGATGGTGTAGTAGGTAATCCTTCATTACTTCAACAAAAAGATGGCCTGCTAAATTTAGCTTCAACCGATACCCATTGGGATGGATCTGCGGCAAAAGGTCCTTTTCTTTTTAAAAATATCAAAGGAGATTTTATTGCAGAAGTTAAGATAGCAGATTTGAGCGGATTAGCAGAAAACAAGGTAAAGGGAGCAAATGATGCCGGATTAATGGTAAGATCAAGCAATGTTGATTTTAATCTGATACAGAATAGTGTGTTGCTTGGTTGGGGAATAGGGAACATGGTTACTGATTTTGGCAATAGGGGACGTAGACAGACCAACAATAATACTGGGTTTAAATTTTATAAACATTTACAGATCGAACGTTTAGGTAACATTTTTAACATCAGGGCGAGTAGCGATGGTAAAGATTGGAAGGAATTACCAGGTGGGATAATCAAAAGAAATGATATGGATGGGTTAGCAGTACAAGTAGGTGTTTATCAAGCAACATATGGTAAACAAGATGGATTTGCCACGTTTAAAGATTTTACTGTTATTCAAAGCATAAGCAATAGATAATATTTTTTGTACATCAGTAATTTAATAAATCCCCTGAACAATATGCTTAACAAGATCGACTGAGTTTAATATTATCGGTTAAACCGCTGCTACAATCAGAAAAGCGCAATAGAGCTGACTTATTTTGAGCATAAAAATTGGTAGGGTACTGTAGCCGTATTTTGTTGAAATATATGAACAATAGTCTTTACTCAAATTTAACTATCAATTTAGTAATTGATTTTTTATGAGAAGTAAGTTAATTAATTATTAACTAAGCGATTAGTTTTGTTAAAATATGTTAATATTAAGTAATTATAGGGTAAAATAATAACGAATTTACCGCTTCTGCTGTCCTAAATTTATAAATGTTAACGATATGTTAAAATTTATCTCACCTCTTAAACCAAAACCAATTATGGAATTAAATTTTACCTCTTTATTTAGCCGTTTACTCGGTATAATTTTTATTTTGCTAATACCCTGGTCAGTATTTGCGCAAGTAAGAATTACTGGTACTGTTAAAGACAAATCGGGCGTTCTGCCTGGAGTAACAGTTACCGAAAAAGGAACTAAAAATGGAATAACTACCGATAATCAGGGTAGATATTCATTGTCTTTAACAAAATCTGATGCAGTTATTGTGATTAAAATGATTGGTTACAGTGCGAAAGAAATTTCCGTTAATGGCGCAACTACTATTGATGCAATTCTTGAGGAAGACAACCAAACACTTAGTGAAGTAGTAACAATCGGTTATCAAAAAATTACCAGAAAGAAAAGTTCTGCTGCGATCTCAAGTATATCTGCTAAAGAACTAGCCAATTTACCTGCAGCAAGTTTCGACCAATTACTACAAGGTCGATTATCGGGTGTAAACGTGCAAAATTTTACTGGTCAGCCGGGTGCAGCGCCAACGGTATCGGTTAGGGGTAACTCGTTAATGAGTAGAGGTTATGACGAATTCAATGTGGTGAATTCGCCACTTTATGTAGTAGATGGTGTACCACAACCTACAGAATCTTACGTAAGCCCGAATACTGGAACAGGTACCAATTATCTGGCAGGCATAAATCCGGCAGATATTGAAAGCATCGACGTATTAAAAGATGCATCTGCAGGTGCAATTTATGGATCAAGAGCTGCCAATGGGGTAATTATGATTACTACTAAAAAGGGAATTAGCGGCGAACCTAGAGTAGGTATTAGTGCTTATTACGGATCTACTGCTAGACCTGAGCTTAGAGATGTAACTTTAGGTACGGTAGAACGTAGACAAAAAATGGCTCTTTTAGAAAATCAACTTCCATTCAATGATCAGAGGTATTTACCAATTATGTTAACAGATAGTTTAAATCCTGCTTATAATGGTAATACTGATTGGCAAGATCTCTTCTACCAAACAGGAAGGATCAGCAATGTTGATTTAAATTTAAGTGGTGGTGGTACTGGAGGTATGGTTTACAGATTTAGTGCGGGAGCTTATAACGAAGAGGGTATCATCAAGGCTACAGGATTTAAACGTTATTCGGCTAGGTTAAACTTAACTTCGAAAGCATTAAAAGAAAAATTAACCATTAACCCAATTGTCGCTTTTTCAAGATCAGATAGAGGGCGTGGTAATGGTAGCGCAGGTAACCCTATTGGTTTGGGCGCAGGAGATATGCCATCGTCTTTATTTAATTTAGATGATGATAAAAGGGCGCTATTATTAGGAGCTTATGATCAAAACTTAGACAAAAACATCAGTAATCAGCTTACTTTAAATCTAAATTTAGGCTACGATTTTTCTAATAACTTCAGATTTACTTCGCAGTCTTCTTTATTATCTAATAATGCACGTAGAGATTACAGTAGAGGCAATGCCTTGCAAAATAATCAAGGTAACTATTCTTACGCTTTTGCAGATAATGGGATTGATGTAAGAACATCAAACTTATTAAGTTACAACAATACCTTCAAAAAGCACAGTATTAGTGCATTAGTTGGTCAGGATATTCAATATAATCAATATCAAACTATTTCTGCATCAGGGTCTAATGGTTCTGCAGATAATATCCAAGTAGTAAATGGTTTCCAACAATCAAGAATTGGGGCAGGCTCAGATTATCAGGCCTATGGTTTATTATCGTACTATTCTCAATTAGCGTATGATTATGATGGTAAATATGTATTGTCTTTGAGTGCAAGAGCTGATGGATCATCTCGTTTTGGAGCTAATAATAAATGGGGATATTTTCCATCGGCCTCAGTTGGGTGGTTGATTTCTGAAGAAAACTTCATGAAGGATAACAAAAACAACCCTATTACTTTACTTAAATTAAGAGCCAGTTTAGGTAACGTAGGTAGTTTACCTAATAGTAATTACTTACAGTATAATTTGTATAATGTAAATGCAGCTGGTTTTAATGGCGGTGATGCTACATCTTACAACGGCACTACAGCAATTACTCCTAACTTTTACAATGGTGTAGCTCAGAAAAACCTAAGTTGGCAAAGAGCTATGCAATGGAACGTTGGTACTGATATTGAACTTAAAGGTGGAAAATATGCCTTCTCTTTTGATGTTTACAATAAGGAAACCTCATTGGAGTTATTCAGCGTAAATCTTCCAGTAACTACAGGATATGATTTAGCAATGACTAACTCTGTAGGTGTTAGAAATGCAGGGGCAGAGCTAACTATTGCCGCTAACCCCTTGCCAACAAGTAGTCCGTTTAAATGGTTTTCAAGGTTAAATATTTCATACAATAAAAACCAGATCATGAGTTTGCCTAATGGGGGTAGAGATTTGGTGATGAGTGGAGAGCGATTTGATAAATCGCATATTTTATCAGTAGGTAGCCCAATCAACGCTTTTTATTTATATAAAACCAGAGGTGTATTTAGAAGTGATGCCGATGTTCCAGTTAATCCATTTACTGGCGAAAAATACAGAAACAGTAACGGTACTTACTTAGGTGGGATGTTCTACTTCGAAGATTTAGATGGAGATTATTTTACGGATGTATTTAATGATGGCATCAATCCTGATAAATTACCATATGGCGATCCAAATCCTAAATATACAGGCGGTTGGGTAAATAATTTTAGCTATAAAAATTGGAGCTTAGGTATATTTGCCACATTTACTTTTGATAGAGATGTGTTGAACTTATTCGAATCAGATCGTTTTTCTAATTCAAGTGCAGGTAATGCAGCAGATTTCTCACGGTATTCGGTTCCAGATTTAGCTAAATTAGATCTTTGGAGAAAACAAGGAGACAATGCAGAATATGCTAAAATAGATATTGGGTCTTACAGGTATTATTACACTAGTGCACAAACGTTTTTCTTAGAAAAAGGTGGTTATTTAAGAATTAAGAGTGTAAACTTAGGTTATGATTTAGGTCAACGTACCTTGAAAAGGTTAGGTCTTACAAAGGTTAGGATCTTTGGTTTGGTAGATAACTTGGCTATGTTCCAACAATCTAAAAGATTACCAGATGCAGAGGCGGTAAATGGTTTTGGAGAATATAATGGTGCAGGTTATCCAATTCCAAAAAAATATACTTTTGGCCTTGATATTCAATTTTAATTAGAGAGAGATATGAAAAATATATATAAAAATATAACAGTTGTAGCGGTAATTTTTGCAGCAACCTGTTTCAGTTCATGTAAAAAATTGTTAACTGAAGAACCTAGAAATTCTACTTATTTAGAGGTTTTTTGGAAAAGTGGAAGGGATGCAAGAAGCGCAATTGCAGGTAATTATGCCTTATTAAGAGATGCAGTAACCGACAAAAATAATCGTTATTATATGTATGGCGATGCTATCGCCAAACAATATTTTACTATTCAATATGCTGGTGATGGACTTGAAGGGATACAAAGTGGAGATTTTACTTTTCAATATAATATTAACAGTTTAGCTAATTGGACAAAATATTATAAAGCCATTGCAATGTCTAATACCGTATTGTTAAATGTACCAAAAATGACAGACGCCATTTTAAAAGATGTTGAAAATCCAACAACTTTTAGAAAAGAGGTTTTAGGGCAGGCTTATTTTATTCGTGCGTTAAGTTATTTCATGATGGTTCGCGTTTGGGGAGATGTGCCAATTGTAACCGAGGCTTATGAGGATCCAATTAGTGCGCCACATTTGCCAAGATCTCCAAAAGCAGCTGTAATGAAATTGGTTGAAGATGATTGCCATAAAGCTGCGCAACTTTTAGGTTGGGGTTATACCAACACTGGTGATGCTAAAGTAACAGCAAATAAGGGATCGGTATATGCTTTGTTAGCACACTTATACTTATGGAGAGCTACCATGACTGATCCTACTAGCAGTACTCCAAACATGACGGATGTAAACAGTGCGGATACCACCATCAATGCTGTTATTGCTAATGGTGGTTATAAACAAACCGATACCGCAAGATATGGTACTACATTTATCGGTCGTTCTACAGATGGTATTTTCGAAATTAACATGAGCGATAATACCTTAGAAGGATCTAATAGAAGTATTGGTACCGAATTTCTAAATAATGTTTATGTTAATGGATATGGTACAAATCCTAGATTTTTTGTGCCTAAAAGTTATTTAGATAACCATTTTGGCTTAGAGGGCGAATGGGTATGGAGCGGTACAGAGTGGCAATGGATTGTTTCTGTAGATAAAGGTGATGTGAGGTATAAAAATAACTTCGCTTATGTAGATACAGAGAAACCAATGAGTATTAAATACAGCAATGTAGTGTATCGCAACCCTGGTCAAAAATTAGATGCTGTCTTAAGTAATAATATGATTATCTTTAGGTTAAGTGATTTATTGTTGTTAAAAGCTGAAATTGCGTTATATAAAAACGATACACAAACCGCTACAGATATCATCAATGGTTTTAGAAAGCGCAATGGCGCTTCTGCTAAAGCAATATTACCAGCGGGCATGAGCAAAGGTGATGTTTTCTACGAATACATTTTAGAGCGTGGTAAAGAAATGTTTTTAGAGGGGCACCTATTCTATGATTTATTGAGAACCAGAATGTACGATCAATTTATCGATTGGTTAACAACAGATCGGTTTGGTAGGGGTGGTTATTATTGGCCAGTTGATCCTGCATTATTTAGAGAAAACCCTAATTTGAAACAAACAACTTATTGGTTAGGTAAAGTGTAAAACATTATTATAGAACTTACAATTATGAAAAAATATATAAGTATATGCCTTTTTTTAGCTGTGTCTGTATTGGCAGCCTGTAAAAAAGACGACTATAAAAACGATGGTGGAAAAAGTGTAGCATATGTAGATATGACCACCTATGACTACTTAAAATCTAATAAAAAGTTCGATTCATTAATTAAAATTATTGATAGAGCTGGAATGAAAGATGCCATTAACGGAAATATTACCTTTTTTGCTACTACCAATTATGGCGTAGCAGATTATGTAGCAGCTAAAAAGAACCTAAAAGTAATAGAAACCGGTGATGAAAATATCAAATTTACCATTGCGGATATTCCTGCCCAACAATTAACAGATTCTTTGAAGATTTATATGTTTACTGGCCAGATTAATAGGGATAAAATTACTCAAGAGGGCACATTATATGATAGTGCCATTGGGGTAAGTCCGAATGTGAAATATATGATTAAAATGAGAAGGGCTTATGACTATAGTAATTATTTAAGTTTTGTTGATTATGTGACTTATACCAAAGTAATTGGTACTAGAGATGATAAAGAAGCAGATCAGAATCTAATACCAGAGAATTTAAGAGATAGAGCGGTTACTTGTCAAACCTCTGGGATTATTACCAAGACCGGGATTTTGCATGTACTAGACGGATCTCACCGCTTATTTTTTAACGCACAATCGTTAGGGAACTAAATAACAAGATAATTAATCATTAAAAAATACAGTGATGAAAAAGAATTATATATTAATTGGGTTATGTTTATTAACCGTATTTTCATGTAAGAAAATACAGCAAGGCTTCCAGAGTGATGCCATTCGTTACAAAGACAATGATATTTATGCAAAAAGAGGATTGATTTTAACCCAATCAGACCGAATTAATGCTGATGGCTCTACCCCTCCGTTTACATTTAAAATGTTAAATCTCAGGAAAGAAGATGGTAGTGCTGCTCCGAAAGAATTTACTACTGAATATGAAGTATTGGTGTTTAAAGCTGGACAAAGTTTTGATATCAAAACAGATACAACAGTAGCCTTATTGAACAAAAAGAGAGAACTACAAAAGAAACTCCCGATGTACTTTAACGAGCAAAGTGGACAGCTTACTTTCAATAAAGCATCAGCAAACTTGCCTTTAGGTAAATATGTATTTGATGTAGAAATGAAAAATGGTACAGGTACTAAATTATTCCCATCTCTGGCTAAAATAAATGTAGTAGATCCTATTGGAGAAGATTTGTTTGTGGTTACACAAGCAGCAGGTGCAGCATTTCACGATGTTACCCAGGCAACAATTGATATGAAAGCGCCAAGAGTTACTTGTAAAAAAATATCTAACGATGGTGCCCGTGTAATATTGAAGATTGTAGATAAAAACGGTGTAACCTTTAATCCAAAAGCTGGTGAGATCATTAAAAGGGGAGATCGTCCTATTTTTGAAAATTATGCAAAATTCAACCCAGTTTTAATTACAGATACCGCAATGATTTGTGATTTCGAGGTGGCTCCTTTTCCATTAGCAAGATACGTGGTTCCAACACAAGATTGGGGATACCTAATGTATTACAGAATTCCAAGTCAATTTGTTACCATTGATGGTACTGCACCTGGTATTTATTCTGCAAATCCTCGTTTCGAATTCCAATTGAAATTGGAAGGTACTTATGTAGTTGAGGTTAGATTAACGGATGCCATTAAAAAATAAATGTAGTTTAGTTTAATATGAGCTGCCCCTGATTTTAATTAATTGGGGGCTTTTCATTGCTACCTCACCTGAAATTTTTCCCTATACTGCGTAGGTGTCATTCCTACACTCTTTTTAAAAACCTTTCTAAATGCCTTCGGATCACTGTAGCCAGAGCTAAAGATAATTTCCGTCATTTGTTGCCCAGTTTGCTCTAATAGTTTCTTCGCAGCTTCAATACGGGTTTGTTGCAAATATTCAATTGGCGTAATCCCTATAATTTGTTTAAATCTTCTTGCCATATTTCTACGGCTTGAGGGAATATCTTTTATCAATTCTTCGATAGTAGCGGTATCATCGTGCATAAAGTCAAAATGACTAATAGAGAAACGACATGTTTGAGAATACAAATCATCAAATAACTGATAAATTAGCTAAAAAGGTGATCATAATAATGCAGCTTCAAGAGCTTATTTACTTAAAGTACTTAACACATTGTGGTCTAATTATAATGAACTTAATATTACAACGAAAGACCATATTTTTTCGCTACTTTATCTACGTTTTCTAGATACAACCAATCTTTATAAATGAGGTTATTATTTTTAAATTCAAAGAGAGTGTTTTTTGGGAATTTAATACCATATTTTTCGAGTTCAAAGCCTTCTTCTACAAAAAATTTAATTGAAGTGTTCTTCACTGAATCCAATACATAAGCATTGTTTTCTGGTACAATAACTATTTTTTTATAGCCACTAAATCGCTTATTATTGGGATCACCAATTCTTTTTAAAAATTTAATAGTCTTTTCTGTACATGATCCGCAATCACCAGAAATTACTATAAGAAAATAATTGTTAAAATCTGTTCTTTTTATATTGTGTTTTTCTTCAAAATACATGTCAAGATGTGACTCATCTTCTGATAGTTTAGATTTGCAACTAGCTATAATTGTTAGAATTATGATAATAGAATATATTGATAATCTCATTTCAATAAATGTTGTTTAATTTTTATTATATGATATCTCAAATGATCAAAATCTTTGAATTTATTTTTCCTGCCTGTAGGTGATATAAATAAGCCCTCTGGGGTTACGAACCAGGTATTTACTGCATATAGATATTTAGGTAATTCTAATTCTTTAATTAGTTCAAGCTTTTCATTGAAAACCATCAGAATTAATGGTTTATCCAATAAAGAGTTATAATATTTCCCATTCTTATAAGGAATGTTTTTTAAACTAAATCTATAATATAATTTTCTGTATTTATCGTACATTATATTGAAAAACTGACTATTCTCCAAAATATGTACATCCCATTTTTTCAAATCTTCATCAGTATGATAAGAAATAGAATCTACAATATTTTTTCCATTTGACATTTTTCCACCGTATGAATATATATTAGAATCTTTAGGATTATATTGATAAATATTGGATTCGTAAAAAAAACCATAGGTTAAAACACCTGGCTTCTGAAACTCACTGGTTGCTATTGCAGTCATATAACCAGCATTGCCTTTGATATCATATAGATAATTGGAATACGTCAATGGCAAAAAAGTATTTTCTTCTTTTACAAGATCTAAAGATAAAAAGGAAGGTACTTTTTCCTCCCAATTGTATACAGAATAAATTTGACCTAAAATAAGTTTTTTATCAAAAAAGAACATTCTAAAATTATTACTGTAGGATGTGGACTGGCCAGATACTTTATTTTTTAACGCTGAGCCGGCGAGTTCTACTACTTTTTTTACCCGCATACTTGTATCTAATATGAATATTTTCTTATTACTATAATTAACAATTATGCTATCAAAGTTGAGAACATGAATATCTGTAATACTTCTATTTTTATCCAAATCTTGTTTGTCCAAGTTCTTAAAAAATGTACTATCTCTTTTTAATTTTAAACGTTTGTAAAACTTCCTAGCGGTTAAATTAAAAATATCAATACTTGATGTTACTGCATTATATCCAAATAAGTAGTCTATATTATTTTCAGTAAATATTGAAACAGTAAAATATGTTGCAATAGAATTCGAATCGATAGCTATTTGTATTGAATCAGTTTTAACTTGATAAAGTTCCCTATCACTAGCCCATTTTGATTTTATAATATATTTTTCCTCTTTTCTATCTCTTTTGCATGATATAGATATTATAGTTAAAAAGATAAGGATTATTTGGATAAATTTATGCATATCAAAGCGATCAATTAGGAGGAGTTTGGCATACTTCAAATTTGCTACAAGATGGCCCAGATATATAGCCTGAAACGCACGCAAAGGGTATATTTCCCCAATTGCATGGCACTGGATGCATTGTGTTAGGATTTGTTGTAGGAGGGGGACAGGATTTAATTTGTGTGCATATTGGAGTACTTGCGGTGCTTAGTTCGCAAGCTTTTTCTGGCCTATTTAAACATAGAGCTTCCCTCATAGGAGTGATTGGTCCGCAATCTATGGATGTGTAACAAGCGGCCCCAAATGTACCGCCACATCCAATACTTCCATCTGGACAGGTCATTCGATATGTTGTAGAAGGCGACGTAGTCATAGATTTAACATTGTCAATTTTCATTGCTTTTTCAACACGAAAATTAATTTCATCATCTTCTTTATTACATGAAAATAAAAAAAATGAAATGCAAGCAAAAATGCAAGTAATTATTAGTAATTGTTTTTTCATTAGTCCTTAGTTTAGTTTTAATAAATCTATAACTAAAAATTTAGATATGCAAATTAGGGATAATAAATTGTAAAATAAATTAAGTACAAGTTGTCAAGGTTATTTGCATGTCATGCTTGTCTCATTATCTAGTCCTATTAGTGTACCATTTCTACCTCACCTGAAACTTTTCCCGATACTGCGTAGGTGTCATCCCTACACTCTTTTTAAAAACCTTTCTAAACGCTTTTGGATCACTGTAGCCAGAACTAAAGATAATCTCGGTCATTTGTTGCCCAGTTTGTTCTAACAGTTTCTTGGCAGCTTCAATACGGGTTTGTTGCAAATATTCAATTGGCGTAATCCCTATAATTTGTTTAAATCTTCTCACCATATTTCTACGGCTTGAGGGAATATCTTTTATCAATTCTTCGATAGTAGCGGTATCATGGTAATTACTTTCAATTTTTTGCTGGGCTGCCGCAACTAGTTCATCATTATGGCTATAAGAAGGTTGGAAAGTGCTGAAATAAGATTGCTTGTCTCTATCCATATCTATGGCAAAAACCTTCGCAATTTTAATAGCCATATCTTTACCACAGCATTCATTTATCAAATGCAATAACAAATGAAAGGAAGAAGTTGCACCACCACTGGTATATAAGCGGCCATCTTGGGTAACCGTTCTATCAGCTTTTAAGATTACTTCTGGAAATGCATTCGCAAAACCATTACTCGCATCAACATGGGTGGTAGCAATTTTACCATTTAACAAACCACTTGCGCCCAGTAAAAAGGCACCTGTGCAAAAAGTACCAATGCTTGCCCCATTATTGTATTGTTTAATCAGATGAGGAATACAGGGTGCATTTGTTTGTATGGTTTGGGGCATGTTGTCTGTAGTGAAAGCTGGGATTAATATTAGATCCATGATTTCATCTGTTTGAATGCCTACAGTTTGATAGCCGAAAATTTCCTGATATTTGGAGATTTCATCTTCAGCAACCAATAATTTGATGTCAAAAAACTGCGCTGCGTTGCTATTAGCATAAAATTTATTAACGGTATCAAATACATCTAAAATGGCAGCAACACTTAATAATTTATAGTTCTTGCTCAATAGAACGGCTATTTTCTTCATGTTAAAATGGTTAGATTTTTAAAGATATTAATTTTTGTCTTAAATGCCCCCTTAAGTTGACTTCAATAGCAATCAATAAGAGCAGAAAGTTCTTTTATCTTAGTATAACCAAAAATTAAAAAGATATGGAAGTAAAAACAGTAAGTAACAGGATGCATGGGCTTGTTGTGTTGTTTGATATGCACAGCAATTATTTCTGCAACGCCATAGATGGAATTAGCAATGATGATGCACATGAACGTCTAAATACAAAGGCAAACCATATCGCTTGGCTAGCTGGTAGTTTGGTTCAAGAAAGATATGAATTAGCGAATATATTCGGACTGGAACTAAAGTCGGCTGCTGATGAATTATTTAAAGATCATAAAGGAATTCAGGAATCGGAAAGATATCCAAGTTTGGCTGAATATGAAAAGGATTGGAATAAAATAACTCCATTATTGAGAGAAAAATTAATCAATGCTAAGGATGAAGAACTAGATAAGATATTAACGTATCCAGGAATGAGCTTCCCGGTATTTGAAATGATTTCTTTTGATATTTATCGAGAAGCAAATTGCATTGGTCAGATTGCGCTATGGCGAAGATTGTTAGGTTATGATCCAATTAAATACATGTAATGATGATAAATAAGGATGAAATTGCAAACGATTTAAGCGAAGCGCTATCTGGATTGCTAAAAGCTGTTGAGTTATTTGATGAAATTCAATATCATAAAATTCCGTTCGAAAATAGTTGGACGGCTGGCCAAGTTGTTGCACACCTCTCGCTATCAAATAATGGTTTTCTCGATGTATTACATGCCCAAGTAGCTGATACAGCAAGAGCAATCGATGAACTTAAATCTCAACTCAAAGCTATTTTTTTAAATTTTGGAAATAAAATGAAGTCGCCAGATTTTATTTTGCCTCAACTCAAAGCATACGATCGAGAAACACAGCGCTCAGAAATAGGTAAAACTAAAGAAGCGTTTTTAAAAGCAATTAACGATTTGGATTTGAGCAAAACTTGTGTTTCATTTCCACTACCGGGTTTAGGGAATTTAACAAGGCTCGAAGCCATTTATTTTGTAATTTACCATACAGAAAGACATACGAATCAGCTAAAAGAAATCTACCGCTTTTTAAAAGAGGCTTAAAAGGTATTATATCTTAATTCAAACTAATCTAAACAAAATTAAAATGACCATATTTTTAAGCGTTCTAATAGGCTTAGCAGTTCTAATCGGATTGTTATTATTCTTTGCTGTAATTATAAAAAAGGATTATGCTATTGAAAGGGAAATTACAATTAACAAACCCATCAGCGAGGTGTTTGCTTATGTTAAATTGATGCGAAATCAAGAAAAATATAATGTTTGGGTAAGGAGAGATCCAAATGTGAAAATCGTTTACCAAGGCGTAGACGGAACTGAAGGTTTTACCAGCAGTTGGGAAGGCAATAAACAAGCAGGAAAGGGAGAACAGGAAATCAAAGAAATAAATGATGGAAAAGCCATTCATATCGAGATCAGATTCGAAAAACCTTTTCAAAATGTGGGGCAAACTTATCTATTTACAGACGCGATATCGCCCACAGCAACCCAGCTGAAATATCAAATGGTGGGTATAAATAAATTTCCTATGAACTTAATGAATATTATTATTGATGGTTTGTTAGGTAAAGATCTGGAGCAAAGTTTAAAGAACGTAAAACAAAATTTAGAAACAAATAACTAAATATCAAATCAATAAAATAAAAATCATGTTAGTAAATCCATATTTAAATTTTAACGGTAATACCGAAGAAGTTTTCAATTTTTACAAAGCTGTGTTCGGTGGCGAGTTTGCATTTATACAACGTTTTAGCGATATGGCTGAAGGTGATAAGCAAGGCGATGGATGTGTTGATAGCGACATTCCGGCTGCCGATAAAAATGGTATTATGCACATTGCATTAAATATTGGCTCTACTATGTTAATGGGAACCGATGTGCCTTCTAACATGGAACAGGTTAAAGTTGGGACAAACCTATCACTTTGCATTAGTGTGGATAGTAGGGCAGATGCCGATCGAATATTTACAGCATTGAGTGAAGGCGGTAAGGTGCAAATGCCAATGCAAGATATGTTTTGGGGAGATTATTATGGCATGTTAACTGATAAATATGCCACACAGTGGATGATTAGCTTTAACCCTGCTTTTGACGGAAAAAACGATAAAAATTAAGAATTTCGCCCATCAATCTAAATAACTTACTAGTTGATGGGTGTATTTTAACAAACATGGTCGAAGTTTTTAAAACAGATGTATCAACTGAAGCAGCTGCCAAAAGTTTGGTAGCACAAATTCATCAAACTTTTGATGAGTATAAGGCTAATTTTGATCTCGACGATTGTGATCAAATCTTAAGGATTGAATGCGAAGCTTTTGAAATACCTCCACAACCAATTATAGAACTTTTAATGTACAACGGATTTTGTGCTGAAGTGCTCAAAGATTAATGCTATTTAAATATTAGTTAGTAAGATGATTTGTTTGGTCGTAATTGCTTTTCTAGATTGTCATTTTATGGTTAGGAAAAGTGATAAATTTTGTTTTCAAAAGCTATTCGCTAACTTTATAAATACATTAAATTCATTCCTATGTTTAAGAAGTTATCAATATTATTTGTTTTTACCATTTGCAGCCTATCTGTCTTTGCTCAAAAAAAAGATGATGTTTTGGGCAAATGGGCCAACCCATCTGGCGAAGGTCAAGTAGAAATCTATAAAAGAGGAGAAAAATATTTTGGTAAATTGGCTTGGCTTAAAGAACCAAACGACGAAAAAGGCAAGCCAAAAACTGACATTAAAAATCCAAATGCCAATTTAAGATCGAAATCTATTCTAGGCTTAGAAATTCTTAAGGATTTTGTATTTGAAGATGGTAAATGGACAGACGGCACCATCTACGATCCAAAAACGGGTAAAACTTATAGCTGTAATTTAAATATCAAAAGCGATGGCCAATTAAATATCAGGGGATATGTAGGTATTTCGTTAATAGGCAGATCAGAAAGCTGGAAAAGAGTTAAATAGTTCTTTTCAAATTGCCTATATTCAAAAATTAATTTGCTCCACATGAAAACTTTATGCCTATTTCTTCTGCTTTGCCCTGCAATTATCTTTGCACAAGATTATACTTTAAAACCTATTGCAACTGGTAAAAGTACCAGCATGCGTGGCTTATCTATCGTTACTGATTCTGTAGCTTGGGTAAGTGGCAGCAACGGCTATGTAGGTAAAACCTTAAATGGAGGCAGAACTTGGGAATGGACACAACCAAAAGGTTACGAAAAGTTAGACTTTAGAGATATCGAAGCATTTGATAACCTAAAGGCAATAATTGTAAACGCTGGCTCTCCTGCATACATTTTATCCACTATCGATGGTGGTAAAAATTGGCAAGAAGTTTATAAAAATACCGACTCAGCTATATTTTTAGATGGAATGGCATTTTGGGATAACCAACAAGGAATGGTTTTTGGCGATCCGATTAAAAACAAAATGCAATTGCTTAAAACTACAGATGGTGGCTTAACTTGGAAAAATATTTCCGAAAATCTGAAAAAAGAGCTAAAAGTTGGCGAAGCTAGTTTTGCTGCAAGTGGTACAACCATTAGAACCGCCCCAGAAGGAAAAGTTTGGATTGCTAGTGGAGGCTCGGTATCCAATATCTATTTTTCTAGCAATTATGGTAAAACTTGGAAAGTTTACCCATGCCCAATTTTACAGGGAGAGAGTAGCGCTGGTCCATTTTCAATTGCTTTTTATGATTCAAAAAAGGGGATTGCTGTAGGCGGCAATTACCTGAAGGATAAAGAAAACAGCAATAACATATTACTTACTACCAATGGGGGTAAAAAATGGTCTAAACCAAATACACCAGTTTTAGGATTTCGTTCTGCGGTAGCGTATGTTACTGATCAACTTTGTTTTGCTACGGGCACTTCGGGTACAGATGTTTCTACAGATGGTGGCAAAAACTGGAAAAATATTTCTACGCAGAGTTTCAACGCTATTCAAAAAGCTAAAAAAGGTAATTTAATTTTATTGGTAGGAAATAGAGGAAACATTTATCAAGTGGTTTTATAGCTTTTTCCTCATGAAATAATCTCCTTACCAAAAAACTAATCCCTGATCTTACTGCAGCTCTCTACTACATCAGCGAAGGGTAATAACCAATCAGGTTTTACTTGTTGATAAAATCATTTTTTTTTATCAAGTTGTAAGGATTTCATTTTTCTATCGACTATATACCTATAACAAGCATAAGTTATATTTCCTCTATGATTATACCTTCTCAATTGTAGTGGAGAGAACGATGAACGGCTTTAACCCTCATGAATACATTAACTATATACACATATGAATAATTGCTTTTATAGGTCAATTAATTAAAAGGCAATTTATCTAAGTTTGAATTGATGGTGCAAGAAAATAAAAAACCAAATCCAGCTTTATGGGTATCGCTTTATGCGGATAAACTGTATGCTTTTGCAATCAAGAAGGTTTTCGCCGAAGATTTAGCTGAAGATCTAGTGCAAGAAACTTTTTTGGTTGCTTTGCAAGGTATTAAAAATTATAGAGCTGAAAGCACAGAGTTGACTTGGCTTACTGCTATTCTAAAAAATAAAATAATAGATAGTTTTAGAAAGAATAAGCTCAAAATTGAACAATTGCCAGAAGATATTTTTTTTGAGGAGAATGGGCATTGGAAAAGTAAGCCATTGGAGATTGGGAACAATCCAGGTAAGGGATTAGAAGATAAAGAGCTGAGGAATGCCTTAGAAAATTGTATTAAGAAATTGCCCGCTCTCTGGCTAAACGTTTTCAGCTTAAAATACATAGAGCAGTGTAAAACGACATTTATTTGCTCATCGTTGGGTATTTCAAATGCTAATTATTGGATAATTATTCATCGCAGCAAGCTCCATTTAAGAGCTTGTTTAGAAAAAGACTGGTTGTAATATGAGATGGATGGAAATAAATAAAAATGACTGTAAAAAAGCAAGCTTTTTAATTGAGAAGCAAATGCATACTAGTTTGAAGTTTACAGAACAAATAGCCTTGAGATTACACCTCTTTGGATGCTCCTGGTGTAAAACTTATCAGCGCCAAAGTAAAAGGATCGAGCAAACAATGATTGGTATTTTAAATAACCAACCTGAAAAAAAACTATCAGCAAATTTTAAGAAACAATTACAAATAATGATCACAGAAAATTTAAAAAAATCAACATGAAAAAAATAGTAATGCTATGTTTGGTGCTATCAGTAACAGTACAACTGTATGCACAAGAACCTTTAAAAATTGGAGATAAAGCACCTTTGTTTAGTTTAAAGGATAATAAGGGAAAAACTGTAGACTTGAAAAGTATTTTAAAAGGAAATCAATCTGTTGTTCTTTTTTTTTACCGAGGGCAATGGTGCCCACATTGCAACAAACATATTAAAAATTTGCAAGATAGTTTACAGCTGTTGACGGCAAAAGGGGCTTATATTATTGGTGTATCGCCAGAAACATCAACCGGTATTGATCAAACAGTTAATAAAACAAAAGCTTCATTTAGTATCATTAGTGATAGAGATTACAAAGTGATGAAGGCTTATAAGGTAAATTATGTGATGGAACCAGGCCTGGCAGATCGATATAAAAAAGGAGGGTTGGATATTGCTCTAGCTAATGGACAAGCAGACTATGTTTTGCCCGTACCTGCCACGTATATCATCGATAAATCTGGAAAAATTAAGTATGTTTTTTTTGATAAAGATTACAGAAAGAGGCCATCCGTTAAAACACTAACCGCTAATTTATAGTACCTAACCCTGAAACTAAAATTTCAGGGTTTTTTTTATATCAATAATTTGTCATAAATCAGCTACATTTTCGATAGAAAGTTTCCTTGTTCAAACATATATTTACTTTTGCTGTTTAACAAAAATGTTAAACATAATTGTAAATGGCGCAGAGAGATACGGGAACAGAACAGTTAATTAAGGATACCGCGAAGCGGATCTTTTTTTCTGAGGGAAAATTACATGCTACCACTCAAGATATTGCAGATGCTGCAGGGGTAAATCGTACACTAGTAAATTATTATTTCAGATCAAGAGATATTCTTTTTGAACAAGTGGCAACAGAAGCTAGAGCCGAAATGTCGGCAGTATTAGATTCTGTTTTCACTGCAGAATTAGCTTTTAAAGATAAGTTAGAGAAATTAATTACTGTTTTTATGGATCAAGCCATGAAATTTCCATACCGCGAAATGTACGTGGTAACAGAATTAAATAGAACAGAGAGAACGGTTCCAGAAGAAAAAAAGACGCGATTAAAAGCTTTCTTAAAAGAAATTAGTGCAGAAATGGAAAGTGGAAAAATAAAAAAGATGGATCCACGTCAGTTTTGTATGAATTTATTCGCCTTAATGGCCTATCCCTTAATTACCAATTGCCTAAATAAATCTTTATACAATATTAATGATGCAGAATATGCAAAATTGATGAAAGAACGTAAGCGATTAATTTTCGAAATGATTTACCAATAAACTGATAAAAACACACACAAAGTAACCCATACATAAACATGAAAACAACAATTCGACTGTCGACTATTTTATTTTTAGGAGCTGTACTTGCCTCTTGTGGCGGCAAGGATGATAAAGCAGCAAAAGCAGCGGCTGCGGCAGCACAGCCCCAAGCTTATCCGGTATTTGCCGTTGCTAGCCAATCTACAACCCTCGATTCTGATTATCCTGCAACAATTGAAGGTATTCAAAATGTTGACATTAGACCAAAAGTAGATGGATTTGTAGAGCGAATTTACGTGGATGAAGGTGCAGTGGTTAAAAAAGGACAGTTACTTTTTAAAATTATGGCTCCGCAATACGAGCAGCAAGTTAGAACAGCAGCAGCAGCAATTAGCAGTGCAGAGGCTGATGTAAATGCCGCCCAACTACAGGTTAACAAAACTAAACCTTTGGTAGAGAAAGATATCATCAGTAAATATGATCTTGAAGCTGCACAACTTACTCTGCAAAGCAGAAAAGCTGCCTTATCGCAAGCAAAAGCAGCATTAGTTAATGCCAGAGTTAATTTGGGTTATACTTCAATTACCAGTCCGGTAGATGGCATAGTGGGTAGTATCCCTTTTAAAGCAGGTAGTTTGGTAAGTAGTGCTAATGCAGAACCACTTACAACTGTTTCTAATACCTCAAGAGTATATGCTTATTTTTCTTTAAACGAAAAGCAATTGTTAGATTTTGCTAATGTTTACAAAGGCAAAACATTGGCAGAGCAAATGAAGAACATTCCGCCAGTTAGTTTAGTATTGGCAGATGGAAGTACTTATGCACAAAATGGAAAGATCGAATCTATCAACAGCCAGATTAATACCAATACCGGTTCCGCAAGTTTAAGAGCTACGTTTCCAAATCCAGTTTCTTTGCTAAAAAGTGGATCCAGTGCAGCGGTACGTATCCCTCAAAATGTGAGCGATGTAATTTTAATCCCTCAGAAATCTACTACCGATTTACAAGGTAAAAAATTCGTTTACGTTTTAGGCGATTCGGCTAAAGTTGTAAACACACCAATAGAAGTAATGGAAATTACAAAAGGTAAGTTTTATGTAGTAACTAAAGGTTTAAAAGCAGGTGATAAAGTTGTTTTAGAAGGTTTTCAATCGTTAAGAGATGGAACTAAAATTAAACCAGAAGAAAAAAATACGGATTCAGTTTACGCTGAAATTAAAAAATAGTTTGTCCTAGTCCGATACCAATCGGATGTTATATCAAAATTGAAAAATCAAACTTTATGTTTAAAAAATTTATAGATAGACCGGTTTTATCAACCGTAATATCGATTATCATAGTCATACTTGGTATACTTGGTTTGGTTACCTTACCAGTTTCTCAGTATCCAGAAATCGCACCACCAACCGTACAAGTATCTACTTCATACCAAGGGGCAAATGCCGATGTGGTAATGAATAGTGTGGTTATTCCGCTAGAAGAACAAATAAATGGGGTAGAAGACATGACCTACATGACTTCGAGCGCTAGTAATGATGGTTCTGCAACAATTACTGTAAACTTTAAATTGGGTACTAATCCAGATTTAGCTGCAGTCAACGTTCAAAATAGGGTAGCAAGGGCTAGTAGTTTATTACCTGCTGAGGTTACAAGGTCTGGTGTAATTACTGCTAAAAGACAAGCTAGTAATGTGCTTATTTTTGCACTTTATAGTGATGATCCAACTTATGATCAAAAGTTTTTACAGAACTATGCCAACATTAACATCATTCCTCAAATTAAAAGGATCAATGGTGTAGGTGATGCTAGTGCATTTGGACAGCTAGATTATTCGATGCGTATTTGGCTTAAGCCAGAGGTTATGGCTACTTATGGTTTAGTACCAAGCGATATCAATGCAGCATTGGCAGAACAAAATATAGAAGCTGCACCTGGCCAATTCGGCGAGCAGGGCAATCAGTCTTTTCAATATACTTTAAAATATACAGGTAGATTAAAGGATGAAACTGAATTCAGCAATATCATTATTAGAGCTGGAGCAAATGGAGAGATTCTACGTTTAAAAGATGTGGCAAGAATAGAATTGGGTGCATTAAGTTACGCAAGTTCTGTTAAATATAATGGAAAGCCAGCATTGGGTATTGCAATTAACCAAACAGCAGGTTCTAATGCAAAAGAAGTAATCGAAAACTCCATTAAAGCTTTAGAAGAAGCATCAAAAACATTCCCTAAAGGCATACACTACAATACGCTTATTAATGTTAATGACTTTTTAGACGCGTCTATTGAAAAGGTAATCCATACTTTAGTTGAGGCATTTATTTTGGTGTTTTTGGTGGTGTTTATCTTCTTACAAGATTTCCGCTCTACCTTAATTCCAGCAATTTCAGTTCCTGTAGCAATTATTGGTACATTCTTTTTTTTAAGTTTATTTGGTTTTACCATCAACTTGTTAACGCTTTTTGCATTGGTATTGGCCATCGGTATTGTGGTAGATGATGCGATTGTGGTGGTAGAGGCGGTGCATGCTAAATTAGATCAGGGTTATACTTCTGCCAAAAAGGCAACTGTAGATGCCATGGAAGATATTACTGGTGCTATTATTTCCATCACCTTAGTAATGGCTGCGGTATTTATTCCAGTTAGTTTTATTCAAGGTTCATCTGGTGTATTTTATAAACAATTCGGATTAACCTTGGCAATCGCAATTATTCTTTCAGCGGTTAACGCACTGACCTTAAGTCCGGCTTTATGTGCATTGTTATTGAAACCACATGCTGATGATCATGGTAAAAAGAAGAATTTTTTACAGCGTTTTTATACAGGTTTTAATACTTCTTTCGATTTAATGACCAACCGTTATAAAAAATCTGTTGGGTTTTTAGCTCGTAAAAAATGGGTGGCAGGATTAGGTATTGCCTTGTTTACGGTATTATTAATCTGGACCATGAATAGTACGCCAAAAGGTTTTGTGCCTAATGAAGATTTGGGTACGATCATGTCAGATATATCGCTTCCTGCTGGAACATCTCAGGAAGAGACATCTATTATTTTAGAGCGAATTGATAGTATCGTACATCAAATTCCTGAAGTTAAAAGTTCGCTAAGAATTGTTGGTAGAAGTATGATTAGTGGTTCTGGAAGTTCTTACGGGATGGTAATTTCTCGTTTAAACCCATGGGATGAACGTAAGCGTGATGTGAAGGCCGTTATTGGAGAGTTGTTCGCTAAAACTGCGAGTATAAAAGGAGCAAAAATTATTTTCTTTGCGCCTCCAACTATACAAGGTTTTGGTACAAGCGGAGGTTTTGAGTTCCAATTGCAGGATAAAACTGGTGGGAATATCAATAAATTTAACGAAGTAGGTAATGCCTTTTTGGCGGCATTAGCCAAACGTCCAGAAATTCAGTATGCATCAACCTCATTTAACCCTAATTTTCCTCAATATCAAATTGAGGTTAACGTAGCTAAAGTTAAACAAGCAGGATTAACTGTAACTGATGTATTGGGCGTTTTACAGGGTTATTTTGGGGGTGTTTATGCTTCTAACTTTAATAAATTTGGTAAGCAATATAGGGTAATGTATCAAGCAGATGCCCAATTTAGAGCCAACCAACAGAGTTTAAATGGCATATTTGTGCGCAGTAGTAGTGGTGTAATGGCTCCTGTGAGTGAGTTTATTAACTTAGAAAGGGTATACGGACCGCAAGCTATTTCTCGTTTTAACCTTTATACCTCAATTGCAGTTACAGGAAGCCCGAATGCTGGTTTTAGTTCTGGAGACGCACTTAAAGCGGTACAGGAAGAAGCAGCTTTACATTTACCTACAGGATATGGTTATGAATTTTCTGGTTTATCTCGTGAAGAGATGGCAGGTGGTAATCAAACTATCTTTATTTTCTTGCTTTGTGTAATCTTTGTTTACTTTTTATTGGCTGCACAATACGAAAGTTATTTACTGCCATTGGCAGTTTTAATTTCTTTACCTATAGGTTTGGCTGGTGTGTTTGTATTCGATAAAATATTTGTGGTAGACAATAATATCTATACTCAAATTACCCTCATTATGCTGGTTGGATTACTTGCCAAAAATGCCATTTTGATTGTTGAATATGCGGTGGATAGAAGAAGAAAGGGAATGAGCATTGTAAATGCGGCAATTGAAGGTGCTACTGCTCGTTTACGTCCAATTTTAATGACATCTTTTGCCTTTATTCTGGGTTTATTGCCACTAATGCTATCGAGTGGGGTAGGTGCTGAAGGAAATAGATCAATTGGTACTGGTGCAGTAGGGGGTATGTTAATTGGTACCATATTCGGAATTTTTGTAATTCCGGCATTGTTTATCATTTTCCAGACCTTACAAGAGAAAGTAAGCAATAAATCTCCTTTTGATGAAGGTGTAGAAGCAGAACAAACAGAACTAGAATTCCCGGTAACAGCTAACCGTGAACATTAATTTAAATTTTATGAAATTCAGAAATAAACTTCCGCTCTTACTTATTGGTTTTGTGCTACTTATTTTAAGTGCATGTGTTACCAAAAAATATACACAGCCTAATGTAAAGAGCGATAACTTATACCGCGATCAGCAAACTACCGATACTACAACCATAGCAACTTTGCCATGGAAAACGCTGTTTTCAGACCCAACGCTACAAACTTTAATTGAGCAGGGCATTAGCCAGAACTTAGATTTAAAGCAAGCAATTGAGCGTATTAAAATTGCTGAGGCAACTTTGCAACAAAGTCGTGCAGCGTTTTTGCCAAGTTTGCAAGGCGATGTTTCGGTAACAGATGCTAAACAATCTAGAGCGGCATTAAATTTTCCTCCAGGTATCAACATTAACTTAGAAACACAAACATACAGAGCGCAGTTAAGTACAAGTTGGGAAGCAGATATTTGGGGTAAACTAAGCAGTGCCAAACGCTCTGCCTATGCCACGCTATTACAAAGTGATGCTGCAAAAAGAGCAGTGCAAACGCAGTTAATTGCAAATATTGCTAATGCTTACTATAACCTTATGGCATTAGATCAGCAATTAAAAATTACAGAACAAACTATTAAAGTTCGTATAAGTAATGTAGAGACAATGAAAGCACTTAAAGAAGGTGCCGTTGTTAATGGAGCTGCAGTAGTGCAAAGTGAGGCAAATTTATATGCTGCGCAAGTTACTTTGCCAGATTTAAAGAGAAGCATTAGAGAAACAGAAAATGCCTTAAGTATTTTAGTGGCAAGTGCTCCTGCAGCTATTAATCGTGGTACATTAACCGAACAAGTAGTTTACAACGATCTAAAAACAGGGGTTTCTGCTCAATTGTTGCAAAATAGACCAGATGTACAAGCTGCAGAATTTGCTTTTAGGGCTGCTTTTGAAAATACCAATACCGCCAAAACCTATTTTTATCCTGCTTTAACTTTAACAGCGAGTGGTGGTTTATCTACATTACAGTTAAAAGATTTCTTTAGTCAGTCTATTTTTTACAATTTGGTTGGCGGTTTAACCCAACCGTTTTTTGCAAAAGGACAAAATAAAGCGAGATTAAAAACAGCACAAGCTCAGCAACAAATCGCATTTTATGCTTTTCAACAGGCACTTTTAACTAGCGGGCAAGAGGTGTCTAATGCACTTTACGCTTATCAAACAGCTGATGAAAAACAAGAAACTCGTGCAAAACAAATCGCATCTCTAACTAAAGCTGTAGATTTTACTCAAGAATTACTTCGTTATAGTTCATCAACAAATTATACAGATGTTTTAACGTCAGAGCAAAGTTTGTTAGCAGCACAATTAAGTGGTGTTAGCGATCAATTACAGAAACTACAGGCTGTAGTTAATTTATATAGAGCCTTAGGTGGTGGTTGGAGACAATGAAATCTTTAATAAACTATTTTAACAAAAAAAGGGTTCAGAAACGAGCTCTTTTTTTGTTAGCAATTTAATTTAACCAAAAATTAATTTGTTTTATTAAAAGTGTAATTTTAATCAACTATCTTTAACTTTTCATCGAATATAAAAATGAATAATACAATGTTAAGCGAATAATCTGCTGAATTTTGTTTTTGTTTAAAATATAATAGTTTGATGGGATGCTTTTAGATAGTATTAAGGGTGCTAGATAATTGTATTCCTCAAATTATTTGATGACACCAAATTATATAAACTTATTTGTTTGAACTGTTTAAATACTTTTTTCTGTAAAAAGGTGGAGAGAATTAATTTATAAATAGTTAACTAATAAGAAATATCCTCATGGATAACACGTCATTAATCTGGCTTAAAGAAGATAAAAAATATCAAAAGTGCCCGGCTTGCAAAAAAGGTTTTTTGAGCCAAAGGGTTAAATCTTTTAAACTTTACAAATTAATTCCGTTTACTAAAGTTAAAAGATACAAATGTGATAATTGCGAAAAGGCTGTTCACATATTCTTGAAGAAGTAAACTTACTTTATCAAATGAGTATATAAACTGTTTATCGTATCTCTCAATACGTTACTAATTCCATTGGTATAAACAGGATTACAACCATTTGTAATTACTACAATTCCAAATTTTTCTTTTGGATCAAAAAACATGGCGCTATACAAACCGTAGGCAGATCCAGTATGCCCTATCATTAACTTCTCTGGAATCAAATCATCAATTTCTCTTAAAGCCAATCCGTAACCTTCTTCATCAGAGATTTTAGTCTGCATTAATTTAGCATGCTTTTTAGATATTATCTTTACGTCTCTATATTTGCCATAATACATGTGCATCGTCATATACTTTGCCAAAGCTGATGCTGAGGTTTTCATTCCGCCAGTTGGCGAAAATATAGGTGTTGTATAACCTAAAATATAGCCTTTAATCTCTTCTCTTCTTGGAGCATAAGCGGCTGTTGCAGCAGTGAATGTTTTATCTTTTGTACCGTATTCATAAAGTGTTGCAAACCTAGTTGAATCTAATTCACTAATATTATAACCTCCATAAAGCTGCAAGGGTTTTAAAATATGAGTTTGGATGTAATTGTCAAATCTTTCTCCAGATAGCTTTTCTATAATAGCGCCAACCATATTAAAGTTTAGATTACAATATTGATAACCTTCGCCTGGTTCGTAATCATTGTAACATTTTTCCCAATCGGTACTTTTATCAGGATTAATAACATCCAAATTAAAATATCCTTTACTGTCATTAATGCTTGAAGTATGGGATAAAATCATTTTTAAGGTAATTACTTTGTTAGGAAATTTTGGATTCCTTACCTTAAACCCTACTAAATCGCTAAAATCATCATCTAGTTTAAGTTTTTTGGCTTCAACCAATTGCATAATTGCGGTGGCAGAAAAGGATTTAGATATAGATGCAATTCTAAAAATCGCCTCATTATCAAGCGGAATGTTATTTTCAATGTTTTTTAAACCATATGATTTTGTAAATATTAGCTCACCTTTTTTTACTACAGCAACCGATAGTCCAACTACATCTAATTTTTTAATGATATCTTGTATTTCTGCATCTGCTTTATCTGCTTGGGCAAATAAATTGAATGAAAATCCAAAAACAAGTAAACTAATAGATAAATACTTAAATGTGCTTATTAAATTCATGAGTTAATGATTTTAATAAAGATAACATTTAAAGCCTAACTGTTAATCCCATTTTAATTCCTATTTCCGCTTTTTGCTTGTCTAACAGATTGGTTTTCTTTTAAATTTAATCGATAAACAAAAGTAAGTCTATATCTGGCAGCATTCGGACTGTTTATTTGCATAAAGTTATAATTGACACCCGTAGTTGTGCTAGTAAATGTGCGCAGGTTAAATAAATTGGTAACATCAAACAATAAGGTAGCCTTATCTTTTAATAGGTTTTTACTGGCGCCAACATCTATATTATGGATGGCATTTGTATGTGTTTGTGCATTCCTCTGGGCACCCGTAAAATTGTAACGTAATTGTAGACTCAATTTTTTAGGTAGTTTAAGTTGTGATCCCAATCTTGCTGTTAGTGTGCTACCGCTGAAATCAAAGTTTTGGTTTTGATAAGTACCAGTCTGTTCAAAGTTAAATGCATTTAATTCAAGATTTAACTGTAACCACTTTAAGGGATTATATAAAGTAGAAAGTTCAAATCCTCTTCTGGTCTCTTTACTAATGTTTACTGGCGAAGTAATGAATATTCCATTAGCATCACGGAAAGTATAGTTTAAAATAATCTGTTTGTTATTTTGGTAATAAATAGATGGATTAAGCGTAAACAAACGCCAATTTTTAAGATAGGCCAGCTCAATTACATCTGCAAAAGAGGGATTTAAATCAGGATTTCCTAAAAATCGACTGTTGAGGTCGGTAAGTTCATTAAAGGGATAAAGCATAAATAACGAAGGTCTGTTTATCCTTTTGCTATAACTGCCCTGAAAAGTTGCACTTTGTGATAGTTGGTAACTTAGGTTTAGTGTTGGAAACAGTTTTGTATAGTTTTTTTCGCTTGCATACTCACCAATTTCATCTTCAATTTTAATTTTTGTAACCTCAGCTCTTAATCCTAGTTGATAAGAAAAAAGATCTTTTTTACCTGCATACTGTACATATCCGCTTCCAATTAACTCGTTATAATTTAATTGATTGTCAATATCCTCAAAAACTTGCCAATTACTGTTTTGTTGTTGTTCAGCTAAAAAATCGCTCGTCACTTTTCTGTTTTCCATTTTTAGGCCAAGCTCTATTGTAGAAACGCTATCCAAAGGTTTAACAAAATCAGTTTGTAGCATTAGGTCTTTGCTAGCACCAATTGAACTTGTTCTCATACCAGGGGCATTAATTAATGTCGGGATAAGCTTTTTTGTATTCAAGATCCACTCTTTATCGCTGTTCCAAAAATCATATTGCATATCAATTGTATATTTTTGCCCAGGCTTTTTAAAGGTTTTGGTATAGTTAAATTCAACCTGATTGTAATTTCTTTTCTCCCAAGATTCGCCATTACGCACTAAGCTGCTATCCAAATTCTTTGCGGTAGTATAATTGTAATTTAAAACTGTTTTGTCATGGTCATTTGTAGCATTTTTTAAAAAGGCTGCTGTTATGGTATTATCCTCGTTAATAGCGTAATCTCCTCCCACATACAACATCCTTGCATCATCATGCCTGTCTTCATCTTGTTGTTGATTAAGGAAAGTGGAAATACCCTCATTATTTACGGTTTGTTTGGTTTGGTATAGACCTACATAATCTGATAAACGTAGCCCAAAGGTTGAAAATAAATTGACTTTATTGGATTTAAAGTTTAAGCTGGGCATAATGCGGGTTTCATTAGGGATACCGCCAACTAATCTCAATTGCCCATTTATACCAATTTTTTTATTTTTCTTTAAAATGATGTTGATAATCCCTGCAGAGCCTGCTGCATCATATCTTGATGATGGATTGGTAATAATTTCTACTCGTTCTATTTGGTCTGCAGGTATTTGCTCTAGGGCATTTCCTTCCACAACTCCAGACCTACGTCCGTTAATAAGGATAAGCACATTGCTGTTTCCCCTTAAACTTACACCACCCGTAGGATTTACACTTACAGATGGTACGCTATTTAGTAAATCAGTCGCAGAACCAGTTTGCGATAGCACATCTTTTCCTGTTTCAAATATTTTTTTGTCTAGTTTTAAACTGATGGAAGATTTTTCGCCAGTTACCGATATTTCGTTTAATAATTTGGCATCGGGTTGCATTAAAATAGTTCCCAAGTGTTGAGCAATTTCAATTTGCATTGGTTTAATTATCGTTTGATAACCCATTAAGCTAAAATGAATATTAAATTTACCTAATGGTACATTTTCAAGTTTGAAGTTGCCCTTTTCATCAGTTATAACTGCTACAATTAGTTTTAAGGCATCGTCTTTTACACCAACTGTTGCATAAGCAATAGCAGTTTTTGTTGATGCATCCTGCACTAAACCCTGTATAACTACTCCGTCAGGGGAGCCTTGTTTTTGTGCCATCCCAAATGCACAAAAACTTAAACATAAAATGGTGATTAGTATTCTTTTCATGTGCAAGTTTAATATCCTTGCACTATTGGTAATTGTAAAAACCTGCAAACGGCTCTATATGCTTTTGAAATGCATTAATCTATCTCATCTTAGTATTAACTTTACCCTATGCAAAGATTACTTTATCTGTTCTTAGTTTTAATGCTATGTGGCTGCAAAGCTGGGGTATTTTATGACGAAGGTGAACCCGTTTACCAAACAGGAGATCAACAACTTTGGGCCCAAAAGCATTTTGATGATTCGAATTGGAAAGATATTCGTGACAACAAGGGAAATCAAATTTTTTGGGTACGGGCAAAGCTGAATTTGAAATCACTACCAGATCAGAAACTAGGTGTAATTGTACATTCATTTGGTGCATTTGAGGTTTATTGGGATGGAATATTAATTGGTGAAAATGGACTAATTGCTAAAGATGGTAAACCTGAGGTTCCCGGAACAGAAACAAGTTGTTTTTTAATTCCAGATAGCTTAACAAAGCTCGGTATACATCAAGTTTCTTTAAGGGTTACACAATCTTACGAGGCTAACATTAATCGTGGTACAGATTTTCATTTAGGTAATTACGATGAGCTCTTAAAAACGCCATTATTAATGATGGCATTTGTTAATTTAATGGCTGGAGCTTTTTTAATTGCTGCAATTTATTATTTGTTTTTGTATGTGAATAAAACTAAAAAAGAGCATACTATACTAATTTTCGCTATTATCTGCTTAATGTTTTTTGCGCTCTTAATTTTAGAATATATTAAGTTTTACGTCAACATACCCTATAATAGATTCTATCTAAGGTTAGAACTTATAGGCTGGCTTACCTTTGCTATCGCTGTTTTGGTTCCTCTATATTTTACAATTCAATTTAAGTTTCCGAAAAAGGCATGGTTACTTTGCCTTCAATTTGTAGGTTTAATTTCGGTGTACATCATCAACTTTAGGCATTATGATCAAACAGCTTTTTTATATAGTACATTAATGTGGGCTGCAACAATGATTGTCGTCTTATTTTCCATCTATAGGAAAGAAAAAGGTGCTGTTATTGTGCTGGTCGGCTTATTCGTTAGCGTGCTAATTCATCAATATGTGCAAGATGATTTCGGTTTATTTTTGGGTTTTACCATTGTTATATTGTGCATGTTGTACTTGCATACCATTCGCACAAGGCTGCTAGAAGAGGAATATGAATCATCGCTTCTATTGTCTTCGAGATTAAAATTAGAACTGATTAAGAAGAATATACAGCCACATTTTTTAAAAAATACCCTAACCTCTTTAATGGATTGGGTGGAAGAATCTCCAAAACAAGGAGCCGCATTTATACAGGCGTTAGCAGGTGAATTTGATATTATGAATGCCATTGCTGACAAGGAATTAATCCCGATTAGGCAAGAAATTGAACTATGCAAAACGCATTTATCAGTAATGCATTTTAGAAAAGAAATTACCTACACTTGGGAGGATACAGGTATTGATGAAGAGGAGCAAATTCCTCCTGCTTTAATCCATACCTTATTGGAAAATGGAATAACACACAGTATTCCGTTAGATGGAAGTTCAATTCATTTTAAGTTGAGCTATTCTGTTAATAAAAAATATAAAGCATATAGCTTTCAAACTAAGGCAAAAAATAGGATTAAAGTTAACATAAACAGTGGAGGTGGTGGATTTGGATATGTAAAAGCAAGGTTAACCGAAAGTTACCAAAACCAATGGGATTTTACTTCTAATGAGGTGCCCGATGGATGGTTGAGCACTATTAAAATATTTACTAAATGAGGATTTTAATTATTGAAGATGAAGCTCGGATAGCGAGAAGATTAGAACGAATGACTACTAATTTTTTTGAGCACAATTTGGTGAGTATAATAGTTTGTGATTCCTTAGGCAAAGGTTTAAGTTATATAGCTAAAAATACAATCGATGTTTTACTTCTCGATTTAAATTTAAATGGAGAAAATGGCTTCGATGTATTAGAAAAAGTGGTTGCAGGTGCTTTTCATACCATAATTGTATCAGCTAATACAGATAAGGCTATTTTAGCTTATCAGTACGGAGTGATAGATTTTGTGGCTAAACCATTTGATCAGGAGCGGTTAGATTTGGCATTTACAAGATTAAAAATAGTAGCTGTTAAAACCGAAAATGAGATGAAGTTTTTGGCTGTTAAAAAGTCGGGAGGAGTAAGTTTAATTGCTATTGATGATTTAGTTTACATTAAAGGTGCGGGTATTTATAGTGAATTGCACTTAAAAAATGGTAAACAAGAACTACACGATAAATCACTAGAAAAGCTCGAACAATTATTGTCTCATTCCTTTGATAGAGTGCATAAGTCTTATCTAGTACCATTAAATCAGGCAGAGCGAATTATGGTACAGTCTGGCAGCAAGTATAGCTTGTTATTAAAAAACGGAGAATTAATTCCGGTAGGCAGGTCTAGATATAAAGAATTAAAACATAAAATGATCTAAAATTCAAACGTTAAGCCAATATTTGGGATCAAATTTCCTGATTTAGTTGATAGAATAAAAGGAACTCCGTTAGAGCCATCTGCTCTTAAAGGTTGATTGTCTGTTGTTACAAATGCAGAGTTATCATCCGTACGTTTAAAAGTATATTTTGGGAAATTATCATTTTCCTTTTTTAAGATGTTTTGTATATCTATATAAAGATTTAAAGCTGTTTTGTTAAAGTTAATTCTTTTATCAACTCTAAAATCTAATTGATTAAAGGCATTTAATCTCTCAGTGTTAAGCCTGCTATAATCTGGCACACCAGTACCTAGTGTTACATAATTTTGTTGCGATGCCACTAAATTGAATGGGGTATATGGAGAGCCGCCTGCGTAACGGTATTTAAGGCCCAGGTCCCAATTGCCTTTTAACTTATAGCCTAAAGTTAAAGAAAGTAGATTTTCATTATCCCATGATGATGAAATCAATTGACCATTTAAACCAGAAAATTTACTTCTCACATAAGAGTAGCTCGCTACATAAAAGAAGTTTTTAACCAATTTTTGCTGTACAAATACTTCAAAGCCATAAGTTTCTCCATCTCCAATGCTTAACAATCGTTCGCTACCAACAGAAGCATATTCCGCCCCTTGGTTGGCCAAAGAGATACCTGTAGCTGCAGATACTGGATAATCCTGGTATTTTTTATAGAAAGTTTCTACTGTAAAACGCAAATCATTTCTCGGTAAAAACTGTGTGCCTAATACATAATGTGTAGATTGTATGTAATCCATATCTTGGTTTGCTGCCAAGCCATTATTGTTGAGATAACCTAATGCAGTATATGGTGGGATTTTAAAATAAGTGCCAACAGAGGCATTAATATCCCATTTAGAACTTAGGTGATAGGCAAACGATAGACGAGGAGAAAGTGTTTTTAAAGGATTATTGCCGCCATCGGTAAAGCTATTCATATCATTACGGATACCACCAGAGACCAATAATTTTTCGTTAAATAAATTTTTAGAAGCCTGAAAGAATAGACCATATTTCCAAAAGCTAAGATCACTGTTAAATCTAATTACCTGTTCTGGACTAATTACATCGCCTTGTGTATTTCTGATTTCGTTAGATACTCTGTTAAACAAATTAGCTTGATAACTTACCAGTTGTGTCATTACACCAGCAGATAATTTCCATCCGTTGATGAATTTATTGATGTCAAACCTGAATTTATTTTCTGTTTCTTCAGATTCTACCAATAAACTTCTTTTGGCTTCAATTTTCTGCTCATCCTCAAACTTATCTAAAGTATTGTTAAATGTATTACGGCTAATGGTAAAATTCATAAAACCATTTTCAATCTTACGGTTTAGGTTAAAACCTACTGTGTAATTCCATTGATTAATATATGGAGTTGATCTTAAAACGTAGGTGTTTTCCAAGGTAGATTCTTTCGTTGGTGCAAAAGAAAAACGATCTACCGCACCTAAGCCAATAGCGGTAAGTGTGGTTTTATCATTGAATTTATGAGTAACCTTATACTGATAATCATTATAGTCTGGTCTAATAGGCAAGTCAATCAATTTAAAAAGCAGACTCAGGTAAGATTTTCTTGTTGAGGCTAAAAATGTAGTTTTTTTAGAAAGTGGACCTTCTAACGTTAGTACCGATTCGGTAACACTAATTCTCACATTACCAGATAAACGTTCGGCATTACCGTCTCTTTGTTTAATTACGAAGGTAGAGGCAAGTGGATTATCATATCTTGCATCAAAGGCAGAAGAAGATAGTTTTAAACTTTCTATAAAAGAAACATTCAATATACCTTGTGCACCGCCCGAGCTACCTTGTGTTTGGAAATGATTTAGCACAGGGATTTCTATGCCATCTAAATAATAAACATTTTCATTGGGGGCACCACCGCGTATAATAATATCATTTCTTTCGCCAACACCGTTACTTATACCTACACCGGGCAAGGTTTGCACAACTTTAGAAACATCAAAATTACCTCCTGGGCTGCTTTTTATTTCCTCCGTGGTTAATTGCTGTACAGAAAGTGGAGTTACCATATCTGCGGCTATAGCAGACCTATTTCTATTATTTTTAATTACAACTTCATTTAAGTTTTTAGATTCAGGTTGTAAATCGAAGTTTACAATTTGGATATTACCCGAGCTTACCACAATATTGTATTTTGTTTGAGCTACATAACCAAGATAATTAGCGTTAATGCTATAGGTACCAACGGGCAAGTTGATTTTAAATTTCCCTATACTATCAGCTAAAGCTGTAATGGTTGTACCCTCTACATTTATACTTGCGCCAGCCAATAACTCATTGGTATTTGCATTTTGTACGGCGCCTGTTATGGTACCCGTTTTTTGTGCAAAACAAATAGTACTAAAAAGTAAGGAAACAAGTAGGAGTAAGGTAGTTGTTCTCAAAGTAATTGGTTTAAAATGCAATAAAGGTAGGAAACCGATAGCTATTACAGAAGATTTAATTTTACAAATCTAAATTACAAGTGATATCAATTTTAAAACCTTTTTGCGGAGCAGTATCTAATTCGTAAGTAGCATTAATCATTTGTAACCTACTCTTAATACTTTGCATACCTATACCTTTATGTAGTGATAAAACAGCTGCATCAAAGCCTTTTCCGTCATCAATATAACTTATGCTTAATTTATCCGATGTTGGTTTAAATGAAATGTTAATATGGGTAGCATTTGCGTGTTTAATTGTATTGGCAATTAATTGTGTAATTACCCTAAACAATGCCAATTCAGCTTTTTCAGTTAATATTCTTTCTTCAATAAAAGGCTGATGGGTAATTTCAATTTCAATTTCCCCTGTTTCATTAATTATCGATACAAAACCTTGAATTGTGGTGTATAAACCAAACATAGCTAAACCAGGGGGAGATAAATCATGTGATATATTTCTAACATCAACAATCATTTTATCTATCAGTTGTTTAGCAGATAAAATAGTATCTTGATTAATCTGATCTTTCTGTTTGGCTGCATTCAGCATCAACTTAATAGCTGATAACGTTCCGCCAATTTCATCATGTAAATCTTGCCCTATACGCTTTCTTTCTATTTCTTGCGATTCGATTATTGCACTTAACAATTCTTTCTGCTGTTGTATTTCTGTCTCTTGAAATAGTTTGCGTTGCTGCCACAACATGTTCTGATTGCGGATGTAAAGAATAAGGAAAAAGGTCACTAGTCCAAAAACAATTAGAATACTATAAAAAATTAGAATATAGATATTATCTGTCATGTTTAATTAAGCTAAAACCCTTGGCCCATAACAAATACATTAACATTGATAAAGCGGCATGTATATCCCAAATCATGGAGTTTAATATTTTGTTTTTGCCCACAAATACCATATAATTAGATAAGATAAAAATGATACAGGCCACTGGAAAATAAATAAGTATGCCCATATTAAACCAACTATTAGGTTTTTTAAGCCAGTTTTCTGTTACACCATTTTTATAAAGATATAACATGCAAAAGAAAGTGATTAAAATTGCTTCTAGTGGCCTGGTATAAGTGTTAAATGTGAAAATACTTTGTATAAAACTGAAATTTACGATACATAATAATGGAAAGAGGATGGTGGTGTAAAGTATAATTTTCTTAATTAAATGGTCCTCAAATAAATTCCTTAAATAGCTTAATATCAATACGGCTTCAACTATAGTATATAAATGTAAGAGTGGTAAATTATTTTTAACACCAAACCTAACTAATAAAATTGCTGCCAAATTAATTAAGCCTGAACTCAAAAGATAGTACAAAAGTAGTTTTGGGCTAGCTGCTAACTGCTTAAAGCTAATTAGGCCAAATAAAATGGGTATTAAAATACTTAAGGGTACAATGTAGGTAACAAACATATTAGTTTATGGAACAAATAATGGGCTTTTTGGATCACATAAATCTGGGCATGGTTTGGTAAAATCGTAAATGCCAGTATCATCATCATCATCACCCAAAAGTGTGTTTGTTTTTTTAATCAAATCATTACCTGCTAAATCAACCGGAACAATTAATGCGGTAATGTCATTTGGTAATGCTTTATCTGTTTCTTTTACAGCAAAATAAGCACGTACTCCAGAAAGTTTATTGGTAATATCTCCGTTTTCGTCAACTGATGAATATTTTTCTACTATAGCCATCAGGTCCTGAATCGGAATCAGAACAGCTCTTGGTATATTGTCTTCAGGTACAGATGCTTTAAACTGATGTCTAAAATTTTCTACTCTAACTTGTGCATCTTTAACAGGGATGGTTGGTACGCTAATAGGTTTCATAATTGTTTTTTAATTTTCTCCTAAACTAAAAAAAAACAAACATTATAGTGTTATAACATCCATTTTTTATAATTTCATTTTTTAAAATTATACCAATGGAGATTAATATTGCTATCGCTGATGATCAAAAACTCTTTAGAAAGGGAATGGTGGCTTTGGTTGGTACCTTTGATGGAATGTCGTTAATTTTTGAAGCTGGCAATGGTAGGGAATTATTAGAATTATGTGAATCATTTGCAGCAAAACCAGATGTAATTTTGCTAGACCTATCGATGCCTGAGTTAAATGGATTAGACACTCTTAAAATTTTAAAAGAAAAGTATCCGGCTATTGGTGTTATTATTTTAACAGTTCATGAGGCAGAAAGTTTTGTTTTAGCTACTATACAAGCTGGTGCAAATGGCTATTTGGCAAAAAATGCCGAACCAGAAGAGGTTGAACTTTCTATTAGAGAAGTACACAAAAACGGTTTTTATTTTACTGTACCTATGCTGCAATTATTACGTAAAGGTTTGGCGAGTAAAAATCAAGCTGTTACTTTAAATGATGAGCATAACCTAACTAGTAGAGAAAAAGAGGTGCTAAAGCTCATCTGTAAGCAATTAAATAGTGGAGAAATTGCCGAGAAATTATTTCTCAGCAATAGAACTGTAGAAGGGCATAGAAATAATTTATTGTTAAAAACAGGCAGTAGAAATACTGCCGGCCTCGTTTTGTATGCACTTAAATACAAACTTTTGGACATCGATATTGCTAATTAGCGACCAGGTAAAAATACCTGATTAATTTTTTAGGCAAAACTACGCGCTAATTTTTGGATAAAATACTGTCATTTAGCTATGCTAAATAACTAATGCAATAAAATATTTTTAAAGCATGGTTAAATAGTTTTCATAATCCCTATCGTAGATGAACTATTCAGACAAAATTAAAGCCATACAGTTTAAAGCTGGAGTTGAGCAAAGTGGTATTGCCACCACCAAAACTTGGATAAATATTTACAGCTTGGTATTTACAGCTATGCCACACCAAAATAGTGTAGCATCGATTATTAAAGCTATCCAAGAAAAAATTTATGTTAAAGCAAGTGGAAAGCCAACTGCAAAAACTTGGGACGCACTTTACGAGCTTTTGATTGGAAATGAAACAATAGCATCTGGAAATGATATAGTAGATCCCCATAATGAGATTATTTTGCAGAACATGTCAAAAGAACTTGCGCCATTCGCGAAAGAATTGATAAGGTTGGCTAATGCTCAAGGTATACAAATCAGATTAATCAATTGTGAAGATACTGATAGCGTCAATAAAAGTTGTTTATGCAATCATCAGTTTGGGTTGTCTTTTGAGATATGGATATTCGATAAAACTTCTACAGGAGACTATATTTACAATGATAATTCACCACTTTATAATAAAGTAGCCAAGCTTGGCGAATCTATTGGTTTAACCTGGGCTGGAAAACAGAAAACTTTTACCAGCAATTTGCCACATTTTGAGTTGAGACCCGCATGGGCTGTGGCTATGAATGAAAATGATATGGTAAAGGAACTTTGCCGAAGAAAAAAGGAAAATCTGAGTTTGCTTGCAATTTTATAATTTACTAAAAAGAAACTGCCTTAAATTAACAGCTCTCAAAAGTTTTGGGCGGAAACCATTAGCGTCTTAGTGCAAACTAAGACGTTTCTGCTTTAATCACATTTTACCTTGACTGTAACTTTGGAACTAAAATTTAGAGCATAAAAAAATGCGGACATCCACCCGCATCTTTTTACTAAACTAAAACTAAACTAAAATTTATGATGGATTATGAATTTTAAAGGTTGTATAAATCTGTTAATGTTACTGGAGCAGCAACTTTAGCAATGCTGATGTTCTTGGTTTGGATATCAGTATTCTGTGCATTAAAGCTTGCCAAGTTAACTTTTGCAATACTTCCCAATACCGCACTGTAATCCATAGTTTCGCCAGTTAAGGTAAGGTTTGATTGGCCACCAAGGTTGGTATAAAGGCTAATGGTGTTGGTGTTTAAATTTGCAGTTGCCTGGTCTTTCAAATCAACCATTAAGCTAGGTACGCTGAACTTTCCAAAAGTACTAACCGATGCATTGTTTGATGCAGAGATTGAAGATAGGTTGGTTACATAAACCACTACCGTTAAAGTTTCTTTATTGAAAGAGCTGATGCGCAATTCGCCATCTTTTTGCTGTACCAATGCATTTTTAGAGAAATAGCTGTCGTAAACTTTTACACTCTCGTCTGCACTCTGTACCAATATCAGTTTCACGTTACCAGAAACATTGATGCTGTTTACTTTTTTAACTTGAGAAAGTACAGTTACTGCACCACCGTCTGCTGCTTTGCTTGCTACTGCCGAACCTGTTAATACTACTGTTGTTACTACTGCTGTGATTAGAGTTTTGATAGAAGTTTTCATATGCTTTATATTTTTAAAATCTTTTTTGTTTGTTAATTATTTTCTTTTTTTAACCGCCCTGTTTCAGGCTGGTTTCGTATATAAGACGGCACAAAAGGCAAAAGGTTGCATCGTAAATTGCTGTATTATACCAGCAGATGCTAACTCTCGACGAACGCCCAAAATTATTCGACCAACGGGAAAAGGAAAAATTAAACTTAGCGGATATGACTTCAATAAAGCATATCATACCACAAAGACCCCCAATTTCTTAAGGGTCTTTATGAATTGATTAGCTAAAATTTTAAATGCTATCTCAGGTTAGTAGGTTCATTAGTTTGCCTTAAGAATAAAAAGGCATCGAATAAATCAGTTAGATTAGAGCTATCGTAAGTAGTTTTACCACTTTTTATTCCGTAGCCAATAAATCTTAAAGGTTTTTTCTCATTAGTCATATTAAGCGCAGCTGTATTAAAGTAGAAATTAGCTGATTGTGATGAGCTTAAAAATTCTTCCCATGATCCTTTAATTGGGTTTTCTAGTTGATAAGGTAATATTGGACTTGTATTTACTGCCCTAGCGTCTGTAGTACCTCCAAATTTCCCTGTAGCTGTTCCTGTACCGAGAACAAAATAATTATTAGGGAACAACTTTAAAATATAACCTCCCGTACCTCCAGCAGCATTATTATAAATGCCAGTTTTACCTAAATGCGCATTGTGGGCCCAAATAACTACTTTATCATTAGTTGACTTAATAATTTGTGCTGTATTGTAAGCCATAATACTATCTCTAGCACCTTCGGGAGTTCGTTTGTAAAAAGGCTCAAAACCTTGTTTTAAGTTGCCAATTGCCAAAAGTAAGTTTGATTTTAATATCGGTTCGATCTCCATTTTCTTTAATTCAGTTTCAACAGAATCTGCTGTAACATATCCTTTTTTAACCATGGGACTTAAGGTTTGCCAATCTGCCTTATAGTCTTTTTTGTTCATACCGAACCAAGCCCCATCTTGTAAATCTGCAGCTACAGACATAGATTCAATCGCAGGCAATAGTGAAGTGTTCTGTATTTTTGAAAGTAATTGGCGTAACATTAGGATATCTGGTTTTTGCACTGGATAGTCGATGCCATTGATGCTTACTTTTTTATCGTGTTTAGTATTGTAATCTTTAACCCATTGTAAAAGTTCTTTGGTTTCTTCATTTTGCCATAAGCTGAGCATATATTGTTTCATCAATGCATTTAAATCTGTTGTAGTAGCCAATTGTTCGTTAAACATCCAAGTTTCAGTAAGATCGTTCTCAAATGCGACGTGATTAAAACCTTTCTCCTCGATAAGGATACGTGTAATCCAATAACGAACTTTATAAAATTCTGCTGTTCCATGAGTGCCCTCTCCTAAACCGATAATCTGTTTGGTACTCATCTCATTTATCAGTGGTTTAACCGAATTTTTAAAAGATGCATAATCTTTTAGAGACACTTCTTTAATTGCCTTTTGCTGTGAGGCAGTGAATTCGCTTTTTGATTTTTGAGCAAATGCCAACGTTGTATTCAAAAAATAAGATAAAAATACGATGCTGCTAATTACAATTCTGATTTTCATTTGTTTTTGTGTTTTAGGATGAAATGATAAAGGAATAAATGAAATTGTTTATTTGATATGCAAATGAAGCCATTATTTACAAGGGTTGAATTGATAACTCGACCAGTTTAGGTTTAACGACCATCAAAAAACCAGGAACTAGTTTAGTCGCGTAGAACCCTACATTGGTCGAAACATTAAGTTTAAATAAATTAATATGTCGATTTTAGCAGTGTGATTAAAAAAAGCTTACTTAACTTCCCTGCTGGTCTAGAAATATTGATATGGGTTTTCTATGTAGCCCTTTATAAATATTCTTATTGCTTAGAGTTGGTTAGATTACCATTTACGCCTAAAAATGACTTCCCGTATCTAACTATTTGTTTATTTGGGATTGTTTCTACTTCATGTATACTACCATATTATAGATGGGCAGTGCCAAAGCTATTATACAAAAAACAATACATCTGGCTCTTCTTGTTAACAGTTATCTATTTTGTGCTTTTAGTACCCTTTGTTAATATTGGCATGGCTTGGCTATTTTCAAAATTTACTGCTGATATGCCTGAACATCTTTTCTTTAATTATATAAAAAGTGGTTTTTATCTCGATTGGAACCTGATAATGACAGATTTAATCGCGTTTTTATGCATTGCATTTTCTAGGTTTTCATATAAAAGCGAAGAATTAAGACATAAAATAGAGACCGATCATTTACAGTTGCAACTTAATTTACTTAAAGCACAGCTGCAGCCACATTTCCTTTTCAATACCTTAAACAGTCTGTATGGAATGAGTTTAACAAATTCTAAAGATACATCGAGGTTTATTTTACTTTTATCACAAATGATGCAATATATACTGTATGATTGTAATCAGGAAGAGGTCTCTTTACAGGAAGAGGTTGATTTTTTAAAGGGCTATTTTGAAATTGAACAAAAGAAATTTCCGCATGCAGCTATTACCTTAAAGCTCCCAGCAATAATTCCCCCCATTAAACTACCACCACTTTTGTTTTTGCCCTTGGTTGAAAATAGCTTTAAACATGGTAAACATAAAATTGAAAATCAGGCAAGTGTAACAGCCGAGCTGATGATAGAAAGTGGTACATTATCATTTGTAATTACTAACGATCGTTTACCTACAAATCCATTGCTTATCAAAACTAAACACGGTGGTATAGGGTTGGTTAATATTAAAAAAAGACTGGAATTATATTACCCTAACCAAAACCAATTGTTGTTGAAAGAAACAGATGATAGTTATATTGCAGAATTAAAAATTAGACAACTATGAAATGTATAATATTGGACGATGAGCCATTTGCACATCAGGTATTAGAACATTATATCAAGGAGACACCGCAGTTGGTGTTGGTGGCAAAATTTAGAAATGCAGTTGAAGCTTTTGAGTATTTAGGCAAAAATGAAATCGATTTACTTTTTTTGGATATAGAAATGCCTTTAGTAGATGGGATTAGTTTTTTAAAGGCATTAAAGGAAAAGCCAAAAACCATATTTACTACAGCCTACAAACAATACGCATTTGAAGGGTTTGAGTTGGGTGTGGTTGATTATTTATTAAAACCCTTCTCTTACGAGCGTTTTACACAGGCAATGCAAAAAATGAAGGTGGTGGCTGATATATCTGTAAGTGAAGTAGATACGGTTTTAATTAAAGATAAAAATAGCTTGATAAACTTAAAACAGCGTGATATTATGTATGTGGAAGGCTGTAAAGATTATATTAAAATTGTAACAGCTAAAGAAGTACATGTAATTTATCATACTTTAAAAGGGATGTTAGATAAACTGAACCCGGCCATATTTTTACAAACGCATCGTTCTTATCTTGTAAATAAAACATACATCAGTCGTATTGTACAAGAGAATATTATTCTGTCTAACCAAACTTTTATTCCGATAGGGCAACTTTATAAAAAAGCAATAATGAATTTGTAAATTGAATGATTAAAGAAGAATTAAGTATACATTAAGCACTTAAATGAAACATTCTTAATTAAAGCTCAAATAACTGAAGCATTAAGGTTATATTTGTAGCCCGGTGTAATAGGCGAGACATTTCTCCAGCCTGTACAATCTCTGTTTGGATATTTTCTATCCCTCCATTAATTGCCGATTAGTAAATTAATAATATTTAGCAATTTAATATCAAAAATACGCACAAATTGTGTGTTAAACAGCAATTATGACTAAAGAAAATATACCTCTTCAAGCAAAAGTTTATCTATTTCATTTAAACAATGCGACCAAAGAAAACGGATTAAAGAAAGACGAAAACTGGAAGTTGAGCATTGTTGACGAAGCTGGGAAATCCGCTATCGAAAATGTTTATTTTCCTACAGTTTCTGTACAAGTTGCTTCAAAGGGAATGGAAGAGTTTTTAGAAACCGTATTACAAGAATTAAAGGTTACCTATACTAATATTCCAGTGCCTGATACCAATTTAACTGTAGAAAAAGGAGCGGAATATTTTGTAGCTTATAGCCCGCAACGTATAATCAGATAATTGCCAAACTATACAAGTTTTGGATTGTTGAGGTTTAATAAGCATATTCAAAATGAATAGACAAAAAACGACTAGGTTACAAAATATAGCCCGATTTGTATTAGGCTCGATGTTGGTTTTTACTGGAACTGGTCATCTTACTTGGGTTAGAGCAGAATTTCTAGCACAAGTTCCAAATTGGATACCCATAAGTGCAGATGTAGTAGTTGTTTTATCTGGTATTGTAGAAATACTTTTGGGCTTAAGTTTATTACTATTAGTAAAACAGCGCACAAAGATAGGGTGGATGGTTGCCTTATTTTTCGTACTTATTTTTCCGGGTAATGTTGCGCAATACTTGAATGGAACTAGTGCCTTTGGTTTAAATACAGATTTTGCAAGAGGAGCCCGACTATTTTTTCAGCCTGTATTAATTATTTGGGCATTGTGGAGCACAGGTGCATGGAAAGCAATTAGAAAAAATTAATTAAACAGTCTGCTCTTTTTGTAATTTTGCAACTTTCGCAATTTGCTCAAACATCATATTTGCACCATCAATGGCCTGCTGATGAGCTATATCTGGTAAAGCATTTAATACTTGTAAAAAGTTTTGCCATTTACTGAGGAGTTCTTTGCCATAGACGGTATAATAGTTGAAGTTAAAACCATCTTCAAAGTTCGGGTTTAGCTTTAATTGTTTATATATTACACTTCCTCCCAAGGTTGCACCCTCCAATACATACATTGCACCAAGAGCATAAGCTGCTGTAGCATTATTTAATAAAGTTGTCGCATTTCTATCTTCAAGTTCATCAGTATTTATGCCCAATTCTTCTATATCTGCTAGTAATGAGGTAGTTTTTTGGCGGTTGGCCAAATCCAATTGATTTGCATCTACTGTACTTAAAGTTGCATGAATAAGATTTTCGTATTGTTTATGGATAAGGTAATTGGTAAAGACAAGATTTCGATATTGCTCAATAGTAAGTTTACGGCTCATTATATCGCCAACAAACATTAATTTTTCTAACTGATCATGTTGTTCTTTAGTCTCTGCTTTTAATTTTTCTTGAAGCATTAAATTGTAATTAGTTGATGCCACGGTTTTGCATAAACCAAAACTCATGCATGGATTTTAAACAGTCTAAAAGATTATTATAGCCATCTGGCTTGGTTACATAAGCATTGGCGCCATATTCATAAGAATCTTTAACATCTTTAGGGTCATCTGAGGTAGAAAATAAAATAACAGGGATGTATTTTAAAAAGGGCATCTCTTTAATCCTTTTTAGTACATCTAAACCAGAGAGGCCTGGCAAGTTTAAATCTAATAAAATTAGTTTTGGTTTATATTTGCTATCAGCTAAGGCTTGTAGTTTTGTTAGTGCCAACATGCCGTCTTCTACAATACCCACAGTTAGTTCTTCCTTTACCTCTTTAATAGCTGTTTCCAGAATAAAAGCGTAATCTGGGTCGTCTTCTACATAAAATATATCTGGATTGCCCATTTTATTGGTTATAATTTTTTAAATGCTAAATAAAAAGTAGTGCCTTTGTTTAATTCACTCTCAAACCAAACCCTACCATTGTGTTTGTCCATAATTCTTTTAACAATAGATAGGCCAACTCCTGTTCCTTCAAAATCTTTTACATTTTCCATTCTGCGAAACAATTCGAAAACCTTATCATAGTGGTCTATCTCAATTCCTATGCCGTTATCTGTAACTGAATAGATTACTTCTCCACTTTCCACAGTTCCTTTAATAGTAACTTTGGGATTTGCAGATCTTGCAGAGTATTTAATTGCATTAGAAATTATGTTTGTAAATACTTGGCCAATTAGTGTAGCATCACCATCAACCATTGGACATTCTTCTATTATTACAGCTACATTTTCTGCTTTGAAGGCCGAAATTACGGTTTGCACAGTATCGCTAATCATTACTGCAGCATCTATTTTATTAAGCTCTAATTCTGCTCTACCAACCCTTGCGAGTTTCAAAATCTCATCAATTAAAAAACGCATTTTGTCTGCTCCAACCAAAACTCTATCCAGCAATTTTATGTTAGGATCTTCTGAGTTTTTATTTTTAGCAATATAAAGTTCTGTATAGCTTTTTATGGAGGTTAAAGGAGTTCTTAGGTCGTGAGAAATGGTGTAACTAAAAGTGTCAAGTTCTTCATAAGCTAATTTCAACCGTTCATTTAGTAACCTAATTTCGTCAGCTCTTTTATTAATGGTATTGTTAATTTTCTCACGAAGTTTTATGGTGCCACTTATTTCGGCCTTGCTCCATCTGCTTGCTGTATTTTTAACTATTTCAGCAAAAGCGGCAAAAGAATTTCGAGGAGAAAGTTTCATTAGGCCATCAGCACTTTTTTCAGCAGGTTTCTCTGGGTTCCCCGCCCAATTAATGGTTTGTAACCTTTCTTGTTTAAACCATACAATTAGCTCGCCCATATCTTTAGATAAGAGGCTAACTAATATGCCACTTCCTACATCGGCAAATGCTGTAGCTGGTTTATAGGTTGCCGAAAGCTGGTGTGTATAATAAACAGAATCTTTTACGGTTAATTTAAGCCAATTCAATAACGAATCTAGCTTTTTAGCCTCTGGTACATTACCCAGCGTATAAACTTTTTTCTCGAAAAGTATAGCTACCCCAGTTGCACTTGTAGCATCTAATACGTTTGTGGCATGAGCGGTTAATGCAGAAATGATATCTGGATCTTTCTCTAGATTAGCTGAGATTATGCCAACCGCATTTTGATATAATTGGTCATGTTCATTAGTTTCTTCAGTTTGACGGTATTCAATTGCTGAGGAAAGTATATTCCCAATAAGTTTGCTTCCTTCCCTGGCTTTGTAGTCTATAAACTTCGGACTATAATTATGGCAAGCAATTAAGCCCCATAGTTCATCGTTTGCAATAAGAGAAATGCTAAAACTACTTTCAACACCCATGTTTTTTAAATATTGAATATGGATTGGAGAAACTGCTCTTAAAGTAGAGTGGGTAAGGTTTAATGGAGTTTCATCTTCAAATGTTACTATTGCAGAACTTTCTGTATTTACATCAGCGATGATTCGTGTCATATTTAGCTTATATAACTCTCTCGCTTGTTTAGGAATGTCGGAAGCTGGATAGTGTAGACCCATAAATGGCTCAAGATCATCATTTTTTACTTCAGCAACAACTTCGCCATGCCCATCTTCCTGAAATTTGTAAATCATTACACGATCATATTCAATCATGCTTTTAACTTCATCTGCTGCTTTTTGTAATAAAGAATCGATTGATCTATTACTCAAAATTTCTGAAACTGCTTTGCCGATAATATGCTGTATATCATATTGTAGCGTTGCAGTCTCAAACTCTAAAACCAAATTTTTATCAGACTTATGAATAATAAGGTAATAGGGTTGGTCTTTGATTTTAAGTTTATATGGATTGATAAGATCAAACCCCTGACTTTTACCAAGAGAAAACAAGCTTACTAATTCAATATTTTCGTTAGAATCTAATAGTATATTGATAAAGTTATTGATGGGTGTTTGCAAATACTTAGCTACATCATCACCAATGATAGCACTTGTATTCTCACTAATGTAGGTAATATTGTAACTCTCGTGATCAACTGCTACTAGAAAACCATGTGATTGTATTTTGCCAGGAATATGAATTGGTTCTCTGTCGCAATTAGTAAGATCAATTTTATTCATTTTTAAATTGGTAGATATAACTTACAAATGTATTAGATTAATAAAAATTTGCTAGTATTTAAAAGCTCCCAATTAAAAATCATTACAACTTTTAGGTGTCTCAATTGAATATCAACAGCTTATCTTTGTAATTTAGCTAATTAATTTTCAATTGTACTATTAGTTATTTTTAATATATATCCTTTACCATGTATGTTAATCAATTGAATATTAGGATCGTCTGCTAACTTCTTTCTTAATTTAGATATAAACATGTCTAAGCTTCTGCCTACAATTACCCCATCATCTTCCCAAATTTCTTTCTGTAAACGAGCTCTTTCTATTAATATATTTGGGGCTGAGGCAAAAATCAGCAACAATTTATTTTCTTTAGCGGTAAGCTCAATTTCAATTCCATTGATTATTAAATATTGCTTATCTATATGGAAAAGTATATTTCCTAAACGTATTATGTTTTCGTTAATGTTTTTTATTATTTTCGATTTACTTCCTCTTCCATTTCTGCTAAAAAGTAAACCAACAAATGCTAACAATGGCAAACTACCCAATAGGTAACCTTTTTGTTTAGTGCTCATTCCATCATTTTGGAATTTCAAGTTAATTAAATAGCAGCTTTTGGGCTGCATTCTGCCAGAGCATGCCATTATATTGTTGCGTTTGTTTTTAAAAATTGCATAGCCAAATACCACATCTGTGCTGTTACATTTTATAACATTTACAATATAATTTTCACTAATATTATTATCAGCTAATGCATTTTTTACAATATTAACTAAGGAGTCTGGTTGAAAACTGAATTCGTTCTCAAACCTGAGTTGAAATTCGTTTTCATTTATTTTTTTTGTTGGTAACACCCTTGAAGAACCATCTCCAGAGCTTAACAATAGCTGATGACCTATATTTCGAATCATGATTTCTTGTTTAGCAGCATCAAAATCTGTAGTGCTAGGTAAATTAAAGGCGAACATCATGGCAATTACTAGTAAGGATAAAAACCCAAGTAAATAAGCCGCAAGTTTTTTAGGAACCATGGTAGTATGAATTGAAAGGTTGAATTTACAAATTTTACAATTCTTTTTACAGTTTAAATGATGTTACCGTTAATAATGACCTGTAGGTTTGTGTTAAAATATTAATAAATAACGATATGAACCATCAACACACTATTAAACTGATAATTACAGGTATTCTTTTTATTTCAATTTCTTTTGCAAGCATGGCGCAAACAAAGCAAATTCTAAAACCTAGTTGGTACAAGCTAGATGTTAAACAAAGTAAAATACAATGGAAAGGACCAAAATCTGTAGGGAATAAACATTATGGATTTTTGTTATTGGTAGCAGGTATAGTAAACGAAGGTGTAAATGGTAAATTGATAAATGGTGATTTTACACTAGATATGAAGAGTATTAGAAGTACAGATAATAAAGAAGCTAAAAAAAGGAAAGAAGTAGATGATATGTTAGCAGGGAATGATTTTTTTGCTGTGGCTAAGTATCCAACAGCACAGATGAGAGTTAAAACAATTACGGCAGCGGCTCAAAAAGATAATTATAAAATTGTTGGGGATTTGACGATGAAAGGAATAAAAAAGCAGATCGAATTTTTAGCTACTATTAGAAAAATCACTAATAATAAGCTTACTATACAAGCTAACCTAACTATTGATAGGCATGCATGGCGGATAGATTCTAAAGAAAAAAACGAAGCAAACTTTTTCCCAGATATTAGAGATAAATTGATTGCAGATGAAATTCCAATCTCTTTAACTCTTATCCTAAACAAAATAAATATTGAATAATAAAACGTATAAAAACAAAATCCTCCAAGTAATTAGAGGATTTTGTTTAGGCAAGTTATAGCTGATTAGTTTTGATAAACCGATGCAAATTTTACAGCAAAGTCTTCCAATTTAGTCTCACCCTTAGCCTCAATCTTATTCAAATCAAAATCTTCCCATAAAATGCCGCTTTTAATGGCATTACCCATTTCTACATAGTTTTTGGCAATTTCTTCTGGTAATCCTGCGCCAATCATTCCCGCTAATGCCTGCTCATCGCTAAATTCTACCCAAGGTAATTCTGGTTTGTCAATTGCTTTTCCAATCTGAGCAGCAACCTCCTTAAGGCTACGTTTATCACTTGCTATGTAAAGTGTGCCATGACCTGAAAAACCACTAGCAATATTTTTTGCGGCAAATGAAGCAATATCTGCAGGGTCTACCAAAACTATAGGTGAATTTGCAGGATAATTGGCGCCAATTATGCCAGCATTCTTGATTAAATCTATATTGGCATATAAATTATTGTAAAAATAAGCTGGACGCAAAAATAGGATGTCGATTTCTTGGAGTTTTCTGAAAATTTGCTCTACAGCATTCAACCCCTCAATCGGGCCAGTTCCATTAGCAAGATGTGCACCGATGCTACTTAATAAAACTATTTTTTTAACACCAGCGGCTTTAATTGCGTTTGCATAATGTACTCCGATTTGTTTGATATAGCCTTTAAGATCAGCAACTGAGAAATCATTGGGTACCATCAAATAAACAAGGTCTGCTCCAGTAAAAGTTTCAATTAAGAATGTTTCATTTGTTACCGAACCAATGGCAGGGACTGCACCCATGTTAATTATCTTTTCGCTTTTTTTGCTATCGCTACTGATGATTGTTACTTCTTGACCTTGCGCTACAAGATGAGCTGCAAGTGGCTTGCTAATATTTCCTAGTGAACCGGTTAAAATTATTTTCATGATGATTATGTTTTAATGTGAATACAAAGTTATATTTGTACTTACTTTTATACAAGTACTTACCCCAAAGTATGTATCATGACAGCTATTAAAGAAAATTCGACACTTAATTCAAATAGAAAAGCTACCAAGGCAAGTTGCCCAGTAAGTTATGTAATGTCAAAAATTGGAGGGCATTGGAAACCGATAATACTTTTTCATTTGTTATCTGGTCCTAAAAGATATAGTGAATTACGAAGATTGATACCAGCGGTAACAGAAAAAATGCTGATTCAACATTTAAAGCAGATGCAGGAAGATAATTTGGTTATTCGTATTGCTGAAAATGTAGTGCCCCCTTTTGTAACTTATAGGTTGAGCAAGGAAGGAGAGCAATTGAGACCTGTATTGGATGAAATGGTAAAATGGGCATTTGCACAAGACTTTAGCTTATAGCAGATCGGAAATTTGTTTAGCTGATGGCATTGGGTATAAATATAAAAAAGCTAGAACCTGTTTCTTCATTGCTTTCAAATCCTATACTTCCGCCTTGCAATTCAATATATTCTTTACATAATACTAAGCCTAAGCCAACTCCTTTTTCGTTATCTGTTCCAATAGAAGGTTCGGATTTAATGGTGAAAATATTTTGTTGCTGTGCGAGCGGAATTCCCGTGCCGGTATCGGTAATTGTTATTTTGCAATTGTCTGCTACTATTTGAGCAACTACAGTAATTGATCCGCCTTGTGGAGTGAATTTTATGGCATTACTGATAAGATTACGTACCACCAATTGCAGCATGTCTACATCGGCAATAACTGTTAAATCTGATGGGATATGATATGTTAAAGCGATTTCTTTTTTTAAGGCACTTGCCAATTCTATTTGTAAAGTTGCAGCTAGGGTTTGCAAAAGGTTAACTTTTATTAAATTTACAGCAGGGCCTTGCATTTGTGATTTAGACCAATGCAGTAAATTGGAGAGCATTTCTACAGTATTATTGGTAGCATGGAGTAAAGATTTTTCAATCTCTTTACGTTCTGAATTTTCAATCTCATATTGGTTTAAAAGCGCTAAATAGTTTTGAACGTTGAGCAATGGCGTTCTTAAATCATGCGATATGATAGACATTAATTTGTTTTTTTCGCTATTACTTTTTTCCAGTTGATCTTTTTGCAGAACAATTTGTGCTTTACTTAATTCAACAGCAAGTGTTTTTTCTTCAGTAGCTTTTCGCTCTCTATCATAACTTCGCCTAAAATAATTAACGATAATATATATGCCCATTACTGGAATGGGAAAAACCGAGATTCGATCTATAAATTGTCCTTCTCCGGCAATAAATGGATGTTTTACCAGATTAGGGTAACGATATTCTATAACATGTATGATTAAAAAGCCGAGTAGATAAACAATAAGCCAGATGATATGCTGCCTGTAAGGCGAAATGGCAAAAATCAATAATAAATAAGCAGGCCAAATTAAATCAGTAGAGCCATTTATGCCTGAATTATAAAAATAATTGATGCCAAATATGAGCATGCCTATTAGGCCAAATATGGTGTTGTTATGTGCTTTGTCATGATACCTAGAATAATAATACTGATGTGAAATAAATAAACACACTAGCAAAGCAGATAGTGAAGCCATGTAAAGACCAGCATACAGATTATATGGAATGTAAATGGAAATTAAAATAATTAAACCTACGCTAATGCCATGAAATATTCTGCTTTCTAAAGAAAAAAGTGTAGGGTTACCTATAAGTTCAGACCAAAAAGTATTTTCTTTTTTAAAAGAAAATTTATCAAGAATGCTAAGTTTAGGTATTGGCATGAATGATTGTAGCCAAAAAGGCTAAGTAGTAATGAATAAAACAATAAGGTTGGATAGCTAAATTAAGTAAATTACTTAAATTAAAAAGTGCATAACTTAGAATTGTTTTATAGTATAAAAATATCAGAGCTGTATGTTGTACCCAAATATTTGAGCACATTGCAGCCTTTTATGTGATAAAAAAGTTTTCTCTTGTTTCAATTTAAAATAATTTTAGCACAATACTAAATGCATATTGCTAATTAAACCTGACATAAGTAAAAATCCTTTTCCTAAAATTGTACGGTTTTAGGAAAAGATTGCAATGTTGGCAAGGCTACAATGGCCAAATGATGCTGACATTAATTTCCAAGAATACAATATCATTAATTTCTAAAAATAATCGTCATTGTAACGTTTATTATTTATTTTCGGTGGACCAAATATTGTAAGCCATGATGAAATTACTTAGACAATGCTTGATTTTTTGCCTTTTACTTTTTACAAGTATGACCACTATAGCGCAGAAAAGGATTAAAATTCCAACAGAAAAAGACATGGGTGCTTACCTGATGGTTTACTTTAAGGATGATACACACGGATTGTACATGGCGTTAAGTAAAGATGGTTATTCCTTTACGGATGTAAATAATGCGAAACCTGTTATTGCAGGAGATAGCATTGCTTTACAGAAGGGGATAAGAGATCCGCATATTACAAGAGGGCCAGATGGTGTGTTTTATATGGTTATGACCGATTTGCATATCTATGCAAAAAAAATGGGTTTGCGAGATACTGAGTGGGAGCGAGATGGTGCAGCATTTGGTTGGGGAAATAACCGTTCGATTGTTTTAATGAGATCGGTTGATCTGATTAATTGGACAAGATCGATCATTAGAGTAGATCAAGCTTTTCCGGCATTGGCCGAAATTGGTTGTGCATGGGCGCCAGAGCTGATTTATGATGAAAAGGAAGAAAAGTTGATGATGTACTTTACCATGCGTTTCGGTAATGGTAAAAACAAATTATACTATAGTTATCTCAATAAAAGTTTTAATGGTTTAGAAACTGAGCCTAAATTGCTTTTTGATTATCCTAAAGATATATCTTACATCGATGCAGATATTACAAAAGTACGAAACACTTATCACATGTTTTATGTGCCGCATGATGGAATACCAGGAATTAAGCAAGCTCGATCAACAGCCATTAATAAAGGTTATGTGTTTGATGATAAATGGTACGATCCGGAACCAAAAGCTTGTGAAGCTCCCAATGTATGGAAAAGAATTGGCACGAATAAATATGTACTGATGTATGATATTTATGGCATCAACCCTCATAATTTTGGTTTTAGCGAAACTGAAGATTTTGTAAGTTTTAAGGATTTAGGCCATTTAAACGAAGGTGTAATGAAAGCTACCAATTTTTCATCGCCCAAACACCCAGCAGTAATACAGCTTACTTTAAAAGAAGCAGAAAAGCTAGCCAAACATTGGAATTTAAAATTTGCAGATTAAGCTAAATAGCTATAAATAGAAAAACATGATGTTAAGAAAATTACTTGAAATTATTAAGCTTGGTGGCTTACTAGTTTTACTAAATATTTTTATTGTTGAGGCAGCTTTGGCTTATCAATCGCCTAATAATATGCCGCTTTCTGATAAAGATAAAGTGGTTTTGGATGCTAAAGCCTTAACTATCCCTATTGGCTACACTAAAAACCTGAAATGGGATTTAATATTGGATAGCTTAGGTAAAAATGGATCTAAAATAACTTGGCTATCTAACCGTAAAGATTACATTAGCGATACAGGTAAACTAATTAAAAGATCTTTACGTGGTAAACCTAAAGTACAAGTTAAAGTTACAGCAACAATTACTTCAGGAAAAAACAAAGACACCAAATCTTTTTCTTTAAATATAGCTTACCAAGAACAAAATTTCGATGCTTATCTTTTCGCTTATTTTGAAGGTTCTGGAGAGCGTGAAAAACAAGAGCAATTACGGTTTGGGGTAAGTGCAAATGCCATAAATTGGTTTGCATTACATAACAATCAACCCATTATCGAATCTTCTGAAATTTCGCAAACTGGAGGTGTTAGGGATCCTCACATCCTTAGAGCAGAAGATGAAAAGACGTTTTTGATGGTGGCAACGGATATGTTTACAGTTAAAAATGGTTGGGATCAAAACCCAGGTATAGTAATGCTAAAATCTGCAGATTTGCTAACTTGGAGCAGTGGTATTATCGACTTGGAAAAAAGTTACCCTACCAAATTTGCCAATATTAAATGGGTATGGGCACCACAAACTATTTACGATCCTGCTGCTGATAAATATTTGGTCTATTTTACGGTGAGGTATAAAGATAACCTTAAACTAGATTTTTATGCAGCTTATGCCAATGCCAATTTTACGGCATTCCAGGAAGAACCCAAATTGATGTTTAGTGCCAAATACGGCGCAATAGATGGAGATATTATTTATAAAGATGGCACTTACCATTTTTACTATAAAGGGAATACTAAAGACGAAAATGGGAAGGAGATTAGGAATGGTATTCAGCAAGCTACTGCAAAAACACTTAATGGACCATGGATTGAGGAATTTAAATACTTAGATGCGTATTCGGCTAAAGGAATTGTGGTAGAGGGTTCTAGTGTTTTTAAACTAAATGGGGCTGATACCCATATCTTAATGTATGATTTGTATAAGAATTTGCGCTATGAGTTTCAGCGCAGCACCGATTTGTACAATTTCAGTGCTACACCAGAAAGCTTTACTAAAGACTTCAATCCCAGACATGGTTCCGTTATTGGCATCACTAAAGAGGAAGCAGTACGATTAAATCAGAAATGGGGTGGCTTACCTGCTGAGCTTTTAACCAAACAAAATCGATAATTACAACACATCAAATACACACAATATGAATACTTTATTTTTAAGTTACCCAAAGCAAATATTAAGCTTTTGTTTGCTAACGGTGAGTACGATAATTACAATTAATGCAAGTGCTCAATCTAAACCGGATAGTTTATACCGTTTTAAATCTGATGGAAACCCTCTCATTAAACATAAGTTTACTGCCGATCCTGCTGCGATAGTTAAGGGAGATTCTTTATGGTTGTTTACAGGAGTTGATTTTGCAGGAGATCAAAAAGGTTATAAAATGAAAGAATGGGCTGCTTTTTCAACTACAGACCTTAAAAATTGGGTAGAGTATCCGGTACCGATGAAGATTACTGATTTTTCTTGGGCACAAAGTGGAGATGCCTATGCCGGGCAAGTGATTGAACGTAATGGCAAATATTACTGGTATATCAGTACCAATTGGTCGGGCATTGGAGTAGGTGTTGCCGATCGCCCCGAAGGCCCTTATAAAGATGCACTTGGTAAGCCAATGTTAACAAATAAAGATTGTTTTGCTTCAACCCATTCTTGGGCTTGTATAGATCCATCTGTTTTTATTGATGATGATGGACAAGCATGGTTGTTTTGGGGAAATAGAGAATGTTATTATGTGAAGTTAAAACCTAACATGATAGAAATTGATGGAGAAATTAAGAAGATGGATTTTGAGGGTTTTAAATTCACCGAAGCACCATGGATACATAAAAGAAAAGGCAAATACTATCTTTCTTATGCAACAGGTTTCCCAGAAAAGATTGCTTATGCCATGGCTGATAAAATTGATGGTCCCTACGTTTATAAGGATCTGTTGAATGAGATAGCTGGTAATAGTAATACCAATCATCAAGCCATATTAGAGTTTAAAAAGAAATGGTATTTTATTTATCATGATGGCTCTTTACAAAATGGTGGTGGCAGTTACAGTAGATCTGTAGCTATTGATGAGCTAAAATATAATGGTGATGGTACCGTTAAACGCATATTAATGACCACAGAGGGCTTGAAATAGAGTTATAAGCTCATATAAATTTTAAAAGGGAAGTGCTTAAACGCTTCCCTTTTATGCGAAAATAAATTATGACATTGAAAATCAATTTATTAGTGTTGGCAAATTGAAACTAAACCTACTGCCTTCACCAATTGCACTTTCAACCCAAATCTGACCTTGTTCTGCTTCAATAAAATCTTTAGAAATTGCTAAACCTAAACCAGAACCAGATTTATTTTGCCCATCTGTTGGCACCTGATAATATCTGTCGAAAAGTCGTTTTTGATATTGTTCTTCAATTCCTTTTCCAAAATCTTGAACCGAAAAGTTGATGAAATTATTCTTTTCGAATACGTCGATAAGAATTTTTGATTTTGAACTGCTGTACCTTAAAGCGTTTGATAAAAAATTGACCAATACCCAAGCTGTTTTCTGCACATCTGCATTTACAAAAGGGAGGATATTCGAACAATTCAATTCTAGATTGATATCTTTTTGTTGAGCTTGAAAACGAACGGCATCTAGCGCAAAATTTACAATCTCAATTGGATTCGTTTTTACTAAATTCAATTGCAGGTTTCCAGTTTCAACTTGAGCTAAATCTAATAGTTCGCTTGTAATTTTTAGCAACCTTTCGCTGTCTTCTTTAATGTGATTGACCAATTGATTTTGCTCTTCATTCATTAATCCAACGCGTTCGTCGTTTAATAACTTTAAACTCATTTTAATGGATGATAGCGGTGTTTTTAGTTCGTGTGAAACTGTTGCGATGAAATTGGTTTTTGCTTCATCTAGTTCTTTAAATTTGGTTACATTTTTAAGGATGTAAACTTTTCCAGCAGATTTACCAACCGTGATTAAAGTTTGTTCGTTAGGTTCATCAAAATTGGGGGTAACGATTTCTCTACTCTCTAATACAAAATAAGATTCCTTATCATTAGCATAGATTTTAACAGGTTCATCACCTATATTTTCTGTTAACAATCTTTTTAATAAATCATTTTTTTGCGCTAATTCTGTTGCACTTTTTCCAATCAAATTGGATGAACTTAAATTCAATAACTGACCAGCAACCTTGTTTAAAAATAATATTTCTTGCTTTTCATTTAAACCGATAATGGCATCTTGCATTTGCTCTATAATCGTTTCTATCCTTAGTTTTTCAGATTTTAAATGCGCAACATTTGTATTGTCCCAGTTCTTTAACTCGACTGCCATTTTATTGAAAGCCAAAGCCAGTTCGCTAAACTCATCATTGCCTTTAAATTCTAATTTTTGTTTATAATTTTTGCGGCTGATTTCTTTGATGCCCTCCAATAATTCTTTTAGCGGATTAGCAATAAAACCCGGAAAATTAACGATGAACGTAAATAAGATTAGAAAGCTAACAAATGCAGTAACGCTTAAATAAATGGTCGCTTTTTCAGTAGCTTTTGTAGCATTGTCATTCTTTCTAACAATGGCATCCATATTCAATTCATCAATATTTCTTAATTGCAATCGAATTTGAGCCATCGCATCATTCTTTTGATCAGAAGAAATGTTTTGAGATTTTATAGTGGTAAAAGCTTTTCGCAATGCGATTACAGCATTTTTCTCTCCGGTTTCAGTAACGTTATTCTCCTCTAATTTCAGCGCTTTATCAAATGCCGAATTATTATTCAAATTGATATTCCCATTTTCATTATCGAGCGCGATGCGCATTTCGTTTACGTACATTAAAGATTTATAATTATCCTTTAAGATAACTTTAGAGCGTTCTGAAATTTGATTGATATGATATAAGGAAATGCCTCCGAAACTAATTACCACAAGGAATAAAAAGCCGAAACCAAGTCTAAGTTTTGTTTTAATGTTCATTTGATTTAAGATAAAATAACTAAATCTGTTTCTGTTTTTGCCATCGCTTTTAGCAGTTGATTAAACACACTGGTACTCAAAATCAATTGAAAAAGGTTGAAGTGTGGTTTGCCAATGCAAATTGTTGTAACTTCTTTTTCTGTTGCCAAGTTGATGATGGTTTTTGTAATCTCATTACTTTTAATTCGGATAACTTCTGCCCCTAATTCTGTTGCCAATTTTAAATTGTTAAGTAAATATCGCTGTTTATCCAGCTTAATTTTATCAGCCGTTTCATTATTACTTTGCACATACAAAACCAACCAAGGCGAGTGATAATAAGATGCCAAACGAGCAGTTTTTCTAATCACAACTTTAGCCGTTTCTTGATTAGATGAAATACAAGCCAGAAAACGTTCTTGTCTTAATTTGATCTGCTTGGGCACTTCGATATTTACTTTTCGCTCTACCTGATGCGCAACTTCCTTTAAAGCCAACTCCCTCAATTGCAATATCTTTTCTGGCTTAAAAAAGTTATTTAATGCTTGCTCAATTTTATTAGCCTGATAGATTTTTCCTTCCTTTAACCGGTTCAACAACTCATCAGCGGTTAAATCTATATTTACAATTTCATCAGCAATTTCTAAAATCTTATCAGGAATTCTTTCTGTAATAGGGATGCCTATTATTTGCTCAATATCTTCATTTATACTTTCTAAATGCTGAATATTGACCGCTGAAATTACACTTATTCCGGCATCTAAAATATCAATTACATCTTGCCATCGCTTTGCATTTTTGCTGCCCTCAACATTGGTATGCGCCAATTCATCTACAATCACAATTTCTGGATGTGCATTTATAATCCCTTGCACATCCATTTCTTCCAACTCTTTAGCTTTATAGAAAATTTTCTTCCTAGGTATTACCGGAATTCCTTCTAGCAATTCGTGGGTTTCTTTTCTAAAATGTGTTTCGATGTAACCAATCTTCACATCAATTTGATTGCGCAAAAGTGAATGTGCTTCTTGCAACATCCGGTAAGTTTTACCTACACCAGCACTCATACCGATGTAGATTTTTAACTTACCTCTGCGGTTTTTTTTGACTAAATCTAAGAAGTCTTTTACATCATCCATATTAAATTGATTACAAAGATTTTTATGTCTTGTCATTCTGAACGTAGAGAAGAATCTCCTCCATTAAATTTTAACTAAGAGATTCCTCCAAAATCGGAATGACAAATTTTATTATCTTTTGGACTTTTTGACCTCCGACTTTCGGACTTTTTTCTAAAAAGAAACCGCTATACTCGCCGTTAAGCTTGCATTATGATTTACATTATTCAAATCTCTTACAAAAATTTTGTCTTTGCTATCATAAACTTTACCTTCTAACCTAACTACAGCATTGCTGATGGGTGCATAATCTAAGTTTAATGAATAACCCATTGTTTTAAATCCATTGGTTGTACCAGTGGCGATGAAAACGCCATCTTTGTCTTTATAATATTCTGCTCTACCAGCAACCGCCCATTTTGGATCGAACCTGTATTGTGCTATTAATACGGGAGACAAAACTTCGCTTTTTGCAGATTGACCTTTAACTTTTTGTTGCGTTGCATAGTCAAATCCAGCAGTTAAGCCAAATTCGTCGGTTAACTGCGCAATTGCATAAAAGTTATGATAAAATCTATTTACTCGAACTGCGTTTACACCTTCCGAACCTAAGTAATTGCTGTAATTTAAGGTTATTTTTGAGCTTGGTTTAAAAGTTAACTGCAATCCACCTGCTGGTTTGCTATTACCATCTAAACGTTTAATTTTTTGCCATCCGTTAAGATATAACAATGTAGCAGTTAGTTTACCATCGGCTGTGCCATAAGTTAATTTTGCACCAGCTTCGTAATAAGGTGTATTTTCGGAAGAAATATTTCTAGTTAACACCCAGCAATCTTTGCTAATGGCGCTTTCGAAACCAATGTGGGATGAGAAAATACCTGCATCAATCCAAAGGTTTTCAGTTTTACTTAATTTTAAACCGGCATTTGCCTCATAGATATTTTTCAGCACACCTGGCTCGGCTGATAGATTTGCATTCGAGTAAGTTCCTGCCATAATTGCAACATTTGCCCTTACCATTTCGCTATCATAATTTGCTTTAATGAACCCTAAGTTTAGGTTTACTTCATTGTGTCTGTTATGCGAATAAACAAATGATGGTCTATTATTATCCACAGGTTTGTTAAAATCGTAACCATAATAGGTTTCTAAATAACCAGTTACTTTAATTTTTGATGCTTCTTGAGCTTGTACGCTAATGCCTATTATTGAGGCTATAATTATTGTGATAAGTTTTTTCATTTTTTTAGTATTGATTTCACAGATTAATGTGATTACACCGATTATATTCATGTCGTCATTGCGAAGCACAGCCTGTCCCGACTTTTCGGGAAAGCAATCTCCTTTCAAAAGGTATTGCATTTTGCTTTCAGATTGCCTTCCTTGAAAGGACGATTTTATTATTTATTGTTACTGTTTTTCTAGAGCTTATCTTTTTTCACTCTCAATGACGTTTTATTTAATTTCGTTCAAAGCCAAATTCAGTTTCAACACATTTACAGTTATTGGTCCGAATAGACCTAACAATGGTTTTTGTGTGTTGGCGACTACTAATTCCGCTACTTTTCTTTCGTCTATTTTGCGATAAGCTGCAATTCTTTTAATTTGGATAATTGCACCTTGTTCAGAAATGTTTGGGTCTAATCCACTACCAGAGGCGGTAACCATATCAGCAGGAAGATCTCCTTTTTTGATAGTCGGATTGTATTTCAACAACGTATCAATCCTATTCGATACTTCTTTTAAATAATCTGGATTTGATGGCCCTTTATTTGAACCTGCAGAACCTGCTGCATTGTAATTCACTGCTGAGGGACGACCCCAAAAGTATTCAGGTTTGGTAAAAGATTGACCTAATAATGCATAACCTACAACTTTTCCATTTTTAGTGATTTTCTCTCCGCCACCATTTCCTTTGCTAAATTTTCCTGCCAAGGCAATGCTAATTGGATAAACTATACACAACAACACTAATAAAACAAGCGTTAAGCGAACTGATTGAATGATATATTTTTTCATTTTTTTAAAATTGATTTCACTGATTTAGGTGATTACACCGATTTTCTCTTGTCATCCTGAGCTTGTCGAAGGATTTACGATTGCGTTTCGACAAGCTCAACGTGACAGTTTATTTTATACAAATAACCCCACTACTAAATCGATAAGTTTAATACCGATAAATGGTGCTACAACTCCTCCAATTCCGTAGATAAATAGGTTTCTTCTTAAAAGTGCAGTAGCACCAATTGGTTTATAAGCCACTCCTTTAAGTGCCAAAGGGATTAGAATTGGAATAATAATGGCATTAAAAATTACTGCCGACATAATTGCACTTTCTGGTGTATGCAAACCCATAATGTTTAAGCTTTGCAAAGCAGGAATTGAAGCAATAAACAAGGCAGGAACTATCGCGAAATACTTAGCCACATCATTGGCGATTGAGAAAGTAGTTAGCGTTCCTCTGGTAATTAAGAGTTGTTTTCCGATTTCTACAATTTCAATTAATTTGGTTGGGTCATTATCCAAATCAACCATATTACCAGCTTCTTTAGCAGCTTGTGTTCCGCTGTTCATAGCTACGCCAACATCTGCTTGTGCAAGTGCAGGCGCATCATTTGTACCATCGCCCATCATCGCAACAAGCTTACCTAAAACCTGTTCATCTTTGATATAGTTCATTTTATCTTCAGGTTTTGCTTCCGCGATAAAATCATCTACACCGGCTTTTTCGGCAATGTATTTGGCTGTTAAAGGATTATCGCCGGTAACCATCACGGTTTTTACGCCCATTTTACGCAAGCGTTCAAAACGTTCGCTGATACCTGGTTTAATGATATCCTGAAGTTCGATTACACCTAAAGCTTTTTCATTTTCTGAAACAACCAATGGTGTTCCGCCATTAGAGGCGATGTGTTTCACTTTTTCTTCAATATCTGATGGAAATATATTTCCAGCTTTTTGAACGATGTTTCTGATGGAATCAAAAGCACCTTTTCTAATTCTCCTACCATCAACAGTGTCTAATCCACTCGAACGAGTTTCTGCTGTGAATTTGATGAACTCCGATCCAGCAGGTGCTGTTTCTAAAACTTTATGGTCATCGCCTTTGGCTAACTCTATGATAGATTTTCCTTCTGGGGTTTCATCTGCCAATGAACTCAATACGCAAGCATCAATAAATTGTTTAATGATTACGCCATCGGTTGGGTAAAAATTAGTCGCTTTACGGTTACCAATGGTTATTGTTCCGGTTTTATCTAATAACAATACATCAATATCTCCAGCCGTTTCAACCGCTTTTCCCGATTTGGTAATCACGTTTGCTCTTAAAGCCCTATCCATTCCGGCAATGCCGATGGCAGAAAGTAATCCTCCAATTGTAGTTGGGATTAAACATACAAATAAGGAGATTAAAGCGGCTATGGTAATTGGTGTATTGGCATAACCTGAAAATGGTTTTAAGGTGATACATACAATGATGAACACTAAGGTAAAACTTGCCAAAAGGATGGTTAAAGCAATTTCATTTGGGGTTTTCTGACGAGACGCACCTTCAACCAAAGCAATCATTTTATCTAAAAAGCTTTCGCCTGGCTCAGTGGTAACTTTAACTTTTATCTCATCAGATAATACTTTTGTACCACCAGTTACGGATGATTTATCACCACCAGATTCTCTTATTACAGGTGCAGATTCTCCTGTAATTGCAGACTCATCAATCGTTGCAATACCTTCTACAATCTCTCCGTCTGTAGGAATGATATCTCCAGTTTCGCAGATAAAAATATCTCCTTTTTTTAAAGTATTTGAAGAACGGATTTCATAACTACCATTGTCTAAAACTACTCTAGCTGGTGTTTCTTCTCTCGTTTTTCTCAAACTATCTGCTTGTGCTTTTCCCCTTGCTTCGGCTATTGCCTCTGCAAAATTGGCGAATAAAACAGTAAGTAACAGGACTAAAAAGATGAAGAAGTTATATAAGGGCGAACCTTCTCCAGTATTGAAGATAGAGTAAATGGTTACATAAGCCATAACCAAGGTTCCAATCTCTACAGTAAACATCACTGGGTTTTTAATCATCACCCTTGGGTTAAGTTTGATTAAAGATTGTTTGAGCGCTGTTTGCACGAGCGCTGGCTCGAATAATTTATTTGATTTCATTTTTTTATGAATTAATTGTCATCCTGAGCTTGTCGAAGGACTTACAAAAGCATTTCGACAGGCTCAATGTGACAGTTCTATTTTAACATCGTAAAATATTCTGCTATCGGGCCTAATGCCAAAGCAGGGAAATAAGAAAGTGCGTTTAAGACCAAGATTACAGCGAAAGTCATCAATGCAAATGTTTTAGTATCTGTTTTTAATGTACCTGCACTTTCTGGTATGAATTTCTTTTTAGCCAATAAACCTGCAATTGCCAATGGACCGATTATGGGTAAAAAGCGACCAAGGAAAATGATAATACCTGTTAAAACATTCCAGAACATATTATTATCCCCCAAACCTTCAAAGCCAGAACCATTGTTAGCATTTGAGGACGTTACCTCATAAAGCATCTCCGAAAAACCGTGGAAACTTGGGTTATTAAGCCAGTTTTTAGGTTGCGTTGCCCAAGCTGCATCACCATTATTGGTAAATGCATAAGATGCTAAAGCAGTTCCTGCTAATATTAAAAACGGACTAAGCAAAGTAATAATGGCTGCAATTTTTATCTCTCTAGCTTCCACTTTGTGGCCTAAAAATTCTGGTGTTCGGCCCACCATTAAGCCAGATATAAACACTGCGATGATCAGGTAGATGAAATAGTTTAAAATCCCTACACCACAACCGCCATATAACCCATTAATCATCATTCCTAATAGTTGCCATAAACCAGTAAGAGGCATTGTGCTGTCGTGCATCCCATTTACAGAACCTGTAGAAATTATGGTTGTTAAAGTACTCCAATAAGCAGTTGTAGCTGGACCAAACCTAACTTCTTTGCCTTCCATCGCACCTGTGGTTTGTGAAATTCCTAATTTTGCTAGTGCAGGATTACCTCCCAATTCTGATGTTAAGCTTGGTATCATCAGCATTAACATCCCGATGGTCATCACCCCAAAAATCATCCATCCTAATTTTTTTCTACGGATGAAATAACCAAAACAAATCACCATCGCAATCGGGATAATGGTTTGTGCAATCATCTCTACCATATTGGTAAAATAACTTGGGTTTTCTAATGGATGTGCAGAGTTTACGCCAAAGTAACCGCCTCCGTTTGTGCCCAAATGTTTAATGGCAATCATTTGTGCAGCGGGACCACGAGAAACATTTACAGTATCGCCCTGCATAGAAATAAATTGGTCTTTACCCTCATAACTTGCTGGCGTACCATTAAAAGTTAAGATTAATGCAACAACCATAGAAAGTGGTAATAACAAGCGAGTAATTGCTTTCACAAAAAACTCCCAGAAATTACCTAGGGTTGTGGTTGTTTTATCTCTAAAAGCTTTAAACAGCACAACTGCAGCGGCAATTCCAGTAGCAGCACTTACAAATTGCAAAAACATTAAAACATATTGCTGACTTAAATAACTCACACCGCTTTCGCCAGAATAATGCTGCAAATTGCAATTAGCTACAAAGCTGATGATGGTATTAAAAGCTAAATCAGGTGTCATACCTGGGTTTCCATCGGGGTTAAAGGGTAACTTATCTTGGTACAACAAAACAAAAAAGCCATAAACTAACCAAACAGAATTGATGAGTAATAATACTTTTAAGTGTTGTTTCCAATCCATTTGTTCTTTTGGATTGATACCTGAAAGTTTATAAATTCCACTTTCAAGCGGTTTTAGGAAGTCTGTCCAGACTTTTTCTCCTGCAAAGACTTTTGCCAAATACTTTCCTAACGGAATAGCAATAACAAGTGTGAGAAGGAATGTGGCGATGATGCCTAAGAATTCTGTATTCATTTTCTTTTTTGGGAAATTGGAAATAGGTAATGGGAAATACATAGGTCTTAGATATGTCTATTCCCTATTTCCCCTCTTCTATTCCCTGCGTTTAAAATTTTTCTGGTTTAATTAGCACGTAAACCATGTAGAGGAAAACGGCTATTGAAATGATAAATAGTGCTAGCATAAGATTAGATGTTTTCGAACCAATCGATGGACTTATAGATGATCCAGCAAAAGATGATGAGTGTGAGTAATAAGACAATTGTGTACATATGATTATTAATTTCGTACCGAATACCAATTGTTAATCCAAATACAACCAATATCAATTATAATATTGATTTATAAATAGTTATAATTATTTTTTAAATTTTAGGCATAAAAAAACCTTCCATTTTGGAAGGGTTTTTGCAGAAATGGAAAGAAAGTGGATCTATCTTCTCGCAACGCGTCATCCTGCGTTTTTCAGTTGCTTCTATTGGTTTTTGCCTTCAAAATAGCTTCGCTATTTATTTCAAGGTCTTTTATGCAAGGAAGATGCTGAAATAAATTCAGCAGCATGAGTTAGCCATATAACATCCCTAATAAGCTCTTCTTAGCGTCTTGCTAAGGTGAGCTATATTTTTAAATCAAGTTCAAACACCAATTCTGATAGTGGCTTTATCGTGGTCGGGTTCTCTGAAATGGCTTGAAGTCTATTATCTAGAATTTCTTTATGCCATTCTGGTAAAGAAAAATCAATACTATTAATATTTAGACCTATATTTTTAAGCATTTTCAATTCTTTAATTATAATTTATATGTCTTAGCGAGAAGCTAAGTTTAGATTATGGGATTATTTACAACGTTGGCGGTGATACCCACATAAGAAAACTACATCGTTGGCATCCACGCCAACGTTTAATTCACTTCTGGTTTTTGCTAAATCTCCCTAATCTGATATTCCTCTATTTTCCTATAAAGTGTAGTTAAGCCGATATTCAATAAACGAGCGGTTTCGGTTTTGTTGCCTTTAGTGTGTATCAAAACCTTTTGGATGTGCTGTTTTTCTATCGTTTGTAGATCGAATGCATTTGTATGTGGCGCATCCATAAAAAACTCATTTGGTAATTGAGCAGTATCGATAATTTCTCCATCATTTAGGATAACCAATCTTTCGATTACGTTTTTTAATTCTCTCACATTACCCTTCCAACTGTGTTTGTTGAGTGCATTTATAAGCTTTTCATCCATTTTTAAGTTTGGTCGGTTTACCTTTTTTGCAAATGATGATAAGTAATATTCTGCCAATAATCCAATATCCGCTTTGCGCTCTCTTAATGCAGGTAAATTGATCACAAAAACAGATAGACGATAATATAAATCTAAACGGAAATGTCCAGATTCTGCTTGTTCTTTTAAATCGCGATTAGTGGCAGCTAAAATCCGAACATTTACTTGACTTGTAGTGGTTGAACCCACTTTAATAAAAGATTGATTTTCCAAAACCCTCAATAACTTCGCTTGCAAATCGAGGTTCATTTCCCCAATCTCATCTAAAAATAGGGTTCCTCCATTGGCTTCTTCTAATAAACCCTTTTTATCTTTATTCGCTCCTGTAAATGCTCCAGCTCTATAACCGAACAATTCACTTTCCAACAATTCAGGACTAAATCCACTACAATTTAAAGCTACAAAAGGTTTGTTTTTTCTTGGACTTTCATAATGAATGGCTTGAGCAAAAACTTCTTTCCCAGTACCTGTTTCACCTAATAACAAAACCGTGGTATCTGTTATGGCAACTTTTTCTGCTAATGAGATAGCCTCTTTTATGGGTTTTGAATTACCTAAAATCGTTTTAAAACTATATTTAACGGCAATCTTGTTCTCTAATTCATAAACTCGTTGTTGTAATTGCGCTTTGGCAATGGCTTTATAAACCAGTGGGATTATTTTATCGTTATCATCTCCTTTGGTTAAATAATCAAATGCACCATTCTTTATTGCTAGAACACCATCAGCTATAGTTCCGTAAGCAGTAAGATTAATTACTTCGACATAAGATTTAATGACTTTGATTTGTTTAACCAATTCTACTCCATTTGCATCTGGCAATTTCACATCACTAATTACTACTGAAATATCTTGATTTGCTAAAATTTTAAGACCTTCTTTGGCATTTTGAGCTTGATAAACTGTAAATCCTTCAAGCTCTATAATTCGAGCAAGAAGACTTCTAATTTTAATTTCATCGTCTATGATGAGTATTGAAGATTCCATGAATTGAAATTATGTGACAATATTAAGGATAAAGATTGTACAATTAAGGTTTTACAATATGGATTTGGATTTTTATGTTGGATGACGCAGATTTGATGAAACATGAACCTCCCTAAATGAATAGGAGAGGTTTTGCGTACTTTCTATGATTAATCTGTTTTAAAAATTTTTCATATAGCCCTGACTCAATCTTTAAGCCAGTAAATTTTGATGAATTTAATTCTGCTTTTGCATTTATCAATTCATCTCCAATTCCTTTACAATCTTTCTGTCAACTTCACTATTGGTGCGCATTTGCAATAAAGTTTTATTACAAAAATCTTGCATAGCAGACAGATAAGTAAATTGATGCACAACGTTATGATAAGGCGATGAAGATTGATAAATCGTTCCAGTCTCGATTTCTTTAGAAAATTCAGCTTTAAGCAAAGAAGTTTGCATCAAACCAGCTTCACCTTGCTTTGCTACAATTTTTAAATTAAACTCAATAGAATCCGAAATGGCCTTATCGGCTAAATTATCATAGAATTTTCCTGATTTATAACGGATATCCCATTTTGTTCTATCTATAGTTAATTTTCCATTGGCTTTTAAGATGCCGTCCAAGACTTCCATTTGGGCTGGAAAGGTAACTTGATTTGTGATGCCTTTAATGGTCAGGTTCGCCGTAACCTTTATATCTTTTTCATTTGTTGATTCTGTTTTCTTAATTACAATTGTAGAAAATGGGAATTTTACAACATCAAAAAAATCAGGATTTTTTAAATGATCAATAAGCCCGTTTTTACTTTTGTGTTTTTCATCTTCAATTGTATTCATGTTTACTTCAAATGTACCACCCATTAGTTTGCCCTTTTCAATCAGCAATTCCCCTTGAGATAAATAAACGTAACCGGTATGACTGTTTGAACCCATTACATTATCACCTTTCCATGTTACCACGCTTTCTTTGGTGTCTATTAAAATGTATTTTTCATTTCCAACATGCATGGATAAATTGCTTTTTGGCGCATTGTTTTTATTTTCCTCTTTTATAGGTCCACGGCAACCGAAAACAAAAGGAGCAATAAATAGGATTAAATAATTGATTGATAGCTTGTTTTTCATACTAGATATAAGTTAATTGATTATTAATTCTGCAATCCAAATGTTGCTTTTTCGATCTTCTATGATGTTACGAGTTATCATTTGAGATCCTTGGGCTGTAATTACACCTTCGTTTTCTAGATTGATCATAGTTTTTTTCCTATTTTTTGAGTTTGATTACTAGAAGTAAAAAAAATAGATATCAAGAATAGTTCATATCTCTATTTTAATAATTTATTAATCCTAGTAATATGGCTGCGTTGTCAAAGGCACTCAGTGGAGTTCTATGTTACAAATTTGGTTCAGCGAAATTACTTTGATATTTTTCAACGCTGCGAATTTGAATTGTAAATTAAAGTGTAAACTTTGTAAATATAAATTTGAAAAATGCATTTTGGTTGAAATCTGCTGTCAGCGTATGAATTTAGCTTGGCAAGATTTGTTAGGAGTTAATTTCTCATTCGAGTAACAATACCCAGAGTTCTTATTATAAAAATATTGCTCACCAATCGAGCTAAATATGTTGACTTATATCCTGAACGATAACTGTGGGCGTTCAAAATGATTAGAATTTTTAAAGCTTACAATACAGCATTGTCTGACAGAAAACTATAATAGTTTATTCTCTTATGAAAGATATAAAAATGGCAATCAATTTTGTGAATTTTAAAAGCAGAACTTGAGTTGAGCAAGCAAAAAAGAAGCAAGAGCAAATAAATGGTATGTAATTAATTGTCAGCAAATCAAAAGCAACCTGTATTCGCCATCGTTTTCTATGGGTGCTCGATGAACACAAGGTAAAGCTTGTTGATCTGGATGATCTACTGCCAATTTCCACAGGTGTCCGAGACCTAAATTTAATGGATCGGCGTAGGGTTTAAGTTGATAGTGCAAATCGAAAAAATTCTCTTTCAAAAAATCTTCGAATTCTGTTTCTGGACCATCAAAAATGTTTTGGAGCTTTTGCCTAATTTCAGGAATTAAAACCTGCTGTTCTACCTGATCATTAGGTAGAATATCACTTGCTGCGCCATAATAAGTACATAGAAAAGTATCGGTAGCAATTGGCGAACGATCTACATGATAGGAATATACATCGGTTGAAATGAAATCGAATTCCTCATCACGCTCGTAATTTTTGATTAGGTTAAGAGTAGGGATTGCGCCAAAATCCGTCAATAACTTTAGATCGTTTAATATCATTTTCCTAGCTAAAATTCCTTCTGGTGATAATGATAACATTAAAAGTTCTTCAATGGAAATGGAAGTGACGTTTTCCTTTAATTGCAGTTTAAAAACAATTTCTTTGAAATTACCAACTAGGTTTCTATGCCAGCAAATTGCGTTCATTGTACCTAAAAATTTCTTATTTATGAGGTCATCAAAAGCTGAAACGATACTAACTTGGTTATGCTCAGAAAATTTGCTCTTCATATTTTAATAAAAAAATTAATTAATTAATTTTAAAATAACAAGTGTTTGATTTTAGGATAAGAGTGATGTTTTTATTAAATCGAAAAAGCCTTAGATCTCTCTAAGGCTTTTCACGTACCCAGTGCCGGAGTCGAACCGGCACGGTTTCCCACAGGTGTTTGAGACCAGCGCGTCTACCAATTCCGCCAACTGGGCATTTGCTTATTCAGCGGGATGCAAATCTATCAAATCAAAGGCTAATTCGCAAGTTTTATTTTTATAATATGAAAAATTATACTTTATTGGTTTTATTATTGTATCCTAATTTAGGTTAAACTTCTGATTAGCAGTTTTTACTACATTGGATGCAAACATAATTGCTACGATTAAAATTCCAATAATAATCGCTAAGGCAAATTGAATTGACGAATAAATATTACTTCCGGATACTAAATACTTAGTGTCCTTTAATAATTCTTCGCCTACTTTGCTTTGTATTTGTGTTAACTCTGCCAATTCTTGGGAGATGGCATTAAACGAATTTAAACCTAAGGTTTCGAATAAAAGTTTGCTGCTAGAAGGTTGAACTTTATTTTTATTGATAATCTCTTCCTCAATTATTTGGTGATGATTTAATTTGGCTTTTAGCTCATTTAAGTTCCGCTTTTCTTGTGGGGTTAAATAGGTTTTTTCGTATTTATTTAGAAGCCCATCAATATTGGTGTTGTGTTTTTTTAGTCTTAAAACCAAATTTTGTGGCGCAAGTTCTGGTTGCTCTATTAATGTGCCAAGAATGTATCTTTTGGCATATATGTTTTCGGCTAGATGAAATAAGTCAGTTGCTGGAATTAACCTGTCGTTGTATAGTGATAAAAAAGAAGCATTCATATTCTTTATGCTCTTGTCTTCCAAAACCCTTATTAAAATTGTACAGGCCATTACACCAAAAAGTAACATGGCTATTTTTGTTTTTTGCTTTAAACTATAGGCAAATTTCATAACAGATATATTTGGTAATGAGGCGAAAACTTACAAATTAGGCAATTTTTTCGATACAAGGAAATGTATATCGCTTAGCGGTTAATAGCTGATGGCTCGTGGTTAATGGCTTGAACGCATAAGCACGACGATCAATAATAAATCATCAGCCATGGATCGATCCATCAGCTAAAATAGCTTGGTTGCATTGGCATTACAGCTGTCAGCTGTGTGCCGATTGATTATCACATTACCTTTCATAAACAAATAATTCTTTGTGTTCTGTTGCGTCTTTTTGGTTAATTTTAACTTTCTAGCGAAAGTTATAGCTAATGGTTAATCACTTGGTCGCAATAGCACAATGGCTATCAGCTATGGACTATTACCATCAACTAATAAGTGATACGAATTGACAATTCTTAACCCTCGTTTCTTAAAATTTTAAGCGGTGGTTGGTTTAAAATCTTACGTGTGCTCCAAAGACCAGTAATCACTACCAATAAAACTACGCCTACAAAAAGCAATAAAATAGGGATTAGAGGAGGATTAAAGGATGCTTCGAAACTAAAACTTGCTAAAAGCCAGCTGCCAGCTAATGCTAAAATTAATCCTGCTGCAGTAGCCAAAGCGCCTAAAAAGAAATGCTCGATAGCATTGATTGCTAAAATTTGTTTGCGACTGGCACCTAAAGTTCTGAGTAGGATACTTTCCTTTATTCGTTGGTTCTTACTTGTCCATACTGCAGATAGTAAAACGATCCAACCAGTAATCATACTAAAACCTGCCATAAAACGTATTACAAAGCCAATTTTGCTTAAGAGCTCATCCAAAAGTTGTAAAACCAATGCTAAATCAATAACTGAAATATTTGGGAACGATCTTACTACTGCACCCTGATACTTTGCAGAAATTTCTTTAGTAGGTACTTTTGTCATTAATACATGAAATTGAGGTGCTTTTTCTAGTACTCCAGTGGGGAAAACTACTCTGAAATTGGTTTGCATTCTGCTCCAATTTACCTCCCTTAAACTCCCTACAACGGTAGGAATAAGCATTCCTTGCACATTAAACACAATTTTATCTTTAACTTTTACTTTTATACTTTGTGCATAACGTTCATCTAAAGAAACATAAATAATCGAATCGACCTTTCCACTCCAAACTCCATCAACTATTTTTTCTGCTGATGTTAAATCAGCTTGGTAGCTTGCACGGAGTTCACCTCTAAAGGCTCGGTTATTTGTACTGTCTTTTCCTAACTTTTTTCCATTAATTTCTTCAATACGCATTGTTATAATGGGTACTTGGTTCATTAAAGGTAATTGGTAAGATTTTGTTAACTTATTCAGTTCTTCCTTTTGGGTACTCTGGATATCAAACAATAACATATTGGGTTGCGTATCGCTAGCCGATAGGGTAACACGGTCCATTAAAATGCCTTGTACAAAAAACAAGGTACAAATAAATGTAGTAGCTAAACCTATAGCAACCGTAAGCATTAAAGTTTGGTTGTTTGGGCGGTATAGATTGGCAAATCCCTGTCTCCATAAATAACTTAGGGAAGCAGGCATTAATTTGCGCACTAAAAACATCAATAATTTAGAGAAAACTACTAAAAGTAAAAAGGCAATCGCTATTGAGGCAGTAAAGGCAATAGTTTGTGCCATCGATTTCATTTGCAAATAAGTAAAGCCTAATACAAAAAGCAACATTAATAAATATACCAGCCATAATAGCGGATCTCTTTTAGTAACATTGTTTTCAAAAGAAGCACGAATAGCATTTAAAGGAGAAATTTTTCTAACACCTAATAATGAGGGTAGTGCAAACAAAACCGAAATAATTAAGCCTAAAGCAATGCCTTGGGCAATAGCGGTCCAAGAGATTTGCATGGTAATGGTAATTGGTAAAAAGTCTTCGAGTACAATAGGCAGTAAAAACTGAACTAGTGTACCTAAAATGGCACCAACTATCGCCCCAATAATCCCAATTACAGCAATCTGGATTAGATAAATTAAAAAGGCATCTCTAGCCTTAAGACCTAAACAACGCAAGGTTGCAATGGCACTTAACTTCTCTTGAATATATACATGGATAGCGCTTCCAACACCAATGCAGCCTAGCAATAAAGCAATAAAGCCAGATAATGACATAAAACGGCTCATGTCTCTAAAAGACCTGCCAGTTTCTGCTTTTTTAGATTCTACAGTATCTATATCCAAACCTTCTTTTTCGGCGGATGGTTGTAGTGCTTTAACAGTTTTGGCTAAAGAATCTGCATTGTTGAATTGGTAATAAAATTTATAAGTAATTCTGCTGCCAATTTTTGTTAGCCCCGTAGCTTCTAAATTTTTTAATGGAATATATACAATAGGAGCGATTGTAGTAGCAATACCAGTTTGCCCTGGGGCTTTATCTAGTATGCCGGTAATGGCAAAGTTGAGCTCGCCTACCTTAATCGAATCGCCCACTTTTGCATCAAATTGTAACATCAAGGTTTTATCAACCAATGCATTTCTGCCACTCTGAAAACTTTTCGCGGCAGTAGCTGGTGTGGTTTCTATAGCACCATAAAATGGGAAATTACCATTCAATGCTTTTATTTGAACTAATCTACTTCCTTGATTATTAATGAAATACACCATAGAAGCAAAACTGCGTTCTTCTGAAAGTTCATCACCAATTTTGGCTAGTTTGGTGCCAGTTTTTTCATTGATTGTTCTCCTGCTTTCTATTACTAGATCTGCACCTGTTAATTCTTTAGCTTGTTGATCAATGTCTCGCTGTAGATTATCTTTAAAAGAATATACCGCAACCAAAGCTGCTATGCCTAAAACAATAGAAGAAATAAATAGTAATAGTCGCGAGCGGTTTTTTCTACTATCTCTCCAGGCCATTTTAAACAGCCAGGCTAAGCTCACTTTATTCTCCATGTGTTAACCTTTCGTCGGCAATAATGTTGCCGCCTTTAACTTTAACAATTCGATTAGTTCGGGCAGCCAACTCTGCATCATGGGTAACAATTACTAAAGTTGTGCCAGCATCTTTATTTAAATCAAATAACAGTTTGATGATTTTTTCACTTGTCTCTGCATCTAAATTCCCAGTAGGCTCATCGGCAAATAAGATTGCTGGTTGGTTCGAAAAGGCCCTGGCTAATGATACACGTTGTTGCTCTCCACCAGACAATTGAATTGGGTAGTGATGAGCACGTGCAGATAAGCCAACTTTTCCCAATAAATCTATGGCAACCAATTTACTATTTTCGGCACCTCTTAATTCCAAAGGAACCATCACATTTTCTAAAGCCGTGAGGGTAGGCAAGAGCTGAAAATTTTGAAAGATAAAACCCACATATTGGTTACGAATGGAAGCACGCTGATCTTCATTTAATCCTTCTAAAGCAATACCATTTAGCATTACCGAACCAGATGTAGCACCGTCTAAACCTGCACATAAACCTAGTAATGTAGTTTTGCCACTGCCCGAAGGGCCAGTAATAGCTACGGTTTCGCCTTTGGTGATGGCCAAATTGATTTCATTTAAAACGGTAAGATTGTTATTGGCGCTTTGATAGGTTTTACTAACCTGCTTTATTTCGAGTATGTGTTCCAATGGCATGCTTATTTTTAAGTTTTAGCTATATTTCCTCTACAAGTTATATTTCCAATAGTTGAGGGGGATGATTATAAATTGCATATCAAAAGCAATTTATCTAAGTTTGGCCTATTCCTTGTTGTGTTAAAGATAAATGAATTTAATATTTAGAGTTCAAATAAATAGATATGTTACGAAAATATGTGTTTTACCTGATAGTGATAGCAATGAGTTTTGCTAGTTGTAAAAACGAAAAAAGTGGTACTAAAACAGAAGATAGTACAACTACAGCAACCACGCCCACCGCTTCGGTAAAAAATATCTTATTTTTTGGTACCAGCTTAACCGCAGGTTTGGGCCTAGATCCTTCAGAAGCTTATCCCGCATTAATCCAGAACCGGATCGACTCTTTAAAATTGCCATATAATGTAATTAATGCAGGTTTAAGTGGTGAAACATCTGCTGCTGGTAAGTCTAGGATAGATTGGTTGTTGAAACAGAAAATCGATATTTTTGTATTAGAGTTGGGTGCAAATGATGGCTTAAGAGGTATTCCAGTAGCAGAAACTACCAAAAATTTGCAGTTCATTATTGATGAGGTAAAAACTAAATATCCAGACGTGAAAATGGTATTAGCAGGTATGCAGGTTCCACCGAACATGGGAAGTAATTATGCCAACAATTTCAAAGAGATGTTTCCAACTTTAGCAAAAAAAAATGATATGGTTTTAATTCCTTTTCTTTTGGATAAAGTAGGGGGTGTTCCCAAGCTAAATCAACCAGATGGGATACATCCAACTGCCGAAGGTGATAAAATATTGGCAGAAAATGTTTGGGTAAAACTAGAAGGTTTGTTATAGCTGGAAGTGCTTCTTAGTTGACTATTGAGTGGCGAAGAGTCGATAGTTAAAGGCGCCCTGAGCGGATAAACCTTAAGACCATCAACTATTGACTAAAAATAGCTTGTTTGGATTGACGGCATGTGATTATTATGTGGCTCAATTATACTGTTAATAAAAAACAATATTTTTTTTCTTATGCAATTTTAGAGGTTTTAGCATCATTTGCTAAAAAATATTCAACCCTAAACAATTAGCATGAAAAAAAATAGACTTTCTCTACTATCTATAAGCTTAGTCCTTATCTTATTTAGCAGTTGCAAACAGCAAACAGCAATTAAGACCAAAATGGACAATAAATATACAGTCTGTTATATGTCAATTGACAAAGCTGATACCGCTTGGCTAAAGATTGATACTTCGGAAAAAAATATTTTAGGAGAAATGAAATTCAATTATGCTAATAAAAACTACTACGAAGGCCCGATAAAAGCTGTAATGAAAGGAGATACTTTAAGAGGTAATTTCTCTTTTAGATTAAATCATGTAGATAAATGGTATAAAAACCCGATTGCTTTACTTAAAAAGGATGATACCTTAATCATGGGTGTTGGGGAAGTAATGACTTTATGGGGATCAGGATATTTTGATAAAAATGTTCCCATTGATTACGATAAAGGAAGATTTGTTTTTGGAAGAGTGGGCTGTGTGATAAGGTAGGGTTTTGGTTCTATGGTTATGACTGTTAATATGTTCCATAGATAAACAAATTTAAGTTTATGAATTAAAAACAGAAACTTCACAGTTGTCAACTCCCAAAAAATATCAATTCTCCTTATTAATTCTCATATTTAGTTGTTTGGAAATCAACATCAACAAAATAAACAATGAAATCTCAAGAGCCACTTCATGCGCTATCCAAAATTAAGTTTTTCGTCAGCATTGTATTGCTTTCCTTTTTTATTGGTTGTAATACTAAACTTACAGTAGAGGAGGAAATGAAAAAAGAAACCACTATTTGTTACCGGGCAGTTAGCAAAACTGATACGGGTTGGTTAAAGATTGATACTGCTACTTACCAAAAAATAGGAACACTATATTTTAATTACCCAGGGGAGAACCGCCTTTACGAAGGGCAATTTAAAGGGGCATTGATTGGAGATACCCTCAAAGGCTATTATGATTTTAAAGTAAACAAAGTGGATAAATGGTATAGGAATCCTGTAGCACTGTTAAAGAGAGATGGTAAACTCATAATGGGTGTTGGTGCTTTCTCTATGGTATGGGGCTCTGGCTATTTTGATGAGAAAATTCCTATTGATTATGACAAAGGAAGATTTATTTTCGAACAAATTGGCTGTGAGATTAGGTAACGTTTGCAATTTAAGGGTTTGGTATCCTAATATTTTGTTTTTAGTTAATCAACAAAACAAATTAAAGCTACTGGGGTTTAAAATTTATGGCAATCAAACTTTATCCAACTGAAAAAGATCAGATAGAAGTTCCTCGGTTTGAAGAAAGTGCTGGTTTTTATACTACAAAGCAGCGCAGTAAAACCATGTCTAAAATGTTATACATCGAAGCAGCTAAAGTTTTGAAAATTCCTTTTAGGGTTTAGATTGCGTTAGTGATTAAAACATACCGTTGGCTTTTATTGTAATGCCAAGTGTAGTTTTGTAGCGATTTTGCTTTTACTAAATTGAATTTTATATTACAATATTTAGTTTTTGTATTTAATTACAGGTTTTCCATTTAAGCATTCTACTTTATCTATTTGTTTGCCATGTATATAATTTGAATCTTTTTTCTCTGCTTCAATAACATTAAAGTTTAATCTATTATACAAAGATACTTTCTCTTTAAGTTCCTTGTAATTTCCAGAACTTAGATAGGGTATATACTCAATTTTCATTGTTTGATAATCTATAATTGGAGTAATAGCCCAAGATGCATCGCTATTACAAGTTTGTGCGTTAAGCAATTGGTCAATTAAAAGTTTTGTGGTTACTATCAAAGATTTTGCTTCAGCAAGAGGTAAATTGGCAGAAGTAATGAGTTGGATCTTATCATCTTTACAATCTAATCTCATCGGTTGTGCTCTAGCCCATATTGATTCTGAACAGAAATCAACGATTATGCCTTCTTGTGTCCATGCTTTATACTGTTTATCAAGAGCTTCGAGATACTCTTTTTTTAGTTTCTCATATTTTGCTAGGTCTGAAGCTAATATAGCGAAATACTGAGTAGAGCATGAATTTTCAATGCTTTGTATGCTTACATTTAATTTTTGGCTACAGGGAATGTTCGATGCTAATTTCAACATTTCGTTCTGTTTGACTACTGCACGTTCTCCCCATTGACTTGCTGTAAGTTCATCTTTTTTACAACCCAAAAATAAGAGTAAAACAGTGAAGGTAATGCAGGTGAATTTAGTTGTGGTTTTTGTTAGCGTTCTCATAAAATTTAGCAGTTTATTATAATACGTGAATAAACAGACTTGCGTGACAGAGTAGCGTAAATTTTAATCAACTTGCAAAATTTTTTAATCTAAAGTTGGTTATTCTAATAGATCCTTAAGGATGGTTGCAATTTGCTTTTCTGAATTACTAATTAGCTTATTACATCATATTATTTTTTAAGCTGATTATGCCCTAGAATAAGCGAGGTATATCTTTTAAGAACAAAGCCCTTAAGCTTATTACGTCAATCAGGGCTTTAATCACAATGGATATGCAGTAGTTTTTACAGTTTTGTTGTCATCCTTGCTAAAAATGCTTTTTCCTCTTCATTTAAAAACGGACTTAGTTTTGCATATACATTTTCGTGATAGGTGTTTAACCAATCGATATGTGCTTTTTCTAATAATTCTTTCTTAACCAAAGTTGTGTCTATTGGAGCAAGGGTTAAGGCTTCGAATGCGTAAAATTCATTAAACTCGTTGGTTTTATCCTTAATTGTTAATACCAAATTCTCTATACGGATACCATGTTTACTCGAGCGATAAATACCCGGCTCAATAGAAGTAATCATGCCCAATTCTACAGGTACAGGTGTTGCAGTAGCATTAAATACCTGTGGGCCTTCGTGTACGTTTAAGAAATAGCCAACTCCATGGCCAGTACCATGGCCGTAGTTTAAGGCATAGTCCCACATTGGTCTACGAGTTATAGCGTCTATTTGATAGCCACAAGTTCCTTTTGGGAAACGCGTTTTGCAACCCTCTATCATCGCTTTTAGTACCAAAGTGTAATCGATACGTTCTTCTTCTGTATTATTGCCGAGGGGGATCATCCGAGTAATATCGGTAGTGCCGTATTTATACTGACCGCCAGAATCAACTAAAAATAAACCTTCGGCAGCTATTGCTACATCACTTTCTAGTGTTGCAGCATAATGTGGCAAGGCGCCGTGTGCTTTATAACCAGCAATGGTGCTAAAACTTTCGCCAACAAAGCCATCTTGAGCAGCTCTTAAATCTTTAAGTTTTGCTGCAGCAGATAATTCTGTGATTTCTAGCTTTCCAATATGATCTTTTACCCATTTAAAGAATTGCGTTATCGCTACACCATCCTTAATCATGGCAGAACGGGTGTTTTTTATTTCCACCTCATTTTTAACTGCTTTTAAATGAGTTGAAGGATTTGTTTCTTGGATTTTTCTAACTGAAGCTGGGATAAGCTTGTAAAGTGCAAAACAATTGCGTTTAGGATCTATCAATATCGAACTTTCGGCTGGTAAAAAGGGTAGGTCTTTAGCTATGGTTTCGTAGGCTAAAATTTCTACACCACTTGCTGCTAAGTTCGCTTTATCAGCTGTGCTAAGTTTATCGTGTTGGATATATAATGTTGCCTGATTAGCTGAAATTAAGGCGAAGCTCAATACAACAGGGTTATAGCTTACATCAGCACCACGAATATTGAATAGCCATGCTAAATCATCTAAAGAAGAAATTAAGTGATAATCGGCATGGTATTGTGCCATTGCCTTTCGTACTTCGGCTAATTTTGCTGCTACCGATTGCCCAATAAATTCATCCGCAATTAAAAATGCAGGTTCGCTCGGCAGGGCAGATCTATTCTCCCAAATTGGGTTAAGGTAATCCTTGTGTTGGAAACGAATATTTTTGTAAGCTAACTGTTTGTGTAAAAGTTCTCCAAGTAAAATCGACACTAATTTCTCATCGAAGGCGATAATGCTATCCTGTGCTAGGGTATTGCCAAGCCACTGAATGTATTCTGGAGCGTGTTGTACTTTTAACTTCACTAATTGGAAGCCGCTACCTTGCAATTCTGCTTCTGCTTGTTCAAAATATCTAAAATCTGCCCACAAACCTGCAAAATCTTGCGTAATAACTACAGTACTTACCGAGCCTTTAAAGCCAGTGGCAAAGGCAATGCATTTGTAATGATTGGGTAAGTATTCGCTAATATGAGGGTCTGCAGATGGAATGATATAGGCAGCTACACCGTCGGCCTTCATTTGCTCGCGGATGGCATTTAGTTTTTCTGGATAAGTCATATTGCAAATGTGAGAAAGAATTGGGAAATGAAAAAATTGTTAGGACATTTCTTCGTCAAAAGCTTGATGGTTCTAGATTTGTGTTTCGCTTAATAGATCTCTACTCTTGAAAAACTCGTTCAAGATGACGCGATGTTAGTTTTCTTGCTTTGGCATCTTGGTTAATATTCATTAGGCCATGGTTAATAGCCAATATAAATAGGCAATACAACATTAAACCCTAATCTTCTGACTGATTTAGTCTGTTAGCTTTAGTCTCAATCAGTCCTTGAAATTCTTAAAATAATGATTCAAATAAGTTTTGGGTGCTTCGCCTTTTACCGCTTTAAAAACACGATTAAAGTTGGTTACGCTATTGAAGCCGCAGGTGTAAACTACCGTAGCTATATTTTCATATTTGCCACTGGTTAGCTTTTTGCAGGCTTCATTAATGCGCAACTCATTTAAAAAAGCTACAAAAGTTTGTCGGGTGTGTTTTTTAAAGTAGCGGCAAAAAGCCTGTGGGGTCATGTGTGCTTCGGCAGCAACCTCATCTAAGCTAATCTGTCGTTCGTAATGCTGCATCAGATAGTTGAAAATATGTCCAATTCGGATGCCTTCACTCTCAGAGAAGCTAGCCATTTTTATGTTGGATAATGTTTCTCCTTTATTGCCTATTTGATATAAAGCTTGCAATAGGTCTAGAAATTTAATTACAATTTCGTGGTTTTTGGCGTATTGTACGCTCAGCATCCGTTGGATAATCCCGTCTGCATGTGAGGACGGAACCTTGTACCCGCTTTGTTGTTGTTGTAAAAACGATTGCAACAACTGCATTTCTGGTAAGGCCAATACAGGGGCTAATCGTCCATTAGGATCAAAAAAGATCATCAATGCTTGTATCTTTAGGTCGCTACCTTCTTCAAAATACTCAGGATTACTTTTAAATAAATGAGGCTGGTTAGGTCCTAAGAGATAAATGTCATTCTTCCTAAAAGCATGCATATTGTTGTCAACTACCAATGTTCCTTCTCCTTCTTTTATCCAAATTAGCTGTGCTTCTTTATGGCGATGTAAGTAAGGATAAAAATGAGGCATATTGTCTTCTTGTACTATAATTGTACGGTCATGCGCTACAGGAAGGGTAAACTGTAAGACTTTCATTTTGGTGACTTTAAGTCAATATTACCTTAAATATACGATACTATATAATATGTAGGTTAAAATGTGACAAATAAAAATAAAAATACTCTTTTTAGCTATTGGAGTAATTAATATTAGTTTACTGTTGAGATGTTAAAAAATGTTATTTAATAGCTAAAGTTAATATTCGTCTATTATTCATTAAATCTTGTTAAAGCTAATAAGGGATCAGGTATTACATTTGAATAAAATTTTTTAGATATGAAACATGTTGCTTGGCAAGGAATTTATCCTGCACTTTTAACTCCGTTTACTGCAAACGATACTATTGATTACCCACTATTCCAAAAAAACTTAGATGCTCAATTGGCAGCTGGTGTTGCGGGGATTATTATTGGAGGTTCGCTTGGAGAGGCAAGTACTTTAACTCGTGAAGAAAAAGCTGAGTTTTTGACTTATTGTGTAAAATCTGTAGCTGGTAAAGTTCCAGTGATCATTAATGTTGCAGAACAGAGTACTAAAGTGGCAATAGAAATGGCACAAGAAGCTGAGCAATTAGGTGCAGATGGAATCATGTTGCTTCCACCATTAAAGTACAAAGCTGACGATGAAGAAGTAGTAACCTATTTCCAAGAAGTGGCAAAAGCTACTCAATTGCCTATTTTAATTTACAACAATCCAGTAGATTACGGAATTAAAGTTAGTATTGCAATGTTCGAGCAATTGTTGCCTTACACAAACATCCAAGCTGTAAAAGAAAGCACAAGAGATTTAGCAAATATTACCAACATGATTAACAGGTTTGGTGATAGATATAAAATTTTAGGTGGTGTGGATACCATTTCTTTAGAGTGTTTAATGCTGGGTGCAGAAGGTTTAGTAGCGGGTTTGGTAGATGCTTTCCCTCAAGAAACGGTGGCTATGTACAAATTGGTTAAAGCCAAAAGATACGATGAGGCGGTTGCAATCTACAGATGGTTTATGCCATTATTAGAACTAGATATTCATCCTAAACTGGTACAATACATTAAATTGGCAGCTACAGCAGTAGGTATTAGCTCTGAGTATGTAAGAGCACCGAGGTTGGTAATTAAAGGTGAAGAAAGAGAACGTGTGTTAAAAATCATTAATGATGCTTTAGCTAATCGCCCTATATTACCAGATTATTTAAACTTGGAAGTAGAAGTTGCTTAAAACTAAAACTAAAACGAGTTGATTAAGAATGTATTGTAAGGAATAGTAGATTATTGATCTATTAATTGACTTCTTTAGTTGAAAGAAGATTTTTTACCTGCTGCCTTATGAATGATTTGATGAGGGTGGTGTTTTAAATATTCCTTTTTTTGCAGAACTTATAATAGAATAGCCATTTTTGTGGCAAAAAATAAATAATATGTATAACGATAATACAACAGCAGAGCTGGAAGAAGTGATGGCGAAAGCTGTTAATGCATTTCATCAATATAAAACCTATTCTCTTGCACAGCGTGCTCATTTTATGCGCACCATTGCGCAAGAAATTGAAGCTTTAGGAGATGAATTGATCCAAACGGCAATGGCAGAAACCAATTTGCCTGAAGCACGTTTACAGGGTGAAAGAGGAAGAACAATGTTCCAATTAAATAGCTATGCCGATGCAACAGAACAAGGAAATTGGTTAGAGGCAAGTATTGATACCGCTGTGGCAGAAAAGACTCCTCCTAAACCAGATCTACGTAAAATGTTGGTGCCTTTGGGCCCTGTAGTAGTTTTTGGAGCTAGTAATTTTCCATTCGCTTATTCTACAGCTGGTGGCGATACTGCTTGTGCGTTTGCGGCCGGCTGTCCGGTAGTTGTTAAAGCACATCCAGCGCATGCTAAAACTTCTACATTAATGGCTAGCGCCATTTTAAAGGCAGCAGAAAAATGCAATATGCCAGAGGGAATATTTAGTCATGTTTATGGTGCTGGCTTTGAAGTAGGCGAATTTTTGGCTAAAAACGATGCTGTTAAAGCGATTGGTTTTACAGGTTCTTTTGGTGGTGGTAAAGCACTTTTCGATTGGGCAAACCAACGTAAAAATCCAATTCCTGTATTTGCAGAGATGGGTAGTGTAAATCCGGTTTTTATCTTGCCAGAGAAAGTAGCTACAGAAGGGGTAGTATTGGCAAAACAAATGGCTGGTTCAGTTACCTTGGGCATGGGGCAGTTTTGTACCAACCCAGGTTTAATCATCGTTATTGATAACGAAGATTTACCAGGTTTTCTTCAAAACCTTAAAACAGAAATTGAAAGTATAGGCACTGCTAAAATGCTTCACCCAGGTATTGCAGCAAACTATGCTGAGAAACTGGATAAAGCTTTGACACAAAAAGGGGTCGAATTACTTACTGATACCGCTGAAGTAGAAGAAGGTAAAGGTCTAATTAGTTTAGCTACCACTTCGGGAGCTAATTTTTTAGCAAACCCTGTACTACACCAAGAGGTTTTTGGCCCATATTCATTAATCATTAAATGTGCTGATGAACAAGAATTATTAGCAGTTGCAAAAGCTTTGGAAGGTCAATTAACAGCTACTTTAATGGCTAGTGTTAATGATATTAGAGCGCATCAAGAATTGTTAACTTATGTACAGGATATTTGTGGTCGTTTAATTTTTAATAATGTACCAACGGGAGTTGATGTAAGTTTGCCAATGCACCATGGTGGCCCATATCCAGCTAGTACCGACAGTCGTTTTACTTCAGTAGGGGCGGATGGTATCAAACGTTTTGCACGTCCATTATCTTACCAAAATTGGGATAATGAATTTTTGCCTGCGGAATTAAAAAATGAAAATCCGTTAGGTATTTGGCGTACTGTTAACAACGAATTGACAAAAGATCAGATTAACTAAATAAATCCTTTTAGGAATTTGCAGTATGAAGAAAACATTTAGTTGCATAGACGCCCACACTTGCGGCAATCCGGTTAGGGTTGTTGCGGGTGGTGGTCCGTTATTGTTGGGAAATAGCATGATGGAGCGTCGCTTGCATTTTCTAAAAGAATACGATTGGATCCGTAAGGGTTTAATGTTCGAACCTCGTGGTCATGACATGATGAGTGGAAGCATTCTTTATCCACCTATAGACCCTACAAATGATATTGGCGTGTTATATATCGAAACCAGTGGTTGTCTGCCTATGTGTGGTCACGGTACAATTGGTACAGTAACAATTGCTATAGAAGAAGGTTTAGTAATCCCGAAAGTTCCGGGCAAACTACGTTTAGAAACACCTGCCGGATTGGTTTTGGTAGAATATGTACAAATTGATGGCAAGGTAAAATCAGTAAAACTGATTAATATCAAATCTTTTTTAGCAGCCGAAGGTTTAGAAATTGATTGTCCAGATTTAGGTAAATTAACAGTTGATGTAGCTTACGGAGGTAATTTTTACGCTATCGTAGATCCGCAAGAAAACTTTAAAGGTTTAGAGAACTATACTGCAGATCAGTTGATCAGTTGGAGTAGAACTTGCCGTAAACTGATGAATGAGAAATATACTTTCGTTCATCCAGAAGATGAGAATATTAATGGACTAAGTCATTTTTTATGGGCTGGAGCTACAATTTCTCCTGAAGCAACTGCTAGAAACGCAGTTTTTTATGGCGATAAAGCAATAGACCGTTCACCATGTGGTACCGGAACATCTGCCCGTATGGCGCAATGGTTTGCAAAAGGAAAACTAAAAAAAGGCGATAAATTTATTCACGAAAGTATTATCGGTTCTCAGTTTATCGGTTCTATAGAAGAAGAAACTACCATTAACGGTAAACCTGCAATTGTTCCTGGAATAGAAGGTTGGGCAAAAGTAACGGGTTATAATACCATTTTTATAGATGATGATGATCCTTATGCACATGGTTTTCAGGTTATATAAAGAAAAAAGCTGAAAGACCAAAGCTGAAAGCGCAAATCTCAAAATGTCATCCTGAGCTTGTCGAAGGATTTCTTTCTAGAAATATATTATCAATATGACCAACCCATCTTCCATGTCACCTCTTCCATCTTCCATTAATAAAGGCAACATAACCATCATCGGCGCAGGCATTATTGGCCTTTGTTCTGCTTATTATCTTGTAAAAGAAGGCTACCATGTTACTTTATTAGAGCAAGGTGACTTAATCAATAACTGCTCATCAGGCAATGCTGGCATGATTGTGCCAAGTCATTTTGTACCTTTAGCTGCACCAGGGATGATCAGTAAAGGCATAAAATGGATGTTTGATAGCAAAAGTCCTTTCTATGTTAAACCATCTTTAAATCCGAAGCTAATTTCTTGGGGCTTAAAATTTTGGAAATATTCAAACCAAAAACATGTTGATAAAGTTGCAGCGCCTCTACGCGATTTACACTTATTAAGTAAAGAATTATATGATGATTTGGCCAAAGAACCAGAATTGAATTTTGGTTTAGAGAAAAAAGGGATTTTAATGCTGTATAAAAATCAAGCTACAGGTGATGAAGAAATCCATATGGCTAAAAAGGCACAACAACTAGGTTTAGACGTTGGCATTTTAACCGCAAAAGAGACTCAAGATTTAGAGCCTGATACCAAACTAGATATATTAGGTTCTGTACACTATCGCTGCGATGCACACTTATATCCTAATGATTTAGTAAAACAACTGGTAACTTATTTAAAAGGCAAGGGCGTTGAAATTGTTACCAATTGCAAGGTTTCTGGTTTGGAAACTGCAAATGGCGAAATAAAAGCCATTCATACCACAAAAGGAGATTACAAAGCAGATACGGTTGTAATGACAGGCGGAGCATGGTTGCCAGAAGTAGCGCAACAAGCCAATATGACTATCCCGGTAATGCCAGGTAAAGGTTATTCTTTTATGGTCGATCCTTTTCACAAAATCCATCACCCTGCTTTATTATTAGAAGCCAGAGTGGCAGTAACACCAATGAATGGTCAAATCCGTTTTGGAGGAACAATGGAAATTGCCCCGATGAACAATAAGGTAAACATGAATAGGGTGCAGGGTATCGTTAACTCCATTCCTCAGTATTATTCTGATTACCAAGTTGCAGTGCCAAAAGTAGATAAAATTTGGTATGGCTTTAGGCCATGTTCTCCAGATGGACTTCCTTATATCAGTTACAGCAAAGGTTTAAAAAACTTAATTGTTGCTGGTGGTCATGGTATGATGGGTGTAAGTTTGGCGCCAATTACAGGTAAGTTAGTGGCAGAGTTGGTAACCGGTAGTAAACTGTCTACGGATATTTCTATGTATAGCGCAGAACGATTTAATTAAGATTAAAGTTACAGATAACTATAATTAATATAGCCGAGCTTCCAGGTATGATAAGTGATTTTCATATCTGGAAGCTAATTTTATTTAATGCTTTTAGTAAAGAAATAGTTTGTTCAAATAAAAGTCTACAAAATTAGTAGTCTTTATTAAAATATTGTTATTTTTGAGAAGTTTTGTATTTAACCCATCCGAAATTTCAAGATTATGCAGCTACAATACAATCAAATTCAACCTAATCTTATTCAGCGTTGCCCTATAAAAACCAAAAATATTATTTTACTACATGGTTTATTTGGCAACCTCAGTAATTGGAAAAGTGTAGAAAAGAAGTTTGGTTTAGAGCATCGGGTTTGGGCTCCAGAATTACCTTTATTTAATAACTTAATAGGGCAAGGTTTAAATAAATTGGTGCTGTTTTTAGAGCAATACATCAATCAAAATCAGATTGAAAACCCTGTACTAATAGAAAATTCGTTAGGTGGCCATGTTGCTTTATTGTATACTTTAAAACATCCCAATAAAGTAGAAAAGCTGGTCTTAACGGGAAGTTCTGGTTTGTACGAAAATACTTTTGGAGGTTCTTTTCCGAGAGTTAAGGATTACAATTACATTAAAGCTAAAATTGAAGATGTGTTCGACAGAAAAGAGGTTGTTGATGAGGAAATGATCAACCATGTATTTGGTATCGTACAGCATGAATTAAAAGTGCTATCAATTATTGGCTTAGCTAGAGATGCTCAAAAGCAGAACTTAGCAGATTATTTACCAAAAATTAAAATCCCCGTATTGTTAATTTGGGGTTTACAAGATATCGTAACTCCTCCTGCCGTTGCAGATGAATTTAAACAATTATTACCTAATGCAACCTTGCATTACATCAACCACTGCGGTCATGCCCCGATGATGGAACAACCAGAATTGTTTAATAACTACGTAAGCCAATTTTTAGTTGCCTAGATGGAAAATATCAATTACTTAGCATTCGCAATTCCTGCTTTTTTTATTTTTTTATATTTAGAGTATGCCTTGGCTGTTCGATTAAATAAAACACATTTATTTAAGTACGAGAGTTCTGTTTCTAACGTAAGCATTGGTATTGCGGAGCGTTTATTAAATCTGTTTATTGCGGCTAGTTTTTACAATCTATTTTACTATGTATATGAGCATTATGCGCTTTTTAATATCCCTAATGTATGGTGGGTTTGGATATTGCTAATTTTAGCAACCGATTTTGTATGGTATTGGTACCATCGTTTAGGGCATGAGGTAAATTTTTTATGGGCCGCACATATTGTACATCATCAGAGTGAGGAGTTTAACCTTAGTGTTTCTGCCAGGATAACTACTTTCCAAGCATTAATTCGTAATGTTTTTTGGTGTGTTTTGCCATTTGTAGGTTTTCATCCATTAATGGTAGTGGTTATTTTAAGCGTTCATGGTACTTATTCTTTCTTTACCCATACCCAAATGATTGGTAAGTTAGGCTGGTTAGAAAACATACTAATTACACCATCTTTACATGGTGTGCACCATGCAAGTGATGAAAAGTATTTGGACAAAAATTACGGAGACGTATTTGTATTTTGGGATAAAATGTTTGGAACTTTTCAGGAAGAAGAAGAAGCTCCTAAATATGGTTTAACACATCCAATTAAAAGTTATAGTTTTTTGTGGCAGCATTTCCATTATTATTTAGAAATTTTAGAGGCTTGTAAAAGAGAAACGGGCTTTACAAATAAACTAAAAATCGTTTTTGGTCACCCAGCAACACTAGATCAAGATATAAGACCAGTTTTGGAAAAAAGGTTTTTGCAGCACAAGCCTGATACGCAATTTCGCTTTAAGTTTAAAACGTACCTGAACCTTCAGCATATCATTTGTGTGCTTTTTTTAACATTTACAACCGCCTTTTTCGGAACTTTCGATTTAGTTGATAAACTTTTTGTAGTAGGTTTTGTGCTTATTACGCTCATCAATTGTGGTGCTTTATTAGAACAACGAAAATGGATTTATTACTTAGAATGTTTGCGTTTGATGCTGATATTTGCCTATGTGTTCTTTAAATTTGATTTGTTGAGTTTAATCTTTTTACCCACAATAGTGCTCATTATTTTAGAACGTACTTTTGCGCTAAGCAGTATTTATAAAAACTATGTGCTGCAATATGAAAAAGTAGATCGGTAATAAAAAGGAGCGAGTGTAAGTATTTTTGGAGTATTAGTTTAGCGAGATGGTATTGTCCAATCAAACTAAAATCTTACAACTGAGCATTCTTAACTCAGAACTTTTTTATTAGCTTTGTTGTATATGCTATCAAAGAAAACAAAGTACGCGATCAAAGCACTGGTAATTTTGGGTAAAAACCTAAACGAACCGCCCATGCAAATTGCCCGTATTGCCGAAGAGGAGCATATTCCTAAAAAATTCTTAGAGCAAATTCTGTTAGACCTCCGCAATGCAGGCTATTTGTATAGCAAAAAAGGGGCAGGAGGTGGTTATAGCCTAAACAAAAATCCTGAAGACATTTTCTTGGTAGATATTTTACGCATTACAGATGGGCCGATTGCCATGGTTCCTTGTGCAAGTTTAAAATTTTACCACAAATGTGATGAATGCCATGACGAAGTAACCTGTGGAATTCGCAAAGCATTTATCGATGTAAGAGATGCATCGCTTAAGGTTTTAGGCGAAACCAGCATTGCTAACATCATCGAACGCGAAAAAACAGCGCTAAATTCTGATATCGTCTAAATTTTTATCGGTTGTCTTCTTATTAGTTGTTTATTTGGTGAAGTCATAATAGATAACGTAATTTTAGCACTCTTTGTCATTCTGAACGCAGTGAAGAATCTCTAGTATTATATAGCCTAAGAGGTTGCAAACTTGGTCTTTGACGCACAGAACACTTTATAGTAATCGAATATTTAGAAGCGCAAATTCTGTATTTCATAGCTCAATGCAGTCCCGCCAATGCTGCAATCTTTTTGCTTTTAATTTCTGCAGAAGAAATTGGCAAAAAGTATTTCCGCGTATGTCGGGGCTAAAAGGCAAAAATTGTGCTTATGGCAAGTTTTTAATAGTATGATTATACGAAAAACCACCTGCCTTTCAGCCACCCTCCGATAAGTCGGAGGGTGGCAGCTTTGCTTACGGGGTGGTTATAAGAGAATGCAACCTCCAATAGCTGTACAATCTATCAATAGCAGGACTGAAGCTCGCTAATAACCATTGGGTGCTCATTTCCAAACCTCAACTACTAAAATTTAAGTATCATATTACCAGAAAGAAATAAAAAAATAAAAAATAAAAAACTACTAAGTCTATATACTTTGTATATTTGCAATATCATATTTTGTTTGCTGCGGTAATTTTTGTTGCTAAACAAATAAAATATGGTAGAGGTAACTGGTTTACTTCTGGAATTCTTAAATCAAATTTATCGTATGCAAAGTTTTAGAACAGAATTAGAAAATCCAGTTGTAGAGAGAGATATCATCGATTTGGAAAGAAAAATCAATGATTTTCGCTCTGGAAAAATTCATGAAGAACGTTTTAGAAGTTTGCGTTTAGCAAGAGGAGTATATGGTCAGCGCCAACCTGGTGTACAAATGATACGTATCAAATTGCCCTTTGGTAAAGTTAGTTTCAAGCAATTATTGCGCATTGCAGATATTGCCGATGAATACGGAAGTGGTAATTTACACTTAACCACCCGTCAGGATATACAATTACATTACGTAAGTTTAGATAGAACGCCAGAACTTTGGGCTAAATTAGAGCAAGACGATATTACGTTAAGAGAAGCTTGCGGAAATACGGTTCGAAACGTAACCTCATCACCAACTTCGGGCATTGACCCAGAAGAACCTTTTGATGTTTCGCCTTATGCACATGCGGTTTTTGCCTACTTTTTACGCAATCCTATTTGCCAAGAAATGGGGAGAAAGATTAAAATTTCTTTTTCCTCAAGCGATAAAGATACCGCTTACAGTTACATCCACGATTTAGGTTTTATTCCCAAAAAAAATGTAGCTGGCGAACGGGGTTTTAAAGTGTTGTTTGCCGGTGGTTTAGGTGCACAACCTTTTCTGGCCAATGCAATTGATGATTTTTTACCAGAAGACCAACTCATTCCTTTTACTGAATCGGTACTCAGGGTTTTTGACCGTTATGGCGAACGCAACAACAGAAATAAAGCACGATTAAAATATTTGGTTCAAAAACTGGGTTTAGAAGAAGTTTTAAGATTAGTTGCCGAAGAAAGAACAGCCAATAAAGTAAAAACATTTAAAATCGATTTAAATACTGTTCCCTTGCCTAGTTATCCATTTACGCAAGATTACGCAGATGTAGTTTTGGAAAATGAAAACCATTACCAACATTGGTTAGCTACAAATGTTTTCGAACAAAAGCAAGGTGGCTTATTCGGCGTTTTTGTGAAAGTTTTGGTAGGCGATATTAAAACCGATAAAGTAAGGGCTTTTGTAAATGCAGTTAGACCGTATGTGGCTGATGAAATTCGCATTACTCAAAATCAAGGATTGTTGTTAAAGTTTGTGCAGGGGTCGGCTTTGCCATCTTTGTACAAAGCCTTGTCAGACATCGGCTTTGCCAATGCAGGATTCGATAGTTTGGCAGATATTACTACTTGTCCGGGAACTGATACTTGTAATCTGGGCATATCGAATAGCATGACTTTAGCTGAAGTTTTAGAAGAAGTAGTTTACCAAGATTTTCCAGAATTTATTTACGAGAAAAACATCAAAATAAAAATCTCTGGCTGTATGAATTCTTGCGGTCAGCATGGGTTAGCAGAGATTGGTTTTCATGGCAGTTCTGTAAAAGCAGAAGGTAAAGTTGTGCCAGCTGTACAAGTGATGTTAGGCGGCGGAACGGTTGGTGATGGTGTGGGTAGGGTTGCAGAAAGGGTAATTAAAGTGCCATCGAAAAGAGCCACGCAGGTTTTGCATTTCTTGCTAAATGATTTTAAGACGAATAATCTTGAAAATGAAAACTTCCATCAATATTATGATAGAAAAAGCAAAGACCATTTTTATCAATTATTAAAACCATTGGGCGACTTAACGAACCTAAAAGCAGAAGAATTTGTGGATTGGGGTCATGAAGAAACCTTCGCAACGGCAATTGGCGTAGGCGAATGTGCTGGAGTGGTGATTGATTTGGTTTCTACTTTATTGCTAGAGGCAGAAGAAAAATTAGGTTGGGCTAATCACGCATTAGAAAGCGAAGCTTATGCTGATTCAATATACCACAGTTACAGCACAATGGTAAATGCAGCTAAATCTTTATTGTTAGATAAAGGAATTAACAGCAGCACACAAGTTGGTGTAATTAGAGAATTTGATAATCATTTTGTAGAAAGCGGAGAATTTACTTTCGCAACTAGTTTTGCTGATTTAGTGCTGCAGATCAATAAAAATGAACCATCAGCTGAGTTCGCTAATCAATATTTTAGGGAAGCAAATCAGTTTTTGAATGAAATAAAAGTATTAAGGGCAACTGCATAATGAGAGAGAAAAATTTAAATATAGATCCAAAAATAACATTGTTAGGCGCTGGTCCGGGCGACCCAGATTTGCTGACTTTAAAAGGTGTAAAAGCTTTGCAAACTGCAGATGTTGTACTTTATGACGCCTTAACAAACGAAGCGTTGCTTACTCACGCACCTTCAGCAGCAATAAAAGTTTATGTAGGTAAACGCTCTGGTGAACATTCTTTTGCGCAAGATGCGATTAATAAATTAATGGTTGATTATGCTTTAAATTATGGTCATGTTGTGCGTTTAAAGGGCGGCGACCCGTTTGTATTTGGCAGAGGTTATGAGGAATTGGATTATGCAGATTTATATAATATTCCAGTAACAGTAATTCCTGGTATTTCCAGTTCTATTGGTGTGCCTGGCTTGCAACAAATTCCAGTTACGCATCGCGGATTGAGTGAAAGTTTTTGGGTAATTACAGGTACGATTTCAAGTGGTGCAATATCTGATGATATTTATCAGGCTGCAAAATCTAATGCTACAGTTATCATTTTAATGGGATTGAAAAAACTGCCAGAAATAGTTGAGATTTTTAAGTCCGAAGGCAAACATAATTTACCAGCTGCGGTAATTCAAAATGGCTCGGCAGACAATGAAAAATTGGTTGTTGGTAAGGTAAATTCGATTTTGGAAATAGCTAAAAAAGAAAAAATACAAGCGCCAGCTTTGCTGATTTTTGGAGAGGTAGTTTCCTTGCATCCATCATTTAAAACATTGATTAAACAATATGTTGCTATCTCCTAACTTAGATCATAAAGAGCCATTAGCAGTGCAAGAGCAAGGAAATGAACTATTTCCTGTTTTTGTAAAGCTAAACCATTTACGCACATTGTTAATTGGTGGTGGTAATATTGGTTTAGAGAAACTGAGCGCAGTTTTAAATAATAGCCAACAGGCCGATGTTACTCTTGTTGCAGAAAATATAAATCCTGAGATAGAGAAATTGGCTATAAGTTTTCCATCCTTAAAAATAAGACAAAAAAGTTTTGAGGCGGATGATTTAAAGGAAGTTGATATCGTTTTTTCCGCTACAAATGATAATGTTTTAAACGAATTGATTAGAACTGAAGCGCACAAAAGAGGATTGTTAATTAACGTAGCCGATAAACCAGAACTATGTGATTTTTATCTGGGTTCTATTGTTAAAAAAGGAGATTTAAAAATTGCAATCTCTACAAATGGTAAATCGCCCACAATTGCTAAACGATTAAAGGAAATTTTAAATGCAGGTATTCCGGCAGAGATAGATGAATCTATTGGCAATTTAAACGTAATTAGAAATAAGCTCAACGGAGATTTTAAGCATAAAGTAAGTGCATTAAATCATTTGACTGCATCATTAGTAAAACACGAAGATCCCAAATGGCCGATTAAAAAAATTACCATTTATACCATTTCTATTATCGCTTTAATGGTTTTTGGTCACATATTTTTGTCTTTCATTCCATTTGAAACGCTAGGTGCTTGGGGAAATGGTGTTATAGCTCAGGTTGATAGCACGATTATTTATTTCATTATTGGTGGCTTTTTAGCACAACTGGTTGATGGCGCACTTGGAATGGCTTATGGAGTTAGTGCCACCACATTTTTATTGTCGTTTGGTGTTACGCCAGCAGCGGCAAGCGCAAGTGTACATGCCTCCGAAATTTTTACGAGTGGGGTTTCTGGTTTAATGCATTTGAGATTTGGTAACGTAAGAACAAAGTTATTTAAGAAACTATTATTGCCAGGTATTTTAGGGGCAATAGCTGGTGCTTATATTTTGTCATCCCTAGAAAATTATGCGCATATTATTAAACCAATCGTTTCTGCTTATACCTTATTTTTAGGGATTAAAATTTTATTAAAAGCAGTAGAAAAGGCTAAAAAGACAAAACCTTTAAACCGTGTTGGTCCGTTGGCATTTATAGGTGCATTTTTGGATTCTATCGGCGGTGGCGGATGGGGACCAATTGTAACCTCTACATTAATTTCTAGAGGTGGAAACCCAAGATATACCATCGGCTCTGTTAACCTGACTGAGTTTTTTGTAACACTTGCAAGCTCCATCACTTTTATTACCATGATTGGTTTAACACATTGGCAAGTAATAGCAGGACTAGTAATTGGTGGCTGTATTGCAGCCCCTTTTGGTGCATTTATTACTAAAAAATTGAATGTAAAAACAATTATGATTTTAGTGGGAACTATTGTAATAATAACCAGTTTAAGAACAATTTATGTATTATTAACTAAATTGTAAATGGAAGAATTAGCAAATTTAAAGCAAGAGTTAGCTGGCTTAAGTATCGTAGATAAACTTTGGTATTTGACAAAAAAATACGAAGGTAGAATTGTGTTCAGTACTAGTTTTGGATGGGAAGATCAAGTAATTACAGATTTGATTTTTGGAAATAAAATTCCAATAAAGGTCTTCACGTTGGAAACTGGGAGATTATTTCCAGAAACCTATTATGTGTGGAACAGAACGCTGGAAGTTTATCAGCAAACTATCCATGCGTATTATCCACAAGCGGATTTATTAGAAAAAATGGTAAATATTAAAGGGCCAAATAATTTTTATGAATCTGTAGAAAATAGAAAAGAATGCTGTCATATCCGTAAAATAGAACCTTTAAAAAGAGCTTTGTACGGTAATGAAATTTGGGTAACGGGAATTAGGGCAGAGCAAAGTGCAAATAGAGAAGATATGCACGATTTGGAATATGATGCCTCAAACCAACTTATTAAATTTCATCCAATATTTGATTGGACTTTAGAAGAAGTAAAACAATATATTAAAGACAATGACATCGTTTACAATACTTTACACGATAAAGGTTTCCCAAGCATCGGCTGTGCCCCATGTACCAGAGCCGTACAACCTGGCGAAGATTTTAGAGCAGGCAGATGGTGGTGGGAAGACCAAAGCAAAAAAGAATGTGGATTGCATACGAAGGTAGAGGGTACTTAAGACTAAAGCGAAAACCTGTAGAACTATGAGGACTGTCCCCCTTTGGAGAGGGTTGGGGGAGGAAGTTAACCTACTCTTTTAAAACCTCACCCTGTGAAAGGAACTGTTAGTAAGCACTTCAGCACATCCCTCTCCTTGAAGAGAGGGAGTTAACAGACAAAGGTCTTAAAAAATGATGGTTTTTAACGCAAAAACTTTGTCCCCTCTTTTTAAGGAGAGGGGAAGCACAAAATAAGCCAAAGCCCAAACATTGATAGGGTGAGGTTTTAGAAATAGAAAGTATGGAACTATATAATTCAACTTTTAAACATTCCAACAATAGAAACAAAAATTTTTAACATAAAAGCCCCTTTAGGGGTTTGGGGTATGAGCGAATACAATTTTGATTATTTAGACGAATTAGAGGCCGAGGCAATTCACATTCTACGTGAAGTGGCGGGGCAATTTGAGAAACCAGCTTTGCTGTTCTCGGGCGGAAAGGATTCGATAACCTTGGTGCGATTAGCAGAAAAAGCATTTAGACCAGGCAAATTCCCTTTCCCTCTGGTGCACATAGATACAGGACATAATTTTGAGGAAACCATTCAATACCGTGATGAAATGGTAGCAAGAATTGGAGAGAAACTAATTATTGGTTCGGTACAAAAATCTATTGACGAGGGTAAAGTGATTGAGCAAACGGGCAAAAATGGAAGTCGCAATGCTTTGCAAACGGTTACGCTACTAGATACAATCTTAGAACATAAGTTTGATGCTTGTATCGGCGGTGCCAGAAGAGATGAAGAAAAAGCTCGTGCCAAAGAACGTATTTTCTCAGTTAGAGATGAATTCGGTCAGTGGGACCCAAAACGCCAACGCCCAGAACTTTGGAATATTTACAATGGTAAAATCCATAAAGGTGAAAACGTAAGGGTATTTCCAATCAGCAATTGGACCGAGCTCGACGTTTGGAATTACATCCGCAGAGAAAACATCGCTTTACCAAGCATTTATTTTGCGCACCAACGCGATTGTATTACTAGAAACGGGCAATTAATGGCAGCCTCTCCATTTTTAAATATGGATAGTGATGATATTATCGAAAGCAAAAAAGTTCGTTTCCGTACTGTTGGAGATATGTCTTGTACTGCTGCAGTAGAATCTGATGCCGAGTTGATTGATGATATTATTCAGGAAATCAGTGAATCGAAAATATCAGAACGTGGCGCTCGTATGGACGATAAAGTTTCTGAAGCAGCGATGGAGGATAGAAAAAAAGGAGGATACTTTTAGTCGATAGTTTATGGTCAATAGTCCATAGCCAAATTGATTATATCCAAGCTATTAACAATGGCCTATAAACCATTAAGCAAATTTATAAAACATGAACATATTAAAATTTTTCACAGCGGGTAGTGTAGATGATGGTAAAAGTACCCTCATTGGTCGTTTGTTATATGATACCGATTCCATTTTAGCCGATCAGCTTGAAGCTTTACAAAGCTCTAACCGTAAAAACGACGATGGAACAATTGATTTAGCCATTTTAACAGATGGATTAAGAGCCGAACGTGAACAGGGAATTACCATTGATGTGGCCTATAAATATTTCCAAACTGAGAAACGAAAATTTATTATTGCCGATACGCCTGGTCACATCCAATATACCAGAAATATGGTTACGGGCGCTTCCACTGCTAATTTAGCCATTATTTTGATTGATGCTAGAAACGGTGTGGTAGAGCAAACCATTCGCCATTCTTATTTGGTTTCGCTTTTGGGCATTAAACACATTGTAGTGGCAGTAAATAAAATGGACATGATGGATTACAGTGAAACTGTTTTTAATGCCATTAAAGAAAAGTACAAAGCTCTAGCAGCAAATTTAAACCTAAAAGATGTCACTTACATTCCAGTTAGCGCCCTAAAAGGAGATAATATTGTGCAGCCATCAGCAAATATGGATTGGTACGAAGGCGAAAGTCTATTGCATTTTCTAGAGCGAGTTGATACCGATTTGCAAGATAGAACCACGCAAGCTCGTATGCCTGTGCAATGGGTTATTAGACCGCAAACAGATGAGTTGCATGATTACAGAGGTTATGCAGGGCGAGTTTTAAGCGGAACTTTTAAAGTTAACGACAGTGTTACGGTTTTGCCTGCAGGAACAAGTTCGACCATTAGTAGAATAGAGTTTTTCGAAAACGAATTAGATCAGGCTTTAGCTGGTCAATCGGTTACGATACATTTAAAAGATAACATCGATATCAGCCGTGGTGATACTTTGGTCAATTCATCGGCTTTGCCAATAGAATCTAAGCTAATTGAAGCAGATTTATGTTGGATGGATGGAAGAGCTTTGGACCCATCAATCATGTATTTGATCCAGCATAACAGCAAAATTACTAAATGTAAAATCAATGAGATTTTATATAAAGTAGATATCAATACTTTAGAAAAACATGCTGCTGACGAGTTTAAGTTAAATGATATTGGTCGTGTAATTGTTAAAACGGCAGATGTTTTAGCATTCGATTTATATAGAGATAACCGAGCAAATGGCTCAGCAATTTTAATTGATAGTCGTACAAACTTAACCGTTGGTGCATTAATGTTCAGAGCATCGGTAGAATAAAAGATAGTCATTGCGAGGAACGAGGCAATCTTAAAGCGTTAGTAAAACAATAAGTAAAGCAATTTCAGGGGGGCATTGGTTACAATAGTACCGCTTTTCGTTTCAATCTTTTTTGTGGTTTTACAATAGTCATCCGATGAATATGGGCAGCAGTAAATTATTCATCGGATGACTAAATTGGCTAACAAAAAAGTATTTCCACTTTAATCGGGTTTAGGCAACAAAAAGCAGTGCGTTAAACCAATTTGCATTACGCACTTTGACAAACTTCCACGCATTATGCCAGTTATTTTGTCAAAGTTTAAATCCGTTTTCATTTCTATCCTTAGCGTTAAACCAAGTTTGCAAATTATTTTAGAATAAATTCTACTATTTCTATAGATTTTATATAAATTTGTATTGTTGATGAACTTAATACCTGAGCGATGATTTTAAACAAAGTTGAAAAAACCCAAATAGAACCAAAAATAACATTAGTAGGCGCCGGTCCTGGTGATCCTGATTTATTGACGTTAAAAGGTGTTAAAGCTTTGCAAACTGCAGATGTTGTTTTATATGATGCTTTGGTTAATGAAGCTTTATTAAACCATGCACCAGAAAATGCAATTAAGGTATATGTAGGTAAACGCTCTGGAGATGAAACTTTCTCTCAAGATTTGGTCAATAAATTAATGATTGACTATGCATTAAATTACGGTCATGTTGTACGATTAAAAAGTGGTGATCCATTTGTTTTTGCTCGTGGTTTTGAAGAAATTGATGTGGCAGAATCATATAGTATTCCAACAGAAATTGTGCCAGGTGTATCTAGTGCGCTAGGAGTACCAGGTTTACAAAAAATCCCTATGGTTTATGGCAACTTAAGCGAAAGCTTTTGGGTGGTAACGGGAACAAATGCTCAAGGAGAAATTTCTGCTGATCTTTATGTTGCGGCAAAATCTAATGCGACCATAGTTGTGTTAATGGGAATTGAGAAAATTGCAGCCATTGCTTCAATTTTTAAGGCAGAAGGTAAATACGATTTGCCAGTAGCCGTCATCGAAAATGGTTCATCAGCTTCCGAAAATGTTGTTGTTGGTATTGTTGATACTATTGAAGAATTGATTGAAGAAAAGAAATTGGCTTCTCCAGCTTTGTTGGTATTTGGTAACGTGGTGTCATTACATCCTCAATTTAATTCAATTAAAGAATTTTACGCCATTATGGCTCAAGAAGAATATTAGTTTTATATCAAATCTTTATTTATTTTTTTGTTTGTGGAAGCCTCGGTTATTATCGAGGCTTTTCTTTTTGAAAAAATTGATTTCTTCAAGCAAAATTTAAAAATTTAGTCTTTACAAATTATTTTTTTTAAATGTTTGCAATACTCAATCTAATGCCTATTTTGAGTAAGTTTTTTTTTAATGCGTAATTATGGAAATTATACACTTTAGTGCAGAATGTTATCCGGTTGCCAAAGTTGGTGGTTTGGCTGATGTTGTTGGCGCTTTACCTAAATATCAAAACAAGCTTGGTCATGTTGCCAAGGTGGTTATGCCCGCTTATAACACCAAGTTTTTATTTGAAAATGAGTTCGAGGTGGTGTATGATGGCTGGGTAAGATTAGGTTATAACAATCATCCGGTTAGGATTTTTAGAGAAAGAACAAATAAACTTGGCTTCGATTTATTTTTAGTACACATAGCTGGATTATTAGATAGAGATAAAGTTTACGGTTATGACGATGATACCGAACGTTTTATTGCATTTCAGATAGCGAGTTTAGATTGGATTGCGCAATGGGAGCATAAACCAAATGTAATCCATTGCCACGATCACCATACGGGCTTGATTCCTTTTATGTTAAGCAACTGCCAAGATTATCGCCACCTAAGTTATATTCCAACTGTATTAACCATCCATAATGCACAATACCAAGGGCAATTTGGTTGGGATAAATTACACTATTTGCCAGTTTACGATTTACGCAACTCTAGTAAGTTAGATTGGAACAATTCTATTAATCCACTGGCATCTGCTATTAAATGTGCTTGGAAGGTAACTACAGTTTCGCCAAGTTATCTGGAAGAAATAAGTTATAAAGCCGCCGGATTAGAAAGCTTGTTGGCCCAAGAAAGAGGAAAATGTGCTGGTATTTTAAACGGGATAGATAATGAGGTTTGGAATCCGCAAAAAGATCCGATGTTGAGTAAGGCATTTAACAACCGAACGGTAGAGAGCGGCAAAAAAGCGAATAAAGATGCCTTGTGTAATATATTTAACTTAGATAAGACCAAACCTTTATATACTTTTATAGGTAGATTAGTAGGTGAAAAGGGGGCAGATTTACTGCCAGATATTTTTTGGAATGCATTGCAGCAAAGTGATGGCGAAATAAATATCTTAGTGTTAGGCTCTGGAGATCCTCATGTAGAAGATCGATTAAATGAAATTACGCAACACTATCGTGGCAATTATAATGCTTATATTGGATATAATGAGGCTTTATCGCATCAAATTTATGCCGGAGCAGATTTTTTACTAATGCCAAGTAGGGTAGAACCTTGCGGTTTAAACCAGATGTATGCTTTACGCTACGGTACCATACCAATTGTAAGGCGTATTGGTGGATTAAAAGATACCGTTATCGATATAGGTGATGGTGGTTTTGGAATTTGCCACGATCAAACAAGTGTATGGGATGTAGGTGATGCAATTGGCAGAGCTTATCATTTTTACCAAGATCAAAAAAGAGTGAAAGATATTCGTAAGTTTATTATGAATTTAGATCACTCGTGGGACAGAGCGGCCCAGCAATATGTAGACTTATACCAAATGTAAACTAAATATAATATGACCGATAAAGTATTGGGTGTAATTCTTGGTGGCGGCCAAGGATCAAGATTATCTCCGTTAACGCAAACCCGCTCAAAACCTGCAGTTCCAATTGCTGGAAAGTATCGTTTAGTTGATATTCCGATATCTAATTGTATGAATTCTGGCATCCACAGGATGTTCGTATTAACGCAGTTTAATTCGGCCTCATTAAACAAGCACATTAAAAATACTTATCACTTTAGTCACTTCTCTAAAGCTTTTGTTGATATTTTGGCGGCAGAGCAAACTCCCGAAAACCCAACTTGGTTTCAAGGAACCGCCGATGCGGTACGCCAATGTATGCACCATATCGTAAATCATGAATTTGATTATATTTTAATCCTATCTGGTGACCAATTGTACCAAATGGATTTTAAGGATATGTTGAAAGCACATGTTGATAAAGGTGCTGAGATCTCGATTGCAACAATTCCGGTAAATGGAAAAGATGCTACCGATTTTGGGATTTTAAAAACTGATGAAGAAAGCTTTATTACCTCATTTATAGAAAAACCTAAGTCAGATTTGCTACCAGATTGGACTTCTGAAACTAGTGATGAGATGAAAAGTGTGGGTAGAAATTATTTAGCCTCAATGGGTATTTATATTTTTAACCGTGATTTGTTGATCAAGATGTTAAATGAAAATCCGGAAGAGAAAGATTTTGGTAAAGAGATTATTCCTCGAGCTTTAATTTCAAATCATGTTTTAAGCTATCAGTACGAAGGTTACTGGACAGATATTGGTAATATTTCTTCATTTTTTGAAGCCAACTTAGGTTTAACAGACGAATTGCCTCAGTTTAACATGTTTGATAGCGCACATACTATTTTTACCAGAGCTAGGATGTTGCCGCCTTCTAAAGTATCTGGAACAACACTAGAAAAAACTATTGTTGCAGAAGGATGTATAATCCAGGCTAGTAGAGTAGAAAGAGCAGTTTTGGGTATCCGTTCTAGAATTGGTAAAGGTACAACCATTGCCAATACTTACGTAATGGGAAGCGATCATTACCAAACATTGGCAGAAATACAGGAAGCGACAATGGCCGGACAGCCCTTGCTGGGCATTGGCGATCGTTGTTACATTAACAACGCCATTTTAGATAAAAATTGCCGTATCGGAAATGATGTTCGAATTAATGGGGGTACACATTTAAAAGAAGGTGATTATGGGTTGTACGTAGTAAAAGATGGAATTGTAGTGGTTAAAAAAGGAGCAACAATACCGAATGGAACTGTGATATAGCATTTCTAGCTACTTTTGATAAATTAGAGCTTGTAGATGAGTTGGATTAATAACTAAACTCACCGACAAGCTCTTTTATATATTAAACAGTTACTTAACCAGAGACCAAAGTAAATTTCTTACCTCTTTGTAATCCGCCAAGTAGTATTTAGCCTCAGATAAGTTGCTGCCAACTTTTATGGTAATTGCTTCATCAGGTAAAGCCTTAAAAATATCCTCATCGGTATGGTCATCGCCCAATGCCATTATAAAATCTGGATTTTTACCATAAAGCCAATTTAGTGTTGCTTTACCTTTATTTACCTCAACATTTTTAAATTCGATAACTTTATTGCCAGGCATTAATTGTAAGCCTTTATCGGCAGCAAGCAATCTTAGATGATTGGTAATTTCATTTGCTCTCAGTTCGCCCAAACCTTCTTCTACTTTTCTGTAATGCCAAACCAATGAATAACTTTTTTCTTCAATAAATGAACCTGGTGTACGATTGGTATAAGTTTCTAAAATTGCACTAATTTCTTGTTTCCATTGGTCGGTAAGTAAGGGTAACGAATTCCATTTTTGTCCTTTTGTTTTTTGCCAAGCACCATGTTCGGCAATTAAATCTACTGCTAAATGTCCAAACCATTTATCTAATGTAGTATGTTGTCTGCCACTTACAATAACAACCTTATTATTTCTATTCTCAATTAATTTTTTTAGCAAGTTGTATAAATCATCATCAGGAGAAGCATCATCTATATTCCCCGAAAAGTCTACTAATGTGCCATCATAATCTAAAAAGAAAACCCTATCTTTTGTTTTTGCATACTGCGTAGGGATTAAACTGTTGAAGTTTTTAACCGCATGTTTGGTCAATAAAGAGTTTTGATAATCTTTTACTTCGTTTAATTTTTGCATAAAATTGTTTACCCAATGTTTTACATTAAATTTTTTAACTGTATCCCTCATTATACTCATTCGTTTTTGTTGTTCAACAACAGGCATATTAATGCCCTCAATAATGGCTTGCATAATGTCTCCAAGATTATTCGGATTAACAATTAGTGCCTCTGTGAGTTCTTTAGACGCACCAGCCATTTCACTTAATATCAATACTCCAGTTTTATCAACTCTGCTGGCAATATATTCCTTACTTACCAAATTCATCCCGTCTCTCATTGGCGTTACCAAACATATATCTGCCGTTGCGTAAAAAGTTACCAGTTTATTTATAGGAAATGATCTATAGAAATAATAAATCGGGTTCCATTCTACAGTTCTATATTTTGCGTTAATTTTCCCTACTAATTGATCAATTTGTTCTTTTAGTTCTTTGTACTGCGCAACCGTATCTCTTGATGGAACAACGACCATGTATAGAGATATTTTCTCTAGATATGCGGGGTAGGTTTGTAAAAGTAACTCAAAAGCTTGTAGTCGCTCAAAAATTCCTTTGCTATAATCTAAACGATCTATTGATAAAATTGTAATTAAATCTTTATGGCTTTCTTCAAAATTGTTTATCTCTGTAGTTACCAATGTGGATTGGGCAAGTTCATTAAATTTGTCAAAATCTATACCCATAGGGAAAGCCTCAACAATTACTTGTCGTTCTTTGCTATTTAAAACATTTGATGATGCATTTACAGGTAACAAACGTGTGGCAGCACTTATAAAATGTCTTGCATCATCGTAGGTATGGAAACCAATTAAATCAGCTCCGATTAAACCATTTAATAATTCTACACGCCAAGGAATTAGTCTAAAAATTTCATAAGATGGAAAAGGAATATGTTGGAAAAAACCAATTGTAGAGTGAGGTTGATTGGCTCTAATTAAGGTTGGTAAAAGCAGTAATTGATAATCTTGGATCCATATTTTATCATATGGATTGATAAATTTGGAGGCACATTTTGCGAATTTTTCATTTACTTGCTGATAAGCATCCCAATAGATTTGTTCATAATTGGCGTAAGTAACTAAATAATGAAAAACAGGCCATAAAATTTCATTAGAAAAGCCTTCGTAGAATAAATTTATTTCATCTTGGGTTAGAAAAACTGGATAAAGATTTAATTCTGCAAGTTTGTTTATTACTTCTTCTTGTCTATCTTCAGGAATTTCCATTCCTGGCCAACCAATCCAAATGGAATTATCATTTTTGTAGACATCTCCAAGCCCGGTAGCCAAACCACCTTCGCTTGGAATAAAGGAATATTTATCATTTTCTTCAATAATTTTAACGGGAAGTCTGTTCGATATTATAATAGTTTTCATGCTTTTTGATTAATGGAACTACATAATAAAGGGGTTTTAGCTGCTTTTGTTTACATTTTATGAGATAAATACATTTAAATGATTAAAAAATATAAAATTTTGATTTAGTCAGGTTCAATTACAATGTGTATCTTAATCATTTAAATTACATATTAATTAACTGAAAAAGAAGTATAACCATGAGTATTCCATATTTATTAATTCTGTTTCGGTTTTTATTGGCACCAACCATATTGTTGATCTCTTATTTGATAGCAGAAAGAGGAACTTATTTAGTTTTAGTCTTGATGTTCTTAGGATTATTCTCTGATATTTTTGATGGGATTATTGCCAGAAAAATGAAAATTGATACCGAAAGGATGAGGCGCTTAGATAGCCAAACAGATTTAATTTTCTGGTTAAGTATTGCTTGGAGTTGTTATGTGATTTATCCTGAGTTAATTAAGGCAAATTTAATAGGTGTTGTTGCTTTACTGCTGATGGAAGCTTTATGTTATGCCATTAGTTTTATTAAATTTAAAAAGGAAACCTGTACACATGCTTTTATTTCGAAAATGTGGGGCATTACACTACTCATTACGTTTACGAGTTTATTAGGTTTTGCTTATGGCGGATGGATTTTAACAACCTGCATTGTTTTAGGTTTAATCTCTCAGATAGATGTAATTCTGATTATTCTTTTTCTACCAAAATGGACACACGATATCCCTAGTTTTTACCATGCTATTTTAATTAGAAAAGGAGTAGAGTTTAAAAAGAGTAAATATTTAAATAGTTAGGTTTATCGTAATTATAATAAGTTTAATGCTGTTTACATTTATTAGTTATGGATTAATTTCTCATTACTTGACAAAAAATCACATTAAATCTTCAATACAAAAAAAGTTTGAGCCACTAGGTTATAAAATTTTATCAATTTATAAAATCGAACCGCCTAAGTTTTTAGAGAAATTTGAAGAACACAGTCAAATTGTAATGGATTATGGTGGTGGACCAAAGAACTATATCTACAAGTCAGTTGAAATAAAAGACATACATGGGAAAAAATATAAAGGTGTGATTGTAGCTAAGAAGTTATTCGCCTTAACAATGTCTATAAATTATTATTTCGACTTAGATAATTCAGGATATTTTCAACTTCTAAAATAAATAGATGAATACCAAAATGTATTTTAACAATACTTTTTTAATTAGAAAAGGTATTGAGTTTAAAAAGAGCAAATATTTCAATAGCTGAAGAGATGTAAAATGGATTTAGAAATAGGAGTATGTATGCTAATAATATTTTGTCCATTTTAATTTAAGAGATTTTGCTAGAAAAAGGAAGTTGCTTACAACTACTTTGTTAAATAAGCCCGATAGTAGTGAAAACCAATTTTTTTATTGGTTGTAACGGATAGCGGGGCTGATATTGCCAACAAATACTGATTTTAACTTACAACGTACTTTAACCTTACTAGGTTTTTCCTAAGCAAATCCCATCAAAACTTAATAAGTTTTTAAGCATAATTAAATACCAACGAAAAAGTAGTACGTTGGTTTGGTATAGAATCTACTTCCAAACTTCCTCTATGCATTTTCATGATGTTTCTAGTTATGGTTAAGCCGATACCCGAACCAGTTTTTCGAGTGGTATAAAAAGGAACAAAAATCTTTTCTATATTATCTGCATCTATCCCTTTTCCGTTATCAATTACATCAATGTACACCTTATTGTGTGCCAAGCGATAAGTGATTTCTATGAGTGGTTGTGCTGTATCTTCTAGTGCGTACATGCTATTGGTAATGAGGTTGATAAGTGCTTGTTCTATCAGTTTAAAATCTATTTTGAATGATATTTTAGAAGCTGTTTGTAATACCTGTAGTTTAATATGTTTGGCACTAACCATGGGTTGCATTAGTACTTTTACATGCTGTAAAATTTCGCCAACACTATGTTGTTCTTCATTTGGTGTAGGCAATTCGGCAATTAAACGGTAATCTTTTACAAAATCTAATAAACCTTCCGATCTGCGTTTAATGGTTTGTATTGCTGGTTTTAAATCGGCTAAATCTTCTGCATCTAAACTTTCCTTATTGGCAATCATCTGATTTACCGTATCGGAAAGTGAGCTGATTGGTGTAATAGAATTTAAAATTTCATGGGAAATCACGCCAATTAAGCGGTTCCAAGCTTCGGTTTCTTTTTGCTCAATTTCATCTTTAATATTTTGAAAAGAGATAATATTATAATCTGCTCCATACAAATTTAGTGGAATAACTTCTATAGAAAGCTGGATAAATTTGTCCTGAATTTTAAGCTCTATAAATCTTTTTCCTCCTGAAGATATAGCTTCGATTTCTTTTGCAAAAATTGGCACATGTTCTTCAAAACGGTGCCAATAGCTGTAAGCAGGTACATTTAGTAAATTACTGGCAGCCAAATTAAAAAAGGAAATCTCTGATTTTTCTGTTTTGATTTTATTTTTTTTAACTACGATAACGCCAACCGGAACCTGCTCTAAAATGGTTTTGATCAATTGAAATATCGAATCTTGCTCTAGCTGAATATCTTTATGAATTTGTATAATTTCATTAAAGGATTCGTATAATTCTGGAAAACTACCCTTAGTTGCCTTACTCTTGAAATTTAAGGTATGATCTCGGGTTTTAACTGCTAAAATGAAACGTTTAATATCTTCCCTGATTTGGTTAATGTAGAAATAAAGTGAAATTATAGTACCCAATAGAATTAAACTCACCCCCGTTATGGTAAACCAGAGCTGTGTATTGCGGATAAGATAAACCAATAAAATTGCCAGCACGTTAATAATTAACAAGCGACTAACTAAACGGAAGGTAAATCTTTGGTAAAACATTTTTTGTAGCTAAAAGACTAAAGGTAAAAGATTAAGGTGAAAGACTAAAGCTGAAAGTCCAAAGCTTTAGTCTTTAAGCATTTCGCTTTCAGCTCAAAGCCCAAATTTCTCAATCCTTCGATAAAGTGCTGCTCTGGTTAAGCCTAGTTCGGAAGCGGCTCTAGAGATGTTTCCTTTGTGTTTTTCAATAGCTTTATTTACCATCATTTTTTCCATTTCATCTAAAGGCATATCAGTTTGCAATATAGCTTGGTTTCCAAATTTCTGTGGTGTGAGTTGCAGGTCATCTTCTGTAATTTCCAACCCATCTGTCATAATTACCGCTCTTTCTATTACATGCTGTAATTCTCTGATATTACCAGGCCAACTGTAGCCAAGCATAGTTTGTGCAGCCTTGCTGTGAATTGCTTTAATACTTTTATGGTATTTGGTATTAAAGGTTTGCAGAAAATGGTTGGCCAAAAGAATAATGTCATTTCCACGTTGGCGCAATGGAGGCAGAATTAGTTCTACTGTATTAATTCGAAACAATAAATCTTGACGAAAAGTACCTTTCACTACCATTTCATTTAATGGCATATTGGTAGCGCTAATTAAACGTACATCTATTTTGCGTTCTTTACTTTCACCCAAACGTGTTACTGTTCTGTTTTGTAAAACGCTTAATAATTTTGCTTGCAGTGGAAGAGAAAGGTTGCCAATTTCATCTAAAAATATGGTACCACCATCTGCCATTTCAAAACGACCCGGTTTATCTTCTCGAGCATCGGTAAAGGCACCTTTTGTATAACCAAAAAGTTCACTTTCGAATAGGTTTTCATTTAAGGAGCCCAAATCAACATGCATGAAAATCTGTTTTCTACGCAATGAATTTTTATGTAATTCATACGCAAAAACCTGTTTTCCAGTTCCATTCTCACCTAGTATTAAAACATTAGCATCCGTTGGGGCAACTTTGGTTAAGGTTTTTTGTAGGTTTTGAACGCTGTTATCATTACCCACAATATTTTCGAACTTGCGAGCCATATCACTTTGTATTGAGGTGTTGATTTTCTCTAACTTTTTAACCTTTTTATTCGATTGGCGAAGCTTCGCCGCCGATGATAGTGTGGCAAATAACTTTTCGTTTTCCCATGGCTTTAAGATAAAATCTGTCGCTCCTTTTTTAATTGCTTGTACAGCTAGTTCTACATTTCCAAAAGCTGTCATTAAAATTACAACATAATCTTTGTCAATAGATAAGATATGTTCTAACCAGTATAAACCTTCGCGACCATCGCTAGCGCCTTTTTGGTAATTCATATCCAACAGGATAATGTCTACTTCATTTTTACTGAGTAGCACATTAATTTCCCTTGGCGATTTACAGGTTAATACCTGATTAAAATGCTGTTTTAAAAATAAACGTGCACTTAACAAGATATCATCATCATCATCAATTACTAGAATATTTGCATCTATCATGGCCTTTCATTGTTTGTCATTCTTCTCCGCCGCGGCGAAGAATCTCTTCTTGTAGATATACAATGAGATTCCTCGCTCCTCGGAATGACAAAAGTAATAGTACTGTTCGATGATGTACAGCTAGTGTACGATATTGAACATGAATTTTTAAATAATAATTTTAATAGTCTGTTTTACAGTTGTTTAAAATTTATTTTTTGCTTGGCACAAACTTGGCAAAGGGGAAAGTATTAACAGATAATTCCAAATGGACAGAATAGTAGAAAAGAAAAGATTTAATAAAAAAACGATATTAATCATTGTAGGGACGATTGCATTTGTGGCATTAGTTGCCTATGGTTATACCTTATCACTTAATAAAGTTTATAAAGCAGAAGCTGATAAAATTACTTTAAGTAAAGTACAATATGGAGATTTCGAAGATGTAGTGCTATTAAATGCCAGTGTAGTGCCTTTAACATCGGTAATTGTAAGTTCTTCTGAAGGTGGTACAGTAGCTCAGATTTATACAGAAAATGGAGCTACAGTTGTTGCTGGTACTCCTTTGCTACGAATTGCTAACCCCAATGCTTTATCTAGCTATACGGCAAGTGAAACAAGTATAACCGAACAAATTAATCAGTTGCGTAAGTTAAGGTTGGATTTGGAAACAAATCAAAGAATAATGAGCCAAGATATGATGGACATTGAAAATAGCTTGAGAACTTCGACCCGTAAATATAAAATTGACAGTGCTTTATTTTCTAAAAAGGTAATTACTAAGGAAGAATTCAATACTTCTAGTCAAGATTACGAATATTACCAAGGTAGAAAAACACTTTTAAAGCAAGCTGTTAAGCAAGAAAACCAAAGTCGTATCATGCAATTACAGCAAATAGAGCAATCTATTTCTAGAATGAATGAGAGCTTGCAAACAATTCGTCAAAATATAGAAAATATGACGATTAAAGCCCCAGTTTCTGGTCGTTTATCATCCTATGACCCAGTAATTGGAAAATCTTACGGTGCGAATGAAATGTTAGGCAAAATAGATGTACTGCAAGGATATAAATTACAAGCTGGAGTTGATGAATATTATATCAACCGTGTTAAAGAAGGACAAACAGCACAATGCGAATTTAATGGGAAAACTTATTCTTTAACAGTAAGAAAAGTAATACCAGAAGTTACTGCAGGGCAGTTTCAAGTAGAGCTGGTTTTTGAAGGAAAATCTCCTGATGAATTGAGAAGAGGTTTATCAATGCAGGTTAAATTAACTTTATCTGATAATAGCAAATCACTTTTGTTAAGTCAGGGACAGTTTTTTCAGAGTACAGGTGGTAGTTGGGTATTTGTAGTAATAAATGGAAAAGCGACTAAAAGAAATGTAAAAATTGGGCGTAAAAATTATTTGTACTATGAAGTATTAGAAGGATTACAGAAAGATGAAGAAGTGATTACCTCATCATACGATCAGTTTAATCAATACGATATTATAGAAATTAGCAAGTAATTAGAAGGTAGCTTATTGAAAACGCATCAAAACATTGAATAATTAACAAATGAAAAATATAATTTTAATCTCTTTTTTTCTTTTTTCAATAAATGCATTTTCACAAAAAAGCGTAAAAAGCAATCAATCTGTTAAATACCAAAAAACAGTTGTTAAAGCGGATAAAAAGAAGATAGAGCAGGTACATATCAATCAAATTGACTCGCTAATGAAAAAAACCTATGAACGAGGTTTATTCAATGGAAATGTACTTATCGCTAAAAATGATAAAATCATCTATCAAAAATCATTTGGTTTTACTGATGAAACGAAACAAACTGCTTTAAAAGATAAGTCGATATTTAATATTGGCTCAATTGCAAAGGAATTTAATGCTGTTGCAATAATGATTTTAGTGGAACGTGGTCTTCTGAATCTTGATGATACGATAGCTAAATTTAATTTTGAATTACCAAAATGGTCAGAAAAAGTTACTGTAAGACAGCTTATTAATTATGCTAGTGGTATTCCTCCAATAGAGTCAGGGCTAACTACAATAAATGATGAGGGTGCGTGGAATATTCTGAAAAGCAACGATAAACTACTTTTTGAACCAGGAACTAGTTACAGGTATGATAACGGCAATGTGTTTTTGCAAAGAAGAATAATTGAAAAAGTATCTGGAGTATCATACGAGGACTTTGTTGCCAAAAATATAATCGAGCCGTTGAAAATGACCAATTCGGTATTTGATCCAAAATTTGGTTATAAAAACCGAACGTCTTGTTATGATATGGACAATGTCCGATGCCCAGAAATGAATTTTATTAGCGGGTGGCTTTGGGTAGATATAAATGATCTGTATAAGTGGATTGAAGCTATGAACTCTAATCGTTTAATATCCAAAAAATCCTTTCAAACGCTATTGAAAAACCCCTATGCAATTGATGAGGGTGGGTCACTTGGTCGCTATCTTGAAAAAGAAGAACTACAAAGACATAACGGGGTATCGTATAAATTCGAATCCATTTTTTTAAACGATTTAAAAAATAATATTACGATAATTTTAGTGTCCAATAATCTAAATAGAGTTTGGGATTTAGGGTATATTATTCACAATTTAATGTTAGGAAAAGATTACGAAATCCCTAAAAAATCTATTTATCAAGCTTTAAGAAAAGAAGCTCACAATGACATCAATAAAGCTATAGAAACCTACAACTTACTTAAAGAAAAGTCTGAGACAGCATACAGCTTTGAAAACCCAAGCGAACTAAATAGATTAGGATATGAACTGTTGAGAGATAAGAAAATAGAATCAGCCATTAAAATATTCAGTTTAAATATCAATAGATTTCCAAATCTACCAAATCCTTATGACAGTCGTGGTGAAGCCTATTTTATAAAAAAGGACTATTTGGCTTCAAAAAATGATTATTCGAAGGTGCTAAATTTAGATCCAACAAATCAAAATGCAAAAACTATGTTATTGAAAATTGATGAATTATTAAAAGAATAAAAACCCAATGGCTAGGTGTAAAAGAGTTTGAAGTAAACCTAAAAAATGGTGATAATAAGACTGTATTACTCAAATTAAGATAAAAAATTAGGTTGGTTAAGCTCCATGTCAGGTGCGTTGACTGGGGCGCCAACCTTAAAATAATTGTGTTGAGATGCGGAAATCCAAAACGTTTCAACTTTACAACATTAAAAACCTTACAACAATTGTTATGATCAAAATTGAAAATCTAGAAAAAGTTTACAAAACTGAAGAAATTGAAACTACAGCCTTAAATGGAATTAACCTACATGTTAAAGCTGGCGAATTTGTTTCTATTATGGGTCCATCTGGTTGCGGAAAGTCTACTCTGCTAAATGTTATGGGACTTTTAGATAAGCCAGAAAGTGGTAGTTATAAATTTATCGATACGGAACTCTTAACCTTAAATGATAGAGAACGTTCGAATTTTAGAAAACAAAATATGGGTTTTGTATTCCAAAATTTCAATTTAATTGATGAATTAACTGTTTTTGAAAACATAGAGTTACCATTAATCTACAACAAAGTTCCAGCTGGCGAACGTAAAAAATTGGTAAATGAAATTATTGGCAGAATGAACATCGTAAATCGCTCGGGTCACTTTCCTCAACAATTATCGGGTGGTCAACAGCAACGTGTGGCGGTAGCAAGAGCTTTGGTTACCAAACCAAAATTAGTTTTAGCCGATGAGCCAACTGGTAACTTGGATAGTACACACGGTAATGAAGTGATGGAATTGCTTTGCGAATTAAATGAAACTGGAACAACTATCGTAATGGTAACACACTCTAGTCATGATGCAAGTTTCTCCAATCGCATTATCAACTTGAAAGATGGCCATGTGATTTCTGAAAAAATTAATAAAGGAAGAACTGAAGAATTAATCTAGGAAGGAAGGCACAAGGTAATAGGGTGGAAGGTTTAAACGACTAACCCCTCAACCCCAACCTTTCATCCCTCAACCCCCAACCTTTCATCCCTCAACCTTAAAAATATGTTCAAACTCAATTTTAAAATCGCCCTGCGTAACCTTTGGAAAAACAAAGGTTTCTCGCTTATAAATATTGGTGGCTTGGCTATTGGTTTAGCAAGCTGCATGGTTTTGCTAATTTATGTGGCTTATGAGTGGAGTTACGATAAGCAATTTACCAATAATGATAAAACTTATGTGGTTTATCAAAACTCTGTTGCCAATGGAAAAACATTTAGCTGGGCTTGGACACCAAATGTGATGGCAAATGAGGTGCAACAGAAAATTACTGGAGTAAAATATGCATCGCATTCTACTTATCCGAACAGCAAATTAATTACTGTTGGCGATAAAAAAATAAATAGTAAAGCTGTTTTTGCAGATCCAAACTTTGTTAAAATATTCGATTATAAATTTATAAAAGGAAATGCTCAACATGTTTTAAAAGATTTAAATACCATTATTTTAACCAAATCTTTTGCCGAGAAATTGTTTGGAACTGAAGATCCTATAAACAAAACAGTAAAATTAGAAAATCAGGATGTTTTAAAAGTTTCGGCAATTATAGAAGATGTGCCAGCCAATAATAGTATTGTTTTTGAATGTTTAATGCCTTGGGACTTATTTGAAAAAAGAGAAGCATGGGCAAGAGAGGTAAATTGGGGAAATAACATGTGTCTTACCATTGTACAATTAAAAGATAATGCTTTTTTCTCTAAAGCAAATGCTGAAATGTTGGGCATTTATAAACGAAATCAAAAAGGAAACACCGCAGAAGCATTATTACACCCTTTAACTAAATGGCATTTATATAGCGATTTCGAAAATGGAAAATCTATAGGAGGAAAAATAGACCAAATAAAAATATTCTTACTATTAGCTTTTTGCATACTACTAATTGCCTGTGTAAACTTCATGAATTTGTCAACAGCACGTTCAGAAGGCAGAGCAAAAGAAGTTGGCGTTCGTAAAGCAATTGGTTCTTCACGCAAATCTTTAATCAATCAGTTTTTTTTAGAATCGATGCTCATTACATTTATAGCAACTGTTTTAGCATTCATTTTTGTAGAAATTAGTTTGCCATATTTTAATACCCTCCTAAATATAAAGCTAACTATAGATTATAAAAATATTGCTTTTTGGTTAGTTCTTTTTGGCTTGATGATGTTTACTGGTTTAGTAGCTGGAAGTTATCCAGCCTTGTACTTGTCTTCTTTTGAGCCAATAAAAGTATTAAAAGGTTTAAAAATCAAATCAGATTCATCAGTTTCTGTAAGAAAAGTATTGGTAGTTGGACAGTTTGTATTTGCAGCTTGCTTAATAATTTGTACTGCTGTTATTTACCAGCAACTTAATTATGTTAAGAATAAACCTATTGGTTATGATAAATCAAATTTAATCCAAATTGCGGTGCAAGGTAAAATGGCCGATCAAAGTAAACTAGAATTGCTAAAAACGCAATTGCTAAAATCTGGTGCGGCGGCTAATGTTACGTTATTTAGTCAGGATATTACAGAAAGTGGAAATAATACTACAGATGTCTCGTGGGAAGGAAAAACTCAGGGTGAGTCAATTCTTTTCAACAATAGGGGAATTGGAAGTGATTTTATTAAAACTATAGGTACTGAACTGGTGTCTGGAAGAGAGTTTGTCATAAATTCTGTAAATGACAGCAATAGTACGATGCTGAATGAATCGGCTGTTAAAATGATGAAGCTTAAAAACCCTATTGGTGCAAAAATTAAATTTTGGAATAACGATAGAACTGTTGTTGGCGTTATTAAAGATTTTGTGGTAGAAAGCGCTTACCAAAAAGTTGGGCCAATGATATTTTTTCCGAGTTCAACTTGGGGCGCATCAGCAGTAATCGTTCGTTTAAATCCTAATCAAAATATTAGCTCATCTTTAGAAAAGATAGATGAATTAGTAAAAGGGGTAGAGCCAAATTATCCGGTCAGCCGCAAATTTGTAGATGAATCTTTCGAGGCTAAATTTCAGGATGAAAAACTTTTAGGTACACTTTCTAATTGGTTTGGTGGTTTTGCCATCTTCATTTCTTGTTTAGGTTTGCTTGGTTTGGCTTTATTTATGGCAGAACAGCGCAAAAAAGAAATCAGTATCCGCAAGGTTTTAGGAGCAAGCGTGGGTAATATCCTCACTTTATTAAATAAGGATTTTATCAAATTGGTGGCTATAGCAAATGTAATCGCATTTCCTTTGGCTTATGTTATTATTAATCAATGGCTGTCTTCTTTTGAGTATCGAATAGCTATCTCATTTTTGCCATTTGCATTAGCGATAGCAATTTCAATTATTATTGCTGTTTTAACCGTTAGCATACAATCTATAAAAGTGGCAAAAGCAAACCCTATTGATGCTTTAAAATACGAATAAATAAAGTTGGAAGTTTAAAGACAAAAGTAAAATTAATCTCAATACGCAATACGCATAAAATGTTCAAACTTAACCTAAAAATAGCACTACGTAATCTTTGGAAAAACAAAGGTTTCTCACTTATAAATATCGGTGGCTTGGCCATTGGCATTGCAAGCTGTATGATTCTGTTATTGTACATTGTTTATGAATTGGGCTTTGATAAAGAAACCAAAAATTATAACACTACATACGTTGCTTACACCAATATGGAAGCAAATGGAAAAGTAAACAGTTGGGCCTGGACACCCGGCTTATTGGCACCGGCGCTAAAAGAGAAATTTGCTGATGTGGTTAACACGTCAAGATCATCCTACCCTTATCCTAGCTTGATTAGCAATGGCGAAAAAAAGATTAAAAACTACGCGGTATTTGCTGATCCCTCATTTATTAAAATACTCGGATTTGAATTTTTAAGCGGTAGCGAAGAAAGAGCACTTCAAAATATCAACGCTGTTATTTTAACCAAAAGTTTAGCGCAAAAATTGTTTGGTAATGAAAACCCGATTAACAAAACGGTAAAGTTTGATAACACAGAACCGCTAACTGTAGAAGCTGTAATTGCTGATTTACCAGAAAATAGCAGTTTAAGGTTCGATTATATTATGCCTTGGAAATTGTATGAGAAAAAGCAAACATGGATTAAAGAGCAAGGTTGGGGAAGTAATTTCTGCTTAACATTAGTACAGTTGAAAGATGCTACTGCAATTGATCAATTTAATGCTACCATCAAGAATTTTTATACGCAAAATGATAAAAATGCAGATAACGAATTATTCTTACATCCATTGGCTAAATGGCATTTATACGATGAATTTGAAAATGGAAAATCAGTTGGTGGCAAAATTGATCAGCTAAGAATATTTATGATTTTGGCCGTTTGTATCCTATTAATTGCTTGTGTAAATTTCATGAACCTGTCTACCGCTCGTTCCGAAAAAAGAGCAAAAGAAGTTGGTGTGCGCAAGGCGATTGGTTCGAGCAGAAAATCGCTTATCTCTCAATTTATTTTAGAAAGTACACTTTTGGCATTTGTAGGCACAATTGTAGCTTTTATTTTGTTAGAAATGAGCCTGCCTTATTTTAACAATTTGCTAGATGTAAATTTAGTTATACAATACAACGATTATAGGTATTGGCTAACACTTGTAGCCTTGGTACTTTTCACTGGCTTAATAGCAGGTAGTTACCCGGCGTTTTACCTTTCGTCGTTTGAGCCTATTAAAGTTTTAAAAGGATTTTCTTTAAATGCCGGTTCTGCATTTTCTATCCGTAAGGTTTTAGTGGTGTTTCAGTTTGTATTCGCAGGCTGTTTAATAGTTTGCACTGTTGTCATTTATCAACAATTAAATTTTATCAAGGCAAAGCCGATAGGCTATAATAAAGGAAACCTATTACAAATGGTTGCGCATGGAAATTTACAAAACAAGCAGAAAGTAGAATTATTAAAACAGCAATTATTAAAAAGTGGTGCAGCACAGCAAGTTTCTACATTAAGTATGGATTTGGATCAAGGCGGAAATAATACTTCTAACGTTTCATGGCCAGGTGCTAACCCTAAAGAAAGCGTACTTTTTAATGAAAGAGGTATTGGTTACGATTTTATTAATACAATTGAGGGCAAAATGGTAGAAGGTAGGGAATTTGCAGCAGAATTTCCTGGCGACTCAAATAAAGTAATATTTAATGAAGCGGCGATTAAAGCCATGGGCCTAAAAAATCCGTTAGGAACTGTAATAAGTTACGGAGATACAAAATGCACTATTATTGGTGTGATGAAAGATTTTGTAGTAGAATCTCCTTATCAAAAAGTTGCACCAACAATTTTTTATCCTTTTTATAAAAATAGTGTTGGTGTAATCTTAGTTCGTTTAAATGAAGCCAAAAATATCAGCTCATCTTTAGCACAAATAGATGCAATTGCAAAAGAAATTAACCCAGATTATCCAGTAGATAGAAGATTTTTGAGCGAATCGTTTGAAGAAAAATTTCAAGATGAACGGCTATTAGGGATACTTTCTAATTGGTTTGGAGGTTTTGCGATATTCATCTCTTCGCTCGGATTGTTAGGCTTAGCTTTATTTATGGCAGAACAACGTAAAAAGGAAATCAGCATCCGTAAAGTTTTAGGTGCCAGTACAGGTAACATCCTCACTTTACTTAATAAAGATTTTATCACATTGGTTGCAATTTCGAATATTATTGCTTTTCCAATAGCATACATCATCATTAACAAGTGGCTTTCAGCATACGAATATCGAATATCGATTTCATTTATACCTTTTTTAATTGCTATCGGATTATCTGTAATTGTTGCTGCCTTAACGGTTAGTATGCAATCTATAAAAGTGGCAAAAGCTAACCCAATTGATGCACTTAAATACGAGTAATTAAGCTGAAAGCTTAAAGACTAAAGTAGAATTAATCTCAATACGCAATACCCATTACTCAATACTAAGAAGATGTTCAAATTAAACCTAAAAATCGCCGTACGTAACCTTTGGAGAAATAAAGGAATTACCGCTATAAATGTAGGAGGACTGTCAATCGCCCTGGCAGCATTTATTTTGGTAATGATGTATTTTACTTACGAAACCAGTTTCGATAAAAACATTAAAAACTACGATAACATCTATATTGTTGGCAGAACTTTCCCAGATTTTAAAACTAATTATACCTCTCCAAATTTTGGTAAAGTAATTAAAGAAAATTTTCCTGAGGTTGAGGCCGTTGGCGTGATGAAACACGGCGGTTTTGAATTTGCCATTACCAATAATAACAATACAGTATTTGCAAAAAAATATTTAATGTTAGATTATGAGGCGGCAAAAATGTTTGACATTAAACCTGCTACAGGCTTAGTTAAACCAGAGGGCAAAGGACGTTTGTTTTATACCAGCACTGTTAATATGGAATTGCTTTTTCCTGATAAAAAAGACAACAAAGATGAACTTGTTTCTTTAGGTAGCAAGTCTGCAGGACAAACCGCAAAGCTTAGCGGAGGTATTTTTGCAAACCCACATTCTAACATCAGTTTTGACGCTATTTCATTAGCTAACGAGATTGGCGAAGGCGAAGGTTATGGCTACAATAACTACGCAACCTATATTGAGGTAAAACCAGGAACAGATATTACTGAACTTGAGCAGAAAATAAACAAGCTTTATCAACGAGAAATGGTTAAAGCCGGAATGTTTGATAAGAAAGATGATGTAAATAGTACTACTGCATTTCTAGATCCATTAAAAAATCAACATTTAAGACCAAAAGCTGGTAATGATGCAAATTACAAGGTATTAATTGCACTTGCTATTTTAGGCTTTGCCATCTTAGTAATTGCCTGTATTAATTTTACCAATTTAAGCATTGCTCAAGCTACCAAAAGAGCTAAAGAAGTGGGAGTTAAAAAAGTAATGGGCGCTTACCGTTTCCAGCTTACTTTTCAGTTTCTGACAGAAATTTTAATGCAATGTTTAGCAGCAACCGTTTTAAGTTTAATTGTTGCAGAAATTGCATTACCTAGATTCAATCAACTTTTTATGGTAGATCTTGCCATTTGGCAAATCGATAATTCGTTAATCTGGCAATTGCCACTTATTCTTTTCTTTATTACGCTTGTTGCAGGTTTTTATCCTTCTATGGTGCTTTCTGGTTTTAAGCCTGCTTTAGTTTTGAAGGGAAATTTTCAGACCAGTAGACAAAGTTATTGGTTAAGAAACGGTTTGTTGGTAGTGCAGTTTAGTGTGGCTGTTATCTTTATTACCGGATTATTAATCATCAATTCGCAATTAAAATATATGCGAACGCAAGATGTTGGCTTCAACGCTAGTCAGGTGGTTTATATTAAAAACATAGCTTCGTTTTCTGAGCCACAAGTGTTTGCGCCAGTTAGAGATAGGATCATGCAAATTCCTGGCGTAAAATCGGTAACGGTTACCAATACCATTCCAGATGGTTCTGAAGCAGGTACAAATGGTTATACAGCTGATGGGAGAGAACAAAGCCTAGGTATGATTGATGTTGATTTTGATTACTTCGAAACATTAAACATCAAATTAAAAGAAGGAAGGTTTTTCTCCAAACAATTTAGTACAGATACTGCAAATTCGGCCATTTTAAATGAAGCTGCCATAGCAAAATATGGATTAGTAAATCCGATAGGTAAAACCATTAGAGGCTCTGGAACAGATTATAAAATTGTAGGTGTAATTAAAGACTTTAAAGGTCAAGGGTTCGAAAAAGCAGTTGAACCTACAATTTATGCTATCAAAAATAAATCTGGAAATCCGAAATTGGAGATAATGATAAAGATAGAGGAAAGCCGAATGGCAGAAGTTTTGGCAACCTTAAAATCTAAATGGCCAGAAATAAATAGAATGGATGGAGATTATTTCCGTTTTCAATTTTTAGATGAGTTATACGGCAAACTATTTGCAAAACAAGAACAATTACAATCGGTGTTTTTTTCAGCTGCATTGCTCACCATTTTTATTGCGGTTTTGGGCCTTTTCGCTTTTGCAAAATACATTACAAATGGCCGAATTAAAGAGATCGCAGTGCGAAAAATATTGGGTGCAAATGACCTTCAGATCTTTAAATTAATAAATAAATCGTTCTTCGTAATGGTTATAATTGCTAATTTAATCTCTTGGCCATTGGCTTATATTTTAACTAAAAAGTGGTTAGAAACATTTGCCTATCGCATTGATGTACCTATTTTACCTTTCGTTTTAAGTGCATTGATCACCATTTTGTTAACCATTATTACCGTAACCATACAAGCTAGAAAAGCAGTAAAAGCAAATCCAGTAGATGCTTTGAAATATGAATAAATAAAGCTGAAAGATTAAAGACCATAGACTAAAGTAGAATTAATCTCAATACGCATTACTCAATACGCATAAAATGTTTAAGCTAAACCTAAAAATTGCCCTCCGTAATCTTTGGAGAAACAAAGCAATAACAGCCATAAATGTTGGTGGATTTGCGATCGCATTAGCTGCTTTTATTTTGGTGATGATGTATGCTACTTATGAAACGAGTTTCGACAAAGAAAATCCAAAATACGATCATATTTATATAGTTGGTGTAACTTATCCAGAATTTAAAACCAATTACATCGCTGCTCCACTTGCAGTAGCCATTAAACAAAATTTCCCTGAAGTAGAGTTGGCTGGTCTGGTGCAGCAAAGCTCTTTTGAACTGTCAATTAAAAATGGGAACAATACACTTTTTACAAGGAAACTTCTAGCGGTTGATTATAATGCAGCCAAAATACTTAATATAAATCCCAATGGTGGTTTGGTAAGGCCATCTGGGGATATAGAAAGACTTACTTACCTAAGTACAGAAAGCATGAAAACGCTTTTCCCAAATAAAAAAGACAATAAGCCTGAAATAGTTGGGTTTGGTGCGAGTAATTCGGGGATAACGGGAAAAATTGCTGGTTCGATAAAAACCAATCAACATTCTAACTTTAATTTCGAAGGTGTTTCTATTGCCAATGAGTTAGGCACGGGTAGTAATTATGGCATGAATGATTATAATATTTACTTGCAGTTAAAGCCAGAAGCGAATGCGGTGAATCTTGAACAAAAAATTACCGAATTATATAAGTCAGAATTATTAAAAAGCAAAAAAACAGCAGAAATAAAAGGGGTTTCTATCTTTTTAGATCCACTCTCGAACATACACCTAAAACCAAAAGCTGGCAACGATGCTGCTTACCAAATATTAGTGGCACTTTCTACTTTAGGGATAGTAATTTTGGTTATAGCCTGTATCAACTTTACTAGTTTGAGTATTGCTCAGGCTGCCAAACGAGCTAAAGAAGTTGGAGTTAAAAAAGTGATGGGTGCTTTCCGTTTCCAATTAACAACACAGTTTTTGGTTGAAATTTTTATGCAATGTTTTGCAGCAACCGTTTTGGCTTTAATTTTGGCAGAATTAGTATTGCCAAGTTTCAACAACCTATTTCAAGTTCAATTATCTATCTGGCATTTGGATAACGGTTTGTTTTGGCAGTTGCCATTAATTTTAGGGGTGATAACGTTTATTGCCGGTATTTACCCATCAATTGTTTTATCTGGTTTTAAACCTGCATTGGTTTTAAAAGGTAATTTTTCTACCAGCAGGCAGAGTTATTGGTTGCGTAATGGCTTGCTGATTTTTCAGTTTAGCATTGCTGTTGTATTTATCATTAGCTTATTTACCATCAATTCGCAATTAAAGTACATGCAAAGCCAAGATGTAGGTTTTAATGCTAATCAGGTAGTTTATATTAAAAATTTAACACTTTTTAATAAGCCTGTGAAAATGGGGTCAGTAAATTTTGAACCACTTAGAGAGAAAATGTTGAAAATTCCAGGCATTAAGTCGGCAACTGTGGCAACCTACATACCCGGTGGTACAAATGGCATAAATAGTTATTCGGCTAATGGTGTAAAGGCCAATATTGATTTTGTAAATGTTGAATTTGATTATTTCGAGACACTCAACATCAAATTAAAGGAGGGTCGTTTCTTCTCTAATTCCTTTAAAACTGATACGGTAAATTCTGCTGTGATCAATGAAACTGCGGTAGCAAAATATGGAATGAAAAATCCTATTGGGCAAACTATTACAGGTAGTGGTATTGAGTATAAAATAGTTGGCGTAATTCAAGATTTTAAATCGCAAGGTTTTGAAACTGCAGTTCAGCCCACCATTTATACCATTAATGATCCTTATGGAGATTATAAAACGCAAATTATGGTTAAAATTGAGGAAAACAGAATGGCAGAGGCTTTAGCTGCGTTAAAATCTCAATGGTCGCAGATTAATCCAAAAGACGCAGAAGATTTTAGATACGAGTTTTTAGATGAGTTATATGGCAAGCTATTTAAGAAACAAGAACAATTACAATCTGTATTTTTCGCTGCGGCTTTATTAACCATCTTCATTGCAGTTTTGGGTTTATTCGCTTTTGCAAAATACATTACAAATGGCCGAATTAAAGAGATTGCAGTGCGAAAAATATTGGGTGCAAATGATCTACAGATTTTTAAACTAATTAATGCATCATTTTTTGTGATGGTTTTAGTCGCCAATTTAATCTCTTGGCCGTTGGCTTATATCCTTAGCAAAATTTGGTTAGCAACATTTGCCTATCGGATTGATATGCCACTTTTGCCCTTTGTTTTAAGTGCGTTGATCACCATTTTGTTAACAGTTGTTACCGTAACCATACAAGCTAGAAAAGCAGTAAAAGCAAATCCAGTAGATGCTTTGAAGTACGAATAATTTAAGCTGAAAGCTTAAACCTGCCTGCCGCAGGCAGGGACAAAAGACTAAAGTAGAATTAATCTCAATACGCAATACGCATTACTCAATACGCATAAAATGTTAAAACTCAACCTAAAAATCGCATTAAGAAACCTTTGGAAGAATAAAGGCTATACTTTTATTAACGTGATCGGTCTTTCCATTGGGATGGCAAGTTGTATTCTTATCTTTTTATTTATCCGTTATCAATTGAGTTTTGATGAAGGCATTAAAAATGAAGATCGGATTTACCGTTTTGTAACCGATTGGAAATACGATGCTTTCGATGATTATTCAAATGCAATAGCTATTCCAGCTGTAAAAACAGCAAAAAATGAAATTGTTGGCATAGAAAAAGCTGCGGCAATTTTTAGAAATTGGAACATTGTCCGTGTTAAAGATGCTACTGGAAAGGATTTAATTAAAAAAGACGAAACCATTTATTATGTTGAACCTGATTTTTTCGAAATATTCGGAATGCATTGGTTGTATGCAAAACCAACTACAGCATTAAATGAACCCAACACGGTAGCATTATCAGAAACAGCAGCCAAGCATTATTTTGGGAATGCGCAAAATGCGATTGGTAAAAACGTAACAATGGGCAATAAAACATTGCTAAAAGTGAGTGGTGTATTTAAGGATATCCCAAAAAACAGCAGTTTCCCGCTCCATATAATGGTAAGTTATCAAACTTATCCAAATAAAGATGATGAATGCTGGGATTGTGTAAGTTCTGGAAATGAGTTTTACATATTATTAAAAGATAGTTTAAAAGCTAAGGATATCGAAGCCTCATTGGCGACATTTAATAAGAAAAATTATGCCGACAGAAAAGTAGCTGGCAATCAAAACAACAAATTAGAAGCATTACGAGACATCCATTTTAGTGAGCATTATGATAACTTTTCTAACCTCACTATTAGTAAAACCCAAATTTATGGATTGGGAATTATAGCGCTTTTTTTAATTATTACTGCTTGCATCAACTTTGTTAATTTAAGTACAGCCCAAGCTATTAACAGAGCTAAAGAAGTAGGTGTTAGAAAAGTGATGGGAAGTTTGCGTAAACAATTAATTGCGCAGTTTTTAGTTGAGACTTTTTTAGTAACACTTTCTGCAATGCTTATTGCTTGCGTTTTAGCTGAGTTGGCCATTCCGCAAATGGAAAGCCTGTTTAGAGGTAACATAGTTGTAGGTTTGTTTCAGCATCCCATCATTTTTGCATTTATGCTCTTTTTGGTTTTGTTGGTTGGTTTTTTAGCCGGTTTTTATCCAGCAATTATCATGTCAGGTTTTACGCCAGCATTAGCAATTAAAAATAAAATAACATTAAATAATGGTGGATTAAGTTTACGTAAAATCTTGGTAGTGGTGCAGTTTTCAATTGCCATCATTTTAATTATTAGTACAATTGTAGTAATGCGGCAGATGGAGTTTGTACAGCAAAAACAGCTGGGCTTTAATGCTAATGAAGTGATGATGATTAGCTTGCCAAATGATAGTTTGAATAGGCTGAAACATGAAAATTTTAAGGAACGATTGTTGAAAATTCCTGGTGTTAATATGGTTAGCTTTTGTCAGGATGCGCCTTTGTCGCCGAATATAAATTCATCTGATTTTATATTTAATGGTATTAAGAATAAAGATTTCGAGGTAAGGAGAATGAGAGCAGACGAAGATTATTTTGCATTGTTCGATTTAAAATTAATAGCAGGAAAACTACTTGCCAAAAGTGACACGGCTAATGGATATGTGGTTAATGAGACTTTTTTAAAGAAAGTTCATATTACTAATCCGCAAGATGCTATTGGGAAAATGATTAACTCTACCGGACAAAATATTCCAATAATTGGTGTAATAAAAGATTTTAATGACTTATCGTTAAAAGACAATATATCTGGATTGACAATAGCTGCAGGTAAAAATAGTTATTGGAGGGCGGCTATAAAGTTAGATACAAAACAAATATTTGAAGCAAATAAACAAGTTGAAAAGTTATGGAATAGTTTTTTTCCAGATCAGATTTATTACTCAAACTTTGTAAATGACAGTATTAACAGCCAATACGAAACCGAAAAAGTAATGGGCATTCTGTTTAAAGTTTTTGCTGGGGTAATTATCTTTATTTCGTTTATAGGTTTGTTTGGGCTGATGTCTTTTGTAGCAACACAACGCACCAAAGAAATGGCCATAAGAAAAGTGTTAGGTGCTACCACTTTCGAGTTGGTAAAAATGCTAAATGGTTCTTTTCTATCGATGGTTTTTATCGCAAATATAGTAGCCTGGCCAATTGCATATCTAATTGTTAATGGATGGCTAAATGGCTTTGCTTATAGAATGGAACTAAGTGTTTGGCCTTTTATGCTAGCTATGTTCATTACCATGTTCATCACTTTGTTTACGGTAAGCATAAGATCTTACAAAGCAGCAGTTGCAAATACAATTGATGCCTTAAAATACGAGTAAATAAAGGTAGAAGGTTTGAAAGCTGAAAGACTAAAGCTGAAAGAACAGAGAGGTAGGTGCCCAATCCATCCAGCCTTCAATCTTTCTGCTCTCTCCCTTTTATAACCGTTCGCAAGCGTACAGCTATTGTTCGAAAACGGACATGTTTTATGGTTTTAAATTTTTAAACTCCTGATTTTTAGGTTGTTGATATTTTTAAATTCATTGGTATAAAATTGGCATACCAAGGGAAAAGCATAAAGACCAAAGACTAAAGCAACTTGCCATGTCTTGATACTTGATCCTAAATACTTGATACTCAAAAAATGTTTAAACTCAACCTAAAAATCGCCCTGCGCAATCTCTGGAAATACAAAGGTTATACAGCAATTAATGTATTTGGCTTATCTATAGGCTTAGCAAGTTGTATACTTATCTTTATTTTTATTAGGCACGAATTGAGCTTCGATAGAGATTATGCAAATGGAGATAGAGTTTACCGTGTAGTTTCTCAATGGAAATATACAGACGGTAATGATTTTTACTCGCAAGGTGTTCCTATACCATTAACACCAGCTATGCGTAGTGATTTTTCGCAATTTGAAAAAGTAGCTGCAATACAACAAACTGGAGGTACCATTAAAGTAGCAGAAAAAAATGGTAGAGCAGAAATAAAGACAATAGAAGATATATATTATGCAGAGCCTTCATTTTTCGAAATATTTGATTATAACTGGCTTGCAGGTGAGCCAAATCAGGCTTTAAAAGCCCCCAATACAGTTGCACTATCAGAAAAAATGGCTAATACCTATTTTGGAGATTGGCGTAAAGCAGTTGGTCAGAGTATTAATTTTGATAATGACACGGATTTAAAAGTTACTGGAGTTTTTAAGGATAATCCTCAAAATAGCAGCTTCCCACTTAACATTGTGGCAAGTTATGCAAGTTACCATAAGCGAAATAGTAAAAGTTGGGGTTCGGTATCTTCTGGTTCTGAATGTTATGTACTTTTAAAGAAAGGCATTACTATAGATCAGTTAAACAAACCTTTGGCACAGTTTCTTGAAAAATATTATACAGATAATGGTCCTGGCAAAGAGAGCCATATTTTCCAACCGCTTAGCGATATTCACCACAATACAGATTATGGTAGTTTTGGAAGTAGCACAACACCATATAAACAACTTATAGGCTTAGCTATTATTGGTATCTTCCTCTTATTTACAGCGTGTATTAATTTCATTAATTTGGCTACAGCACAAGCTGTAAGTAGATCTAAAGAAGTTGGTGTTCGTAAAGTAATGGGAAGTAGACGTAACCAACTAATAGTTCAATTTTTAAGCGAAACTACATTAATTACACTTATAGCATTGCTAATTGCCTGTGTTTTGTCAGAGCTAACGCTACCTAGAATGGAAAACCTACTTGGTGGTTCGATCTCATTTAGTTTATTTGGACATCCGATTATTTTCGTTTTTTTATTGGGTTTACTGCTTTTGGTAAGTTTCTTAGCAGGATTATATCCAGCCTTAATTATGTCTGGTTTTAGTCCAGCGCTAGCCATTAAAAATAAAGTTGCTGCAAATGCTGGTGGTGTAGGTTTACGCAAAACATTGGTAGTAGTACAATTTGCCATCACAGCAATATTAATTATTAGCACCTTGGTAGTTATGAAACAGATGAGTTATATTAGAAATAAATCTCTAGGATTTGATACCAACGCAATTGCAATGTTGAGTTTGCCTACTGACAGTTTAAATAAGCTTAAATATAATAGCTTTGGAGAAACGATTGCTAAAACCACTGGTGTAAATGCTGTTAGCTTTTGTAGCGAAGCGCCTTCATCTCGTAACAGCCAAGAAACTAGTTTTTCTTACAATAATTCAAAAGATGCAGATTTTCAGCTCAATATAAAAATGGTTGATGAGAACTATTTAACAACGTTCGGTTTAAAACTAGTAGCAGGCAAAGCCCTGTCTAAAAGTGATACCACAAAAGAATATGTTGTAAACGAAACCTTGCTTAAAAAATTAAATGTTACCAGACCTGAAGAAGCACTTGGTAAAATTCTTAACGTGTCGGGTAACAAAGCTCCAATTGCGGGTGTAGTAAAAGATTTTAATAATGCCACTTTAAAAGAAGCAATTTCTCCAATTGCCATGTTTACTTCCAAAAATAATTACCGCAGGTTAGCCATAAAACTCGATTCGAAAGAAATGGTGAATACCTTAAAAGCAATTGAACAAATTTTTAACCGCACATTTCCTAATGATGTTTATGGTGTGAGATTTGTAGACGAGCAGATTAAAAATTATTACAGAACCGAACAATTAATGGGTACCTTATTTAAGATTTTTGCTGGTGTAGTCATCTTCATTTCATTTATTGGTTTGTTTGGTTTGATCTCTTTTGTGGCCACACAACGTACCAAAGAAATTGCTATTCGCAAAGTATTGGGCGCATCTAACTTAGAGCTGGTTAAAATGCTAAATAGCTCTTTTTTATGGATGGTGCTAATTGCAAATATGGTTGCTTGGCCTGTTGCATATATCTTTATATCTAAATGGTTATCAAGTTTCGAATACCGAATAGATTTGAGCATATGGCCATTTATATTGGCAATGATTATCTCAATGACAATAACCATAATAACCGTTACTTTAAGAAGTTACAGAGCTGCAAAAGCAAATACAATTGATGCTTTGAAATACGAATAGATGTAAAACGGAAAAGGTAAGATGGAAGATGTGATTTATCTAAAACTTTATACTAATTACTAAATACTCTCTGATGTTTAAACTAAATCTAAAAATCGCTTGGCGAAATTTATTAAAGTATAAAAGTTATACCACAATTAATATTTTTGGTTTGGCTTTAGGCTTAGCCGGATTTATTTTCATCGTTTTGTTCATCAACCATGAAAAAAGTTATGACACATGGAACCCAGAGTTAAAGAATGTTTACCAGGTGCAGGAGTATTCAAATTATCTTTCAGCAGATAAAAAAGCACACTGGATTAATGAAGTAGATCAACGGTTAGCTAATCTAGCTACAAGTTTTCCAGAAGTAGAAGCAGTAACGGTAATTCCACCAAAATCTAAAAATAAATGGGGAATAAAAATAGATCAACAGGCTGCTTTTTTACAGGGTGGGTTAAAAAGGGTAGATAGCTTATTTTTTAAGGTAATGCCTTACGAATTCAAGTATGGTAATCCAGATGGTGCTTTTTTACAGGAGCAATGTATTGTACTTACTGAAAAACTAGCACTTAAATATTTTGGAGATATTGATCCAATTGGACGAAAAATTAATGTTGCTGGTGGAAGTTGGAATGATGAAGAAGACTTTTATGTGGTTACTGGAGTAATTAAAGCATTAGAAACACCCTCTATTTTAGATTTTGAAGGTTTATTGTATGATGGACCCAGATCTAATTTCGACAAAGATAATTATGGACCACCTGCAGAAATTTATGTTAGAACCAGAGCTATTGAAGATTTAAATAGTTTCAATTCAAAATTGCAAAAAGCATATCTTCCTGTTAAAGATCATTATTTGGCTTATTATAAAAGCAGCTTAGCCCAAGCTATTAAAGAAGGAGAATTGCCAATACTTAAATTTACCGAAATCAGCGAAGTTCACCAAGCTCCATTAAACAAGGAAAGTTGGAAGGATGTATTAAAACCTGTTATTTTATTATCGGTCTTGCTACTGTTAGTTTCTATCATCAATTTTATTAATCTGGCAACAGCTCAAGCTGCAAGTAGAGCAAAAGAAATTGGCATTAAAAAAGTGGTTGGTGCATATAGAAAATCATTGATTTTTCAGTTCCTCCTAGAAACATTTATGCAATGTTTGGTGGCTATGTTTATCGCTTTGTTATTGATAGAAGTTTTATTGCCAACCTTAAATGAGTTTTTCTCCCTACAACTTTCGCTATTTAACAATTCATCGTTATTAACCCTAATTCCCCAACTTTTAATAATTGTTGCAATTGTCGGCTTTTTAACTGGATTTTATCCATCCTTATTTTTATCTGCTTACAAACCTCAAGATGTTTTAAAAGGGAATTATGCAAATGGCAAACAAGGTTCATTAATTAGAAAATGCCTAGTAACTGTCCAATTTGTGGTTTCAATTAGCTTTATCATTGGTGTTTTGGTGGTTAATTATCAGCTCAGTTATTTAAAAGAAAGAGATAATGGTTTTACCGCAGATGGTCTAATAAACATCAGATCTGGCATTGGTGATATGGAGGGAAAAGATTTTAAACGATTACAGCATATAAATGGTGTAAAACATGTAGCATTTAGTTCTGCTGTAGTTGGAGATAACATTTCAAAAGCTTATAGTTTTAAGTTTAAAAATGAACCTATTGAATTATATACGGTTGGGATGGGAGTAGCAGGTTTGCAGGCACTTGATGCTCGACTTTTAAAAGGACGTTTTTTCTCTTCAAATGTAGTTCAAGATACCATTAATAATGCTATCATTAATGAGAGTGCGGCAAAGTTGTTTAATAACGACATTGTTGGACAAACCATACTCAGCAATGATACCATTCCTGTAAAAATTATTGGTGTAATCAAAGATATCCAAGTAGAAACATTTGAAAATGCTGTAAAACCCTCAATTTATGTAGTTAAAACCAATTCTTGGAAAGGCGTTGGTTTTACTGTAAAACCAACTACACTTGTTCGATTTGATCAACATCAAACAAAAAGTGTGATTGCAGGAATAGACAAGTTATTTAACGAAATGAACCAGTTTTATCCGGCTAGTTACACTTTGGTAACAGACGATTTAGCTGAAGTATTGATTGAGCATGAACGCTTTGAGAAAATGGTAGCGCTATTCTCCATACTGTCATTAACACTTTCTTTATTTGGATTATTTGCACTTGCAGCATTTGTTACCAAACAACGTACTAAAGAAATAGCAGTTCGAAAAGTGCTTGGAGCAGAAAACAGAGATATTTTGGTTTTACTAAATAAAGGATATGTTTGGATTGTATTGATTGCTAATCTAATCTCATTTCCTCTAGCTTATATATTGGTAAATAAGTGGCTGTCTACTTTTGCCTATCGGATAAATATTACACCACTACCGTTTATAATAGCTTTTGTAGTTTCTATACTAATAACCCTAATCACGGTGAGTTTACAAACTAGGAGAGCAATAAAAGCAAACCCTGTTAAAGCACTTAAATACGAATAATAGGAGGGAAGGTAAAGGGTTTTAAGGTTGAGGGCCGAGACGCCCAAACCCTTTACCCTAGGTCTTCCAACCTTAAACCTTAAAATTATGATCGAACTAAAAAACATAGAAAAATATTACGCCAACAAAGGTGTAAAAAGCTACATCCTTCGCCATGTAACCACCAATATTAAACAAGGTGAATTTGTTTCCATAATGGGGCCGTCTGGCGCTGGGAAATCAACATTGTTGAATATTTTAGGGATGTTGGAAGAGCCAACTTATGGCGAATATCATTTTATGGGCGAAGATGTAACAGCCATGAAAGAACGCCAAAGAATTGAGTTGTATCGCAACCATATTGGTTTTGTTTTTCAGGCTTACCATTTAATTGATGAAATGACGGTTGCCGAAAATATCGAAGCACCATTGTTGTATAAAAAAATCCCAAGTTCTGAGCGTAAAAGTCGCATAGCGGATGTTTTAGATCGCTTTAATATGGTGGCTAAAAAAGACTTGTTTCCAAACCAATTATCTGGCGGACAACAACAGTTAGTAGGTATAGCAAGAGCATTAGTTGCACAACCATCTATTATTTTGGCAGATGAGCCGACGGGTAATTTGCAATCAGCACAAGCAGAACAAATAATGGATTTATTTAAAAAATTAAACCAAGAAGAAGGAATCACAATTGTTCAGGTTACGCACTCAGAAAAAAATGCCCAATATGGCAATCGGATATTAAATATTGAAGATGGGGTGATAAAAGAAGACAAAACAGTTAGTAGTTAGCAATTTCATTTTTACATCTCAATACGCAATACTCATTTCTCAATACGCACAAATGTTCAAACTCAACTTAAAAATCGCTTTAAGAAATATCTGGAAATATAAATTCACCAATGCAATTAAATTGTTTGGTCTTGTTATTGGCTTGAGTACTGTAATTGTATTGATCTCTTATGTGATGTACGAACTTTCGTATGATAGACAAAATCCTAATGCCGATAGGGTATACAGAATTCACTCAATAAACAAGAATGAAAATACGGAATCAACCAGTGTTCCAGAAGGTTTTGCGAAGGTTTTAATGAGCGATGTTCCTGAAATAGAACAGGGATCTGGCCTTTCCACGAGCCCAGCCGAGATTAATGTTGGAGAAAATAAATTTCCTGTAGAGTTTATTATTGCTGACCTTGCTTATTTTGACATATTTGGAATCGAATTACTGCAAGGAAATAAGAAATCACTAGAGCAACCAAACACCATAGCTATATCCGAGAAATTAGCGAACACACTTTTCCCTAATGGAAAAGCAATCGGACAATTTATTACTACAAAAAAACCTAAGCCACGACAGATTGTTGCGGTGATGCAGAACTTACCTGAGACATCACATTTTAAGGGTAATGTATTTATGAAAGCTGAAAATCCGGAGCCCTCTAATTTTAATGGATTTACTTCATCAACAGAATACATTCTATTAAAAAATGGCACCTCAATAGCAACTGTTGAACGCAAATTAGAGTTGCTGAAAAAAAAGTATGAAATCTCAGATAGTAGGGAGTTAAAATTTATGCCAGTAACCAAAATTCACCTTTACTCACATACCGAGCTCGAATTGGAAACAAATAGCGACATCAAATACATCTATATATTTTGTACCATCGCTTTTTTCATTCTCTTTATTGCACTCATTAACTTTATTAATTTAACGATTGCTGCTTCCTTAAAAAGAGGAAAGGAAATTGGTATTAAGAAAGTAATGGGTGCTTCGGCGAAGCAATTACGTATTCAGTTTTTAAGCGAAAGTTACATCTACTTCATTGTTGCTGCTTTTCTAGCAATGATAGTTAGCTATGATTTAGTGCCATTATTAGGCGATAAATTAGGTGTTACAATAAATTTGCCGGCACTTTTTAACCTTAATGTCCTACTTGTGATTTCGGCTCTAATTTTAGCGTCTGGTTTTGTAGCTGGATTTTATCCTGCAATTATTCTTTCGAGATTAATGCCTGTAAAAACACTTAAAGGCGATGTAAGTAGCTCCTCCAGGACATTTAGCTTAAAAAAATCACTTATTGTTATTCAATTCGCTGCCTCGGCTCTATTAATCGTATGCACGTTGGTAATCTATAATCAGCTTAGTTTCATTAGCAATAAGAAATTGGGTTTCGACAAAGATCATGTTTTAATTGGTGAGTCGAAACCATATTGGCAAGATTATGGAGATAAATATGAGAGCTTTAAAAATGATTTGCTAAAATATAAAGGGGTTGAAGGGATTTCTCTTTCTTCATTTAATTTAGGCGCAAGTTTTGGTGGTATGTCCAGTTGGACTGATGAAAAGGATTCTACCAAACAAGTTAAGGCCGATTTTATCTATAGTGATCTCGATTTCATTAAAACATTAAATATCAAATTGATAAAAGGGCGCATATTTTCGAATAAGTATGGAACGGATATCGCCAAATACGAATATTCCCCTGTACCAGGCCAGTCTCAAGATGATTTCATAAGAAGTCAGTTATCCATTCCTATTATCCTAAATGAAACCGCATTGAAAGAATTTAAGTTGGACGGTCAACTCAATAAATCTGTTAATCTTCCAGGACTAAAAGGTACAATTGTCGGAATTATAAAAGATTTTAATGGCATGTCTTTACACACTAAAGTAACCCCTTTGGTAATGCTGGCAGATCCGAATAGGAAGAGTGGATTTACCTACATTAAAATTAATACGCCTGATGTGGAAAATGTAAAGGCTAGTATTCAAAAAGTTTGGAGAAAATATTTCACAGAGCGAGCACCAGAGTTTAAATTTTTGGAGGAGCATTTAGAAAAGCTATATGTAGAAGAAATGCGTTTGGGTAAATTATTTATCTCCTTTGCGGCAATTGCCATTATACTTTGCTGTGTTGGTTTATTTGGTATCGTTTATTTAGACCTCGAACAAAGAACCAAAGAAATAGCCGTTCGTAAAGTATTAGGTGCTTCTGTAAGAGATCTATTAACCTTATTAAACAGCGGTTTTGTTAAAATTATTGTCATTGCAAATGTGATCATTTGGCCTGTTGCATATTACTTAATTAAAGAATGGTTAAATGGGTTTTATTACCGAGTGGAATTAACTTATAGACCATTTTTACTGGCATTTCTAATTTGTTTAATCCTGACGCTATTGACGGTTTCTCTTCAAGCTGTAAGAACGATAAGAAAATCACCAGTAAAGGCTCTAAAGTATGAATAAATAATAGTGTAATGTTGAAGGTGACAAGGCAGAAGGTTTAAATACCTAAGCCCTCTGCCTTCAACCTTTCTACCCTCAACCCCAAAAAAGATGTTCAAACTCAATTTAAAAATCGCTCTGCGAAACCTATTTAAGAACAAAGTTTATGCCTCCATAAATATCGGTGGATTAGCTCTCGGTTTAACTGCTTTTGTGCTTTTACTTTTATTCATTAACCATGAAACCAGTTACGATAAATGGAGCCCTGAGTTAAAAAATGTTTACCAATTAAGAGAGCATCATGATTATTCTACACCAGACAATAAACAACATTGGATGGAAGTGAACGATTCTAGAATGGGAGCCTTAGTTCGTGATAAAATACCTCAATTTAAATATGTAACTAAAATTGATCAAGATTGGGGTGATGATTTTTCCTTAAGAGTAGCCAATTCAAATCCTGTTCTGGTAAAAAATGTTAGGGATGCAGATTCGCTGTTTTTTAAAGTTTTCCCTTATCAATTTATTCAAGGAGATCGGTTAACAGCAATTAGCCGACCAAATACAATTGTGTTAAAACAGAGTTTAGCGCAAAAACTGTTTGGTACAGCTAAAGTAATTGGCAAAGAAATAAAAGTAGTTACATGGACAAAAGATCCTGGTACTTTGATGACAGTAACAGGGGTAGTGGCAGATGTAGAAACAGCTGAAAGTGCGAAATTTAATGCCGTAATCCACACTGGAGCTATGGATAAAGATCCTACGCAAATTAATAATTTTAAGCATTGCGAAATATATACTTCAGCTATTGAGAAATTGGATACTGCACAAGTAAATAAAACCTTACAAGAGGTTTATGTAGCTTACAAAAAGGCATCATTTGTAAATCGGAAAATTACCTATGCCGATTACTATAAAAATGGGAAAACACCTGGTTTAAAAATTATACCATTACAAGATGTTCATGCTACACCTTCCTATAATTTAAGTTGGGCAGATCAAATTAAGCCAATTGTTGCACTCTCAATTTTTCTATTGCTCGTGTCTATTATCAACTTTGTTAATTTAGCAACTGCACAATCTGTACAACGAGCTAAAGAAGTTGGGGTGAAGAAAGTATTGGGAGCCTATAAAAAGCAGTTGGTGTTTCAATTTTTGCTCGAAGCAGTTTTGCAAACTCTAGCGGCATTATTTATTTGTGTGATATTGGTAGAGATGCTTTTACCTGCATTTAGTAATCATTTTTCAGTTGAATTAACCTTTTGGCACAATGAACAATTGCTAAGTTTGGTTCTTCAATTAGTTGGCGTATTTGTTTTAATAAGTCTCTTAGCAGGATTTTATCCTGCATTAATATTATCGAAGTATAACCCTATTAAAGTATTAAAAGGTAATTATGAAGCTGGTTTTAAAGGCATCGCATTAAGAAATGGATTGGTTATCGTACAATTTATAATTGCAGTTACATTTATTATTGGAATTGGCGTAATGTACCAGCAAACCAATTTCGTAGCCAATAAAGATTTGGGCTTTAATAGAGAAAAACTCATTAATGTCTCATCAGAGTATTTTGCAGATGATCCATTTATTGATCGAATTAGAAAAATTACTGGCGTTAAATATGTAGCTACTACCACACAAGTAATGGGTAACACTTTTAATGTTTCAGGAGAAATTACCTATAGAAATCAAGAACATAGTGTAAATACAGTAACCGTAACTATGGATGCTCTGCCTGCATTAGGAGTTCAGGTGATAAGTGGTCGAATTTTCTCTCCAGCATATAAACAAGACACAGTAAATACTGCCGTTTTAAATGAAACTGCAGCTAATTTGCTGGGCAAAAACCTGGTAGGTAAGCAGTTTAATGAAGGAGAAAATGCCTTCCAAATTATTGGGATTATCAAAGATTACAATAATGAAGGTTTCGATAAAGCGGTTATGCCAACGGTTTACAGAGTTACACATTTAGGAGGCATGTCTAGCACAAATAATTTATTAATTAGGTTTGATAGTAATAACTATAAATCTGCTTTAGCAGCTGTTGAAGCAGAATGGAAAAGGGCCAATCCAAATTTTCCAATGGTTTACAGTTCTGTAGAAGATGCTTTTCAAAAATCGATGGAATCTACACGTAAGCAAATGCAAATTATTGTTTTGTTCAGTATCATTTCTATTGTGTTAGCATTACTTGGTTTGTTTGCTTTATCCACTTTCATGGCAAAACGAAGAACGAAAGAAATTGCCATTCGCAAGATATTAGGCGCTTCAGATTTTCAGATTATTAATATGCTCAATCGTTCGTTTTTGATTTTGGTAATCGCTGCAAACTTAATCAGTTGGCCAATTGCATTTATCGTTACCAAAAAATGGTTAGAAGGTTTTGCTTATAGAATTGATATGCCATTTTGGCCTTTTGCAATCGCAACAATTACATCGGTAATAATTGCGGTGCTCACAGTAAGTTTGCAAGCCAGAAAAGCTGCGGTAAATAACCCTGTAGATGCTTTAAAATATGAATAGTTAAGCTGAAAGCTTAAAGGGCAAAGACTAAAGCATTAATGTTGTCTTGATACTCAATACTCAAACTTGATATTCAAAAAATATGTTCAAACTAAACTTAAAAATCGCTTGGCGAAATCTTTGGAAAAACAAAGTTTACAGTGCCATTAATATATTCGGATTGGCTGCTGGTTTAGCTGGTTTTATGCTTATCCTGCTGTATATTAATAAAGAAACAGGGTACGATAAATGGAATCCAGATCTGGAAAGAACATATATTGTATCTGCAGATTTTACAAAAAATGGAGCACAAAACAAGGGTTCTAAAATTAAAGGTTTGCTTTCGAAAGTGATCGATGAGCAAATACCCGAAGTGGAGGCTGTGAGCATTGGAGATATTAGTGGTAGGCAATTAAATGTTAGAACAAAAAAGCAAGATTTAGCAGCAGAACAAAAAATTGAAAGCGCTTATATAGACAGTAATTTTTTTAAAGTTTATCCTTTAAAACCACTTTATGGTAGAATGCAGGATATTTATGCGCAGGAGTATGCTGTAGCGATTAGTTACACTGCTGCTGAAAAGTTATTTGGTAGTGCTGATGTTGTAAATAAAACGCTGGTGTTAAATATGGGAGTTAACTTCCCAGAGCAAAATTTGGTAATCAAAGCAGTTTGGGATGATCGCAAACAACCCTCATCTTTTGGTTTTAACTTATTAATTAGAGAAAACCTTAAAGAATATGGAGATGAATTATTAACGGCAAGCTTTACCACAATTTTTAAGTTAAGAGATCATATTGAAGCAGAAAAAACTATTCGAAAAATTAACGATGCTTATATCATTGCGTTTGCAAAAATGCAGAGTGGTAAGGCTTCTGCAAATTTTAATCCTACAAAAAATGAAGCCCTTAAAATATTAAGAGCTAAAGAAGGTATTACCTCTTTTAAATTGATTACAGAACCCATCTCAAATCTTAATTTAAGTAGTTTTTATACCACTAACCCTAAAGAAACTACAATTTATATATTAAGTGCATTAGCTTTGTTTTTAATCATTATTTCTTGCATCAATTACACCAATTTAGCTTTAGTAATGGCTCAAACAAGAGCAAAGGAAGTAGGTGTAAAAAAGGTTTTAGGTGCCTTTAAGTGGAGTTTAATTCAGCAGTTTTTTGCCGAAACAGCTATTCAATGTATCATTTCGTTTCTGTTGGCCTTAATTTTTGCCGAATTACTTTTACCTCAAGTTAATCAGATCTTAGTAGATAACCTGAAGCTTTTTAGGTCTACCGATATTTGGTTTATACTTGGACAGGTTATACTTATTCTGCTGGGAATTATGCTACTGTCTGGCGCATACCCGGCAATGGTTTTAGCAGGCTTTTTACCTGCAAAAGTTCTTAAAGGCAATTTTAGTACAGCTGCACATATTGGCAGTGTAAGAAAAGGATTAGTTATATTTCAGTTTACCATCGCTATTGCTTTAGTAATTAGCTTCGGTGTAATGTATGCCCAGTTAGCGTTTATGAAACAAAAAGATTTGGGTTTAAAGAAAGATCAACTAATGTCTGTTAGGGTTGCAAAATACCGAACCCGTCACATGAACCCTTCAGAATTCGAGGGCATTAAAAGCAGATTATTAACCATTAAAGGGGTGGAAGATGTAACGAGAGCTACAGAAAAACCAATCAATGATTCTGGCTGGGAAGAAAACATTACTTTTAACAATATCACACTAAGCGTAGAGGCAAGATATGTAGATCCGAATTATTTGGAAACCATTGGCGGTAAAATACTTAAAGGAAGAGATTTTTCTTACAACTTTTTAGCTGCAGATTCTACACAAAGCATCATCTTAAACGAAACTGCTTTTAAGCAATTGGGCTTGGCAAAAGAAAATAGTCTAATTGATATTAAGAGACACGAACAACAAGTAAAGGTAAACGTGGTTGGTGTGGTTAAAGATATACAGGTTTATGGTTTCGAACATGCCATTATGCCAACTGCATATTTGGTAAATGATTATCCCACCCATTGGAGAAAAAATGTCATTTTTCGTTTAGGTACCCAAAATTTGCAGCAAACAACTGAAGATATTAAAGCGGCATGGAAAGAAATAGATCCTGGAGCTGAGCCTACATTTGTATTTGCCGATGAAGTTTTTGCAGAAATGAACAACAGTTATGAAGTAAGTGGTAAAATCATTTTCTCTTTCGGTATGGTAACTTTAATTATTTCTGTATTTGGATTGATTGGTTTTGCAGCATTTAATGCTAAAATGAGAATTAAAGAAATTGCTGTTCGTAGAATTTTAGGAGCAACAACTACATCGTTACTTAAATTATTAAATGTGGCTTTCGTAAAATTGGTATTGGTTGCAATGGTATTGGCAAATGTATTGGCCTATATTTATATGCAAAAATGGTTCAACGGTTTTGCTTATCGCATTGATATGCCGTTTATGATATTCGTAGTGGTAAACCTTTCCATCATTTTAATCACCATTTTAACAGTTAGTTTGCAAAGTATAAGGGCTGTAAAACAAAATCCTGTTAAGGCATTAAAATATGAATAAATACAAAAGTAGCGTTAAGTAAGCTTGTAATTTTAACTGCTTATCACCTAAAATACTTATTGATTATATATTGATGGAAGTGGATTCTTTGTTTAAGGTATTATCAATTGATTAATCAACTTTAACGGATTAGCTACTCCTTAAAATCAGGATAAATGATTAGAATTATTTGTAGGTGTGGGCAATAGAATTCGCATTAATTTAATGTGGAAATAAACTAATGGACATAAATAGTTAATATTTTAGTTCATAACCAATATCGTTTGTCATTTTATTTTCAAAACTTTTAGCTCTAACGATAATAATATATTCAGCTGATAATTATTTAATCTCAACGATTTAGTTTTGCTTAAAAGTTCTCAAGATGTTATATAAAGCACTTTCCAAGTTAGGGGTATTTCTTTTAAAATTGTTATCTCTAATGCCTTTATCATTGCTATACCTATTGGCTGATGTTTTTTATCTTTTGGTTTATAATGTATTTAGCTATCGTAAAATGGTGGTTAGAGAAAATCTTCGAAATTCATTTCCAGATAAAACGCCAGGTCAATTACTTGCTGTTGAAAAGAAATTTTTCAGATACCTTTCTAGCTTGATTTTTGAAATTATTAAAATGAATAGCATTTCTGAAAAAGAGCTGAATAAACGTGTAAAATTCAAAAATGTTGATTTAGTTGAGGCTTACTTGGGAAATAATGAAAGTGTATTGTTTTGTTCTTCCCATAATGGAAATTACGAATGGGTTTGCATGGCTATTGGAATGACATTTTCAGCTCAGCATTTTCCAATTTACAAACCTCTCAGTAATGGGGTATTTGATAATTGGTTTTTGAAAATGAGAAGTAGGTTCGGTAATCAAATGGTTCCTATGCGTCAAACCCTGCGAGAAATCCAATCGCACAAAACCATACCTACCGTTTTCACTTTTGGAAGTGACCAAGCACCATCAAAAGAGGACTCTCAATACTGGACTACACTTTTAAATCAAACAGCAGCAGTACAGCTAGGTATAGAGAAAATAGCCAGAAAAGCTAAAAGACCTGTATTTTATCTAAAAACAACTTGTATTAAGCGTGGTTATTACGAGGTAGACTGTGTACCAATTTGCCTTGAGCCAGCACTTACTGCAGAATTTGAAATCACTGAGATGCATACGCGATTTTTAGAAGACATGCTAATTGAAGAACCTTCTTATTGGCTTTGGAGTCATCGCAGGTGGAAGTATCAACCAGAAGAAAAAGATTCGAAAAGCAAAAAAGGCGATTTTTTAGTGGAGGAAGTGTAATCTTTATAGGGTCTTTTGCCAAGTCTGATACTTAGGTCTAACAGACACCAAATTTTCTACAACGAAAAATTATAGGCCAAACGTGCGGCTAAAAAAGTAGGGTCGTCTTCTGTACCTCTAGGGTCGGTAACTTGATATCTAGCAGCAATTTCGAAGTTTTTAAATACATAGCCGATACCTAAAGCAAGGCCCAAGTTCAATTTAGTTTCACTTACAGAGAAATTACTATTCCGACCAACTATTCTATTAATGGAAGTGCCGGCTTGTGCTTCTAAAGAAATCTTATTTGCTAAAATTCTATACCCTAAATAAATAGGAATTGCCGAATAATTTGCACTTACCCCCGACGAAAGATTTTTAACAGGAAAACGGTTATAACCTGCTTCTAAAGTGGCTTGCTGTTTTTTTTCTCCAAACCCATGCATCCACTTTAATGCGCCGCCATACCCAAAATTTGTTACCTCAAGCAATGCAGAAGTTGGTCTGGCAGCCTGTGCAGAAAGCTGAAGATAATTCTTTCCCGATTGTGCGTAAAGTCCTAAACTTAATCCGATTAGCACAAGTGTAAGTAGTGTTGTTTTCATGGTTAATTAGCTTTTTAATAAAAGAATTGCGTAAAATAAAAACTAGCTGATATGCAAACAGCATTTTGATGGTTTAAGTTTGGGCATTTAGTTTTTTTTCTACCTCTTTTAGCTTGTCATCCATTTCTTTTATGGTTCTATGTTGTTAGGATGGAAGATTCATCCAAAATTAAGCTGGAAGTTGGTTTTCAACAGCAGCGCCCACATGTTGTATGGTGTTTTTCACCTTGGCGAACAAAATCTGTTTCGCCCCAAGGCTGTACAAGCAGCCTCTGGTAATTAAATATCCTTAGCATAAAAGGAAAGAAGGAAACGCTAGTAGAAATTGAATTTTATCTTGCTTTTAATTTGGGTGAGTTAAAGTTATCTGGCTTTTAAATTAGATATGAAATAATTAACGGATTACAATAGAGCACTGTATCTGCTTTAAATGTGAGCTTGAATATGCGTTAATGTACCAAATTCAATTGCATTTTATAAAGCAGTTTTGAGTGTATATTACCTCAACCTATGGCTGTACAGGCAGCCTCAAATTTTTCTTTGTTATATTAATTACAATTTTTGTCATTCCGAGGAACGAGGAATCTCATTTAACCAATAGTAGATGGAGATTCTTCGCTGCGCTCAGAATGACAAAGTGGACTAAAAATTCATTTACGTTTTATTTTAAGTTTAGTCAATCATTTTTGTCATTCCAACTTTGGAGGAATCTCATTGTTGCCTTCAATAATAGATCCTTCGCTACGCTCTGGATGACAAGTGTTTCATTTAAATAGTTTATAACCTCTTATTTATCTTCCGCGAAATTCGCCGCTGCGTTTCCCATTAATAGAATTGGTGAGCACCAAAATCTCACCCTAAGGCTGCGCAGGCAACCGCTGTTAAAATCATTCCATCATTAATTGTATTTCATTTTTCTGCTTTGTATGATGTTAATTACATCGGTTATTCATCCACCTGTTTGATAAGGTTTAACCCCTACTACTGCGTTTTCTTATCCAAAGATAGGTTTGGTGAGTATATGTTAAATCTCACCCTATGGCTGCGCAGGCAACCGCTGTAAAATCATTCTACTATCAGTTGTATCCCGGCTTTCGCTGCCTTATAGGTAATCTTTTCTTTTAAGCTGTAATAACTCCAATTTTTTAACAAAAACTGATCGTCTTTGGCTATCTCTTCTTTCTCCTGCTGGTTTACCAAAAGCAGGGTGGCTGCTTGGTGTTTGATACAAAAATTGATCAACATCCTACTGTATACATGCAGTTTCTGTTCTACATATCTTTTTTCGAGGTGTTGGTAATCTTCCAAGCTTTTCATTTTGCGTTTTCTACCATGTCCGCCACGGTTATAAGGCACTGCCTTTTTTACCCTTTGTATGGCTGCCTGTATAGCCAACCTGCGGTGCAAAAACTCTTCTTTGCTACCAATGGCATGTTCCATACTACCTACCTTTACAATTACCGGATGCTCTATGGAAAGGGAAGCTTCGGCAATAATGGTGGGATCGAGTGCATGCTGTTCTTTTTCAATCTCTATAGCTGCAAGCAGGTATATCTTACCACCGTCTAACTGCAAATGGCTGGCACGTAGTTTTAGTGCACCGCTTTTAATTCTTTCTAGCATAATCTTCTTATCAGACCGGTCTTTGCCCAGATAAGTTTTAAAAGGGATTTGAAAAAGTCTAAATGAGAAATTCCTGTTATCCTCGGTATGGTTAAGTCCACACAATACCTCTGCACCAAAGGGCAAGGGGATGTTGCGTTTATAGTTTCGGAGTGATTTTTCTCCCTTCCAGTAGGCATCTTTTTCTTTATTGAAATTGCTGAGGAGCGAGTTATTTAAATTGCTGAGGATATTGGTAGGCACCTGACCTTTAAAATGGTTAGACAGCAGTCTATAGGTGGTATTCTGCCTTGATGATTTCAAAATCCCATTTTCTTCTTTCTTTTGATCTGCAATTTTCAGTTTAATCTCTTCTGTTAGGTAAAAGAAATCTTTTACTTGTTCTTGAATAAATTGATGGCTCATGATCATGTTGGCAGAGCGGAAACAGATCCATTGCCAGTTGTAAAGTTGCGCTCTGGTCTGTTTAACAAATTCTTGATCTTTAGAATCTATTAACAATTGGATTTTACGGGTAACTACCATTGTACTTCTTTCCATGTTGCTATATTTTAACTTTTTTAACCTTTAGCGATGCGGTAACAAATGCCTGTTGGATATAACCTTGATCTAGCTGCAGTTCCGCTGCTATTCGCTAAAACTGTATTGCAACTGGTAGCGCATGTGCATAATGGCCGAATGTTCCTCACTCAGATCGCCCTCGAACCTAAATTTATTGGCTTGCCCCACGGCTTCTAGCTTTTGGGTATCGGTGATGATCGCCTTTAGGCAAGCCAATGTTTGTTCTACTTTTCTGGCCACCTGATAATCGGAGATGCCACCAATATGCCAGGCGATGCGACCATAATCAAACGCATATTTAATACACAGGCGAACGAACAATTGCTGATCTGCCGAGAGGTTGGGGAGTACGGCTTCCACCTTTTTCCATTGCTCCTTAATTTCGGCTTCTGGCTCCTGTTGGTAAAGCGATTGTTCTTCATCTTCGAACGTTGGATCGAAGCCTGCCATAAATTCTTGGTAGTTCTCTATCTCATCTAGCCGGAGCATGTTGCGCTGAAATCTGTTGCTGGAGGTTTTAAAATAAGCTTTGCAACCATCAGAGGTCAGTTTCCTTAAAAAGGTCTCTATTTGGCTTGGGCAGCTCATGTTTTTTCTAGTAAGCCAAAGCCGCAGAAAAGCTTCGTTTACAATGCAACCTGCGTTTACATCGTCTTTAATGTACCTAAGGCCGCTGTAGTATAATGAACGGTAGAAAAGCTGATAGAAAAAAGCCAAGCCCTTTTCGTTGCCTGCCAGCAACATGCTGAAATAGTGTTGGTGCTTTGGCGGCACCTTTGTTTTTAAGGGTTCCATATGGTCTCATTTAATTTTATTATTAAATAAGCCTCAACAAGTGGGTGCCAAATTGAAAAATAGGGCTGGTAACTCACTTAGTCTAATGTAACTTGGCTCTGACAAAGCCACCCTTCAATTAAGAAGAGCTCCCACAAAAGGCATAAGCGAGCACCAACCCTATAGCAAATATAGGGTTTTGGTTGCTCAACTTACTTTCGCGGGAATAAACTGTCAGATTTAGTTGCGAGGCATGTTAGCAATTCCGTATTGATAATGAACTGCAGTTGTATTGTTTTGTTCCTTTATTTCTTCATGAAGCTAATTTAAGAAAGATTATTCTTAATAGCAAATTTGCTATTAATTATTTTGTTTTATTGCAGTCTATTTGCTAGGTGAAGTATTTAAAAGACGAAGAGTTTATCAGAAAATTTGGCCGCAAATTGAAACAGGTTCGAGAGGATAAGGGATTATCTCAAGAACAGTTTTCATTGCTTACTGAAGTGTCGCAAAGTCAGATTGCTAGAACCGAACTCGGGCAAGTGAATACGAGTATCAGTCACGTTTCGATTTATGCTAAATTTCTGAAGGTTGATCCAAGGGATTTATTTGATTTTTCGGAGTCGAAATAAATTTTAGAGTAAAAAACTACGATTTTAGGTTTTATAAGTATTTATAGCCCTAATTATTTTACTGGTGAGGTTCCTAAATTTCGTTCAATTTTTATCGTTTAAAAGCTATCTAGAAGGGTCCTGGTTAGCCACTCACCGAATCACTCACTTTTTTAGTTACAATTGCTATTGAATAAGGTTTAAAAAAACAATTCTGAAATTGATGAAACTTATTTATCATGTGAATAGATGTTCGAGGCCCATCAACCGCCCCGGAATTTTCAAAAGGTCAAAGTCTTAATGGTTTTGACCTTTTTTATGCTTCTGATTAACTTTTTGTAGTGTTCGATAATTATAATTTATTTCTTTAAAAAAAAATATATTTCTTTAAAACATTATTAATGAGTGCGTTATTGTGGTTTTGGTGTTCGAGCCCCATTGCACTCCTTTATGAGGCTTCTCGGAAATTTTTCATTCCTTGACGCCAAATCAATTTCTGTTTTTACAGAAAGTTATGATAGGTCATACATAAGGTCCAAAAACCTTGTCAGCCGTTTCTAAATCTATTTCGTGGCCATATTTTACGAAATTTTTGATGACCATTTCTGGGGTTACTGATCTTTTCATAATTATTTTTTTTAGTGACAGAAGTATACTTTATGTGAATAAAGTTTCGAATTATGTATTTGGACTGACTAAATCTGAATCAATTTGTTAAAGAAGTTAGGTTTAATATCTATTTTTTGAATGTTTTTAACAAAAAAACTAAATAAAACATTATGTGTGTGGATTAATTGTTAATATTGTCGCATATTTATTTTTCAAATATTATGATACTAGAACTTAAATTAAAGAATTTTCGCTCTTATCGAGAAGAGGTTGTGTTTTCTATGGAAGCAGAATCTTCTAAACAGAAGATGAAAAATGTTTTTGAGGTAGAATTACCTAACGAACGATTAAGGATTCTTAAGTCCGCTTTGATTTATGGTGCTAATGGATCAGGGAAAACACATATTATAAAGGCTTTCTTCGATATAATATTTAATCTTCTGGAAATGCCCAAAGTTGGAAAGCCGATCCACATGTATCAACCTTTTCTTTTTGACGTTGAGAGTAAAACGATCCCGACCGATTTTGAGCTCACCTTCATAGGGCCAGAGAATATAAAATATAAATATTCAATTAAGGTATTAGGTTTTGTTGTACTGGAAGAGCAACTTGATTATTTTCCAAATGGAAAGATTACTAATTTGTTTTCCAGACGTCCATATGATGAGTTAAAAGAAGTTCAGATTGGTGTACTTGGAGATAGTCTTGGGAAAAAGGAAATAAGCATTTTCGCTAATCAATTACTATTGGGGAAATTTGGAGATAATGAACCACATGAGTTGCTGACTAAAGTATATAGGCATCTGACTAGGTGTTATGTGATGAATGCGCTAAGTAATAAGCATTTGCAGGATTTAAGGAAAAGTGCGGATGAGGAGCTTTTTACAAATCCAGATCTTCAAGTTAAGCTTGGTAAACTCCTTAAGGCTGTAGATACCAAAATTGAAAGTATTAAGGTGTTCAAACGTTCTTCTGGAGAAACTGTAGCAACTGATTCGTCAAGTAAGGAATTCTATCAATCTTATGGCACCCACCAAATCTATGATCAAAATGGAATTTCTACCGGACAAACCCATGATTTAAATTTAATGTATGAGTCTAAAGGATCACAAACTTTATATGCTTTAGGAACTAAAATTCTAAGTATAATTGAAAATGGTGGTGCATTGATTGTGGATGAAATGGACACTAGCCTTCATCCCTTTATTACTAAATTAATAGTAATGCTTTTTCAGTCAGAAAAAATTAACAAGCAAAATGCCCAGCTAATCTTTACCACCCATGATGTGTCACTTTTAGATCAAAATCTTATTAGAAGGGATCAAGTATGGTTTGCAGAGAAATCCGATCTTGGTTTGTCTGAACTTTATTCTCTTCAAGATTTTGAACAATTGCGAGAAGATACACCATTTGAGAAATGGTATATGGCCGGCAAGTTCGGTGCGCTTCCAAATATTGAAAACCTAGAGTCTATTTTTTAAAATGAGCCGTATAGTAAAGGCCAATCGCCAGATAAATAAAAACCTACTAATTATCTGCGAAGGTGAGGATACAGAACCCTCATACTTTGAACAGTTACGTTTCAGAGTCAATCAGACGATTGATGACTATTATGTTGAGATAAGGCCAAAGCCTAAAGACATAGAAGAGCAGGAGTTAATTGTTGTTAAAATTAGACCAGGTGGTAAATCAAGAAAAGTAAAAGAAATTGCAGTCGAGCCTGACATGGTTGAGGAGCAATATGTTGCACAACCTACACGTTATGTGCGTGAGGCTCAGCTTGGGTTATTAGATAATCTTTATACAGAGGCTTGGGCGGTGTTTGATCAAGATGGCCACGCTGCTCACCCAAGTGCTTACGAATTAGCACAGGTGCCAATAGAGGGGAAACTTATTAATGTTGCTTATTCTGGGATTTCTTTTGAGATTTGGGTATTGCTTCATTTTGAATTTTCCCAAAAAATATTTTTGCGCTCTCAATGCAGAACAGGTAAACGCTCACACCATTGTGGCGATCATGTTCATTCTCAAGATTGCAAGGGGGAGCAATGCGTGGCAGGTTATCTCAAATCAAAAGGTTATGTAGCTGCTGGTTCTAATGCAAAGCATGTTGAATATGCAATATTAGAGGAGAAGGTAGACACAGCGATTGAAAATGCTATTCAGCTAAGGTTGATTTCAGAACAGGCTAAACCAGGAGCTAGATATTATGAATATAATCCTTATACAAGTATAGACAAGTTGGTTTTTAAATTACTTGCTTTACCAACTGATTATAATTGGTATAAGTTTGAGGAAGAATTTCAGGCGCAGGAGATGACTTGGCAGTTAAATATTAAGCAGAAAGACATAGCGATTATTGTTACAAACATTTCTCAAACAAAGAAAATTATTCACCCAGAAGATGTGGTTTTAGTGGATGTGGAACGAAACACCTTGCAAATTATGGAAAAATCAATCCCAGAGGTTGGAGATGTTGTGTCCGTTACTTTTGATTGGTCAAAAGTAGGAAATTTCAAAGCAAGGTTCGTAGCAGTAAGAATTAAAAACAATGCCTTTTACATTGCGGAACTTCCTCCTGAAGTTATTCTGACATATTATTAAATACATACCTTCAAGTCTACTATGAATTTGTTCGAATCTAGTACCACCCCTTGCTGGTGCGAGCTTTTAGCTCGTATTTTTTAAGCTACTGAAAAAATCATCTCCGATAGCACAATCGTTTGGCATGTACGCTGAATGATGTGGGTACACTGTAACCAAGCAAAAAAGATTGCCACACCCGATGAAGGATCGGGTTCGCAATGACGCGGATGGAGGAGGTTTCAGCACTCAATTGGTAAAACTTGTTGATAACGAGCGTTAGTTAAACACTTCCGCTAAAAAGCACGCCAGCCAGTCTTAGCGTCTCACTAAGATCTACTACAATGCCACCTACGCTAAGTGTTTGTTTCATTAATCAAAAATGATTTTAGCAATAGTTAAACCTGTAAATAAGCCCATCCCCAAATGATGGATCAGGGATGGGCTTTAAGCTAAATGATAGCGATTGTTTTTAGCGTGGTATTGCCAGGGGTGTCTTTAGCTTCGGCGGTAATTTTGGTACCTGCCAAATTGCTGTTTAGGGTAGTGGTATGGTAAATCCAATCTACACTGTTGGCACTTTGGCTAGCCAAACCGCTCTCTACTAAAAGGTCTGCAGCATCGTAAATACTCACCTTTACTTGGGTAAGCCCAAAGTTGTCTATAGCCCTTACCCTAATTTGCTCACCGATCTGACCTTGATAGTTATCGGCGTCAATTACGCTGATTTCTGGCGCTTTGCAATAATCTGCCAAAGCTAAATTGTAGGCCGATGTGCCAGGTTTAGCCAATAGCTGGTAGACGGCTAACAAAGCTGGGTTGTTGATGACGCCCTTGGCATAAATTACCGCTTCTCTAAATTTAAGCTTTGCATTAAGTTGTTTTTCGGTATACATAGGGTTATCCGCCCTTTTTGGTCTTTTGGCAATTACCGTTTGGTTGCTTCCAAAATTTTTAAATACCACTAGGTTGCCCACTCTCCCGCGGGCACTATACATTACTTCATTGTTTTCTGACTTTGCCATTTTCTTTCTGTTTTTAAAATGTGATTAAATAATTAAAATTTACGCTTCTTGTTTACCGGTATAATTGCGTAGTGTAAAGGTGGGGAGGAAAAAAATAGGGCTTGTCGCGTTTGACGGGTTTTGGTGCATTTGTACCTATTTTGCGCTATTTGTCTGTATTTGTCGGAATTGGCGTTTTGGGCTGTTGGTTTGCCGTCGGTCTACCGTCGGTGGTACGTCGGTGGTACGTTCGTGATTGAGGGGGGGAGGTAATGGGTTGCTTTAAATCAAAGGTTTTTGGGTAAAGTATTATTCTCTACTACTATTTAGGGGTTCTGTCGCTACCGCGAGTTTTACTTTTTCTTATAGCTGAAAGAGTAAACAAAAAAGCCACGGCTGCGCCCAGCGCTATTAAAGTTTGTACGTTGGCTAGTGATTGCGTTCCACACTGGACAAGGCCGGTTTTAGTAGAACGAATAGGCTTTGCTAGGGCTTGAGATGATGCCAAAGGCCTTTGCTGAATTTTACCCGCCACTGGACAGGCTTTGTTCATGCTATCAATGGCAGTGTAAGGCAAAGTCTGACTAGTTAGGATGGGATAGTGGGTTAAACCCATAGCATGAAACTAGCCGCATAAGATTTACTTCTACTACTACCGTTGCTAAGGACGAGGACTGGCCTAGCATATCACCGCGGTAGAAAGCAACAAACAGCTTTGCATGCACTTCAATTTTTGCACTACCAAGTAAGAAAGCAGGGTGTGTAGACGGTAGAGCGTTGGATAACGCCTTTTTGTTACGCAATAATAGCTGTTGTTAGCTTTATGCAAGGGGATTATGCAAGCCTAGATTTATTCATGAGTTAATAATGTTTTTAATGGCATTCATGCGCTCGCAAGCTCGGGATTGCTTCTTTTCATCAATGGAATATTGCGAAGCAATCTTGAACGCCGCTAAAAATATAAACCCGTGAAAAACAAGGAGGCCAATCGGCGGCAAGCCGTGGCAAGGATGTGGGAGGGGGCTTTTACAGCATGAGACCCTTCGACTACGCTCAGGATGACAAGTTATTGAGGGTTTTATAGTAATAGATCCTTCGACAGGCTACCGATGTAAATCCGATAGCTATCGGATCGGTACACGTCAGGATGACAACCAGTGGAGAGGATGACCAACTATGAAGCTTTTACAAAGTAGATGTTCACTGTCGGTGAAATACCACCCTCAACATTACGGTTTTTGTGGATAGATGTTTTGCGATATGAGATTCTTCGCCTAACTGTTTGCGGTAGGCAGGCTTCGACTATGCTACCGATATAAATGCGATAGCTATAGGATCGGTATACGTTAGGATGACATTATTTGATGTTATTTAGGCAGAAAATTTACCTTTCATACTAATTTTTGTTAAATCAATCAGAATTTGGCTTATCATATTTGCAAAGCTTTTGTTTTTTTATTGCCAAAATGAAAATGGGTCTTGCAGAAGGTATTACAAATTTGGCATAGGGTGTTTTACTGAGCTTTAACAATTTGCTAAAAGTTAAGGGTTGCTTTGTAACTAATTGTATATGAGCTAAATTTGTTAGATGAAGATTACCTATTTTATCTAGTGAAGAAATTGAGTTATGAGTGCGCCATTACATCGTATATTTTTTTATACTGCCGATCTTAAGTTGATGACCGGCAAGAGCGAGCGTACTTGTCAGCGTATTCTGCAACTGATTAGAGATTGTAATGGTCTGCACAAACATCAACCCATTACTGTTTTTCACGTATGTGATTATTTAGGAATCTCCTTGGATAAGCTGTTACCATTTATTAGATAAGTGGTTTTTTAAAAAAACTGCCCAAGGTAATTTTGCACAAAGGCACTATACTATCCTATTATTATTTCAAACATTTGGTAATAAACCATAATATAGATAGGGTAAAGCCTGATAGAAAATACCCTACTATCCCTTTATTTGCTTGAAATGGTTCTCGAAATATGGTTTGTATTCAAGATTTTTCATGCTGTCTAAATTTTTTAAAAATAAATTCTGTGCACTAGGGTTGTAAAGGAGATTGTTAGTATTTTTGTCAACAGCACTACTAAAATCACCTTTAGATATGAATAAACCACAACATTGGCTAGTAAAGAGCGAACCCTTTAAATACAGTTGGGAGAAATTTAATGAAGATGGACGTACATTTTGGGATGGTGTTCGTAATTACCAAGCTCGCAACAACCTCAGAGAGATGAAAGAGGGCGATTTGGTACTTTTTTACCATAGTAACGAAGGCAAAAATGTAGTTGGTATTGCTAAGGTAGTTAAAGAAGCCTATCAAGATCCCACAACAGCTGATGCCAATTGGGTGGTAGTAGATTTAGTGCCTGTGCAAGCTTTAGATAAACCTGTAACACTAGAGCAGATTAAAGCAGAAGAAAGCCTAAAAGATATTTCACTAGTAAGACAAGGACGTTTATCTGTTATGCCCTTAAAGGCTACTGAGTTTGATAAAATATTAGAAATGGGAAGTTAATGAAACGTTTATTGTTAATTACACTAGGTATATTTATCGGTTTAATTGTTAAAGCACAAACTGGCGATTTCGAGATTAAGGTGATTTCTAAAAAATACCAAAGTGTAAAAGGTAAATTGCAAAAAGTAACTCCAGAAGGCTTAGCTATAGAAGATTATAAAGGTAATTACCTTATTTTTAGAACCGAAGATTTAGTTAAGGTAAAAATAAGGAAACGTGGTTTAACCATTGGTGAAGGCGCAAGTGCCGGTACAGTTGCGGGTTTAGCTGTTGGTGCAGCCATTTGGTCTTTAGATGAAGAAGGTCAATCTTTTGAAGATATGGCCAAATTAACAGGAGCTTTAACAGTTTCTGGAGCTGTAATTGGAACTTTAACTGGTGTAGGAGCAGAAATTGCAAATACCAAACTAACTCTAAATATAGATGGTGATGCTAATAAATTCAAAAAACGCTATAAAAAATTAGAGAAATACATTAATCGAGTTCCTATCCAGCACGTAAACGCTAATCTAATATACTAGGTTTTACCCTTTTGCTGGTCATCAACCCAATACTCATTACCAAGCTCGATCCCAATACCACTAAGAATAAAAATGAGGTGCCAATTTCTGGTAGCTTGATGCTTTCTGGCAAATTATAGTATAGCAGAATACTAATCAATCCTCTTGGTGTTACAAAACCTTCTGGTAATACATGCTGACGTTTAAAAATAAGCAAATAAGTAAACCTTATCATATAGATGCTCAGTAAAATTAAGAAACCATTAACCAATACATTTTGATCATTCAACTCATAAATGTTCATGGTAAAACCAAAAATTACAAAGAAAAATGTGCGTATAATAAAGGCGGTTTCTGCAGAAAGTTGGTGTAATTGTGTTAAATCATTTGCTAAATTTTTATAGATAAATATACTTTTAAACCAGGCATATTTAATGGTATCGGCATTGTTTAAGAATAGGCCAAATGCTAAAATTAATACCAAAGAAGATAAGTGATAAGATTGTCCAATGGCATACACCAATATTAAGATAGAAATGATCAAAAAGAATTTAATATGATGAGAAATTTTGCCCATTATGTAAAGCAAAAATACGCAAGATATTACTGAGAGTATTAAAATTAAAACAGTTTCTAAACCTAAGCTTGCAAAAGAACCAGGCGAAATATGTGGGTTAGAAACCACAAAATTAAATAAGATAATACCTAAAATGTCTGAGAAAGAACTCTCGTAAATAATAAATTCTTTGGTGCTTTTATTTAACGATGCCACAGATGGAATGGCAATTGCCGAACTAATTACACTAAAAGGTATTGCATTAATAAAGCAACGGTACAAATCTGCACCTGTAATTTGGTACATTATAAATGTGATTACAGCAACCGTAAGCAATAAAATGGCAAATGCAGATGAAAAAGCCCCCTTAATTACTTTGTTTTTAGCCCTATCGTATTTTAAATCTAAGGAACCTTCAAATACAATTAAAATTAAACCAACTGTACCTAAGGTTGGCAAAATCCGTAAAAAGTTAAAAGTCTGTAGATTTAAATTATCAACTAATAGACGTAAACCAATACCCAAAAGCAATAAAAGCAATACCGAGGGCAGTTTGGTTTTGTTGGCAACAAGGTCAAATAAATAAGAGAATATAACCAGGCTGCTTAGTATAATTAAGGTAGTATAGGTTGTCATTTAAGTATTCTTGTGCAGCCATTAAGGTCGCTAATTAATCTTTAAAAAACAATGCTTTTAATTCAATGGCATCATTAGGCTCCATTTTGCCAGCTAAAATTAAACGCAGTTGTCTACGTCTTAAAGCACCATTAAAAAGCTCCATTTCTTCTTCAGTTTCGGGCTTTAATTCTGGTACTGGTATCGTTTTTCCATCTTGGTCTAACGCTACAAAAGTATAGTAAGCCTCATTACTTTTAGCCCTGGTTCCCGATGGTATATTTTCTGCCCAAACATCTAGTCTTACCTCTACCGAGGTATTAAAAGAACGCGTAACCTTAGCTTCTATCGTAATTACATCACCCAATTTAATAGCTTGCTTAAAAGAAACATTGTCTACAGATGCGGTAACTACAATTCTATTGCAATGTTTTTGAGCCGAAATAGCCGCCGCAATATCCATCCAATGTAACAAACGTCCACCCATTAAATTGTTTAAAGTATTGGTATCATTGGGCAATACCAATTCGTTCATAATGGTGAAAGAATTTTTAGGATGTTTGGCTATTATACTCATAGGTGGCGAAAATACAGAAAATTGGAAGGGATTTACAGTTTAATCGAAATTTCTTTCATTTTTGAAGTGCAAATGCAGTGCATTTTTTAAAGTTTTCCCTGCTTTTCGTTACCTGCCTACCACAGGTACAATGTGATTAAGTTAAGAAATTTAAAAGACCTCAGAGAGGTCAAACGTTTATAGATAAATTAGGATTTTTGATGTTCGACCCCATTAGGGTCGCATAATAAAAATTTTCTTAGTGCTATAAACATTAGAATCCTCCGGATTCTTCCTTAACTTAATGACATTGACCGTAGACAGGCAATCTTTTTGCCGTTTACCAGTTAAAAGAGGAAAAACTCTGTTGGCAAAAAGGATTTACTCTTCGGTAAGGTCTAATTAATCCAATTCTGTACTATGAACTTTGTTCTCTAAACCTGATCGGCAGCGGTATACCATTCTTCATGGTATTTAGCAGAGAGCAGGGCTGCTGAATCCTAAGATGCACTGGTTTAGCTTTCTTAAAAATCAAGATTTGCATTTACAATCATGTGATCGGGATATTTTTAATTTGAAAAGTAGGTGCAGTGCTATAAATGACGTTAGTCCTGACCTTTGTTACAATCTTTTTGCCATTTACCTTTTTAGAAAAAGAGAAAACTTTGGTTGGCAAAAAGTATTTACACGTCGGTCTGGTTTAATTAATTCAATTCTGTGCACTAGACTTTGTACCCTACACCTGTATCGCAGCGAACATGTAGTGGTAACCCTTTCGGTGGCCCACGATTAAAGCGAAGAGCAGGACTGAAATGACCTACTAAGGGCTGCAGCTTTTCTAATTTTTGTATAATTCAAACACAGATTAAAGGATATTTCGGTAGGTGAGGCACTAACCGATAGGAAAATACTCCATCTTTGGCGTCCCCGCCGACGCTTAACTTTATGGTTTTGAGCAAACATTTAGTAAACCGAAGAAAAGAACGGAAATAACCAAAGTGAAACTGTTATTGCTTTTCAAATAATTTCAACTTAATAAAACTCCTTAAGTTTTGAGACTTAGCTAATTGAATTTAAATTTATAATTAACAAAACATTAAGCTCTATTGGTGGTTATACAGACTTCTATTACTTATATTCCGATATGCAAAATCAAACGCTCATCCAATACTTTCATTGGTATTACAATGAACCTGATAATTTATGGACTAAAGCAGTTAAAGAAGCTGCAAACTTAGCAGCAATGGGTATTACTATGGCTTGGCTTCCACCAGCTTATAAAGGTACAAATGGTGGCTATTCTATAGGCTACGATACCTATGATCTTTATGATTTGGGAGAATTTGACCAAAAAAATAGTACGGCTACCAAATATGGCAGCAAGGAAGAATATTTAAAAGCTATAAAAGCATTTCAGGATCATAAAATTGGAGTTTTAGCAGATACTATTTTTAACCATAAAGCGGGCGGAGACGAAATTGAGAAAATAACGGTTCGCAAAGTTAATCCAGATAACAGAAATGAGTTTATTTCTGAAGAAATGGAAATTGAGGCTTGGACTAAATTTACTTTTCCGGGAAGGGGAGGCACATATTCTGATTTTGTATGGGACCATAGGTGTTTTAGTGGAGTAGACTATGCAGAAGATGTTAAGGAAACTGCAATTTATGCTATTCAGAACGAATATGGAGAAGGTTGGGAGAATGTTCCTTCTGGCGAAATGGGTAATTATGATTACTTGATGTTTAACGACATCGATTTTAGAAATCCAGCAGTTAGAGAAGAACTTAAAAAGTGGGGGAAATGGTATTTTGAAACTTGTAATATAGATGGTTTTAGGTTGGATGCCGTGAAACACATTTCGCCAGAGTTTATGGTAGAGTGGATTGATGAGGTAAAAAAAGAATGCGATCGTGATTTCTTTATCGTTGCAGAAAATTGGAATATTGAGAGTGTTGAAGAGTTAGAACATTACATAGAAATTACCGGCGGTAAAACGCAGTTGTTTGATTCGCTATTACATCATAATTTTTACTTGGCCTCTCAAGCTGGGCAAGAATACGATCTAAGTACCATATTCGAAAATACATTAGTGCACAGAAATCCACTTTTAGCAGTTACTTTTGTTGATAACCATGATTCGCAACCTTTACAATCTTTAGAATCATTTATTGATTTTTGGTTTAGGCCATTGGCTCATGCCATGATCTTGCTAAGAGAGGCAGGAATTCCTTGTGTTTTTTATACTGATTTATATGGTGCAACTTATGAAGATGATGGACAGCAGGTTGAACTAATTGGTTTGTTAGAATTGCCAGAGATGCTAAAAGCTAGGCTGAATTTAGCCTATGGAGTACAAAGAGATTACTTAGATCATCCTAATTGCATCGGTTGGACCAGAGAAGGAGATGAGGAACATCCGAATTCGGGTTTGGCTGTATTAATGAGTAATGGAGATGAGGGTTTTAAAGAGATGGAAATTGGAGAGAAATTTAGTGGTAAAATTTTTATCGATATTTTAGGCAAACGAGAAGAAGAGGTAACTATAAATGAAAATGGTTGCGGAGAATTTCTTTGTGCAGCTGGTAGTGTATCAGTTTGGGTATTGAAGGTTTAAGTATAATTTCCTTTGCAGATTGAATATCATTTTTGGAGAGTAGTAACCTAAACTTAACTACTAAGGACTAATATTATTAATTATTAAAACAGAGGTATTAATGGTAATTTTATATTTTCTCTCTGTCATTAGTATTCAGCCCAAGAAAATCGCTTTTAACTTTTGATAGCTAGTTTTGAACTCATCATCATTGCTGCCTTTTTTTGTGATTTCTGCATTTAGATTCAATTTCCATCTCAAGGATATTTAAGGTCATTTTCCGAAAGGATGTCATCGTAAAAGCGGAGTTCCTTTGTATTTGAAAGAATTTTCCTATTTGAATACCATATCGGATACCCGATCTCATAATTGAAAGCATTATGATAATGGTCTATTGCTAGCAGAGATATACCTATGGAATTTTAGAAGAACTATTAATTATAACAAAAAGCAGTAAATTGATTGCGTTAAAGTATATTCTTTACGATAAATAGAAGATGAATTTAATATTTTATAGGTTTATTATTGTATTTTTTTTATAGGTCTCATTCGTTAGTTGAAACTATGCAATTACAGTGCAAGACTTTCAGTTTCTATTAATTTTATTGATTATCATAAATTTGTTATCATTGTTTTCTGGGGCTTTGTGGTGTCCAAGATATTTTTGTGCCATTCATGGGCATTCTTTCTGGATTCTTCTGGAATCTTTTACTTTTAACTTCTTACAATATCGCTTATGGACTTGCTGGTAAATATTATATTTGAAGATGTATGTGATCAGCATCCAGCACTCCATATAATATTTGCACACCTCTAGCCTCTCAAATCTGTTTTAATAAGATTCTGCACCTTATTTTTGTATCTCCATGAAGCCACTTTATAGCGATATCTTGTTACCAGACGATATGTGCTTTAAGTCTGGAACGGATATGCCTATATATCTTTGTTTCTCCACACCCAAAATTGTTGATTCCGCTTTAAAAAAAGAATTCTATTCTTTCCGTAGCAATGCCTATGCACTTTTACTGCATAGTTGTTAATGTATATATTTTTTTGTGATGAAAGTATACAGTGCTCAAGAAAATGAAGTATAGTAGGGTAGTCTTTGTATTTTTTCAGAAAAAACTCGTGTAAATAATGACTATTGCCTACAATTAGGTTTTATATTGAAGCATTTTTGTTACATAGAAGCGCATAAAACAGAAAAAACAGAAAAATGTTTAATTTTTTTACATCAAAAGTTAGTTTGCTATATAAATTTTACAAAACCCCCGTTTATTATCAGTTTGGATAGTTATATCTTTGGTTTTAGAGAAATACATTGTATTTACTCTCCTACAACTCTCATATTACTAACGAATTTTATTTGTACTAACCGCATGTCATTTTCTCCATAGCTAAATCATGCATAAGTCCCCATACTTAGAGTAATGGCACTTGCTTATATAGGTTGACCCTATATGAATCGCTTTAAATATTAACCAAACAATTTAATAAACCATAAACTATGCAAAAAATTCTATTTTTAGAAGAAAAATTATGTGGATTAAATAAGTATAACAGGCTTAAACCTATCGCTGCCTCTGTATTTATTTTCTTATTCAGTTTCCTATCTTTTAGTTCATTTGCCCAAAATCAAACAAATGGGGGTAAGGTATCAGGTATTGTGTTAGATAGTGACAATTTACCAATGCCTGGTGTTAACATTTATAATTTCAAAACTAAACAAACAATTACATCTGGAGATAAAGGTGAATTTTCAGTAATTGTAAATGATTTCCCAGTTAACTTGAGTTTTAGTATGGTTGGTTATGGGAAACAAGACCTTACTTTTAATAAATCTGTGGCTGATCTTAAAGTAAAGCTCGTTGCGAATAACGACTTAGACGAAGTAATTGTTGTAGGTTATGGAACTACAACTAGGGTAAAGAATACAGGATCGGTTGGAAAAGTAGCTGGGACAACTTTAACTCAGCAACCAATCAGCAATCCAGTATTGGGTATGCAAGGTAGGCTTCCGGGTGTGTTTGTAACTACCGCAAGTGGAAATCTGGGTGCTAACGTTAACGTATCTATTAGAGGTACGAATACAATTGCTTCTTCTTCAAGACCATTGTATATTATTGACGGTGTGCCATTGCCTTCAACAGGCATTAATGGTTCCACTTATGGAGGTGCAACTGGTCCACATAGTCCATTCATGAACATTAATAGTGCTGATATCGAAAGTATGGAAGTACTTAAAGATGCAGATGCGACGGCAATTTATGGCTCTAGGGGTGCTAATGGTGTTATTTTAATTACTACAAAAAAAGGTAAAACTGGTTCAACAAAAGTAACTGCCGATTTTTATAAAGGTATTTCAAATGCAGTTGGCAAATTGAATTTGTTAAACACACAAGAATATTTACAAATGCGTAAAGACGCATTTGCCGCTGATGGAGTAACAATGACTCAAGCCAATGCATATGATGTGCTTTTGTGGGGTGACCAACGTTACACAGATTTTCAAGATTTGATATTTGGAAAAACTGGTGATGTAACTGATGCACAATTAGGCATACAAGGTGGTAACCAAAATACACAATTTGTTTTCGGTGTGGGCTACAGGGATGACAACGGTGTTTTGATGGGTAAAAACAACCAACGCCGAGGCTCTGCTAGGTTGAATATCAACCACACTTCAAATAATAGTAAATTTACAGTAAACTCTACCTTTAACTACAGTTCTACCAAAATGACATCTATTGGTACAAGTGGTTTTGATTTTTCTTGGATAGCGCCAAACATGCCATTGGTAAATGAGACTACTGGCTTGCCATATTTTTACGGAACAGCAAGTAATGCACAAAGTCCGTTAAAATATACTTATAGCGATGCTACACTTTCTAACTTCAACTTTATTGGAGCAGCAACAATTGGTTATAGAATTTTGCAAAATCTACAAGTAAAACTTGATGCAAGTTTTACACGTTTAGACTACCGTGGGGTAGAGAAATATAGAGGTGGTTATTTGAACCCTAATTCTAATTTAGACTACAAAAACTTTGCTACCTTTGGTACCGATTATCAACATACCTATAACATTGAGCCACAACTTAACTATAATACAAAAATTGGTAAAGGCAAATTGACTGCCTTATTAGGTGGAACTTTTCAAGAAACCATCGGTGGCGGACAATCGGTTGAAGCAAGAAACTTTTCTTCCGAGTTGTTAATGAATGCATTGAGTGCAGCAGGTACAATTGCTTCTTATAGTACAGCTTATAATCAATATAAGTTTAACTCAATTTTTGCTAGAGTAACCTATGATTTTGATAACAAATATATTTTGAACACTACTTTTAGAAGAGATGGCTCATCAAGATTTGGTCCTTCAAAACAATTTGGTAACTTTTGGGCAGTAGGTGCTGCTTGGATTGCTTCAAATGAAAACTTCATAAAAGATAATCTTAAATTCATTTCATTAGCTAAAATAAGATCTAGTTATGGTCTTACTGGTAATGACGGTATCGGGAACTATCAATATATGGAAACCTTTGCAGCTACATCTCAAACATATAACTATAATTCAGGTTTGTATGCCAACAGATTAGGAAATCCAAACTTTAGTTGGGAAACAAACAAAAAATTTGAGGTTGCAGCAGAATTGAACTTCTTCAACAATAGAATTACAACTACTACTGCATTCTTTAGCAATATTTCAGGTAATCAATTGGTAAGTTATCCTATTGCCGGACAAACAGGTTGGACAAGTTATCAAGCCAACTTAGATGCTAAAATTAGAAATAGAGGGGTTGAGTTTGATATTACAAGCATTAACGTTAATGGTATTGATAAAGGATTTAGATGGAGCACCAATTTCAACATTACCACATTTAAAAATACTTTATTAGCATTTCCAGAGCTATCGAAAAGTACCTATTCTAATACGTATGAAATCGGTAAATCAATCAACGTTTACCGTCGTTACGAATTTTTAGGAATTGACCCAGCGACAGGTACTCCATTAGTGAAAGATATAGATGGAAACGGTGTATTTTCTGCAACAGGTGACTACAGAAGTTATGGCGACAGTGATGCAAGATTTTATGGTGGTTTAGGTAATACATTTAGCTATAAAGGTTTTGAATTGGATGTGTTCTTCCAATACACCAAAAGACCATATGCAAATGCGTACATCAATAGCTCTAATGCAAGTCAGCCAGGTATTTTGTTCAATTTACCAGATTTCTTACTTGATGGTATTTGGCGTAAACCAGGTGATATTGCAACCAAACCAAGATTATCTAGTGTAAACAGCGGCGCATTTAATACTGCATATGGTAGATATAGAGTGTCTGATGCAGGTATCACTGATGCTTCTTACATCAGGTTGAAAAATGTTTCATTCTCTTATACTTTGCCTAATACTTTAACGAACAAAATGAAATTAAGTAATGTTAGAGTATATGCATTAGGACAAAACCTTTGGACTATTACAAACTACCAAGGTTATGATCCTGAAACACCGGGCACTACTACGCCACCAATGCGTACATTTACTTTTGGTATGAGTGTTTCACTATAATTAATGAATCTAATTTAATTTTAAAAAAATATGAAATCTAAATATTTAAAAATAGCATGTTTTTCAGCTGGATTATCTTTGATAACGCTTGCTTCATGCAAAAAATTTGTAGAAATTGATCCGCCAATTAATGCTTTTAATGCAAGTACTGCATATGATAATGATGATTTGGTAAGGTCTAATATTGCTGGTCTACATAGTTATAACTTTATTACGGGTAGCGGATATTATGATACATACAGTCACCAATACCCAGGTTTTAGTGCCGATGAGATTACCTATTATACTTCGTCAAATGATCAATTTACAGATAACAACATTGAAGATGTTAATACGATTAATAGATCGATGTGGACAGACCCGTATAAAACAATTTATCAATCTAATTTAATGCTGGAGGCGCTTGTTAAAGCTAAAACAATTTCTGCACCTGTTGTTGCCGAAGCAATGGGGACAGCAAAATTTTTTAGGGCATTGGGACACTTGAACCTGGTAAGTATTTATGGAGATGTACCATTGGTAATGGAGACTGACGTTAAAAAAACGACATCTTTACCAAGAACTCCTGCAGCGCAAGTGTATAAGCAGATTATTACTGATCTAGTAGAAGCAAAAACTGAACTTAAAGGAATTAATAAGTCAAATGCTTATGTAAATGAGAAAAGTACAACTGCTCTTTTAGCACGTACTTATTTATATGATAAACAATGGGATAAAGCTGCAAGCACTGCTACGGAGTTGATTAGTGGTTCTTTAAAAGGAACGTTGGCGCTAGAAACCGATGTGAGTAAGATATATCAGCGTACAAGCAAAGAAACTATTTTAGCAATTAGTAGTGATGGTTCAGCAAAAACTCGCGTAAACTTTACTTACCTTGCGACAGTTTATTTGCCAGTATTACGTACAACTCATAACATTACTGATGATCTTTATAACGCCTTCGAAGCTGGCGATAAAAGAAAAACGAATTGGATTGGTACTTGGGAAGCTGGTGGAATTACAACTCATTATCCATTCAAATACAAATTGAAAGCAGCGCCAACTAATACAGCATTAGCAGAAGATCAAGTCTATATTCGTTTAACAGAAATGTATCTGATAAGAGCAGAGGCTTTAGCGCAATTAAATAGAACAGAAGAAGCAATGGATGATGTAAATGATATTCGTGTTAGAGCTGGTCTAACAGCATTGCCTAGAACTCTAAGTAAAGCAGATGTATTGTTAGCTGTTGAAAAAGAACGTAGGCTCGAGTTCTTTACTGATGGACATCGTTGGATCGATTTAGTGCGCACGGGTCGAGCTGATGCGGTATTAGGCGCTTTAAAAGGAGCTAAGTGGAAAAGTACTGCAAAACTTTATCCAGTTCCTTCAAAAGAGATTGAGTTGAATCCAAACTTGACTCAAAACCCAGGTTACGGTAAACAATAAGCTGCAAAAATATATTGCCAACAGGGTCGTCAAATTTGATGACCCTTTGTTGGTAATAAGGAAAAGTGTATAGCTTGCATCAACCCTTCAAGTATTAAATGAAGTGATTAAATTGGCAGTTAGCCATTATCTTTTGGCAGCTTGTTGGTAAGTTTAAATTTTTGTTGACTATCGATGATATGTCAAAAGTTTAATTGGAGAGAGAATATTGTTTCTTATTCGTTTCTAGTAAAATTAAGTAAAGTCTTTAATTAAGTAGCAGGCTATGCGTAAGGTGTGCATCTTTATAGCGTTGATTTAATTATGAAAGCCTGATCGGTCTGCTTATGTAACGCTTTTGAATAAAAGTTTACTTTTTACTCATACTGTTCAAATTGATAAAACCAACTAATTCATCCCACCTGCCACCTGGTTTTTTGTAGTATACTAAAACTTGATAAGAATTTTCTGTTTCAAAAAAGGAGCCTTCAAATATGGTGTCATCAAATTTTCCATTTTCATCAAGCCAAACATATTTAAAATCATATAAACCTTGTTTTAGTTTAATGTTGGTATAAAATTTTTTTCTGCTTGCTTCATAATTTAGCTTGCTATTTTCGTCTAATATGTAGTTATTAAACCTACCAATTACGTATGCATTTCCTTTCGGGCTTGGAGGTGTGGCAGTTAAACTGAATAAAACATTTGCATAATCGCTGTCGGTAACATTGTCTCTTCCATCTTGATTTCGGATAAAGAAATTCCCATTTTCATCAAATTGGTTGGCATATTTAGTGCTAGTATTGGGTAGATCTGTAAATAAAATTACGTTTAAAGTGCTATCTCTGTAGAAATCTTGCACATGGTCTGCTTTGTACCTAAAACTACGGGTATCGAATTTTCTGAACTCATAACCTCCCCAAAATTCGTTGGTGTTTAACTCGTTGTAAAGCAGAGCGCCTTGTCTAACAAATGCCGGTTTGGCATTGGTAATTGCTGTTTCCGGAATTCCATTTTGCATTACCACCGCTTTAATATCCTGATATGGGTTTTGGATAGGTGTTTGATGAAATACAGTAAAGTTCACCTTTTGTTTGCTTAAACGATATTGAACTTGGCTGCTTGGCACCACTTCTGCGCCAACATTTACGGAATTATCTACAACGTAAAAACGCTGCGTAATTACAACCTTCTGCGGATTGTTATTTTCGTAAACCCTCAACAAATAATTACCACTAATTTTAGGTTTCATTTGCTCATTAGGCAAAGTAAGCTGGTAATGCGTAAACTTTTGCAGTGTATTAAAAGAATAACGATAACTGAAAATAATATCCTCTTTTAAACCTATTAGATAGTCTAGTGCATTAATTCGAGTAGGTTTCCAATCCCAAGTACAATGTTCAATGGTATAATTGTAATTTTTATTGCCACCTTTTAAATCATCAAAAGCTAGCGTTATTTTCTCATCGCTTTTTAACGCTATAATAGGGAAGGATTGTTCTTTTTTAGTATTATAACACTCCACTGTTTTAATGTTGGATTGATAAATCTTATTATCATATACCACAACATGGTTTTGGGCAAAACAGTTTGTGCTAATCAAAATGATCAAGAAAAAAAACAAACTAGCTTGTACTTTCATTATAATTTAAAATCGATTTTAAATTAGAGCCTTCTAAAATCCTTCGACTACGCTCATGATGACGATATTAATTACTCAATTTATAAAGCCCTCCCTTCTAGGGGAGGGTTGCCTGCCTGCCGCAGGCAGGGGTGGGGCTTAGCCCTCTAATTCCATGATCTCTGCAGCCAGCTCTTCCCAAGTTTTTTGAGCATGATCTAATAACGCTTTTTCTGCCAAATACTTATTATTGGCTTCATTTAATTTATGCTGATTAGAAAATACTTCTTCTTTAGCCAAATCTGCTTCAACTGCCTTAACACTAGCTTCAAAAACCGAAATTTCTTCTTCAACTTTCTTTAACCTATCGTTTAGCTTTTTTAATTGTTGTTGTGCATTTGCAGGAAGAGGCTCTGCTGGTTTCTTCTTCTCTTCGGTAGTTGGCTTAACGGGAATTGGTTTTGGCGCCGGAATTACCCTTTTACTATTCCATTCTTCGTATTCTGCATACGTACCAGGATATTCTTTAATCTTCTCTTCCTCAATAAACCAGATTTTGTTGGCTACATTATCCAAGAAATACCTATCATGAGAAACAGAAATAAATGTTCCTTCGTACTGCTGTAAAGCCTGAATTAGAATGTTAACCGATTGTATGTCCAAGTGGTTGGTAGGCTCATCCAGAATTAAGAAGTTCGAATCCGTTGTTAATGATTTTGCCAAAGCAACTCTCGATTTTTCACCTCCAGATAATACCTTGATTTTCTTGAAGACATCATCGCCAGTAAACAAGAAACAACCTAAAATACCACGTAATTCAGTATCGGTATGCTTAGGGGCAAAGGCTTGCAATTCTTCTAAAATGGTATTATCTAAGTGTAAGGATTCCAATTGATGCTGCGCAAAAAATGTAGTAGTAACATTGTGCCCAGTTTCAATTTTTCCTTCAGCAAAACCTTCAGCGCCAGCAATCATCCTTAACAAAGTAGATTTACCTTTACCATTGGCACCAATTAAAGCAATTTTATCACCTTTTTCAATTAAGCCATCAGCGTTTTCTAAAATCTCTATGTTTGGATATGCTTTAGTTGCATTTTCTACCTTAATTACGTGTCTCCCACTTGGTTTAGAGAACTTAAAGCTGAAATTCACTGTAGGATTATCATCATCAACATCTTCCACACGTTCCATTTTATCCAAAGCTTTCATCCGCGATTGAGCCATTTTAGCCTTACTCGCCTTAGCTTTAAAACGTTCAATTAAACGCTCTTCTTGCTTAATTTTAGCCTGCTGATTTTTAAATTCTCCTTTCTGGATTTCACCTCGTAAACCTTTTTCCTCTACGTAGAAAGAATAATTTCCTGCATAAACCGTTAATTTCCCTTTTCTAGATTCAACTGTTTTACGAACAATTTTGTCTAAGAAATACCTATCGTGAGAAACAATTACAATTGCACCTTCAAAACTGCCCAAATAAGTCTCTAACCATTTAATAGACGGTAAATCCATGTGGTTGGTAGGCTCATCCAGTAGTAAAATATCAGGAGTTTGTAAAAGGATTTTCGCCAACATTACACGCATCCGCCAACCTCCAGAGAATGTATTTAATGGGCGATGTTGATCTTCTGTACTAAAACCTAAACCTGCTAAAATCTCATTTGCACGATACTCAATATTATAACCATCCAAAGCTTCAAACTCTTGTTGTTTGTCGCTCAGTTTATATAAAGTTTCTTCGCTGTAGTCTGTTTCAATCTTTTTTAGCAGCTCTTCAATTTCATCATGTAATTGGTTTTGGCGCTCAAAAGCCTCCATTGCCACGTGTAAAATGGTATGGTGAGATTCGTACGAAAGCAAATCTTGGTTTAAATAACCAATTTTTAAGTCTTTCGCCATCGAAATACTGCCCGATGATGGCGCATATTCGCCAACAATTATTTTTAGTAAAGTAGACTTTCCGGTACCATTGGCGCCGATTAGTCCAACTCTGTCTCCTGGCTTAATGTGCCAGTTAGCTTCGTCGTATAAGGCTCTAGAGCCAATTTGGAAGGTTAAATCGTTTATAGAAATCATTTCGTGGCAAAAATACGATTTTTATTGCCGTTATAGGCATCAATTTTTGAAAATGAGTGGTAGGAAATTATGGCTAAATCAGTCCTGCTTTACATTACAAGTCCCGAAGAAAAATCGGGAGCTTTTCATTCCAATCAGGTTTAATTAACAAGAGATTGTGCAGTTATTAAAATAGGATACAAAATGTAAATTACAATGATTGTGTATATTTAGAGAATTAAATTAAATGCCATCAATGAAAAAGATAATTATTGTTCTACTTCTCCTAAGCCCCTTAAAGAATTTCGCCGTAGATTTTTTTAAAGGAACCTATGCAGAGGCGCTAGAAAAGTGTAAAAAGGAAAATAAATTGCTATTTCTAGATTTTACCGCAGTTTGGTGTGGGCCATGCCATGTAATGGAAAAGGAAGTTTTAAATGATAAAGAGGTGTCAGAATATATTGACGAAAAATTTGTGGTCTTAAAATTAGATATCGATGAACCTGATGTTTATTATTATCGAGAAAAGTACGTTAAAAACAATGGTATCCCTGATTATACATTTCTAAATGCTGCTGGAGAAGAAATTGGAAAACATCATGGAAGTTGCACTAAATCAGAACTGCTTAACTTTTTTAAAACTTTAGGCAACGATACAAAAATCTCAAACGATCAGATAGAGACAATTATTAATAGTAAAAAGGTTGCTTATGAAAAAAAGCCATCTCCAAGTAGCCTGTATTATTATGTTGCCAGTATTTTAAAATATAAACAGAATACAAAAAAAGGTTTTGAGGCCTATAGAAGTGATATAGAAAGAAATAAAGGTTTAGATGAAGACAACTTACAACCAATTATGTTATTGGCTGCATCATTCTCTAAAAACAACGATGAAGCGGGGTTTAAAAATTTGCTAGATTTTTTGAATGGCTATGAAGCGAAAAATATAAAATCAAAAATTGCTCTAGCGGCATATGAGTTTTACATTGGCCAAAATCAAATTCCTATGGCCAGAGAAAAATTAACGGAATACCTAGAAATTATAGTTGATGATAAAACGTGGGTAAGTGTAGCCTCAAGGATAGATAAGATTAAAACATTTGCTTACACTTATAACCAATATGAGTGGGGAATTAAATCGCTAGAAAAACTCAGATTAACTTACCCAAAGGCATACAATAATAAAGCTAGATTACCACTAAGTGGACATTATTATCAGTTAGCTATGATGAGTTTTTTAAATAAGGATTGCATTAATACCAAAGAAAACTTAGTTCAATGTCGAAAATACCCAAATGGTTATACTCACGTAAGTTCATACAGTGTAGAAAATGCAAAATGGATAGAAAAAATGGAAAACTGTGAAACCGTATCTAAATAATTTTTTTGGTTTTTAATTTTTAAAATCTACCTTTGTACTGTAATAAAAATAATTACAGAATGAATAACGGAAGATTTGCCATCGCTTTGCATATTTTAACACTGCTAGATAAAGCTAATGGCGAACTATTGTCTTCGGAATATTTAGCGGGCAGTATCAATATCAATCCGGTTTTAGTACGTAAGGAGTTAGGTAATTTACGTAATCATCATTTTGTAACCAGTAAAGAGGGTAAAAATGGAGGCTCTTCTTTAGCTAAATCTGCAAATGAAATTACATTAGGAGAAGTTTACGAAAGTGTAAGGCAGATCTCGCTCTTAGGAAATCAAAAAAATACACCTAATCCTAAATGTCCGGTGGGCAAGGACATTAACATGCATTTAAATAATTTATATAACGATACCGAAAAGGTTTTAATAGATCAGTTAAGTAAACAGACTTTGGCTGCTTTTAGTAATCAATTTAAATAAACTTTTTTTTAATTATAACTGTAATAATTAACATTACAATTAACAAATTATAAACATAGGTAAGTGAAATTTGTCTCAGTACGCAATTCGCTTATCGCAATACTCAAAAAATGAAAGTAGCAGTAATTGGAGCCACAGGATTTGTTGGCCAAAATTTAGTAAACGAACTAACAACTCGTGGGCATGAAGTAATCGCGATTGCTCGTAATACCGATAAAATTGAAAGTACTAATGATAAGTTAACGAAGCTAGAAGTAGATGTGTTAGATACCGAAAAACTTGCCAAAGCCTTAAATGGAGCAGATGCAGTAGTAAGTGCATTTAATGCCGGTTGGACAAACCCAAACCTTTATGATGATACCATTAAAGGTGCTTCAGCAATTCAAGAGGCTGTAAAGTTATCGGGTGTTAACCGTTACATTTTTATAGGCGGTGCAGGAACTTTGCAAATTGATGGAAGCCAATTAGTTGACGGACCAGATTTTCCAGCAGAAATTTATCCAGGTGCATCAGCAGTAAGAGATTATTTTAACACACTTAAACAGGAAACAGAATTAGATTGGTTGTTTTTTAGTCCGGCTATAGAAATGCATCAAGGCATAACCATTGGTCGTACCGGTAAATATCGTTTAGGTAAAACTAGTCCGGTTTTTAATGAAGAAGGCCGTTCTACTCTATCTGTAGAAGATTTAGCTATTGTAATTGCAGATGAATTAGAAAACAATGCACATCACCAAGAGCAGTTTACAGCAGCATACTAAAGATGTAAAATGGCAAATGTAAAATGGAAGATGGTTTTGAAGCACATTTTCCCTTTTACATATTCCATATCTTCAGTATCTTCGCTGCATGTATCGCTTAATCAAACCTGTCTTCTTTAAGTTCGACCCAGAGAATGTTCATCACTTTGTGGTAAAACGCTTAAAATGGTTCAATGATTACTTCCCTTTGGGCAAAACCATTATTAGAGGTAGTTATGATGTAAATATAAAAGGCTTAGAAAGAGAAGTTTTTGGCATTAAATTTAAAAATCCGGTTGGTTTAGCCGCTGGTTTTGATAAAAATGGCGAATATGTTGAAGCACTAAGCAACCTCGGTTTTGGTTTTATAGAAGTTGGTACAGTAACTCCACTTCCACAGCCTGGTAACGATAAACCACGAATGTTCCGTTTGCAAGATGATAATGCCATCATCAATAGAATGGGTTTTAATAATAAAGGTGTTGATGTAATGGCAGAACGCTTGAGATTGTTGAAAGACAAAGATGCAAGCATTGTAGTTGGTGGTAATATCGGTAAAAACAAAAATACGCCTAATGAAGATGCCACTAGCGATTACATTAAGTGTTTCGACCGTTTATTCGATGTTGTAGATTATTTTGTGGTTAATGTTAGCTCACCAAATACACCTGGATTAAGAGCTTTGCAAGAGAAAGCACCATTAATGGAATTGCTAAATACCTTACAGCAAAGAAATTTAAAACATGACGTCTCTCGTCCAATTTTACTAAAAATTGCTCCAGACTTAACAAATGAGCAATTAGATGATATTGTAGAAATTGTACAACAGACTGGTATTGCTGGTGTAATTGCTACGAATACTACAATAGACAGAAACGGTTTATATGCAGAAGAGAGCATGAAAGCTGAAATGGGCGGACTTAGTGGTAAACCATTAACGCAACGCTCAACAGAAGTAATTCGTTATTTATCGCAAAAATCTAACAAATCATTTCCAATTATTGGTGTAGGGGGGATCCACTCTCCGCAAGATGCAAAAGACAAAATTGAAGCTGGTGCAAGTTTGGTGCAATTATATACAGGTTTTATTTACGAAGGGCCGGGTTTAATTAAAAAGATTTGTAAGGAGTTGGTTAGTAAATAATTGAGGTTTGGCTCAGTATAATAATAATTTATTACAAATTGAGTTCTAATAGCCACCCCATCCGCCGCAGCGGACACCCCTCCAAAGGAGGGGGATTAAGTTCGCAATTCCTTCCGATGTTAAATCCTGTCGTGTGGACACATCTTTTTGTTCCTTGTTTTTAGCCAATTCGCTAGGTTCAGTTAATATATTGCTGTCTTTAGCTAAGCACTCCGTCAATCCCCATTGCCAGCCTAATCAAAAAAACAGGAGTACAATAGAAAAAATAGCACTTCCAAGCCTTAAACGCAGTGGTTTTGTGTTCGGGATTGCAGATACTTTCATTTACTACAAACGAACAAAACGAAGCGCCGCTGTTTTTTTGATGAGCGTTGGCCTGTGAAAAGGCACATAGTGGGATTGATAAGCATTTTTGTTTACTTTTGATGCCTCAAAAGTAAAATGCCTCGCGGCATAGAGCGAAAAAAATAGTTCAATATTGTGTTCTTACGATAAGATGTTAAATCGGAACATGGTCGAAGACCGGGGGTGTTTTTAAGATGTTTAAGCTATTGCTTTACTAACCACCCCACAACTTCTGCAGGTTCTGCAATGCTCCAAGAGTGTGGATGTCTTTGATTATTTGGTTTTCTGTAACCTTTATTTGTGGTGGTCACCAAAACTGCTTTAGTATTTCCTAGTTTTTGTAATTCGTTAATCATAGCAACTCCATCTTTAATATTTGTATAAGATAAATCATAACCTCTTTCTTTTAACCACCATTGAATATCAGGTTCGGATATAAACATAATCGGCGTTTCTCTTAGATTTTTAATCGCCTTTTGTGTAGTATCAGTATAAGAATAGGGAGAAATATGATGAAAATTTGCCAGTGCAGTTTTTGGCGTACCATTCATTTCTTTTTCAATTCGATCAATCATGTAGGTAATTTCTTGGTTCACATTAGCTGGATCTGATAATCTAACTACTCTCTTTGCACCATTATAAAATCCTTCCCAATCTAATGGAGAATCTACAGCAAATACCGCTTTTGGTTTTGTTGGGTAATTGTTTTGTACTGCTAATTCAGCATATTTAACAGCACAACTTCCACCTATAGAAAAACCACCGATGTAGAAATCTTTCCCTCCTAATTTGTATTTAGTTTTTACACTTTCAATCTGTTCTTTTAATGATTGTTGCGATGCACTATCTACCCCAAAATACAAAGAACCAGTTTTTAGAATTGGAATAATAGTTAAAATACCTTGTTGAGCCGCATATTTAGGTAATTCAGTTTGTATTAAAACACCTTCTGGCGAAGCTCCAAAACCATCCATTAAAAACATAAACGATTTAATCGGTTTCCCATCGGGTATAACAGCGATGTACATGTTTGTTGTACTGTCTTTTTGATTTAGATAAATCGTCTCTGTTTTTTGAGCAAATGAAATTTTGGTAATAATTAAAATTAAGAATAATAGAGTGTTTGTTTTAATCATTGAGTACTAAGATTTTTTTAAATTTTCTTCCACCCTAAATTTAGTAATTCTTTCAATCAAATCTAATGGCATGGGCTTATTTAATGGGAATTGTACAGAACCTTTGCCTTGCTTATAAACTGATAAATCTTCTTTAAAAGCTTCATGACCAGTAGGAGTGGCGTAAAATCCAAGGTGATTTTTATAACCAGCGAAATAAACCAAAGGTTTTTCGTTCAGTTTATATGCAGGCATTGCATAGCTAATGCTTTCTTCTGCTGCCGGAGCAGTTTTTTTGATAATTGCCCGAACTTTTTCTAAAATTGTTTGGGTTTCTGGAGGGAAGTTGGCAATGTATTCTTCAACGTTTTTGGGTGCAATATTCATCTTAAATTAGTTTACAGCTCGATTTATAATTCTAATTTAATTAAAAGATTGTCTAAAATCTAATGGCGATGAATTAGTCTTCGTTTTAAATAGTTTACTGAAAGATTGTGGATGTTCAAATCCTAATTGATAGGCTATCTCGCTAACTGATAAATTGGTGGTAGACAGCTTTTCTTTTGCCTTTTCAATCAATTTATTATGAATGTGCTGTTGCGTACTTTGTCCAGTTAATACTTTAAGCAAGTTGCTAAGGTAGTTTGGAGACAGATTTAAAATGACTGCAATCTGCTGAACGGTAGGTAAGCCCGTATTAGACAGATCATTGCTGTTAAATGACGTATTTAAAAAATCATCTAAACGATCCAAAATTTGATGATTAGCAATTTTTCTGGTTAAAAACTGTCTATGATAAAATCTATCTGCATAGGTAAGTAACAATTCAATTTGAGCAATAATTACGTTTTCACTAAACCTATCAATGTTCGAATGATATTCTTGACTAATGTTTTTAATAATTACACCCAACATATTTTCTTCCTTTTCTGATAAGTGAAGCGCTTCATGTACTGAATAACTAAAAAACTCATATTGCTTTAAAGTTTTTGCTAAAGAGGTATTCCATAAAAAATCGGGATGGATAAGTAACATCCATCCCGAAAGTTTGTAATCTTTGTCCGTTTCTACAGAAAAAACCTGACCAGGAGAAATGAAAAACATTACGCCTTCATCAAAATCATAGCTTTGCTGCCCATATTTATATTTTACATCAGCATTAAAATTTCTTTTCATGGCAATGGAATAAAAGTCAAATACCCAACTCTTTGGCTGATCAGCAGCTAAACCTTGCATGTCATCTAAATTGATAACACTAATTAAAGGATGCTCAGGCTTAGTAAATCCTCTAAACTTGTGGTATTCACTAATACTTTTAATTCGATATGGCTGCTCATTTTTCATGTAGAATACAGTTATTTTTGATGATAAGCTTGTGCAAAATCTTTGGCATAATCTGCTAGTTTTACTTTTCCCATTTCTACTGGCCTATTCTTAAAATAATCTTCTGCCAACAAGCCAGATTGCAAGGCTCCATACATTTCTACCAAACCTGCTGCAATTTTAGGGTTCATTCCAATGTTAGTTAAATTGGTTAATGCTTCTTCATTGCTAATAAGTTTCCATTGCAAATCTGGCAAACCAATTGCAGCTCCCAAAATTTTTGCAGTTTCATTTCCATACAATTCCTCACTAGCAACGTATCTTATTTTTACTCCAGTTGGTTCAGTTAATTCCTCAGCTACGGCAGCTGCTATATCAATAGGAGATACCCAAGGAATTTTTGCTTCAGTTCCATAATTAGTATCTATTGATCCATTCGTTTTAATACCATGAATGTAACCTAATAAATTGTAATAAAAAGATGTTGGCCTCATAAAGGTTAATTTTACTCCAGCCAACTTATTCAATATCCCCTCAACAACATAGGTATTGCTCAAAATGCCATTTCCATTTGGTAAATGTGCACCAATGCTACTCAAATGCACTAAACGTTTTACGCCTGTTTCATTAATAGCATTTAAATAATTAGTTCCAAGTTTATGGTAGTAGACATCTAAATCGAAACTGTGGTCAAAGTAGTTGCCTCCAACAATTGTAGAATAAACTGCATCTGCTCCCTCAAAGGTAGCTATCAAGAAATCTACATCTTCTAATTCTCCAATGGCTGCTTTAGCACCTAATTGCTCAATAGCAGCCTGTTTTTTAGCATCACTACTAACAACAGTAACTGAATGTCCTTTTTTAACTAATTCTTGAGTTAATGGTAAACTAATGTTCCCTAAAGAACCTGTAATTATAATTTTCATTTTGCTTTTATTTTGTTGTCGTAAAGTTGGGCAACTATAAAAGTTAAAATGTATCCGAATCTACTTTTCTTGTAGTCGAAAATAGTTATCTTTTTCTACAAGTCCTTGCTTCTAAGTGTTGTTCCAGCTCTATGGCTTTCTCCAAAACCTTCATGGGTTTCAACAAAAACAATCTGATAAGAATTGTATTTAGATATATCTTTTAACGCATATTTAGTGCTTTTGCCTATCGATATAAATTCTTTCATTGAAGTCTCAAATTCAAGAGGTACCTTTTTAGCGTCAATAAAGCAAATGGAAAAAGTAGAATCTGTTACTCCAGTGGCTTCCCACTTATCAAAAGTAATATTTTTAGCTTGATAGGCATTTTTTAAACTATCTATAGAATGTCCACTATCTTTAAATAAGCTGGTTTCTTTAGAAGAACAAGCTGAAAAAAAGATAGCGGAACAAAATAATATTGATGTAATGAGTTTTAGTTTCATGTATAATTAAATATTGAAACTAATATAACTATTAATTATTGGTTTCTAAATAGCCCTTTAATGCAGTATATAAAAAGTGGTTCCAACCTTCGTTAAAGCTATTTTTTTCAAATTCTGCACCAATACCTGCAAAGGTTTCTAAACCAGTATGTGTAATTCTCAATAACGTCTGCTCTCCTTTATCCATCAGTTCCCAACAAACTAAAGAGTTTCCAGGGTAATTATCGTATCGCCAAGTGTAGGCAATTTTTTTACCTTCGATCACTTCAGTTACTTCACATAAATGCAAATATTGTTTTCCGTCTTCTGGTCCGCCCATAAAATCGAACTTAAGGCCAACTCTAGGTTCAAATTCTTCTAAATTAAAATACCAGTTTCTCAGTTCATTTAAATCTGTTATTGCGCTCCAAACTTTATCGGCTGTGGCATTAAAGGTTCTTTCCACTATTACTTGTTCTGCTTTCATCTTTTATTGGGTTTTAGGTTCAACTTTTGTCTTATTGTCTGCTAAATAAATAGCCAAATCGTCCAATTGTTTGTCCAAAATGTTTTATACTGATCAATCCATTCGGAAACTTCAATTAATTTCTCAAACTTAACTTCGCAGCAGCGTTCTCTTCCATCTTTTTTAATTTCAACAAGATCGCACTCAGCTAAAATTTTAATATGCTAGGAAACTGCTGGCCTGCTCATTTCAAAATTAGCTGCGGTAGCATTTAAGTTTAACGATTGGGGAGCCAATAAGTTTATAATTTTTCGTCTTGTAGGGTCGGCAATAGCCTGAAAAACATCTCTTTTCATTTGAGGTTAAAAATTAATTGTCTATTTGGATTAATTCTAAATAATTAGATATTTGTAATTCAGCTATCGAGAACTTATGTGTAAAAAAACTATAATCGCTCAAAGAAACAATATTGCCATCACACAATATGTAAATTGTAAAGTAAACATTTGGAGGAGGGGAATGTTAATGCGATTTACTTTTGAGCAGTTTGAAGAATTTGCGAAAATAGCCAGTAAAATAGAATTTGATAACTACCTAGAATATGCACCAGATGGTATAGAGATAGTTATTTTATCCACACCATATAACGATATTTACCTAACGTTTACTAGGGAAGAGCTCCATAATTTTTCTTCCGCAATTGATGAAGCCATCTTTATGCAGAATGTTTATCGATTTGTGCATCATTAGAAATTTTCGACAGTTTATTTCGAAAATCTAGCGCATAAAAAAGCATCCCAAAAATAAATCTGAGATGCTTTAATTTTTTTAGAAAATCTTAGACTATAAACCAGCTACCAATTGAGCTAAAACTGCATTGTTTTTTGCTAATTGATCTGTTTTAGATTGTTTAGAACGGCTACCTAACTCAAGGTTTGTAGCTAATTTTAAAGTTTTAACTTCTAAACGTGAAACGTTTTTATTGTATCTATCTTTTCTTTTTAATCTTGTAACTGCCATGATAATGAGCTTTATTTCTTTTAATTATTGTTAATCTTGAGGTCGAGAGCGGATTCGAACCGCTGTAGCAGCTTTTGCAGAGCTGAGCCTAGCCACTCGGCCACTCGACCTTTTAAATTCAAGGTTGCAAAAATAACAATTATAAGTTAGTATGCAAAGCTGATTACTTATTATTTTAATTTTATTTTCCACATCTGCTCAATTCGCTACAAAATATGGCTGCAGATACCGCTACATTTAGAGATTCTGCTTCACCAAATCGAGGTATGGTTATCGGAATGCTAATTTTTGAGATCAATTCTTGGCTAATGCCATGCCCCTCATTACCCAACAAAATTAAGCCTTCGTTGCCCCATTTGGTTTCGTAAATATTATTCCCTGCTAACAAAGCCCCAAATATTGGAAGTTTTGCTTCGGTTAAAAATGTTTCGAGTTTAACATAATTGATGTTCATTCTGCATAAAGAACCCATGGTAGATTGTACAGTTTTTGGATTGTAAGCTTCTACTGTATTTTCAGAACAGATAATATTTTTAATTCCAAACCAATCCGCTGTACGTATAATGGTGCCAAAATTGCCAGGATCCTGCACATCATCCAAAACTAAAGAGAAAGAATTTTTCAAACTATTAAAGTCCAATTTCTGTTTAGCTGGTATATGTACCAATGCCAAAATTCCTTGCGGAGTTTGCAATGTACTAATCTTCTCCAATTCAGCGTTGTTTACTTCAAATAACTTTATATTTGCAGTGTTTTTGGGCAATAAGGAGAAGTAAGGGCTAGTGTAATAGATGCTATGTAATACATAGCTAGAATTTATGAATTCTGTGATAGATTTTATACCTTCAATAATAAATATTCCACTTTCTTTGCGGTACTTTTTCTGGTGTAGGGATTTTATATAACTGATTTGAGATTTTGAAAGCATACAAGTATAACAATAAGCGACAGGTACAATTTCTTACAATATTACTATTTATTCTTGTTTTTGTTGCAGGTTGCGCATCGACAAAATATATCGAAGACTATCAAGCTATTGTTAAAAAGGTTGAAATAGATAGCATTGATAAAGCTTTTGAAGAGCAAGCTTATAATTATGTACAAAAAGATATTCGTCCATCAGAAGGTTTAGGAATTAATGTAGGTATCTATAATATATTTAATACCAAAGATGGGAAATACAAAACATCGGGCATTAAACAGCAACTAGGATCTCCACCACCAATATTAGATAGTACGTTGGTAGAAATTTCCCGTAATCAAATAGAGAAATACCTGAAAAGTAAAGGTTTTTTTAAAGCCAAGGTAAAATCAGAAATTAAGGTTGCAAATAAAAAAGCAGAACTTAAGTTTATCGCTAGCCCTGGGCCGGCATTTTTTGTAAATAAAATAACTTACAACATACCAGATGATACCGTTAAAAATTTGTACTTAAATAACAAATTAAGCTTCACACATTTGCGACAAGGGATGCAGTATGATGAAGATTCATTGGCTTATGAACGTGATCAGATTTATCAGTTAATGCGCCAAAATGGTTACAAGTTTTTTGAGCGTCCATATATAAGGTATTGGCCAGATTCTAACTTAAATAGCAGCAAAGTTAATGTGGCTTTGCACATAGATAATCCTGTAGATGGTGGAAAACATCAAGTATACCAAATTGATACGACCAATATCATTATAGCAGAAAATTCTGATGGTTTTTCTAACCTGGCCTTGCTTGCAGATTCCATCAGAAATAATAGGGTAATTAGAGGGATACGTTTTAGTGATCTTTCTTCCAGATTTAGAAGAAACCCAATAGTTCGTTATGATTTTATTAAACAAGGAGAGTTGTATGATATCAGGAAGGAGAATTTAACCTACGATAGATTATATGAGTTGAATGTTTTTAAAAATGTTAAAATCGAATATTTGAAAGCTAAAGACAGTAGTAATAAGGTTAATCCTGTAATTTTGCTAATCCCCCAAAAGAGGATGAGTAATAGGATTGAAGGGGAAGTGCCTTTTAATAACGGTACGGTAGGTTTTACCTTAAGCAATACCTACACCAATAATAATTTTTTTAGAGGAGCAGAGCGCTTTCAGTTTCAGGTGAAAGGTGGTTTGCAATCTAGGATAGGCTCAGGAACATCTATATTTAAAGATATTTACCAACGTGATTTTTCTGTTAGTGCTAGCTTAACAGTACCTCGTTTAATGATACCATTTATAAATATACCTACAATGGGTAAAAATGGTATGCCATACACCACTTTCTCCTCAAGTTATTTATATGCTTTGCAGAAAGATATTACAATACGTAGGGTTTTCATTAATGCGATAAGTTACGATTGGGTAGAAACTAAATCTAAATTACACTCTTTTACTCCTTTAAATATCGAATACCGTTTTGGAAGTGTATTGATTGACACTTTAGATAAAACAGACACAGTAAAATATAATAATAATAAGCAAATTTACGAGGCTAACTCTTACAACATCAGATTACTTGGTCGTAAAGATTTTACTTTAGGTATGAAGTATTCTTATACCCTAAACGCCGACAAATTATTGTCGAACAAAAGCTTTGTCTATTTTAGAGGTAACATGGATATTGCCGGAAATCTTTTACAGCTAACCACAAGCATTTTTGGAGATACACACAATCCTAAGCTTAACGATTATGGAAAGATATTTAACTTGCCATTTAACCAATATGTACGTCCAGAGGTTGATGTAAGATGGTACAAAAGCTTAGGTGGCGATAAACAGTTTATTGCAAGGCTTAATACAGGCGTTGGTTACGCCTATGGGAACTCTTTAGCAATTCCTTTCGAGAAACTGTTTTACGCAGGTGGTTCTGGTGGTATCAGAGCTTGGCAAGCCAGAACTTTAGGTCCTGGTAATTACAACAGAAAAGTTATAACAAGCCCAGAAGCCAGAAATTCTTCTTTCGGGATAGATCAATTGGGGCAAATGCGTATTGAAACCAATTTCGAATACCGTTACCTCTTAGTGGCTAAGTTATTAGGGGGTAAATTAAAAGGCGCAACATTTGTAGATATGGGTAATGTTTGGAATATCTCATCAGATAATCCTCAACCAGAAACTTATTTTAAATTGGATCAATTAGGTAAACAAATTGCTATTGGTACGGGTGTAGGTTTTAGATATGATGTTCAATTTTTTGTTTTTAGATTCGATCTAGGCCTTAAAGTTAAAGACCCACAATTTGAAGGCTCAGAACAATGGGTAATAAGCAAATTTATTAGCGGTGGAAGAGCATTTAAAGATAATTACAAAATTACCAATGCACCAGATCGTTACCGATTTATGCAATATAACTTTGGTATTGGTTTACCTTTCTAAATCATTAATAATCAGCTATAATAAAACAACATAGCTTAAATGTTTTGAATAATTTTTTAGAAAATTACTTGCGTTAACGATTGAAGTGAAATCCTTTTTTGCTGTCATCCTTTAGCCTGTCGAAGGACAGCCAAAAACATATAGTCGCTAATATTCGGGATTAAATCGAAGCCTATCAATAAACACCTAAATAATTATTCAATGGACTATATAATTACCTCTAGTAGAATTTCATTGGTTCAGCGTAAGATGCTGATAATTTAACCCCATTACTATACCAAATTCTTCAAATAATCAAAAGTGGTTTCGAAAAAAGTAGAGACGTTTAAGCCATTACTGTAAGTGAAATAAATAAAGATAAGTAGGAGAATAAGGCCTATATAAATAAATTTCTTGAACGCAAAAACTAGTATAATAATCAATAAAGGGATGATGATTAAAAATATACGACTAATTGTTATTGGATTAAGGTTTCCATCTTTTTTGTATACATATAGCAGTTTACTATGTGTGCCATTATCATTCTGGTGTTTAATGTAAACAAAAGTAGATTTATCTATCTGAAGTGGTAAAATAGCTACACCGCTATTAAAATCCAAAGTTTGGGTGAAGCCACTTACACTAAATGTATAAATTCCACTTATTTTTTCGATAGGTATTTCGAGCGAATCTGCGGCAATAATGGCAAGTTTACTATTCTTAAGTAAACTCTCTTTTACTAAAAAGTTATTGATATCAGCATTTTGCCCAAAACTATTGATGCTAAAAAGTAACAAAATAGACAAAACAAAATTTCTCATTCTATAGATCGTTTATTGTAAATTAGATATCCCAAATGTAGTAAAACACCGCTTCTTTTAATGGGGTCGTTATATAAATTATAGCTAAAACTTACAGGTCCAACAGGCGTGTGGTATACTAAGCCAGCAGTGCCTGCATGGCTCCAATTATCAAAAGCCTTTGCTCGTTTAACACCTTGCAAGCCAACTTTCTCAAATTCTTTGTAAGGTAAAAATAAATAACCTTCTAAACGTAATTCTAAATTCTTTTTAAGCTGAAATATATTCTTCAAACCTCCTGCTAAGTAGGTAGTTGCTCTAAATTTTTCTAAAAAAAGAGATCTACTGTCTTGTAGAGGATAAAATGCAGGTGCAGATAATAATGTTGCATAATAATTTGAGTACAAAGGCTGATTAGAAATTACGCCCTCAACCAAATAACCTAAAGTATATTTTCTGGTATGGAAAAAATAATGTTCATCACTCAATTTAACATGCCCCCATTCTCTAAATGTTCTAAAAACACTTAACTGGTTGTTTGAACTTAAATTTGCAGCATTTGTGAAACCTAGATTAAAATTCTCTTTACCAGTGGAATAATTAGCACTCAATAAAAACGAATGTCCTCTATTGGCATATTGCTTTCGGTTTAATGAGTTTTGTTCGAAAATTATACTCGTTCTTAAGCCATTATATACAGTCCGATCTAAAATATCTCCAATTTCGAAATTATTAGTTGGACTATATTTATCACTATTGTTAATGAACGAAATACTTGCTGTAATTTTAGCATTTCGGTTTAAGGGCATACCTAATTTGATATCTATTTTCCGATCAGCTTGATCGATATAAGTAGGATGAGGGTTTTCTATAAAAATTTCACTTGTATTATAATAATTCCAATGGTTGTAAGTAAGTTCTGCAGCAAGAAACAGCGGCAAACCAGAAGGGTAATCTATACGACCACTTACCTGTGCAGATTCATAAAACCTGCCAGAATAAAAATTGGTGCCAAAAGTATAAGATTTTCGATTTAAATAGTTGTACTGTAATCCCAAATAAACGTTACTGATAGGTCTTGATGAAATGTTTCCTCCAAAGTCTATTTTAAAACTCTTTTTAGGTTGCGCTACAATATCAAAATTATAGCTGTCTGTTGCTGCCTGATAAGAAATTTTGGGATAAATGGTTTCAAAAGTCTCGTCAGCTACTAATTTATAGTAACCTCGTTTAATATCTGCTAAGTTAAAGGTTGCATTATCACTTTTAAACAAACGTTCTATGTACTTTTTCTGCTGAGAATTAACACCTGTTACAGTTACATTACTGAATAATAAATCTGGTTTTCGCTCATTAAATTTATTTCGCTTCGTCAACAATTCTTGCGAACTAACCCTGCGAGATACGGCTTTTTTTATTTTCTCCATATCTGCCATGGTCGCATCATATCCTTGCTTAATAAGTGCTTCAACAGGGCTAAAATTCGTAGTGGTGTAGTTAGCTAGATCTGGCTGTATGTAAACTCCATTTTCACCAACTAATGTAGAATCAGATTTAGATAAGAACATATAAACTAAAAAGCGGTTCATTAAGCGGTCATCGTTTTTCGGATACTCGTTAAAAATTTTCGATGATACATTAGCGCCAATAATGAAATCTGGTTTAAACTCGTTCTTCATCACATCTGCTGGAAAATTATTGTACAAACCACCATCAAAAACATATTGTCCATCTAATTTAATTGGTCGGTAAACCAATGGAACGGTCATGGTGGCCCTTACAGCCTCGGCTAAACTACCTTTGCTTACGGTTATGCTCCTTTGCGATAAAACATCTGATGCCATACATCTGTAAGGAACAAAAAGATTATTGAAATTATCTTTTGAGATTGCAGATGCTTGAGAAAATAGTTCTAACAATGCGAAATTTAATGGAATATCATTTACCAGGTTAGGTCTAAAGTTTAATCTCAAGCTGGTATCTATCGCTAATTTTGCTGTTAGTATAGATGCATTTGTACTTGTTTTTTGAAAATAGTGGCTATAATCGCTTTTATAACGCCCACTTACCCAATCTTGAAAATCTGAACTCAATGCAATAGCTTCTATCTGAGCTGGAGAATAACCAGCGGCGTACATGGCACCAACTATCCCGCCCATTGATGTTCCTGTAATATAATCAATAGGGATTTTGTTTTCTTCTAGTGCTTTTAAAGTACCAATATGCGCCAATCCTTTAGCGCCGCCACCGCTTAAAACTACACCAACTTTTTGTGCCTTAACCTGTAGCACAAAAAGCAATAAAGAAAAAAGGAAAAGCTTTTTAAGGTAGATCACACCATAAAAATATCGTTTTCTTTTTAAATTAGTTTAAAATAAAAATAGAATAAGTTAAATAAGATGCAAAACATACCCATAAAATATAGGGTAAAAATAGCCAGCCAGCAACTCTATCAATCCTATAAAAAATAAATGCATTGGTGATTATGGCAAGTAGTAAAATTAAAATTTCTACCAAGGCCGCACCAATTTGGTGTTGGTAGAAGAAAAGGAAAGACCACATTAAATTTAACACCAACTGCAAGAAATAGATTGCAGCAGCCCAAGTATAACCCGAAACTATATTTCGCTTTTTCCAAACCAAGTAGCTAGAAATTCCCATTAAAATATAAAGCGAGGTCCATACGGGGCCAAAAATGCCATTTGGTGGATTAAATGAAGGTTTGTTGAGTGTAGTATACCATGTTTTTACAGATTCCATGGTTAAAAAACCGCCAATTGCTCCTATAGCCAATGGGATTAATAGACAGACTGCAAAAGGTAAAAATTGAAATTTTTTATGTTGATTAGGCATCGAGTTGTTAATTTATATATAGCTAAACAACTAATGTTTAGTGTTGTTTTGTTTAGGCTAAAATTATTAATAATGCTAAAAATCATCAACAATCTATTAATAACCTATACCTAACATTTTATGCTTAATTCTGGTTGTACTTATAAATTTAATAATAGGGAAAACTATGTTTGCCATTTATGGTTTACTACATTTTTTATGCTTGTAAAACAATCTTCATTTTATTAGGTTTTTGATATGCCATGAAGAAAAATTCTTATCTTTCGTAATTATCTAACAGTGATAAACTAGTAGAGAATATTAATCCTTTGTAAGCTAAAAATATATCTTAATTGCTCTAAAAGCTTAAAATAAAATGAATTATAAAAACCTGCAGGAAGAAGTGAAACAACATGTGTTAGCTTATTTTAACACACATCACGATGCAAAATTGGTTTACCATAATCTAGACCACACCAAAAGTGTAGTTGAGGCTACCATGCAAATTGCTAATCATTATCAGTTAAATGATAAAGATTTTTTTATTGTAACTACAGGCGCTTGGTTTCATGATACAGGTTATTTTGAAGATTCCTCAAATCACGAACATAAAAGTGCTGAATTAGCAATAGAATTTTTAAAAGAAAAGCAAGTGCCAGCAGATATTAGAGATGCTGTGATGCAGGTTATCCTTTCTACTAAAATGCCACAGAGACCCACTAATCAGTTAGAAAATATTTTGTGCGATGGAGACCTTTTTCATTTAGGATCGGCAGATTTTGGTAACAAAAGGAAGTTGATGCATAAAGAAATGGAATTGCTTACCAATGTGAAAATTGGTAAAAATGAATGGCGAAAAAAAGATATCGATTTCTTAGAAAGCCAACATTACCACACAGATTATTGTGCGTTATTGCTAAACGATCAGAAGGCAATTAATATAGAAAAACTAAAAAGCAAACTTAAAGAGGAAACGCTAGCTACAGTAGTAATAGCTAAAGAAGAAATCGGCGATGTTGAAGAGAAAGAGGAAAAATTACTTTCTAAAAGAGATAAAAAAAGACCTGATAAAGGGATAGAAACTATGTTTAGAATCACTTCGTCTAACAATCAACGGTTAAGCGATATGGCAGATAATAAAGCCCAATTATTAATTACTGTTAATTCAATTATTCTATCGTTGATTGTAAGTTTGGTTTTAAGGAGGTTAGAGGATAATGCATTTTTAATAGTGCCAACTTTTATACTATTAATGGTCAGCCTATCTACTATAATCTTTTCAATTTTGGCTACCAGGCCATCTATACCAGATGGTGTATTTACTGATAATGATTTAGAGCGCAAAAAAGTAAACCTTTTGTTTTTTGGAAATTTTTATAAAATGGCCTTAAACGACTATTCAAAAGGAATGATTAGAGTGATGAACGACAATGAATTTTTATATGGAACCTTAATTACTGATGTTTATTCTCAAGGTGTAGTTTTGGGTAGAAAATATAAGTTGATCAGAATAGCCTATAATATTTTCATGTTTGGGTTAATTGCAGCAGTTGTAGCCTATGTAGCTTCTTATATTGCCTACGGTAAATTATCATAAAATGCCACAAATAGCAGTCGAAAATATTTTTTTTGATAGAGATTTAAGTTGGCTATCATTTAATGAACGTGTATTATTAGAAGCCGGTAAAGCTGAGGTGCCTTTGTTAGAGCGTATCAAATTTTTGTCTATCTTCTCTTCAAACCTTGATGAGTTTTATAGGGTAAGAATGCCAGTTTTGTTGGCTTTAGAAAAGTTGAGTTTAAAAGATAAAAACCATATTTCTCTTCCAGACGGTTTATTAGAAAAAGCAAACCGAGCAATTAGAAGTCAACAGCAAGAATATGGTAAAATATTGAGAGAAAATATTATTCCTCAATTGAATGATAACCATATCCATTTTATATATGGCAAAGAGCTACCTAAGGATTTGGAGAAGGAAATTTGCAGCTATTTTTTAAGCGATGTTTTGACGTTTTTACAACCTGTAAATTTAGCCGAAGCCGAAGCCTCATTTTTTCCGAGTAATAATGAACTTTACTTTCTTATCAATTTATTGGAAAATGGTGTAGTTCGAACCATTATACTCAATATTCCATCTAGCCATTTACCTCGGTTTTATAAAATTAATAAGGGCAATGATATTTATGTGGTGTTTTTGGATGATATGATTAGAAATAACCTCCATTTGTTGTTCAGAGATATTGAAATTACGGGTTGTTTTAGTTTTAAAATTACCAGAACAGCCGAGATTGACTTAAAAGATGAGTATGCTGGCAATTTGGCAGAACAGATAGAAAAACAATTACAAAAACGAGACTTTGGTTTAGCAACTCGATTTTTATTCCAGCCTGGTATTCCAAAACCTAGCATGGATTTACTAGTTGAAAAATTGACCCTACAAAACGCCAATCTGGTAGAAGGTGGTAGGTATCATAACCTAAAGGATCTTTTCTCTTTTCCGGTAAATATACCAGCACTTTCCAATCAGTCTTGGTCTAAAATCAATTATCCTGAGGTTGTAAAAGGGAAATCACTATATGAAGAGATTTTAGAAAGAGATATACTAATTAATACTCCATATCAATCATACAATAGTGTTTTACGCTTTTTTAACGAGGCTGCAACAGCTGCCGAAGTTGAAGAAATTTATGTAACGCTTTACAGGGTAGCTAGTGATTCTAAAATCGTTAATGCTTTGATTAGTGCAGCCAAAAATGGCAAAAAAGTGTTCGTTTTAGTAGAATTAAAGGCTCGTTTTGATGAAGCAAATAACATTAAATGGGCTAAAAAAATGAAGGAAGCTGGGGTGCAGATTATGTATAGCGTAACAGCACTAAAGGTACATGCCAAAATTGCATTGGTAAAGCGAGGCATTGGTTTACGTAAAGTTTACACTGGTTTATTCGCAACGGGTAATTTTAACGAAACTACTGCTAGTTTTTATACCGATCATATTTTGATGACAGCTCACCAAGAAATGTTGAGAGAAATGGAATTGCTGTTTATGTTTTTGGCAAAAAGAGTAAAACCAAGTGATCCTAATTTAATAAAATTTAATTACCTGTTAGTTGCTCAGTTTAACCTACAGCTGCGTTTTATAGCCTTAATTGATCGAGAGATACAAAATGCACAAGCGGGTAAAACTGCTGGTATAACTATTAAATTAAATAACTTAGAAGAGAAAGTACTTATAGCAAAATTATATAGTGCATCTCGTGCTGGCGTAAAAATAGAACTTATTGTGCGTGGTATATGTAGGTTAATTCCAGGTTTAAAAGGAATGAGCGACAATATTAAAGTAATCAGGATTGTAGATCGTTACCTGGAACATGGCAGGGTATTTGTCTTTCACAATCAGGGTAATGAAGAAATTTATCTGGGTTCTGCAGATTGGATGAATAGAAATATCTACAGAAGAGTAGAAGTATGTTTTCCAATCTTTAATGAAACAATTAAAGAAGAAATTAAAGCAATACTAAAACTTCAATTGGCAGACAATGTTAAAGCGGTAGTTTTAAATGACAATATGATTAATATTCCAGTAGTAACAAAACAGGAACCAACCCAGTCTCAATATCGTATCTATCAATTATTAAAGGAGAAATCTGATGAGCAACACATTAAAGAATAACCTAAAGAAAAAATACTTATTTATGCTCAGCTTTCTTGCTGTGTTAATTACCTTAACGGGATTATCATGTGTAGAAAAAAAATCGAAGGGACCTGAAAGTCCAGCAGGTTACGATTTAAATAAACCTCAAAAATATAGTATGCCAGATATTTTACAAGAGATATCAGGTATCGCATTTAACAAAGGAGATAATAAAATTGTTTATGCCGAAATGGATGAAGATGGGAGCATTTTTAAAATGCCTCTCGGTACTAAAGATGAAACTGCGACAAAATTTGCAGGCAAAGGCGATTATGAAGACATATCTATTGCTAGAAGTTTTGTAATTGTATTAAAAAGCAACGGCGATTTATTCTCTGTGCCAATTGCCGAAACTGAAAAAACAGAAACTGCAAACGTTAAAGAAACTAAAGGACTTTTGCCAAAAGGAGACTACGAAGGTATGTTTGCCGATGAGGAAACTGGACTAGTTTATGTGCTTTGTAAAACTTGTAAACAAGATAAGGGCACTAAAATAGCGAGTGGATATATATTTACGCTAAAAGGAGATGGTTCCTTAAAATCAAGTGGCACATTTAGCGTAGATGCTAACAATATAGATCAATTATCTGGGAAAAAGAAAGGTAGCTTTCACCCTTCTGCATTGGCTATTAATCCGCTAACTAAAGAATGGTATATCGTTTCTTCTGTTAACAAAGCTTTAATTGTTGCCGATGCTAAGTTTAAGATTAAAAGCGTGTATCACCTAAGTTCTAACACGTTTAATCAACCAGAGGGTATTGCTTTTGATAGTGCTGGCAATTTATATATCTCTAACGAAGGCAGTGAAACACAAGTAGGAAATATTTTAAGGTTCGATTACAAAAAACCGTAATTTTGTAAATATCTCCAATAAGTTAACCATCAATTATTCAATATGTTAAAAAAGCTACTCATCGTTTGCTGTTTATTAAATGCTTTTGCAAGTTTTGCACAGGATTCGGTAAAGTATCGTGTTATACTGATTGGCGATGCTGGCGAAATGAATGATGGTCAAACCGCTTCTTTAAAAAATGCTGCTAAACATGTTATTAAAGGTAAAACAACTACACTTTATCTCGGCGACAATATTTATCCGGTTGGCATGGCTATTCCTGGCTATGGCGATTTCGAAGAAACCAGTAAAATTTTACGATCACAATTTAAACCCATGCGTGATGCTGGAGCTGCTGTGTACTTTATTCCCGGTAATCACGATTGGGACAAATCTGGTCCCAATGGCTTGGCTAAAATACAGGCACAGAGTGATTATCTAGCTTCATTTAACGATCCGCTTTTAAAACTGATACCAAATAGTGGCTGCCCAGATCCTGTTGCTATAAAATTAAGTGATAAACTTACAGTTATAGCTTACGATAGCGAATGGTGGCTTTTCCCATATAATAAAGCAAACCCAGATTGCGATTGCCAAACCAAAGACGAAGTTGTAACAAAAATGGAAGATCTGATGGAGCAAAATAGAGACAAAATTATTTTATTAGCTTCTCATCATCCATTTCAGAGTTATGGTTCACATGGTGGATATTTTACTTTACGTAATCATCTTTTCCCTTTAACCTCCCTAAACAAGAATCTGTATATCCCAATGCCTGGCTTGGGATCTTTGTATCCAATTCTGCGTTCTACATTATTAAGTCCTGAAGATTTAAATCATCCGCTCTATAAGGATATGATGAAAAGCATTAATGGCGTTTTTGGAGATAAGCCAAATGTGATTTATGTAGCGGGACATGAGCATGGTTTACAATTAATTAAAAGTAAACAGTTGCAGATTGTTAGTGGTGCAGGCTCTAAGATGAACCCAAATAAAAAGGGCAAAAACTCATTGTTTCAAGAATTTAGACAGGGTTATGTTATAGCCGATCAGTTGTTAAACAACAACATGCGTTATGATTATTACGTATACGCAGATACAGGTGTAGTTAAGGTTTTTTCTTACACGCAGCCATATCGAGAAATAATGGCAAAGAAAAAAAGTGAATTTCAGGTTATTAAAGCAGATAGTATTACTATAAAAGTGCATCCATCTTATGATAGTGTAGGTAAAATGCATCGCTTTCTTTTTGGTGAAAATTACCGTAAAGATTATGCGATGGATACCAAGTTTCCTGTGTTAAGGATTTCTGAAATTAAAGGCGGATTAAAGCCAACGCAACTCGGTGGGGGTAACCAATCTAAATCACTTCGTTTAGAAGATAAAAATGGCAAAGAATGGGTTTTAAGAAGTGTAGAGAAATATCCTGAAGTCTTATTGCCACAGGGTTTAAGAGAAACTTTTGCGAAAGATATTTTAAAAGATAACATGTCTGCACAACATCCGTTTGGTGCATTGGTAGTGCCAGATTTGGCTAAAGCAGTAGACATTCCGCATAGTACACCAATTATTGGTTGGGTATCTCCAGATCCTAATTTGGGCGATTATATGGGTGCTTTTGCCAACACATTATGCTTGTTAGAAGAAAGAGAGCCTATTGGCGAATCGGATAATACAGCAAAAATGTTTAAAAAGCTGGATGAAGATAACGACAATACTTACGACGGTGCAATGTTGTTACGAGCAAGAGCCTTAGACGTAATGATTGGCGATTGGGATAGACACGAAGATCAATGGAGATGGAAACCAGAGAAAACCGAAAAGGGTAAGAAGTATTTAGCTGTTCCGAGAGATCGTGACCAGGTTTTTTACAGTTCGGATGGTTTTATACAGCATTATGCACAAAGTTCTTCGCTTTTGCCAATGATGCAGGGCTACGAAAGAGAAATTAAAAATATCGATTGGTTTTTATGGGAAGGTAGGGCCATGAACAGTAGGTTAATGTCTCAATTTACAGAAAAAGAATGGGATGAGGTGATCAAGGATTTCTGTGCTAAAATGACAGACGAGGTTTTTGAAAAAGCATTGAAAAAGCTTCCAGAGCCAAATTACACCTTACGTCACGATCAGTTTCTAGAACGTTTAAGAGAGAGAAGAGCTTCTATGCCAAAATTGATGAATGATTATTACCATTTCTTTAACCGGATAGTAGATATTCAAACCAGCCATAAGAACGAAAAAGTGGTGATTACCGATTCTGCAAATCAACATTTAAAAATTCAAATCAATAAAATCTCTAAAGAAGGAAACATTAAGGAAGAAATTTTTAGCCGAAATTTCGATCCATCAATAACAAAAGAAATTCGCTTATACGTAAAAGATGGCAATGATAGCTTAATTTTAGATAACAAAACATCAGATATTAAGTTGAGAATTATCGCCGGCGGTGGCAAAAAAGTTTACGATGTGCCTAATGCTTCAAGAAGTGTACAATTGTTTGGAAGAAAAAATGGCAATTCAACATTTATAGGCAATCAGCAAAATATGCTGCGCAAAAAATTGGCGGTTGATACATCAAATGTATCTTATTTAGGTAAGGATATGTATACCAGAACTTCGCTAAATCCTAACGTAGGTTACAATATGGATGACGGTTTATTGGCAGGCTTGAGTTACAAAATAATTAATCCAGGTTTTAGGAAACAGCCTTATGGCAATTCGCAGTACTTTGCATTTTTGCATTCGTTCGCCACAACTGCATTTAGGTTTAATTACCGAGGCGATTGGTTAAAATTATTCGGCAAAGCAGATTTAACTGTAAAAGCAGATGCTTACGCGCCAGATAATAGCCAAAACTTTTTTGGTGTAGGTAATGAAACTGCTAATGAAGAGCGAATTAGATATTATAGAGCAAGATTTAATATTTATCAAGTAGAATCTACATTAAGATGGCGTAGACCAAAATCTACATTTAGTATAGGTCCGAATTTTCAATTATATAAGTATGATGCAGAAGATAACGAAGGTCGTTTCATTACCAATACTTCGCAACTACACTCGAATGATAGTTTAACCATAGCTAAAAATAAATGGTATGGAGGTGTGGTAGTTAATTTTATAAACAATACCAGAGATAATGAGATTTTACCAACTTTAGGTAGTTATATCGATTTTAAGTGGTCTGCATATAAAGGTTTAAATACCTATGCAAGATCGTTCGGTCAGTTTACCGGAAGTATTTCATTATATAAAAATTTAGATGGAAGGGCTAAATTCGTTTTAGCAGATCGTTTTGGAGGTGGTATGACGGTAGGGAAACCCGCATTTTACCAAAACCAGTTTTTAGGTGGACAGGGTAATCTATTAGGTTATCGTCAGTTTAGATTTGCTGGTGAACATAGTTTTTATAACAATTTAGAACTTAGGGCAAAATTGGGAGATTTTGTAAGTTATGTTTTACCCGGACAAGTTGGCTTAATGGGATTTTGGGATGTTGGACGTGTTTGGAAAAATAGCGAAAAATCTGATGCTTGGCATCATGGAGTAGGAGCTGGTGTATATTTTGCTCCAGCATCATTAACAATTTTCCATTTTGTAATGGGGCATTCGAAAGAGGGATGGTATCCTTATGTTTCGATGAGTTTTAGATATTAAGAGAGAAAGAGATGAATACGAGTGTCGTACAAATTAATAACAATGCCTGTGTAAGCTGTCAAGTAGAATATACTTTATCGTTTAGGCCACTTATTGCCTATTTAAAAGGTAGGTTAGAAACAGAACAGACTTTAAAAGTTGAGTTTTACAGATTTTTGTTAGAAAAAATTGAGCGTGAAGAAGCTTTACGAAGTGATATTAAAGTAGATGATTTGGCCAAATACAAAGACACGTTAGAACTGATCTTTACCATTTTAACACCATTAATGGCTAACGAAAAAGATTTGTATTGGGCCTTAAGTACGCCTGTGCCAGATAGTGTATTTTTTAGTACTGATCCATTTTATGATTTTCTGCTGGTTCATAAGGAGCAAAAAGAATTAAGTAACATGTCTGATGATGAATATAAAGCAAAACAACAGCTGCATTATATTTATAAGATGATTTTAGAGAAGTTTTATAATTTCACTTCAATTCATAAAAACGAAATTTTATATACCTATGCCAATCCAGAAACTAATTTAACAAAGTATTACCATATCAATGCCGATTCTCAGTTCATCGATATTAGTTATGATGGAGAATTACCCGAGCTTAACTTCGAATTAATTAGTACCTATATTCAAGAAGGTACAGAGGTTGAGCTTTTACAAGAAATTATTCCACTAAGTAAATTTAAATTTGATGGATTTACGGTGATTACCCTTACCGATGTAACACTGCAACATTCTATAGAAGGAATTAGAAATGCTTTGGTAAACCACAATTACGAAGATGAGGCTTACGAACACGTTATACAAGCTTTAAAAACCTTGGTAGGAGATGGGCATATAGAGTTTGGCTTGTTGCCTTTTTTAATGGTCAATAATAAGTTTGTTTTTGATAACGATAAAAACTCACAAAGTATACTCATCAATTCTGGCAGAAAATACGATTTGCAAGAGCAATCTTTTTATGCGTTAGTAGATGAATATAAAAGCCATCCAAGGCCTGTTTTCTTTAATAACTTAACTGAAGAAAAAATACAGAAATTTCCATTTTTAGAGGTATTAAGAAAAAACAAAGTTAAATCTTATTCCTTCTTACCTATTTATTATAATAATCAGCTGGCAGGTGTAATGGAAATCTATTCTCATGAAGAGTTAGAGGTAAATGATAAGTTGTTATCGAGGTTACACTCTGCATTACCACTTTTAGGTCAACTTTTGCAATATAGAATTGAAGAGTTTAACCAAAAAATGGATGAAGTTTTAAAAGACAAATTTACTGCCTTGCAGCCATCTGTACAATGGAAATTTAATCAGGTAGTTTGGGATTTCCTTAAGGAAGGAAAAGGTAAAAAGAAAACTCAAGAAATTGAAACTGTTACTTTTAAAGGACTTTATCCGCTTTTTGGTGCCGTAGATATACGTAATTCGACTATTGAGCGCAATTATGCTTTGCAAGAAGATTTAAAAGTACAATTGGCTATTTTAATTGAAACACTAACCAATTTACGTGTCATTGTTCCTTTAGATTTAATTGATAAAATATTATTCAATTGTAAAGATTGGCTTAAGAGAATAGAAGACTATATCAGTTCTAGCGAAGAAGCATTATTGAACGAATTTTTAGAACTGGAAGTATATCCAATGCTTAAACACATGGAAAAGGGACATGTACAGTCCAAAGATCTTATTAAAAATTACTTCAACAGCATTAATTCTGAAAAAGGTATAGCTTTTAATCATAGAAGAACTTTAGAGACTTCAATGCAATTTATAAATACAGCAGTTAGCGAATATCTAGAAGATGCGCAAGGAACTTTGCAGGCATCATACCCTTGTTATTTTGCCAAGTTTAGAACAGATGGTGTAGAATATGATATCTACATTGGTCAGGATATTGCACCAGATGTTCCTTTTGATTTATTGTATTTAAAAAATATTCGTTTGTGGCAATTAACAGCAATGGTAGAAGTTGCCCGATTAACCAATAGTTTGGTAAGTCAAATGCCAAGAGCTTTGCTTACCACGCAGTTGATTTTTGTACACTCTAATCCAATTGATATTAGTTTTAGAAACGATGAAAGAAGATTTGATGTAGAAGGAGCTTATAATATCCGCTATGAAGTAGTAAAAAAGAGAATAGATAAGGTATTGGTTAAAGGGACAGACGAACGTTTAACCCAGCCGGGTAAAATAGCATTAGTATACTTTAATACTTACGAAGCAAATGAGTATCGAGAGTATATCAAATACTTACAAGAACAAGGTTTTTTACAAGACGATTTAGAAACGTTAGATTTAGAAGAACTACAAGGTGTAAGCGGCTTAAAAGCTTTACGTGTTGGCGTAAATTACATGTCGTGCGATTTTTTTGATGAACAATGGACAAAATTGAAAAAATCAATTACAAAAAGTTCTTTAAAGAAGTTGGATAAAACAATTTAGATTTATCCTTATATGTTGTCATCCTCGCCAATATCTATATAATAAAATAATTATTTAGCATGTTTGAGTACTTTTAAAGTTTGTATTTAATTTATCTGACAAATAAATGATATGCATATTAAAAACTGTTTATACATTTGCTTAACAGTGTTAGATTATTTTATAGCACTTAAATAGAAATGGGAAGTAAAGAAAGAATACAGCGTCAAAAAGATGATACTCGTCAGGGTATATTGGATGCTGCATTACAAATTGTAAAACAAGAGGGTTGGCCTGCATTAAGCATGCGCAAAATTGCGGATGTGATAGAATATACTGCTCCAATTATTTACGAGTACTTTTCTAATAAAGAAGGTATTTTACTTGAGCTCACTAGGCAAGGATATATTCACCTTGGTATTAAAGTAAAAACAGCGAGAGACAGTAAAACAGATGCTGAAGAACAATTAGAAGCCATGTGGCTTGCTTATTGGGATTTCGCATTCGAAGAAAAAGAGTTTTATCAATTAATGTATGGAGTGCAAATTAATTGTTGCGAGCTCTACAAAAAAATGCCTGAAGCAGAATATACAACTGATTTGTTTTATGACGCTATTGAAAAATTGATCATTAAACAACCTGTTTCGGAAGATACTTCTTGCTTAAAATATTATACTTTTTGGTCACTTATACATGGTTTAATCTCATTAAATCTTGTTCAAAAAGGGGCTAATGATGCCATCAATCAAGAAATTTTAAGAAGTGCTATAAAGGCAATTATCAAAACCATTAACGATTAAAAATTTTTTGAGTAAAAATCTAACACTGTTAAATTAAAATATAGTTGTAAGAAAATTCTCTAAAACAAGAATAAAAATTCAACACGACGACTTATATCTAACACTGTTAAATAAATTAATTAAGTAAAACAGCAAACAATAAAATCCCAACATATATGAATCATTTATCCAAACACATGCCATTATCTAACAATGTTAAATTATTTAACGAATGGATAATTTTATTATTTATTACTATAGCTCTTTTTTTAGCAAGCTGTAGTAGTGAGCCTGCTCCTGTAGCAGTAGCGCCACCTCCAACTTTACCAGTAACAACTGTAAGCGAAACTTCACAACAAACTTTTATAGATTATCCGGCAGCAATACAAGGTGCATCAGACCTAGAAATTCGCCCTCAAATTGCAGGTACAATTGATAGAGTTCTAGTAAATGAAGGCCAGTTAGTAAGTAAGGGTCAATTGTTATTTCGCATTTCTGAACTTCCATTTAGAGCACAATTAAATAATGCAAAAGCTGCTTTAAGTGCTGCAAAAGCTGCTGTTTTAAATGCGCAATTAGAAATTGATAAGCTATCGCCATTGGTACAGGCAAAAGTAGTTTCAGCTTTTCAGTTACAAACTGCAAAAACTACACATCAAATTGCTTTGGCAAACGTAGAACAAGCAAATGCAGCTGTAAATAGTGCACAGATTAATTTAAACTATACTCAAATAAAAGCTCCAATTAGCGGTTATATTGGCCGACTGCCTAAAAAACAAGGTAGTCTGGTAAGTCCTACAGATATGGATGCTTTAACTCAACTTTCTGATGTGCATGAAGTACGTGTATACTTTTCTTTAGCAGAAACTGATTTTATCAATTTTAACACCAATTACCAAGGTAACTCTGTAGCAGACAGAATTAAACATTTACCATCTGTTTCATTGGTGTTGGCAGATCAAACGGTTTATCCGATACAAGGCAAAATTGATATGATAGACGGTCAGTTTGATAAAAATACAGGTGCAATAACCTTAAGAGCAAGTTTTGCTAACGCAAAAGGTTTATTAAGATCTGGCAATACCGGAAAAATACGAATGGGTTTGACACATGAGCATGCTATTCTAGTTCCTCAATCTGCAACGGTAGAAATGCAAGATAAAATTTTTGTATTCGCAGTTGGTAAGGATAATAAAGTTAACAAAACTGTAATTGCTATAGACGGCAAAGCAGGTACAAATTATCTCATAAAAGCTGGTTTGAAATCAGGAGATCAAATCGTATTAACTGGTTTAGATCGCCTCCAAGATGGTCAACTTATTCAGCCAGATGCAAAAGCAGAAAAAGTGGCAAAATTAATTTCTCAAAAATAATAACAAAATAATGTTTAAAATATTTATACAAAGACCAGTACTAGCAACCGTTATTTCCATTTTATTGGTGATACTTGGTGTACTTGGTTTAACTAAGTTACCGCTCCAACAATTTCCAGATATTGCACCACCATCAGTTTTGGTAACAGCAGTATATCCTGGTGCCAATGCCGAAACAGTTTTACGTTCAGTAGCCCCTTCATTAGAAGAATCGATAAATGGCGTAGAAAATATGACCTACATGAGCTCTACCGCAAGTAATGATGGTTCATTAGCCATAACCGTATTTTTTAAATTAGGTACAAATGCAGATCAGGCTGCGGTAAACGTTCAAAATAGGGTAGCACAAGCTACAAGTCAGCTACCTGCAGAGGTAGTACAGCAAGGTATTACCACTGCCAAACAGCAAAATAGTTTTATAATGGCTATTGGTATGTTTACAGAAGACGAATCTAAATACGATCAGACTTTTGTGGCAAATTATGCACAAATTAACATTATACCAGAAATCAAAAGGATACCAGGGGTTGGAGCTGCAAGTATTTTTGGTGGTGTAAAAGATTATTCGATGCGCGTGTGGTTAAATCCTACACAGATGGCAACTTATAAAGTTACGCCAAATGAAATAATGCGAGCTATACAAGATAAAAGTTTGGAAGCTGCACCAGGTAAATTTGGAGAACGAAGTAATGAAGTTTTTGAATATGTAATTAAATATAAAGGAAAACTAACTAAGCCTGAGGAATATGAGAATATTGCAATCAGATCTAATGCCGATGGCTCTATTCTACATCTAAAAGATGTAGCTAGAATTGAGTTAGGCGCCTATTCTTATAACAGTTTAACACGTTTAAACGGAAAGAAAGGAATTGTAATCGGTGTAATTCAGTTAGCTGGTTCTAATTCTAATGATATTCAGGTTGCCATTAATAAATTGATGGTAAAGGCATCTCAAGATTATCCAAAAGGGATTAAACATAATATTTTCTACAGTACAAAAGTAGCTTTAGACCAATCTATAGACCAAGTTATCCATACTTTAATAGAGGCTTTCTTATTGGTGTTTATTGTTGTATTTATCTTCCTTCAAGATTTTAGATCTACACTTATTCCGGCAATCGCAGTACCTGTTGCTATTCTAGGTACATTTTTCTTTATGCAATTATTTGGTTTCTCTATTAACTTATTAACCTTGTTTGCACTTATTTTGGCCATTGGTATTGTGGTAGATGATGCCATTGTGGTGGTAGAAGCTGTACATGCAAAAATGGAGCATAAACATTTGGCTCCAAAGGCAGCTACACACGAGGCGATGGGAGAAATTACTGGAGCAATTATATCTATTACCTTGGTAATGGCTGCGGTATTTTTACCAGTTGGTTTTATGGAAGGTTCAACCGGAGTTTTCTATCGACAGTTTGCCTTTACCATGGCCATCGCTATTGTAATTTCGGCTGTAAATGCATTAACCTTAAGCCCTGCCTTAGCTGCTTTGTTCTTAAAAGATACCCACACAGGCAATCATAATGGTGTTCCAGTTAAAAAAAGTTTTAAAGAGAAGTTTTTCAGCGGTTTTAACAGCAGCTTTAATGCGATGACTAATCGCTATGTTGGCGGATTAAGATTTTTAATTCGCAATAAATGGGTGAGTTTAGGTGGATTGGCATTAATTACATTAGCTACAGTATGGATGGTGAAAACTACCCCAGCTGGATTTATCCCTACAGAAGACCAAGGTTTTATCGCCATTTCAGTTTCTACTCCATCGGGCACCTCATTAGATGGAACGCAGAAAGTAATGACAGAAGCCGAAAATCTGTTGAGTAAACTTGATGCATCAAGAGACGTAACTGCTATATCTGGTTTCAATTTATTAACCAATTCAACAAGTCCTTCGTCGGCAGTGGTGTTTGTATTATTAAAGCCTACAGAACAAAGAGGCAAAGTGAAAAATATTGATGATGTCATGAACGAAGTGAGAGGGAAGTTGAGTACGATTTCTGGCGGAATGTTCTTTGTATTCAGTTTTCCAACAGTACCAGGTTTTAGTAATGTAGAAGCACTAGATATGGTTTTGCAGGATAAAACTGGTGGTAAATTAGATAAGTTTAGCGGCATCTCTCAAAATTTTATAGGCGAATTAATGAAACAACAGGCAATTGCTGCTGCTTTTACAAGTTTTAAAGCCGATTATCCGCAATTACAACTGGATATTAACGATGAGAAGGCAGATCAATTGGGTGTTAATGTGAAAGACATGTTTCAAACCATGCAAACTTATTTTGGTAGTGCGCAAGCTTCAGATTTTAATCGTTTTGGTAAATATTACAGGGTAATTGTTCAGGCAGATATTGCCGATAGGGCAGATCCATCTGCAATTGATAGGGTATTTGTAAAAAATAATAAAGGTGAAATGGTGCCGATCAATACTTTGGTTAAATTAAGCCGTATTTATGGTTCAGAAACAGCATCTAGATATAATTTATTTAATTCCATCTCTATTAATGCCATTCCAAAACCAGGCTTTAGCTCGGGCGATGCTATCAAAGCAATTGAAGAAGTAGCAGCCAAACATTTACCGGCAGGTTATACTTATGAGTTCTCTGGTCAAACAAGAGAAGAAATTTCATCTGGGGGGCAATCTGCAGTTATTTTCTTACTGTGTTTGGTATTTATCTATTTCTTGCTTTCTGCCCAGTACGAGAGTTATTTATTGCCATTGGCTGTAATTTTATCTATCCCTGCCGGAATATTTGGTGTGTTTGTAGCCATTGGTTTAACGGGTGTTGAAAATAATATTTATGTACAGGTAGCATTAATTATGCTAATCGGTTTGCTGGCCAAAAATGCAATTTTAATTGTTGAGTTTGCAGTGCAAAGACGAAGAGCCGGAAAACCTTTAATTGCTGCTGCTTTAGAAGCCGCTAAATTAAGGTTACGTCCAATTATAATGACATCCTTGGCTTTCGTAGTTGGGCTAATCCCGATGATGTTTGCCACTGGTCCTTCGGCTCAAGGTAACCATTCTATAAGTATTGGTGCAGCTGGCGGTATGGTTTCTGGTGTAATTTTGGGTTTATTTATTATTCCAGTGCTCTTCATCATCTTCCAATATCTGCAAGAAAAAGTTACGGGAAAAGATGTGGTAATCGAAGAACGTCATCATAAAACGTTAGTGCCAAATGGACAATAACCAAAATACACAGTCAACAGAAGTTGCAGTTAACGAATTTTTGCCGCTCATAGCCGAGTGGTTAAGGAAATGGTACAATTAAAAATATAAAAATGAAAACAATTATAAATAGTGCACTAGTAAGCTTGCTTTTGGTATTGAGCAGTTGTGGGCTTACAAAGGATGTTGCAACACCTAATAAAGGTTTACCAATTAATTTTAGAGGTACAGAAACAAATGAAAATGCCAGTATTGGCTCATTGCCCATTAAAGAATTTTTTAATAATGAAGCAATGCTGCGCTTAATAGATAGCGCTTTAGTTAGAAATTTCGATCTGCAAATTGCCTTGAAAAATATAGATGCAGCAGAACTGATTTTAAAAAGAGCAAAACTTGGGAATATACCTACGTTAAACTTACAAGTAACAGCAAATTCGAGCCGTCCTTCAGACAATAGTTTAAATGGATTAAGTACGTCTCAGTTTCTGAATACCAATCATATAGAAGATTACAATGCCAATTTAGCCTTAAGCTGGGAAGCAGATATTTGGGGTAAAATTGCTAAACAAAAAGATGCAGCATATGCTGGATATTTGCAATCTGCCGAAGTTAAAAAGGCAATCCAAACTCGTGTTGTGGCACAGGTTGCAATTGGTTTTTACCGTCTTTTAATGCTAGATGCTCAGTTGCAAGTTGCCAAAAGCAATGTTGAGCTAAATGATCATACAGTAAAAATGATTAAAATGCAGTTTGATGCTGGCCAGGTTACTTCATTGGCTATACAACAAGCAGAGGCACAGCAATTAAAAGCTACACAATTAATTCCTCAGATTAACTCTGAAATCAATATCCAAGAAAATGCTTTAAATACATTAACTGGAAATTATCCTTCTGCAATTGAACGTTCGAGTACTTTAGCTCAAATTGTTGTGCCAGTTCAGTTGGCAACTGGAGTGCCTGCCGCTATGTTAGGAATTAGACCAGATGTTAAAAGCTCCGAATTGGGCTTAAGAATTGCCAATGCCAAAGGTGGTGTAGCGAATGCTAAGCTTTATCCAACCTTAATTATTTCTGCTAGTGCAGGATTGAACTCTTTTCAAGCTAGCAATTGGTTCAATATTCCAGCATCATTATTTGGTGTTGTTGGCGGAGGAATTACGCAACCAATTTTTAACAGAAAAGAATTGAAAACCCAATTTGAATTGGCTAAAGTTGAAAGAGAACAATCTGTTTTGCGCTTCAGACAAACTGTTGTAGAAGCAGTTGCTGAAGTATCTAATGAACAAGCAAAAATTGTAAACTTGCAGTCAGAATATGCGATTGCCCAAAACAGAGTTAAAACTTTACAGTTGGCGGTTAAAAACTCGGATTTGTTGTTTAAAAGTGGCATGGCAAATTATCTTGAAGTAATTACAGCACAAGGCAACTTATTGCAAGGAGAATTAGATTTAACAAGTCTTAAAACTGCGCAATTAAATGCTGGCATTTCTTTATACAGGGCTTTGGGTGGAGGTTGGCAATAGGATAGAGGATAAATTTAAAAGGCTTGCAAATTTTGTAAGCCTTTTTTTATGATCTATGAAATTGAAATAGATATACAAAAAAAGTTGGCGTACATTTCTTTGCCTCAAACATACGCCGCTCTAATTTTTGTCACTCTGGTTAGAGCGTTCTTGATTCAATTATCAAAAAATGAGCAATACGCTCCTTAATCAGCCATTTCCCATTTTGTAAAACATAATTATCGTCATATCTCGCGCTGTAACCCGTTAAAATATCTTTGCCATATAGCCATACTTTAGAAGAAGTGGTAAGTGAAATGACCAAATGGGAATGCAACATAGGGATAAAATCAAAATTGAAAGGTCTGAAAAGATTAAGAAGCAACGCATCTTGTTTTAAATTGCTATCTTTGATTTTTACAATAAAATGAATTCTCTAACCATCAAAGATTTTTATAAGGATATTTTGGGAGAAAGCTGTCCAGATATCAATCAATTCCTGAATGATAATATTCATAAAGACGTTGGTCATTTTAATATTTTTGACATTTCCGAGATCTCAAAAACGTGCACATCAAAGACCGGAATGCCTTACAATAGGAGAACTTATTACAAAATAAGTTTGATTAATGGTAAGAACAAAGTAGAATACGCAGATAAAACGATTGAGATTGAGGATTGTGCTGTCTTGTTTGCTTCTCCAAAAATCCCCTATAATTACACGCATCTTTGCACAGAACAATCTGGACATTTTTGTGTCTTTACAAAAGATTTTTTACCCACATCTAAAATTGGGCTAGAAATTGACAACCTTCCGGTTTTCTCACCACAGAGTGATTTTGTTTATCAAATTTCTACAGAACAGTATCAGAATTTCGAAGCGGTTTTCCTTAAAATGCATGAGGAAATCAAATCAGACTATGTCTATAAATATGATTTATTGAGAAATTATTTAATGGAATTGATCCATTTTGGACAGAAATTAAAGCCAATTATTCCTGTTGAAAATAATAAAACAGCTGCTTCTCGAACAACTACGCTATTTATCGAGCTATTAGAAAGACAATTCCCTATAGAAAATATTAGTCACCTTTTGCAGTTGAAAACACCTGCAGATTTTGCTGGAATTTTGGGTGTTCATGTCAATCATCTCAATAGAGTATTGAAAGATACAACTGGAAAAACGACAGGTGAGATTATTGGTAGCCGAATTTTTCAGGAAGCCAAAATGCTGCTCACTCAAACGCAATGGAATATTTCGGAAATCGCATTTACGCTGGGCTTTGAAGAAGTTGCTCATTTCTCTAATTTTTTCAAAAAATACGGCAAACAATCGCCCCAACATTTCAGGGAATTTTTTATTGTTTGATTTTTACAAATTTTCATTTGATTTCTGCAAATACGATAATGCTTTTATTTGTCAACTTTGTACTATTAATTTAAACAATAACAAAATGGCAAATCAAATAGCACTAGTAACAGGCGCGAGCCGTGGACTAGGTAAAGATTCAGTAATAGCATTAGCAAAAAAAGGATTTGATATTATACTTACCTATCAAACGAAAAAAGAAGCAGCAGACGAGGTTGTAAAGGAAATTGAAAACATTGGGCAAAAGGCTTTTGCATTACCTTTGGATATTGCTTCAACCGTAGGTTTTGATCAATTTGTAGCTGAAGTGAAGATTATTTTAGATACAAATTTCGCTGGTGCAAACTTAGATGCATTGGTTAATAATGCAGGTATAGGCATTAATCAGAGTTTCGAAACTACGACGGAAGGAGTTCTGGATGCAATGACTAATATCCACTTCAAAGGGCCTTACTTTTTAACTCAAAAATTATTGCCATTTCTGAATGATGGAAGTAGCATTGTAAATACCTCTTCTGGCTTGGCAAGATTTTCATTTGCAGGCTATTCTGCTTATGGCGCAATGAAAGCAGCAGTAGATTCATTATCAAGATACCAAGCTGTGGAATTGGGCGCCAGAAAAATCAGAGTGAATTCTATAGCTCCAGGTGCTATTGAAACAGATTTTGGTGGTGGTGCTGTTCGCGATAGCGCAGAATATAATCAGTTGGTTTCTTCTCAAACTGCTTTAGGGAGAGTTGGATTGCCAGATGATATTGGCAGCGTGGTTGCTTTCCTTTGTTCAGACGATTCTAAATGGATTAATGCACAGAGAATAGAGGTTGCTGGAGGATTTAGAATTTAATTATGCAGGTATTTTTAAAAATCCTAACTGAAAATATTTTAAGTTAGATTTTTTAAATATAAATACAAAAGGCTTGCAAAACTTGCAAGCCTTTTTTTGTGCTCCCGACGAGATTCGAACTCATATCGATGGTACCGGAAACCATAATTCTATCCATTGAACTACGGGAGCAGCGTTTGCAAATATAGAAATAAGAAGGGAATAGCAGGTAAATGAAAACTCAATTACATTGATAAATTACGCTTTATATTTTTACTTAAACATCAATCATTTAAAATTGGCTTTTTTGAAAAGAAAAAGGCATTTTTGCAGAAAGGTAAAAATAGTAGAGGAATGTAATTAATTGGATGTTTATGGAAGAGCTGCTGGTAGATAATATATTACAATTGTTAGAAAGCGATAGTGATAAGCAGTTAAAAATCTATTTAAATGAACTTAATATCTCTGATGTAGAACATTTAATTGATGAACTTCCCCAACATGCTGTAAAATTTATAGAAACACTTTCTATTAAGAGAGCTGTTAATGTATTTCGTATCCTTGATTTTCCTACTCAGGAACGAATCATTAAAAAACTCCAAAGTAACAAGCTTACAGAAATCATCAGACAATTACCACCAGATGATAGAACAGCACTTTTAGGCGAATTGAAAGGAGATGCAGCAAAAAAGCTCCTTATCCTGCTGCCAGATAAAGACCGTATCGAAGCCATGCATCTGTTGGGTTATAAAGAGGATAGTGTAGGTAGATTAATGACTCCAGATTTTATAGCTGTTAAAATAGATTGGACAGTTAATAGAGTGCTTTCTCACATACGTAGGTACGGTAAAAACTCCGAAACTATTGATGTGGTTTATGTAATTGATAAAGACGGAGTCTTGTTAGATGATATCAGAATTCGTGAAATTTTATTAGCTGATCCTGAACTTAAAATTGGTGCCTTAACTGATAATAGATTAATATCGCTTAAAGTGAATGATCCACAAGAGGATGCTATTAATGTTTTTAGGATGAATAATAGGGTTGCTTTACCTGTTGTCGATGATCAGAACATTTTATTGGGCATTGTTACTGTGGATGACATTTTGTGGATTGCTCATGAAGAATATACAGAAGATATACAGAAAATGGGGGGTACACAAGCGCTAGATGAACCTTATTTAGATGTACCTGTTTTTCAACTATACAAAAAACGGGTGGTTTGGCTTATCGTTCTTTTCTTTGGTGAACTCTTAACCATTGCCGCCATGTCTAACTTTGAGCATGAAATTGATAAGGTAGTTATTTTAGCCTTATTTGTGCCTCTAATTATTTCTAGCGGGGGTAATAGTGGTTCGCAAGCTGCAACCCTTATTATTCAAGCTATGGCGCTAGGGGAGGTAACCATTAAAGATTGGTGGAATGTATTACGTAGAGAGATCTTTTCTGGGATATTTCTAGGAACAACTTTATGCATACTAAGCTTTAGTGTAATCGCTATTTGGCACATCATTATGCCGTCATTTAGTGCTCATCCAGTATTAATTGGTTTGGTGGTAGGTTGTTCTTTAATAGGAGTAGTGCTTTGGGGTACTTTAATGGGCTCTATGTTGCCATTGTTGCTTAAAAAACTTGGTGCAGACCCAGCTGCTTCCTCTACACCGTTTGTGGCAACACTTGTAGACGTTACTGGTTTAATTATCTATTTCTCTTTTGCTATGCTCTTTTTAAAAGGAGTGTTGCTGTAGTATTCTTACTTAATATGCTAACAAAATTATTAATTTAGCTTAATGGAAAATAAGCCCATTTCACGCATGCTGCGTTTGCTTTCTCAGTTAATGGAATTGCACCAAGAAAATCCGTTTAAAATTAAGTCTGTTGCTAATGCTGCTTTTAAAATAGATAAACTGCCTTTCCAAATTTCACAAAAACCAATTAATGAGATTGATCAGATAGACGGTATCGGAAAAAGTATAGCAGCCAAAGTGGTAGAGCTGCTGCAAACGGGCACCATTCAAGAACTAGAAAATATATTGTTACATACTCCTCCTGGCATTGTAGAAATGTTGGGTATTAAAGGTATTGGCCCTAAAAAGATTAGTGTAATTTGGCATGATCTCCATATTGAAAATATTGGAGAACTTTATTATGCCTGCAACGAAAATAGATTAATAGAAGCTAAAGGTTTTGGTCTTAAAACTCAAGAAGAAATAAAAAAAGTTATTGAGTTTAAAATGGCTGCCAATGGCAAATTTTTATTTGCACATGTAGAAGGGATTGTGAACGAATTATTTGCAGCCATATCTGTTTGGTTAAATAAAATTGATCATCATGCATTGTTGGGTTTGGCCGGACAATTTAGGAGGTGCGTAGAGATTATAGATGAAGTTGTGTTCGTAATCGGTGCTGAAGAATTGGATACCGTGATAACTGAAATGGCAACTTTTGGAAAGTTAGAATTTAAACAAATTGATGAACTAACTTTTGCTGCACATACCGAAATTGGTTTACATGTAAAATTAGTTGTTATTAATTATGCTGATTTTTATAACAATTACTTTAAGTTAACGGGTAATGAAGAACATGTTGTCCAAGTTTTAGCTTTGGCAGGAGATGGGCAATTTAAAAGTGAAGAAGAGATCTATACCACAGCAGGTTTGGCTTTTGTAGAACCAGAATTACGTGAAGGTTTAAATGAAGTTTTATTAGCACAAACTAACCAATTGCCTCAATTAATTACTTATGCCGACTTAAAAGGAAGTTTGCACAACCACTCAGATTGGAGTGATGGTGTGCATACTTTAGAGCAGATGGCGGTGTATTGTAAAGATGAGTTGAAACTGGAATATTTAGGAATTTGCGATCACTCTAAATCTGCATTTTATGCAAAGGGATTAAATGAACAACGTGTGTATGCACAGCACCAACAAATAGAAGAGCTGAATGCAAAACTTGCACCATTTAAAATTTTTAAGGGTATAGAAAGTGACATCTTAAATGATGGATCACTAGATTATAGCGATGATATTTTAAAAACTTTTGATTTTGTTGTTGCCTCTGTTCATAGCAACTTACGTATGGACGAAACAAAAGCAACTGCGAGACTAATAAAGGCAATAGAAAACCCATTTACCACTATTTTGGGTCATCCAACGGGTAGGTTATTATTAACCCGTAAAGGCTACGAGATCGATTATAAAAAAGTAATTGATGCTTGTGCGGTCAACCAGGTGGTAATAGAAATCAATGCTAATCCGCTCCGTTTAGATTTAGATTGGCGCTGGCATCGTTACGCATTAGAGAAAGATGTAATTTTATCAATTAATCCAGATGCGCATCGTAAAGAAGGTTTTCATGATATGCGTTATGGTGTTATGATAGGGCGTAAGGGTGGTTTAGCAGCTAATCATTGCTTAAATGCTTATTCTTTGCAAGAAATCAATACCTATTTTGCGAATAAAAATGCTAAGCACAAATAATCAAGTTACGATGTTATCTGCTAAAATCATTTTAATCTGCGTAATCATTTAATAACTTTGTGAGATGATAAGTGAAATTGCCAACAACATTTTTAATCAAGCCATAACAGATTATCATTTATATGATATCATAGATCAGCCAGCTGCCAATCCATACGATAAAGAAAGCCTAGAGCATTTACTTTATTTAAAAAATTGGATAGATACAGCTCAATGGCACATGGAAGATGTAGTTAGAAATCCAAATATCGATCCTGTAGAAGGTTTAAGTTGGAAGAGACGTATTGATGCTCAAAATCAGGTTAGAACTGATATGGTGGAGTTTATTGATGGATACTTTTTAAATCTATATCAGGATATAACACCTCTTGTTGACGCTACCATAAACACAGAAAGTCCGGCTTGGGCTATAGATCGTTTATCTATCTTAGCTTTAAAGATTTATCATATGCAAGAAGAAGCAGATCGCGTTACTGCAAGCGATGAACATCGTTTACAATGTCAACAAAAATTAGCTGTTTTACTTTCGCAAAGAAAAGATTTGTCACAAAGTATAGATGAACTTTTAACAGCTATCAATGCTGGTAAAAAGTATATGAAAGTGTACAAACAGATGAAAATGTACAATGATCCAAGCCTAAATCCAGTGCTATACAACACCACTAAATAATGCCTTTAAAAGGTCCTATCATTATTTTACGTTTTTCTGCCATGGGAGATGTTGCCATGGTTGCCTCTGTATTGAAAGACTTTAATGTTCAAAATCCAGAGGCAGAAATGATAATGGTAAGCAGGGCTTTCTTTAAGCCATTTTTTAAGGACATTAATCATTTAACTTTTCATGCGATAGAGCCAAAAACATTTCATAAAGGTCTTTTTGGTTTGTTTAAGCTATATAAATCCCTTTCGAAATATCAGCCCGTTGCCATTGCAGATCTTCATGATAATTTACGGAGTAGGGTAATAGCTACATTTTTTCGCCTTGCAGGTATTCAGATCCAAAGAATTGATAAGGGAAGAAAAGAAAAAAAAGCCCTAACCAGAGTAAATAACAAAATTTTTAAGCAATTAAAAACAACTGTTGAGCGCTACGCAGATGTTTTCAGAAAGCTAGATTTTAAATTGGAGCTAAAAAATCAATTAATTAGGTCTCCAAAACAACTTCCAACAACAGCTATTCCTTTGTTTGATAATCCACATAAAAAAATAGGCATATCTCCATTTGCACAACATATTTATAAGGTTTATCCCTTTTCTAAGATGGAAGATGTAATTGCTGAGTTAGTTAAACTAGACTATCAGATTTATATCTTTGGTGGTGGTAATGAAGAAAAAATTATTGCTGAGAATTGGCAAAATAAATTTGAACAGGTAAATAGTTTAATTGGTAAATTTACATTAGCAGAAGAATTAGAGGTTATTTCAAACTTAGATGTAATGTTAAGCATGGATTCGGCCGGTATGCATATGGCATCGTTAATGGGTGTGCCAGTAGTTTCAATTTGGGGCCCCACACATCCACACGCCGGGTTTCTGGGTTATGGGCAATCGCTAAGCAATTGTGTACAAGTGGATAATCCAAACAGACCAAATTCAATTTACGGAAACAAACCATGCCAATGCGGTGTTGAGTCTTGCATGGATAAAATAGATCCAACAACTGTGGTTGATAAAATAAAGGAGAACCTGTAAAATGGCTAAGCAATTATTAATAGTAAGACATGCAAAATCTGATTGGGGAAATGCAGGTTTAAGAGATTTCGATAGACCTTTAAACAAAAGAGGCAAAGCTAATGCACCAGAAATGGCAGAGCGCTTAGCAAATGCTAAAATAGTACCCGAATTGATAATAAGTAGTCCAGCTTTACGTGCACTTACTACCGCTAGGTTTTTTGCGGATACTTGGCAAATTTCTTTAAACGATATCAAACAAGAGCAAGAAATTTATGAAGCCAATGTAAACACACTAGTAAAAATAGTAAACGGTTTACCTAATCAATACCAAAAAATAGCTTTATTTGGGCATAATCCAGGCTTTTCTGATTTAGCAACCTATCTTAATGGCCATGTGCATGAAATGCCAACTTGTGGCGTGATCTTATTAGAATTTCCTTTTGATGATTGGGCCATGCTAAGTGAGGCAACGGCAAGTGTTATCCTATATGATTACCCAAAAAGTGGCGATGATTAATGCTATCGCATTAAAAAAAGAGAAACCTTTTTCAGACTTCTCTCTTAATTTGAAAGGTAAATTATTAAAACTGTAGGTGCTTAACGGTTAGGCCACCATTAATTAGCTGTTTTAACGAATCAATTCCTATTTTCAAATGGCTCTCCACAAAATTAGTTGTTACCGAACTATCACTTTCTGCAGTTTTAACACCTTCTGGTATCATTGGCTGATCTGAAACTAACAATAATGCACCAGTTGGGATTTTATTAGCAAAACCTGTGGTGAAAATGGTTGCAGTTTCCATATCTACTGCCATTGCACGTAAAGTTTTCAAATATTTTTTAAATTCCTTATCATGTTCCCAAACTCTGCGGTTGGTAGTGTAGCAAGTTCCTGTCCAATAATCTCTAGAATGATCTCTAATTGTAGTAGATATTGCTTTTTGCAAAGCAAATGATGGTAATGCAGGTACTTCTGCTGGTAAATAATCATTAGAAGTTCCTTCCCCTCTAATTGCGGCAATAGGCAAAATTAAATCGCCCAATTGGTTTTTCTTTTTCAAACCACCACATTTTCCTAAAAACAAAACTGCCTTTGGTGTAATTGCAGTTAATAAATCCATCATGGTTGCAGCAAGCGGGCTGCCCATACCGAAATTGATAATTGTAATGCCATTTGCTGTACAGCTCTGCATTGGTTTATCTAAGCCCATAATTGGAGCATTGCCATTCCATTCAGAAAACATACTTAAGTATTTACTGAAATTGGTGAGTAAGATATAACTACCAAAATCTTCTAGAGGTCTGCCGGTATAACGTGGTAACCAATTTTTAACAATATCTTCTTTAGATTTTAGTCCTGATTTTACCGGAGTTTCTACTTCTTTTACTTTTTTGGCTTTTGCCACGATTTTTTCATCTTTTTTTACGTCTTTTTCTTCGTTCATATATGTACTCCTTTTTTATAAATGTATTAAAATTAAATTGTTTTGGCTAATGGTCGATGGATTATTGGCCATTGATCATTAACCGAAAGGTTAAAAAAAATCCCTCCCGATTTGGGAAGGATTTGAATTTTACGCTGCTTTTAACTTCTTAAAATCTGCCTTTTCAAATTTCTCCATGGCATAATCTAGCGTTATATGCAATTCCTTTATTTTGTCGTCAGATGGGGTGTCGTACATCGCGTCGAGCATAATGGCTTCGCAAATAGACCTTAAACCTCTTGCTCCCAACTTATATTCCATTGCTTTGTTTACAATAAAATCTAAAACATCGTCTTCAAATACAAGGCTTACGTTTTCGTATTCAAATAATTTGGTATACTGTTTCATTAACGAGTTTTTAGGTTCAGTTAAAATATTACGTAATGCTTCAATATCTAACGGATTAAGGTGTGTTAAAACTGGTACACGACCAATTAATTCAGGAATTAATCCAAATGCTTTTAAATCTTGTGGAGTGATGTACTTATAAAGATTTTTTAAATCTAAATCTTGTTCATCTTTTTTAACTTTGTAACCTACAGCTTGCGTGCGTAAACGATTGGCAATTTTACGCTCGATGCCATCAAATGCACCACCACAAATAAATAAGATATTATTAGTGTTTACTGGTATCATTTTTTGGTCTGGGTGTTTCCTTCCGCCCTGTGGTGGTACGTTAACAATAGTGCCTTCTAAAATTTTAAGTAGGGCTTGTTGTACGCCTTCGCCAGAAACATCTCTTGTTATAGATGGATTGTCACTTTTGCGAGCAACTTTGTCAACCTCATCAATATAAACAATTCCACGTTCGGCTGCTGCCACATCGTAATCTGCAGCTTGTAATAAACGGGTTAAAATACTTTCCACATCTTCCCCAACATAGCCAGCTTCTGTTAAAACAGTTGCATCTACAATACAGAAAGGTACATGTAAGATTTTTGCAATTGTTTTTGCTAATAATGTTTTGCCAGTACCCGTCTCGCCAACCAGCATTATATTCGATTTTTCAATCTCTACTTCATCCTTCTCCAATTTTTGGCTAAGTCTTTTATAGTGATTATAAACTGCTACCGATAATACTTTTTTAGCATCATCCTGGCCAATAACATACTGATCAATGTGTGCTTTAATTTCTGCTGGCTTTAATAAGCTAAAAGATCCGTCGAATGCTTTTCCCTTTTTTCCACCTAGCTCTTGCGCTAATAAAACATTCGCTTGTGTTACACATTTATCGCAAATATATGCGTCCATACCCTCAATAAGCATTAAAGTTTCTTGCTTAGGAGAGTTGCAAAATGAGCAACGCGATTCTTTACTTTGTTTAGCCATATTTTTTTAGTTTGCAATTAACAGTTTACAATTAACAGCGCTAAACTGCCAACTTAAAACTGCCAACTGATTTATTTATTTGCACCTAATACTTCATCAATCATACCGTATTCTTTTGCTTCGTCAGCTTTCATCCAGTAATCACGATCTGAAGCTTTTTCTACCCACTCATAGCTCTGACCAGAATGTGTAGAAATGATGTCGTATAATTCTTTTTTCAATTTTAACATCTCTCTCAAGTTAATCTCCATATCTGAAGCAACACCTTGTGCGCCTCCACTTGGTTGGTGTATCATAACTCTAGAGTGTGTTAATGCTGCACGTTTGCCTTTTGCACCAGCAACTAATAAAACTGCTCCCATAGAAGCTGCCATACCAGTACAAATTGTTGCCACATCTGGTGTGATGTATTGCATGGTGTCATAGATCCCTAAGCCTGCATATACAGAACCACCTGGAGAGTTAATATAGATTTGAATATCTCTATTGGCATCTGTTGATTGTAAGAATAACAACTGCGCTTGGATGATATTTGCATTTCCATCATAAATGGCATCACCTAAAAAGATGATACGATCCATCATTAGTCGAGAAAAAACGTCCATTTGAGCCACATTTAATTGGCGTTCCTCAATGATGTATGGTGTCATCGCTTTTGGAGAATTGTTTGTAGCTCCAATATAACGATCAACATTTAGTCCATTAATTCTGTGATGTTTAACTGCGTATTTTCTAAATTCTTCTTTATCTATTTTCATATGTTGCGAATTAATCTTATTTCTAGTATAATTTAATGTTAACGTAAATTATAACCTCTACTTATTAAATCAAAATATAAAATCAATTTCGATTATATATTACAATTTAATGTTTTTGTAAATGTTTTCAATTATACAATAATCAAAGAACATACCAAGCAAATTTTAATGACAATATAGCACATTACTAACATTTAAAATTCAATTGATAAATCAAAAGCAGCCTAAAGCTGCTTTTGATTTAAATTATACTATCTTTTTGTCAGACTATTCATCTCACATATCGATATTGCTCAGCGTTACCGCCAATCGGCTTATTTCATTTCAATAAACTTGTTATAGTCTATATCTTTTTGCTCTAATGTAGCAACAGATTGGATGTGTTCGAAAACTTTCAAAGCTTTAACCTCGTCGAAAATACGGTTTGCATTTTCTTTTTCTTGTAAGAAAGTAGCCGTGTATTGTGCCAACTGATCTTCTGGCATTGGTTGCGGGCTGTACATTCTAAACTGCGCATCTAAACGTTGTTTAGCAGTTTCGAAAACATCTTTGTACTCAATTTTAATTTCGTTATCAGTAATGATTTTGTTTTCTATTAAAGTCCATTTGAGGTTTTTAGCAAAATCATCATAACCTTGAGCCAATTCTTCATCAGTTAGTTTTTCGTTAGTAGCTTTTAACCATTTACGTAAAAACTCATCAGGTAATTGCATTTTAGTCTGTTCAGTTAACTGCGTGTAAATGTCGTTCTGCAATTTACGATCTGCATCTTGCTTAAACATACTTTCTACCTCTTCAGTAATCTTAGTTTTGAAACCAGCTTCATCACTTACTACATCTGCACCAAATATTTTATCATAAAACTCTTGGTTTAGATCTGATTCTTCTAAACGGTTTACATTCTTGACAGTAACCTGAAAATTCGATTGTAAATCTTTAGCATCTTCATCGCCGATGTTTAATAACTTAGCAATTACAGTTTCATTGTTATCAAAAGCTTTTTGAATATCTAGTTCAATAACATCATCTTTCTTTAGACCAACAAGAGATTTTAAAATCTTTTTGTCTGTAATTAAGTCTAAACGAATTGAACCTGTACTTGCAATACCACCTTCAAAAACGGTTCCGTCTGGAGAAAGTTGAGCTAAATCAGCATAAAGTACATCGCCTTCAGCAGCAACTTCAGGGTTTGTCATTTTGCCATAGCTTTTACGTAAATTTTGGATGCGTGCTGCTAAGGTTTCTTCATCAGCTTTAACATTGTATTGGGTAAATTTAGCTGCGGCAGTAACTTCAATATCAACTTTTGGAGCCAAACCTAATTCATATTTAAATTCAAATTCGTCTGTATTGTCCCATTTAAATGCTGTAGTATCATCTAATACTGGTAAAGGCTGACCTAAAACTTCAACCTTGTTATCTGTTAAATGCTTAGAAAGGGCTTCGCTTAACATATTATTGATTTCTTCAACCAAAATACTTTTGCCATACATTCTTTTCATGTGGGCAACCGGAACCATTCCCTTACGGAAGCCAGGTAGATTAGCCTTTTTAGCTTGCTCTTTTAAAGCTTTGTCTACTCTTGGTGCGTAATCTTCAGGTGCGATAGTAACTTTAACTATTGCATTTAAATCATCAATTTTTTCCTGTGTGATATTCATTTCTATCTAGATATGAGATATGAGTATTGAGTATAGAGATTTGTTCTCTCTCAACCAACACATCGATTTATATTTAATTCTTTTGTCAATGTCTTTTTAAAATAAAAACGTCCCGATTTTACATCGGGACGGACTTATCTTTGTTTGTGCGGAAGAAGGGACTCGAACCCCCACGCCGTGAAGCGCCAGATCCTAAGTCTGGTGCGGCTACCAATTACGCCACTTCCGCAGTTAGGATGTATTAAGGACTGCAAAGATAGCGTTTTACATCAATTTTCAAAAAGTAAAATGAAATATTTTTCATAATATTTTTGAAATGAAATAAGGTTTTTAGCTATTGTGTTGATAGTTAAATATTTCTGCGGAATCTCGATGGATTTGATTTTCATTTTTTGTGCTGTTTGCTAATTCAATAATAGCATGAGGTATAATTTCGAGGATAACTATCTATTAATCTCATGATGAAATAAAGATGTATTTTACTTAAAATAGAGATAACAGCACAACTATAGGTTAAGATTTAATATGAATTTGAAATGGAATTAGTTCGGGCTCAATTGTCACAAGTCCGAACTAACCCCGACCCAAGTCCGTTCTAAGTCCGTTTTAAGATTTAACAGCAATACATTGTCTTATACTGCTATAGCTTACAGTAATCAATTGATTAAACCGTGTCTTATACGGTATAGCTTTACATGAATCGAATGATTAAACGGATATAACTTTACAAAAATATTCAGCCATAGGTATTTAGCTTTACAAAAGTGAAAGTTGTTATTTATGCTTCAATTCATCTTGCAGGTGGAAAAGATAATTTACGGCTTTAACCAATCTACTGCCATACCACGAAAACATTTCTCCATCAACCAACATCACTTCTGCATTTGGTATAAGCGATTGAATTTCGTCAATATGTTTTTGCTTAAAAGGGTAGGGTTCTGAAGAAAGGAATATGAGTTTAGGGTTTAGAGTTTGGAGCTGAGATAGCTCAATTTCGGGATATCGGCTTTGTGTAAATACATTGTTTAAGCCAATTTTCCGTAAGATATCATCGATAAATGTATTTCTACCTGCCAACATGTATGGATCTTTCCATATAAGATAAGCTACTGTTTTATTGATCCCTTTACTTACAGCTAAAGTTTGTAAATCTGTAAAACCAGTATTAATTAAATGATTTAGGTAGGCTGCCTCGGGTTCTCTGTTAACTATTTCGCCAATTTGGGTAATTGTAATAGCAGCTTCCTCTAAGTTATGGATATCACTCATCCAAACTGGAAATTCTTCCATTAAAAATTCAATCTCACTTTGGCTATTTTCTTCTTTATTCCCGATAATCAAATCAGGATTTAAGACTCTTATCTGCTCAATTCTGAGCTTTTTAGTGCCGCCAACTTTAGCTCTGGTCGCAAATTTTTCGATAGGATGGATGCAGAATTTGGTAATGCCGATTATTTCTTCATCCAACCCTAAATCAAACAAGAGTTCGGTTTGTGAAGGTACAATAGATACAATTCTTTTGGGAGGGTAGTTAATGGTAACTGCCCTGCCCATTTGATCTGTAAAAGTCCTTTGCATTTGTTAATCTGCCAAATGATCTACAACGATTTTTATTTCGTGATCACCAATGGTTATTACACGTTCTTTGTATAAACCGCCAATTGCTTTTTTGAAAGCACTTTTGCTAATTTGAAAATAATCATATATCTCGTCTGGCGTGCTTTTATCACCAAGTGAAATTACGCCGCCATTTTCTCTCAGTTCTTTTAAAATTACATCTTTAGTATCTAAAATATGGCTGTAGCCTAATGGTTGCAGGCTCAAATCTATTTTACCTTCTATGCGTATTTTCTTGATCCAACCTTTTCTTTGGTCTCCAGGTTGTAAGTTGGCAAAAAGTTCGTTGTGGTATAATAAACCAATATTGATATTATTGATAATGGCGTTAAAACCAAGGTCTGTTTTATCGCAGATTAATAAACTTACTTCATCGCCTTCGTCAAAATCAAATTGTTCTTCGTCTATAAATTTATCCAACCTAGAAGAAGCCAGTAAGCGTTGGTTACTTTCGTCTAAATAAATGTAAACCACATAACCTTCGCCTTTATGCATTGGTCTTTTTTGCTCACGAACTGGCACATAAATATCTTTTCCGATGCCCAAATCTAGATATGCACCGTCCTCGCTAGAATCCACAACTGTTAGATAAGCGAAATCATCAACTTCTGCGAAGGCTTGTTGTGTTGTTGCAACAGTATTTCCATCTTTATTTACATATACAAATACTTCGAGTGTATCTCCAAGTTCTGCATTTTTGGGTACGTCTAAGTAAGGTAATAGAATTTCGCGTTCACCATCTGATAAACTTAAACCATCACTATTTTTTGCAACAATCCTAAGGTCGTTGAATTTTCCAATTGTTATCATTTTTACTTTTTGTTAAACTATTTTCTTCAATAGTTATTGATTTTTAGAAATGCAAAGTTACATAAACTTTAGGTCTTAAAATTAACCTCATTTTATATTCACAAATCAAAAAATAATTTACTTTTATTGCCATTATCAAAGAAAAACAAATAATGAGTCAGTTAATTCCAACATTTTTCCTTGGCGATGAATATTTCATCGACGAGAAGGTGAACTTTTTAAAGTTTACAAACGAGTACAAAGTTTATAATGAAACGGGTATTCAGATTGGCACAATTAATCAGCGTATGAGTGCTGGGCACAAGTTTTTGACATTGCTAATTAATAAAGCAATGATGCCTTTTAAACTGGAAATTACAGATGTTGAAGGCAAATTACAAGCAACTATAAGTAGAGGCTGGACTTTTTGGATGTCGAAAATTATTGTAACCGATCCTAATGGCGCAGACATAGGTTTGATTAAGCAGAAATTTAAGTTTTTTAAACCTACTTTCATCATTAGCGAACCAACTAGCGGATCTGAAATAGCGCAAATAACAGGCGATTGGAAAGCTTGGAATTTTGATATTAAAAATCCTGCTGGACAAGATATGGGTAAGATTAGTAAAAAATGGGCTGGGGCGATGAAAGAGATTTTTACCTCTGCCGATAAATATAATGTTTCTATCGATCCAAACTACGCTGAAAATAACAATAAAGTTGCCATAGTTGCTACCGCAATAACTATTGACATGGTTTTAAAAGAGAGTAAATAATAGGTAATGATAGCTTTAGTACTTTTATTAAGGCTATTTTTTAAAAATTTAGTAGAGTGGATAAACTTTAGTTTACTTTATTTGTTATTGATGCATTAAACTGCTAATCCAAATATATTATGCCTAAAGATACATCAAAACTCGAAGAAAAATTAGTTTCAAACCAAGGGCAAACCAATGAAGCCGGTCCAAATAGTGCACATGCTACACCAGTAGTAGAGAAATATATTGAAGAACGCAAGGATAAAGCAGACAAGCAAACAGACGATGAAGCAAATGGTATTACGTATGCAAAGCAGACCAAGTCTGATTGGGATGAGTGGGTAAGTTACCGTTATGCTATTTTATAATACCTCTCTCAGGTTCGTAATGTAAGCCTGGGGATAGCCAGTATAATAATATTATTCTCGAATATCTGTAATTAAAGGGCGAGAATAAAACGGTGGTACCAAATAAAATAGCTACAAAATACCACAGGTTTTCGTACTCTAATTGCAATCCAAAAATGTAAGCAGCAACGCTAACCGTAATCATTTCTGCAACGTTTAAGGCATAACTCACAAACATAGATACATAAAAGTAACCAGGTTCACGCTCAAATTTTAACTGGCAATGTGGACAAACTTCATTCATTTTTTGAATTCTGAAACCGTAAGTCGGTCCAGTAAAAACATTGCCTACTCTACAACGTGGGCATTTTGCATTTACAATTGCCGACCATTGAGTAACTGTTTTGGTGTTTTTAAGCGTTGGTTCCATGTGTACTTATGTTAGATTTTCTGAATTTTTCTGGCGTTATACCTTCGTATTTTTTAAAGAACTTGATGAAGTAAGATTGATCTGCAAAGTTGAGTTTTTCTGCAATTTCAGCTACCATTAAATCTCTGTTAATTAATAGACGTTTAGCTTCTAAAATTACCCTTTCCCTTATCAATGTTCCTGCAGAAATACCTAAAAAATCATTGCACAAGGCATTTAGATGGTTTGGGGTAATGTATAGTAATTCTGCATAATGTTTGGGTAACCTTAGTTGTGTATAATTGTGTTCTATTAAGTTTTTAAAGCTCTTTAATAAGGTATGGTTGTAAGAGTTATTGTTTCTTTTTTGGGTCTCATTGTTTGCTCTCGAAATTTCTATAAATAGCCTAATTAATAGGGTCTTTACTAGATCATCGTTGATGGGATTATCATTTATGCCTTCTCTTAAGATGTCCTCAAAAACTAAGGTAACCTTATTTTGGATGTCCTCAAGAAGTTCGATAACTTGTAGCTCGGGTTGTCCGCTAAAAAAATTGAAGCTATCTAAATAATCTGGCTTTAATAGAAATGAACTTAAATAATCGGTAGAAAAATTGATAATGTAGCCATCTGGTTCGGTTTCGAAATCCCAGCTATGCACTTGTCCAGGTATCATAAAATAAATTAGTCCTGGTTTTACATCGAACCTTTTAAAATCTATTTGCTGGTTTCCACTGCCTTTAGTAAAAAATACCAAATGGTAAAAAGAATGGCGGTGGGCAGAATGTAAGTGCTGGTGTTGATTGGCGTAATACCCAAATCTACTTACTAAAATGCCATCATTTTTGTAGGCTTTAAAGTTTTGGATGTCGTAAACTGGAATATCAGATTTCATATTACAAAAGTACCATTTAAATCCTTTTTGATAAAGGTATTATCTTGTTATAAAATGGTGCTTTTTACTTATTTGTAAAAAAAATGATCATACTCAAGAACTTACCAAGATCATTTTTTGTGGAAACTGGTGGCTATGATTTAAAATCATATTCATAATATAGTCGTTTGAAGGATAGGGAATAATGGCAGATTTTAAGGTTTCAATGTCATTAATGTCACAATGGTCTGAAATGTAACCCATTCCATAAAATTTACCTTTTTCAATCCATAAACAACTTTTTTCATCTTCAGATCTGCCATGATCTATCAAAGCAAATGAGGGAAGTAGATCTTGTAGTTCTTTAATAGCTCTTTTTACTCTAAAATTGTAAAGTGCTGTACTTTCTTGCCCAATACAGGCTCCTTGGCAATCTCCATTGGGATGATTGGAACATGCTGTGGTAGTTTTTTGGATAAAACATAATTTTTCGCAAAGTTGATGTTCAATCACAATCGTTCTCAGCAACTGATGGCCTTCTAAAAGATTGTTGAAGCTGTAAAGCACACCTCCATTTTTTCTAAACTTATCTATACCTAATCTAATGTAGCCATTTTGGTCTTCGAAGTGATACAGGGAGTACTTTTGTTCAAATCGTTTCATCGCTCTATTATTTTCTGGCCAATGTTTCTTTATTTCGGCTGCTTCTAAGATAAAAGCCATCAGTTCGGTTCCGCAAGTTTCAAAGTCAATGCTATGTATGCTCTTTAAAAAATTTTGGCGCTGTTGAGTAATGCTATTTCCACTAAAATGAGTACAAACACGTTTTTTAATTTGCTTGGCCTTGCCTACGTAAATTACTTTTCCTTTTTCGTTCTTGAAATAATAAACACCTGGTGTATTAGGTAATTTGTCTATTTCTGATTGATGCAAGTTAGGTGGTAATGTTTGCTCTTTTGATGTCTTTTTTAAAGTGGTAGGAATTAAACCCTCTGTATCCTTTTCAATTAACATGCCTAATAGTATAGCTGTGGCTTCGGCATCGCCACCAGCACGATGTCGGTTGTTTAATGGTACAGCTAATGAGGTACATAACTTGCCTAAACTGTAAGAAGGTAAACCAGGAAATAATTTTCTCCCGAGCCTAACGGTGCATAATTTTTTAACGTTAAGTATATAATTACACGCCTCTAAATGATGACGAACAAAAGAATAATCGAAGTTTACATTATGCGCTACAAAAATCTTATCCTTTAGTAGGTTATATATTTCTGGAGCAACCGTCCTAAAATCAGGCGCATTGGCAACCATCTCATCATCAATACCAGTTAATGCTTGTATGTAAACTGGAATATGTTGGTGCGGGTTAATTAAAGTTTCGTAACGTTCTACAATTTCGAAACCATCGTGAATGACAATAGCAATTTCTGTGATGCCATGTGATGCCGCATAACCTCCTGTGGTTTCTATATCTACAACTGCGTAAAGCATAAAAAGTAAAATGTTTAAACAAATGTATGCTAAAAAAATTAGTATTTCAACTGTTTTTATTAAAAATTTGATGGTTCACTCTTGGCTTTTAGCAGACCTAGTAACCCCTAATTTGGAAACAAAAATTGCAAATTAAACGTGATTGCAACGGCATACCCCAATTTATTGGGGATATATTGTAAAGCACAACTAAAGTATATAATGCTACGAATTTGGTTTTCTGATAAAAATTATTGTTTTGGTTTACAATAAATTATGTCAATTTTTAATTTTTTAATAATAAAATCAAAAAAACACCGTCTATATATGTGAGAGCGTTAATTTAGATGACGGGGATAAGGCCAAGGTTTTATCTCCGTCTCTTTTTTTAGAGCCATTTGAAATACAATAAAGGGTGGATACGATATTTAGCAATGATTAAACGTCTATATATTTGAGAGCGTTAATTTAGATGACAGGGATAAGGCCATTGGCTTTATCCCTGTTTCTTTTTAAGGTAAAAATAGCAAAGCGGATATAGGCAAACAAGTCCTAATATAACGCCTCCTAAAGTGTCTGTAAACCAATGGGCACCTAAATAAATCCTAGAAAAAGCAATAGTAATCATATAGAAAGCAGAAATATAGGTTATTATTCTTTTGGTGATTAGTGGGATTGTATTCAAATTTCTCATCAGCACTATCATAAAACCGAAAAATAAGATATAAGATAATACGTGTCCGCTAGGGAAACTCTGAAATCTATTAATTTCGACCAAACGGACATAAAATTCTGTTGGCCTTGGTCTGTCTATAATACTCTTTACACCTAAAATAACTAATCCTGATAATAATATGGAAGTGATGTAATAGGCTTCTCTTTTAAACTTATATAGATAAAATATACCAGCAACAATTAAAACCATAAGTAAGGAATAGGGAAGTTCGCCAAAAAAACTGATGGCTAACATGATTTTATCTAATGAATCTGAATGGTATTTCTGTACAAATAAAGAAAGATCTAAATCTAAAGGCGGTACAGGATGATAGTTTACATAGACGCTTAAAATTATAAAAGCAATAATTAACAATAAAAATGTGATTATTAAAATATTACGACTTATGCGCATCTAAAGGTTGTTAGGTATCAAACCAAAGCTAATAAAAAGTTTTTAGCCATAGCTGAAAAAGATTAAAATTTCCCAACGTCTTTTTTACTGCTATGTCTTTTTTATTGAACATTCAGTCTAGTACCTTCAGTATACGTGGTAAATTCTGGTGAATACATAGATTGTAAAGAAGTAATGCCATTGCTGAAATTACCAGCATGTGTCACTCTTAATTCGTATTCAAAAACATAAGTCCCCTTACGTAAATAGTTAATAAAAAAATTTGTGCTAGCGTCTTTTGTGCTTTCGTAGTAACCTAATCCATCTTGGTATTTATATTTAGAGATAATATTTACTGGTTCGAGACCTGATGACCGCATATCTTTCAAATGGATGTATTCCATGTCTCTATTGCTGTATATTTCGATGCGTACTTTAACTTGATCTCCAGGGGTTAGTACAGTTGTTGCTGTTAATGGAGTTAAAATATTTCCTTTACTTGATGCTGATTGCAAAAATAATTGTTTTTTAATTTTTACGCCAGTATTAGCAGATGTAATTTTATCCAACTGCTCAAAATATTGCCAATACAAAGCGCCCCAAGCAATGGTTTTGTTATTGTTTTTCACCTCAACTTTTCCCATTTCTGGAGTAACATTAGCAGCAGAAATATTTACTTTTTGGTAACCTGTCCCAGCGTCTTTTTGTATATTTGCAAAGCCTAATTGAGCTAAGTTTTTATTGCCAATTAAAATTTCTGGTTCAGTATTTTCAGCGAGTAGATCATAACCTTTCATTAACAAAGCGTAACAGGCTGCAGCTGTAGCTTTAGTGGTTTTCCAATTATTTGTCTGTTTGTTTTTTAACAACCAAATTTTCATTTCCTCAACAGATTTACTATCAGTTGCAACCTCATCAAAAGCTTCTATTAATAAAGATTGTGTTTCTATTGGACTTTGGTACCACCACCAACCATTGCTATTGTTTGCCCAGTACATTCCCATTTCATCGCTCTGTTGTGCCGTTTGTTTTAAGAGTGTCATGATTTTTGGAGGTTCAACCTTGTTGCCATTTCTGCTTAAAACCAAAGCAGCTTGTCCTAATTGGTAAATATTAAATGTTTTCCAGTTGGATGTAATTCTTTTTAAATAATAGTCTTTGGCTTTTACAAAATCTGGGTTGTCGTTGATTTGGTTGGTATAACTTCTGGCAAATAAATAATGCAAGGGCAAATAATCAAAACGTTTACCAGCTAGTTCATCTTTATGATCTTTTACCAAGGCTGCATCTAAATAAATGATGGCTTTATTGAACACTATATTCAAAGTAGGATAGGTTTTATCGTCAATTAATTTTAGCTTTTTAAGCTGACCAATGCCCAAAACTATGTGCTGGGTAATGTAGCGGTCGGCTGCCATACCGGCAAACCAAGGAAACGAACCATCAGCAAGCTGCATTTTCTCTAACTGTTCGAAGTTGGCCTTAAGTTCGTATGTCATTCTGTTTGCATCAAATAAAATCGATAACCTTTTTTTTCTTTCTGTTTCGTCTATTGCATTTCTAACCCAAGGTGTTTCTTCTAATAAAATTGATTTGAGTTCTAGGTTTTTTTCCAAGTTAGATAATAATCCTTCTCCATTAGTAACGTTTTTCCATTGTTCAAATACAGTTTTAATTCTTGGGGAAGCATTGATAATACCGCTTGCAAAACTGTTGGCGTAAAAACGGCTAAAAGTTTGCTCAGAACATTCGTAAGGATATTCCATTAAATAAGGCAAAGCTTGCACTGCATACCAAATTGGGTTACTGGTAAACTCGAATGTTAACGCTTGGTTGCGCCTCGTTTTAGAAGAACCAAAGTTGATCAGCTTTTCCATTTTAAAAGTTTTGTCGGTATTGCCACGAACATTGATCGGCATACTTTCTGTAACTAGTATCGAATTTGGTAAAACTGGAATGGTCATTTCTTCGCCATCGCTAAAATTTTCACTTTGTGCTACAACTTTATAAGTAATAGCACGAATGCCACTTGGTATAATTAAATTCCATTTTAAAATAACATTAGCATTACTGCTAAGTTCAAAAGAGTGATTGTGTTCATCTTTATTTACTAAAATTTGAATTTTTTTACCCGTTAAAGCATCGCTTAGCTCTAATAAAGCATTTCCTGTTAAGTTTTTTCCTGATATATTATTTAGCTTTGCACTAAATGAAATGGTATCGGCTTCGCGAAAAAAACGTGGTGCATTTGCAGTAATCGCCAATTGTTTTTGAGTTATTAATTCATTAGTGATGGTTGCCGTTTTTAAATCTTTAGTATGTGCAAAACCCATCATTTTATAACGAGTTAAAGATTGTGGAATGGTAAAGTCAATTTTTATTTCGCCATTTTCGTTAGTTTTTAGTTCAGGGTAGAAAAAAGCTGTTTCTTTAAAATTACTTCTAGCTACAATATTTGCTGTTCTAAAAATTGGTTTGCCGTTTACCAATTCAATACCAGTTTTGGGATCGTAACTTTCCATACTCATGAAATTATAAACTTTATTGTCTTCTAAAACCACTCCAGGTATATTTCCTTCTAAACCATTACTACCTCTTAATCGTATGCTTACATTATTTGGACCTATTTCATGAACACTTCTGGTTGGAGCAGAGTAGCTTAATGTATCTCGTTTAATTGATTGCCCTGCAGCTGTAACTACAACTTCGTTTAAGATATTATTATCTTCATTTAAGTTAATATCTATTCTTTTTTGCTGTCCAATTTTTATAATTGCAGTTTGATAACCTAAATATGTTAAACTTAACTCATCACCTACTTGTGCATTTATTGTATAAATACCCAATTGATTGGTAATTGTACTAAGTTTTGAAGTTTTAATGCTTGCGCCAGATATCACATATCCATTTTTGTCTAAAACAATTCCATAAACTAAATTACCTTTAGCTAAGATAGTTAACTGATTTTGTGCAGCCGGAGAAATGCCTTTATTTAATAATTTTTCGGTATTTTGTTTATAATTTCTATACCCGCTATTATAACCGCCGTAATAATTATATCCCAAAAGGCTTAAACCTTCATATTGCCTAACAAGTTTGTTGTAATTGAGGTTTGTTCTAAGAAACCAAATGTCACTACCATAACTTATTTCGTTAGTATGATATCTCCATGTATATTGATGGTAGTTAAATGGATTTCTTAGTGGGTTGTTCCAATTCATTTGTTTAAAATCATCTAAAGATGCATCATAAAGTGTGGCTACCATTTCAGCCATTTCTTTTTCGCCACTTTTATTGCTGATTTGTAACTTCCAACTTTCATTTTCCCCAGATTGAAGCTTGTTTCTAAAAGTTAAAAATTTAATCTCTAATTGCTTTTTTGGATCTTGAATAAAAACTTGTTGCAATGAATTATATATTATGCCGTCACTTACCATTGTAAATTGTACAGCGAAACCATCTTTGTAATTTGCCTTTGGCACTATATTTAATATAGTTTGTTTAGGCGAAATATTTAACCAAACTTTTTCTGCTATATCATTTTGGTAATAGACTTCGTAATAAGCTCTGCTATTTTTTGTTAGCCCTGCAATTCTAAATATTGCACTCTCTTGCGGGTTAATTGTAACTTTTTCTGGTACAATCCATTCAGCACTGGTTTTAATGTTAGTTGCTGCTTTGCCATAAATTGTAATATATCTTTCAATAGAAACTGTATCATTTAGAAAATTGTTAGCATTAAATTTTACTCTATAATATCCTGGAGCTAAATCCTTATCTTTTATTTTAAAACTTCCTATTCCTTTATCGATACTGTAAGTTTGATTGTAAACTGATTTTTGAATTGGCCATTTTGTTATATCTAATTTATTATCGTAGTCTTGATTTGGGAAACATTTAATAAAATCATCTTTGCTTATTGTAGAATTTTCTGCATTAAATTGACTTTTACTTGTTATTTTATTTGGTGGCGATAAGAGCAGCCATTCTGCATTAACACTTGCTTTAATTGGTATGTTGTTTAAGTTAGTAACAGAAAATGAGATACTATCTGTACTAGAACTTAGAAAATGAATAGATTTATTATTAACATTTAAAACAATGTTATTTCGGCCGACATTTATTGTAGTAGTTTTGGTTTTGGTTTCTCCATTTGGATCGGTGATAGTTATTTCAACTTCAAAGGCATAATTCAATTTTTCTTCTTTCGATTTTGCAAAGAAGCTAATTTCAAATTTTCCATCTATTGTAGTTGCTGTTTTGCCAAAGCCAATTTGCTGCCTATTAAAAACCCCACTGCCATAATTTTCAAGATATAGGCTACTGTTAAATATTTTGAAATCATAAATCGCCCTGCGATAAATTCTATAAGCTACCTTAGCCTTGTTAACCGTATAGCCCGAAAATGCTAGTGCATTACCAAGTACTTTAATGCTGTCGTTTAGTTTGTACTGTTGGTTATGTTTTTCAAATAGTACTTCAAACGTGGGTCTTTTATACTCTTCTACATGTACATTAATACTACCATAATCAGTATTAATTCTCATCAATCCGTTTAGGCTACCTACAGGTATGGTAAATGAACCCTGGAAAGTGCCATAATCATTGGTAAGCGCATCTACTGCTTTAATTTTTTTACCATTAACATCGTTGAAGTTAACCGTAATTCTTTGTTGCTGCAGAATTACATTTTTATCATCTTTATAATCTATTAAAAGACCTTTGTAAAAAATAGTTTGCCCAGGGCGATAGATTGGTCTATCAGTAAACAGAATAGTTTTTTTATATTCTATAGCAGCTCTTGGTCTACTGTAATAATTATAAATGTTAAGCGATAAACTATCATTATCTTTTGATATTAAAGCGGTATTCACGGTTTCAGTTTTATCTGTATAAGCACAGCCATTTTCATTAGTTATTAGTTGTTCTCCAATTTGTGTTGAATTATTGCTCTTTAATTGTTTTTGCTGAATTTTAACATTTTTTAGTGGATGACCATTGGGATCGGTTATAACATATTCTTGTTTGGGGCTAATGAATCTATTCATTACTATCAAACTACTAACCATAAAACTGCTATAACTAAAAACAGTGTTTTTCCCATTATCCTTCTTGTTTTGTGACAGTAAAAAATAATTACCATTTGGTAATGCATCAATTTTAGTAACTAAGGTGTGCGATTGATAATCATTAGATTTTGGTAAAACGACAAACCACTCTTTTAAGTGCTTAGTTTTTTCTAAAAAGCTCATGAAGCTAAGCTTGTTATTCAATTTGCTGTCTAATTGTTCTTCAATTGGTCTTTTATATAATTTGAAATAAATGGTGTCTAAATTTTTGTAGGTAAGTAATAGTTGTGTTACTTGATTAGTTATAACATTCTGCTTTGTTTGCATGTTTAATTGAACCAACTCTATTTGATTAATTAAATTTTTAGCATTGTAAGCCCCCATACTCTTTGGGTAAGCTTTTATAGCTTGGTTAGCAATTTCTACAGCTTTAATTAGGTTTTGTTTAGGCTCAGTAGATAATATTTGGCTATTTTTATATAGTTCAGCTTGTAGGTATAAAATTTCTGCATAAATTTCTGTATGTATGCTTCTGTTGGCTAAAGTGCTCAATGCATCCAAGAATAATTGCTGTTGATTATTTCTGCGGGCAACATATTTCATTCTTAAAAAATCTACATCCGCAAGTGCATCTTGATTATTGTTTTGGCTATGTAGAAGAATTAAATTTTTAAAAATTTGGATAGTTTTTAAGTAAAAGGAGCTACTATCACTCTGAGGTAATGCGGTGTTTAAAAATATTTCTCGATCTGCAAACCAAATAGAATTATTGAAATCGATTTGCTCATTTTCTTGTTGAGTTAAATCGATTTGCGTATTTGTAAAAACATCTATGGCTCGATTTGCCAGCAAATCATAAAGTGTAGGTCTAAAAGTTCTGTTATATTTATCGCCAGCTAAAATATTATCTAAAAAGTCTATTTTGATGGTTTTTAAAAGTTCGTAATCTTTTAAGGACGCAATGTAGTTTTTGGCAGTTTCATCAATTAGCCTTCTAGTAGACCAAGTATGTATATCACCTCCAATATCACCTTGTATAGTTGTACGTTGCGATATTTTCCATTGATTTTGCTGGTAAAATTTCCAAAAGGTTTCTGCCAATAAGGATTGTAAAATGCTTTTTGCTGGTTGCTTGGCAACATCTACATCTTTTCTTAGGTCAGTTAGTATTTTATCAAATGCATTTTCTTCCAAAAAACTTTGGAACTTCATTCTGTAGATTATAGATTTGATTAACAGCGCCGTATTTCCATCTAATTTAGCTTGTTTATTTATTTTTGCTATTAACAACAGCGCATCTTTTGGTTTTCCCAAATCTGCAATAGAATCTACTTTGTAAAAATCTGTTAAAGTATATTGTTGGGCAAAGCTGTTTTTAATTGATATTAGAAAGATGAAAGAGATCAATGTTAAACGTAAAATAAATTTCATAAACACATGTTTATTTGTAGATGGGATTATTATTGTTTTTCCATAACTAAATCGAATAAAAACTACGGTTAATTTACTTGAAAAGTACAATTACATGATAATCATTTTATTTAGTTTTAAAAACATGTAAATTGCACCAAAATTGATATAAATGAGCGAAGCTAACGTAATACCAGAATTTAAGGACTTTAAAACATTTTATAAAAAAGCTGTAGAGCCTTTAAAGAAAGCTAATATTGCTTACGTTAGGTTAGATGGTAAGCTAAAAGGAGATACGAGAAATACTTTTGCTTATTTTTGGTACAACGATAAAAAATGGAGAGTTAAAGCTGATACCTACATAGATCGTTTAAAATTAGCTTTTGATGAATTTGATAAAACTGACGAGCCATTCATAATTAAATCTCTACGTGATAATAAGGGCGAAGTATTAACAATCAAAGGTCAGCCAGTTAGAAATACCAAGTTTAACGTCTTTTTGGTAGTTTAAAGTTCTATTACTTCTCCTTTTGAAGGAACAGCAACTGAGTATCCTTCTTCGGTTACAGCATTTGCTAATGCATTCATACTTTTAGTTTCTCCATGAACAAGCAATACCTTTTTTAAGTTTTGCTGGTTTCTTATCACTTCCATTAAATCGTTGTGATCTCCGTGTCCACTTAAAAGGTCAGTTTTTTTAATAGTAGCATAGACCATTAGATCCCGATTGCGCAAACGTATAATGGGATCTCCGCGTAATAGCCTATCACCTAAGGTACCTTTGGCGCAATAACCAATAAATAAAATGGTGCAGTAGTAGTTCTGGATATTATAGTAAAGATGGTCTTGAATTCTGCCACCTTCTAACATTCCAGCAGAAGATATAATTATACAAGGTTCTAGATAATTGATAACTGATTGGCTTTCTTTTCTGTCGTGTACATAGGCTAAATTCTCAAATTCAAATTCATCACCTTTGGTTTGATAGAATTCTTTTGCCTCATCGTTTACCAAATTGTGGTGTTTACGATAAACCTCAGTGGCATAATTAGCTAATGGACTATCAACAAAAATTTGTACTGGAGGTAAAAGCCCTTTACTAAAAATTTGATTCAAAGTGAAAACCAAAGATTGAGTTCTTCCGATACTAAATGCTGGGATAATTAATCGTCCTGGACTTTTAATACAGGTTTCTTGAATGGTTTGGATCAACCTTTCTTGTAATGTTGTGTCTGTGGTGTGCAAGCGACCACCGTAGGTAGATTCGCATACCAAATAATCTACCTGTGGCAAAGGTTGCGGGTCTACTAAAACAGGATAATTTTTTCGGCCAATATCGCCTGTAAACGCAATTCTTTTTGTTTCGTTATTTTCTGTAATACTTAAAATTGCCGCTGCAGCACCTAGTAAATGCCCAACAGGAACAAAGGTTAATTCAATTGCGCCATTTATTTTAAAAGGTTTATTAAAACTGATGGTAACAAAACGATCTACCGTTTCCATTACATGTTTTTGCAAATAGAGCGGCGCAGGACCTGACCTACCACGGCCATGCCTTGATTTTTTCTTTTGCTTGCTTAAAAATATGTTAACAGAATCAAGAAGTAATAGTTCTGTTAAGTCTGCAGTTGGTGAGGTACATAAAATCTGCCCCTCAAAACCCATTCTTAATAAGGTTGGTAAATTACCAGAATGGTCTATATGCGCATGGGTTAACACTACAACATCAATCTGTAATGGATTAAATGGAAAGTATTGATTTTCTTCTTGATATGTACCCTTTTCGTAATCTAGGCCACAATCTATAAGTATGTTATAGTTATCTAATTGAAGTAAGTGCATACTGCCCGTAACTTGCTGAGCAGCTCCCCAAATGGTTAATTTCATGTATAAACGATTCCTTAGCTAGGTGGCAAGTTATCATTTTTTAACCCTAAAACATAGTTGATGTTGTCGAAAAGACAATTTATTTTGAAGATAGGATAGGAAAACTCCCGCAGGAAAAGCGGGAGCTAATAAATTTTATTTTTTTTCTGGAGGTGTAGAAACGATTTCTCCAAATTCGTTTACGTAAGCCATCATGCTCTCTAAATCTCCACCTGTAGAGTTTTGTTGACGTTCTTGCTTGCGCTCTAATTTTTCTTCTTTTTTCTTTTGTCTATTTTTTTCTAATTGCTTTTTCATGAAGGTAGCCTGAGACTTTGCCATAATTCTATTGTATTAATTAAAAACCGACTTTTCTCTATTTACCTTTTGTTGACCTATTTTTTAACGAGATTGAGTTAAATCAAGAATGTGGTCAAGACCGTATATTTTATCCAGCATGGCAACGGTATGGCCTGCTAAGGATTAGAATGCTGAAACAAATCAAATTGTTCAGTAGGTAATGGAGAGAATAGCATATTGATATTCCGTTGCTGCAAATGTACAAAATTTTAAGCAAAAAACTAAATGCTCTTTATGGTTGTTTTGTCATTGTTTAAAATGAGTTTCAAATTTGTTTTTATCCACATTAATAATTTTTGGCATCATTTTTACACTATACTATTTATTATTAATTAAAATTTATAACGGTCATGAAAAATATATTCGTAATAGTTGCATTGGCTACAGTTTTAGCTTCGTGTGGCAACAGTGCAAAAGAACAAGCATTAGCAAAACAACAAGCGGTAGCTGCTGTTAAAGACAGTTTAAAATTAGACAGTTTTAGAAGGGCAGAAGTTGCTGAAAAAGAAAGGTTAGTTGAAGAAAGACACCAAGCAGAATTAGCTGCTGTTAGAAAAGCAAGTACTAAAACAGTTTACACTTCAAGTGGATCTAGTACTAGTTATTCTGGAGGTACCACAACAACCGCTGCTAAGAAAAAAGGTTGGAGCGATGCAGCTAAAGGTACTGCAATTGGTGCTGGCGTAGGTGCTTTAGGCGGTATACTTATCGATAAAAAAGATGGTAGAGGTGCAATTATCGGTGGTTTAGCGGGTGCTGGTGCTGGTTACGCCATTGGTAGAGCAGAAGATAGAAAAAGCGGTAGAGTACAAAAGAAAAACTAATTAAATCTACATATATAATTTATGAGCCCCCAATTAAATTGGGGGCTTTTTTTATTTCCGTTCATTATAAATTCCAAATTCAGTAATCTGAGCTTTTTTAGTTGACTGTTCAATTGTAATTCGAACTTTGTCAGCCCATACACCATCAAATCTATGTACCTTTATTTTGTTGGTGTTAGTTCCGTTAAATATAGACTTCCATATTCCGTTAATGCTATATTCTAGTTTGTAATTTTTTATATTTTCTACTTTTTCGGCTATCACAATCATATTTAATGGTTTTGTGTTATCAAATGTAATTTCATACCAAGGAGTTCTAACGGTTGGATTAGATATCCAGGAACTATTAAAATTATCATCATTAGCGAAGTCCATAATATCCATATCATCGCTCCAACTTGAATTACTAACTTGTTTTTTGGCCAAATTACTCGATATAATTGGAGCGTCAAATAGCGGTAGTTTGGTAAGTGGTCCTTCGTTTTTCCATAACTTGCCTATTTCCTTTAAAGCAGTTAAAGCATTTGCATCTATTAACCCATCTTTATTGGGAGCAACATTAAGTATAAAATTGCAGGAAGCATTGTTCATCGGAATGATATTATCGTTTACTAATTTCGATACATCTTTTAATACTTCATGTGGCGAATTTTCTTTCCAAAACCAAGTCGCTTGTAAGGGTAGGCAAGACAATGCAGGTAATTTATTTTTATCGGTAGAGATGTGTTGTCCAGCATTTTGTTCATAAGATTTAATATCCGTATAGTATAATGCCTCTGCAGGATATTTAGCTGCATTTAAATCCATTACTAAACAATTGGGTTGTAAGGTTTTGATCAAAGTGTAAATCTCTTCAAATGGTACATCATCATAAGAAATTCTAGACCATGGTGCATCCCAGCCATCAATAATTAGAGCATCAATTTCTCCATAATTGCTCAATAATTCTGTAATTTGATCTTTAATCATTTTTATATGACTTCCATTAATACTATTTGGGCGAAGTTTATGATGTGTATCTAAAATCGAGTAATATAACATTACTTTTAGTCCCTTGGCCCTAAATGCATCGGCATATTCTTTAACAACATCTCTTTTCAAAGGACTATTCATTACATTATATGCTGTTGTTTTAGTATCCCAAATTGCAAATCCGCTGTGGTGTTTAGTAGTTAAGCAACCATAAGTCATGTTAGCAGATTTTGCTGCATCTGCCCATTGTCTGCAATCTAATTTTTTCGGATTAAATAAGGCTGGAGAGGCTTCAGGATCTGCCCAATCTTGGTTTATATAAGTTGGAATGTTGTAATGTATAAACATACCAAACCGTAGATCGATAAAATCTTGCTGACGTTGTACGAGAGTTTTAGTTGCGCTAAGTTGCTGTGCATTTAGCAAATAGCTATTTGAGGTTAAAAGCAATAATATTAGTGCAAAAATCGAAAGCAATTTAAATTTCATGGCCTAGTGTTTTGTTTTTTAAATTTAAAAAAAGCAAACGATAAACACTGCAATATTGTAGGCTAATTAAATTGTGCATATCATTGTATTTTATATACTACATAATATGACCTACGCTTGGTTAATCGCATTGCTGATACTAATTTTATTGGTTATCTATATCTTAAATCTATCAGTGTTTGGTAAATATCCTTCTAAACAAACATTACAAAGAATTAAACAACTGCCAAATTATGGCGTAGGACAAATAGATAATCAAACATTTACACCTAATCTTCCGGAGGGCATATCTTACTGGGATGTGATAAAGAAAATCATTAAAGGCAATAAAAATGGCACGCCAAGTAAGGTTTTGCCATATCAAAAGCCTGATTTCTCTTCTTCTAATAAATTTAAAATAATTTGGTTTGGTCATTCTTCTTATCTGATACTGGTAGATGGCAAAAATATTTTGGTAGACCCAGTATTTAGCGAACGTACTTCTCCGTTTCAGTTTTTGGGCGCTAGAAGATTTGCAGGTACAGATTTTGTAAAACCTGATGATTTTCCTAATCTGGATGTTATATTAATTACCCATGATCATTATGACCATTTAGATTATCATTCTATCCTAAAATTAAAAAGCAAAACAACACATTTTGTTACTTCGTTAGGTGTTGGAGCGCATTTGATACATTGGGGCATTCCTGAAAATCAAATCACAGAATTAGCTTGGGGAGAAACAACATCGCCATTTGCAGATTTTCATTTCACTGCTGCTCCAGCTAGGCACTTCTCTGGCAGATTATTCAAAAGAAATCAAACTGCCTGGAGTTCATTTATTTTAAAAACAAGCGCTAATTGCATTTATTTAGGAGGTGATTCTGGTTACGATCATCATTTTAAAACTATTGGCGAAACTTACGGTCCGTTTGATTTGGCTATTTTAGAATGTGGACAGTACAATACCATGTGGCCTTTCATACATATGTTCCCAGATCAGGTGGTGCAAGCTGCATTAGATTTAAGGGCAAAAATATTAATGCCAGTACATTGGGGTAAGTATAAATTAGCCATGCACGATTGGGATGAACCTATTAAGCAGATTGTTTTAAATGCAAATTCCCATAATATACCTCTAGCAACACCACAATTAGGCGAAACGTTTGTAATTGATAGAGAAATTCCAACATCACATTGGTGGGTTAATTTATAATTTAATTTATATGAACAATTGGTATTAATTTAGTGTTTTTAGTTAAGCACAATAACGCAACTAAACCATGAAAACAGATTTTGTAGAAATATTTCAAACCATTAGAGCTAGTTTACAACCTTATACATCGAATGGATTTATTGCTCAAGAAAATAGCGAAACTAATTACGAGCTTTGGAGTGAAAGAAACATTGTTGTTGATGGAAAAGAAAAACATGAATTATTCTTTGCAAGTGTAAAAATCACAAAAAGTAATGTAGAATTTCATTTAATGGCAACCGACTTAGAGAATGAAATCAATAATATTGCACATCCAGAATTATTAAAATTGTTGAATGGGAAATCTGATTTCCAGCTCACTAAATTGGATGATAATTTAATGGAACAAATAGATGCAGCTTTAGCGGCTGCTTATACAATTTATAAACAAAAAGAGTGGATATAAATCCTTTTTGGCAAGAAGATGTTTTTTTAAGTGTTCAGGATATTGATCATAACGCAAAGATTAAATATGCAAAACCTTATTTTATCATCAATTGCAATGGCAAATTCCATTTACATTTAGTCCCATTAGATAATACTTTTAAGCCAGAAGATCTACTCCAGCTACAATCAGGTTATAAAAAAGATGGACTGTATCTTGTACATTTATGGGAAGATGTTTGGCTATCTAGAAGAAATCAGGTATTAAGTAGGGTACATTCTTTTTTGGGATTGAATAAAAGCTTTCATGGGCGTAAAGGCAAAATAGCAATTGTTGCTAAGGAAGAAAGTATCAATTTTCTAAATAAAAATCACTTACAAGGTTATATCAATGCAAAATATAGTTATGGTTTAATTGCAGATGGAGAACTCATAGCTTTGGCTAGTTTTAGTGATACCAGACCGATGAAGAGTAAGGGCTCAGCTTATCTTTCAGCAGAATTGGTTCGTTTTGCCTCCAAGGAAGGTTTAACCATTGTGGGAGGGTTAAGCAAATTAATAAAACATTTCTTAAAACAAATAAAAGTAAATGATTTGATGACTTATGCTGATAGGGATTGGTCTCTAGGAAAGGGCTATGAGACATTAGGTTTTGAGATGACTGCTATAACTCAATCTGCTTATTTGTATTTAGACCAGAAAAATCTGATTAGATATTTCCCACATCGTTTGCCAAAATCAATTTTATTAGCTTTCGAAAGTCAAAAAACATTAAATTTGGATGATTTTTTAGTCGCCAATGGCTTTGTCAAGCTATTTAATACAGGCAATTTAAAATATCATCTATATCTCTAAAATGGCTCATCCACTAGTTATTATTTTAGGTCCAACGGCATCTGGCAAAACCAAGTTGGCTGTTGCTTTGTCCCAAGAATTTAAGGGAGAAGTTATTAGTGCAGACAGTAGGCAGGTTTTTAGAGGTATGGATATTGGTACAGGCAAAGATCTGGGTGAATATAAAATTGATGAAGTAAGTATTTCACATCATTTAATAGATATTAAGGAAGCAGGAACCACCTACAATGTTAACGACTTTAAAAACGATTTTTATAGAGCTTTAGATGATGTTGTTGAACGAAAAAAATTGCCGATACTTTGTGGCGGAACTGGAATGTATATTCATGCGATATTACAAAACCATGAGTTAACAGCTATTCCTATAGATGAATCATTGAGGGTAGAATTATTGATGCTCGATAAGATGCAACTTCAAGATAAGTTAAATAGTTATCCAGCGCAGCTAAGATCTAATGCTGATTATTCCTCAATGAAAAGATTGGTTAGGGCCATAGAAATTGCAATTTATTTAAGCAATCATGAGTTACAAAAAATAAAGAGAGATCCAATCAATCCAATAGTGATTGGTCTTAAAAGTGATTTGCTAGCCCAAAGATCAAGAATTTTAGATCGATTGGAACAGCGACTTAAAAATGGTTTAGTTGAAGAAGTACAAACATTATTAGCTCGAGGCATTACTAAAGAAATATTGTTATTCTATGGATTAGAATATAAATTTATAGTTGCTTATTTAACAGGCGAGCTCGATTATACTACACTAAAAGAAAGATTGGGAATAGCTATTTGCCAGTTCGCCAAACGCCAAATGACATTTTTTAGAAAAATGGAAAAAGATGGTGTGCAAATTAATTGGCTTGATACTGACGATAATCAGTTAAAAGAAAAGGCAATTGAATTAGTAAACGCTAAATTTCTTTAAAATAATTGCATATTCGTTCAAATTATAACCATTTTTATTAGATCTGGTTAACTACTAAAATATTAGCTCATAATGAACACCAAGTTGCGGCCAATCATCAAATGGACTGGCGGGAAGTACGATGAATTCAGCTTATTCGCATCACATATTCCACCATTTAAAAGGTATATAGAACCCTTTTTTGGGGGTGGAGGTGTGTTTTTTGCTTTGCAGCCAAAAGTTCAATCCTTTATCAACGATAAAAGTACAGACCTCATTAATTTCTACAAACAAGTTGGTGACCAAGAATTTAAAAAAGAGCTTCTTAGCTATGCAGATGCATGGGATGAAATAACAACTATCAATATAAGGCTTTGGAGTTCTTGTAAAACATATTTTACCAATTATATTGAGAATGATATCGATAATACTGAATTAACTACAGTAATTGATCAACAGCTAACTTTAGAATTAAGCTCATATTTATTGCTTAATGATCCTTATTTTGTGATAGACGTAGCATTGTTTAAAAAGATGCTGCTAGCCAGCATGGGTGATAAAGCAAGACGTATTAAAAGGATTTGCTTAAAAGAAGGACGAAATTTTAACGAAGATGAACTCAAATCTCATTTCGAAACAGGAATTAGAAGTGGAGTTTATCTATTTTTTAGAACATTGTTAAACAAACATTATCTTCAAACTATAAACTTAAGGCCTGCAAAAGCAGCGGCAAACTGGTATTTCGTTAGGGAGTTTTGTTATGGCGCAATGTTTAGGTTTAATGCCAAAGGGGAGTTTAATATACCATACGGTGGGATAGCCTATAATAAAAAGAATTTTCGTCAGAAAGCAGAGAACATATTTAACTCAGCTATAACAAGTCTTTTTAAACAGTCTGAAATTTATAATTTAGATTTTGAAGCTTTTCTAAATCAGATAGATTTAAGGCATACGGATTTTATATTCTTAGATCCGCCTTATGACAGTGAGTTTTCTGAATATGATCAAAGTGCATTTACCCAAGCAGACCAACAGCGCCTGGCAACATTATTAATTGCTATCAAAGCAAAGTGGATGGTGGTAATTAAAGAGACCGAATTTATTCGAAAAATATACACACATCCTAAGGTTAAAATTGTAACTTTCGATAAGAACTATACCTATAATGTTCGTGGCAGAAATGAAAGGGGAGTAACGCACCTCATTATAACCAATTATTAAAGATGGAAAACTACTTGCAAATTAGTCCATATGTATATGATTGCAAGGTTTGTCCGACACGATGTGATGGCATTAGTAAAATGCATTATGCCTTTGAAAACGATGCTGTTTTTTCTGAAGCATATGAACAAAAGCTGATAGACTTCATTAATTTATCTACTAATTATAGCGCTGTTAAAACCACTCAAAAGGGATATCCTGATGTGCAGGTAAAAGATAAAAACGGAAAAGTATTTTATATAGAAGTTAAGGTGCAACGACGTACTTTTATGAGCGTAGAAAAGATTATTCCAGAAAGCGGATTAAAGCCTTCTGAAACAGTAGCTCTAAACTTAAGCGATTTAATAAGATATTTTGAACTAGAGGATAAAAATAAACTAGTAATTTTTATTTTTTGGGTGGTATTGAATAGATCTTGCATCTTAAAACAAGCAACTATGCAATGCTATTACAGACTTGTTTCTGAACTGAAGCCAATTTGGTTAGAGCAAAAAGATAAAAGGCGTTTTAGACGTAAAAGTGGGGAGGGTGATATTATAAACGGTGAATATAAGGGTGTTACTGTAAATTACCATTTTAGCTTAAAAGAACTTAAATTATGGGATAATAAGCTATAATTGCTTTAATTTAGTTCTATTTTATTAACTACAGCAATAACGCCTCTGCTTCGTTTGGCGGTTTTCTCTGCTAAAATTTTGTATTCTCGGTTTGTTAAGTTTCCAGAAAGTGTTACGATTCCATTTTTTACATCTACTTTGGTACCTTTAAGGCTATGTGTAATAGATATTCTACTTTCTATTTCTAGTTTAATTGCCGAATCTTTTGGCTTCCAAACAATAATTGCAATTGATATTATTAAAGCAAAAATTGCTAAATATGTATAAGCTTTGATACTTATGGTTATTGATATCTGATTCTAGCTTGAATGTAAGAATAAATAAAGCTTTATTAAAACTTTTTATAGTGAAAATTATGTTGTATATAATTAGTTTACAATAAGTTATGTAATTTAATCTCGACTTAAAAATTTTAACTTTTAAACACAGTTGTATTGAAGATTTGTTGCTGATAATGGACATATTTTTTTGTTTAACAATAGATTTGTAATGAATATGTAAATAGCGCAAATCTTATTTTATATACATGCTTAGCAATGAAGTAATTAAGCAGTTTTTAAGATTTCATTAAAGTAGTGGCATACAATTTGTTTAGGTAGGAGTATTAGACAATAAAGTCTATTAACACGAACTTTTAATTAAGTAAACATAAAATGAAAAAGTCTACAATGTTTTTAGCTTCTGCAGTAGCTGCGGTAGCTTTATTTTTCTCAACAGATGCTAATGCACAATCTTCTCCAAAATTTGGGATCGGAGTAAATGTTGGTGTGCCAACAAGTGATGCTTATAACCTTGCAATTGGTGGTGATTTACGTTATCAATTTGATATTGACAAACAATTATCTATTCCTATTACAGCAGGTTATACACGTTTTCTTGGTAAAGAAATTGGTAACAGTGGTCTAAATTATGGAGATTTTAGTTACATTCCAGCAAAAGCAGGTTTAAAATACTTTTTTAATGACACAGGTGCTGGTGCATATGGTTTAGCCGAAGCAGGTGCTGGTTTTTCAACAAATAGCGGTGGTGGTACTTCATTTATTTATTCTCCTGCAATTGGTTACTCTTGGAGTAATGGTTTAGATTTAGCCGCTAAATATGAGGGAATATCTAAAAATAGTGTTAATACAGGTTATGTTGGTTTACGTTTAGCTTATGGTTTTAAATTGTAAATAACAATTTTATAGAGATAGCCGCTTTGAAATTTCAAAGCGGCTTTTTTTTTGCTCATTTTTTTTAAAGTTAATGCAACCGATTGCACTATATAAATTTTTTATTATCTTAGTGGTTAGATCCTATTAAGGTTTAATGCTAACCAAATAAAAAATGAAACATCAAATTCTTTTCTGTTACAGTATTTTATAAATAAATAGCTAAATGAAAAATATATTACTATTTGCGATTTTTATAATAGCTAGTTTTACGAGTTCTGCCCAAATAAAATTGCCGAAATTAATTAGCAATGGAATGGTTTTGCAAAGAGCAGAAACCGTTAAATTATGGGGCTGGGCTGCTCCAAATGAGAATATCAAACTTAACTTCAATAAAAAACAATATTTAACAAAAGCCAATGGCACGGGTAACTGGGAGATCAAACTTCCCTCTCAAAACGCTGGCGGACCTTATGAGATGGTATTTACTGCAAGTAATAAGGTAGTTCTGAATGATATTCTTTTTGGAGATGTGTGGATATGCAGTGGGCAATCTAATATGGAATTGCCAATGTCGAGGGTAATTGATAAATATCCTCAAATTATAGCAAATGCCACAAATAATAAAATCAGGCAGTTTTTAGTGCCAGACGAATATGATTTTAAGCAGGAAAGAAAAGATTTTTCTAATGGATCATGGATTTCATCAAGCCCCAAAAATGTACTAGATTTTTCGGCAGTTGCCTATTTTTTTGCATTAGAAATTAATAAAAAATATAATATCCCAATTGGTATCATTAATACTGCTTTGGGTGGCTCTCCAGCACAGGCATGGATTAGTGAACAATCTCTTCAAAAATTTCCAGCATATGCTGAAGAAGCAAAAAAATATAAAGACGATGGTCTGATTAAGCAAATTGAAACTGCAGATCAGGCGGCTGGAAATGCTTGGTATAAAAAATTGAATGAGTATGATGAAGGCCTGAAACAACATTGGAGAACGAATAGTGATATTACAGATTGGCAAGAGATGAATTTGCCAGGATATTGGGCAAATGAAAGTTTGGGTAAAGTAAATGGTGTAGTTTGGTTTAAAAAGGAAATAGAAGTGCCTGAAAGCATGGTGGGTAAACCAGTAAAATTGCTTTTAGGTAGGATTGTAGACGCTGATTCGGTATTTATAAATGGAGAGTTTGTGGGTACAACCAGTTATCAATATCCACCAAGAAGGTATCTTTTTAATCCAGGTATCCTAAATAAAGGAAAAAACATCATCACTGTTAGAGTAGTTAACAACTCTGGCAATGGTGGCTTTGTAATGGATAAAGATTATCAGCTGATAGCGGAAAATGATACAATTAATTTAAGTGGTAAGTGGAACTACAGATTAGGGGTAAAGATGGATGAGCCAACACCTTCTCAAACTTTTGTTAGATGGAAAGCATCGGGCTTGTATAATGCGATGATTAATCCTGCAACTAATTATGCTGTTAAGGGACTATTATGGTATCAAGGTGAAGCAAATACTGGTAATCCTACAGAGTATAAAGATTTAATGCAAACTTTAATTGCCGATTGGAGAGCTAAGTGGAAAAGGAATGACCTTCCATTTATTTATGTTCAATTGCCAGGTTTTATGGATGAAAAAAATGTACCTGTAGAAAGTAATTGGGCAGCTGTACGTCAGCAACAATTAGACTTATCAAGTACAAAAAATACAGCTATGGCTGTAGCTGTTGATTTGGGTGAGTGGAATGATATTCATCCATTAAATAAAGAAGATGTTGGGAAAAGACTAGCATTACAAGCTAGAAGTTTAGTTTATGGGGAAAGCAAGCTTATCAGCTCTGGACCAATCTTTAAATCAGTAATTAAGCAGGGAAATAAATTATTGATAAGCTTTGATTGTGCGGGTAATCAATTGTCAAGTAAGGGAGGTTCTCCTCAGTATTTTGCCATAGCAGGAGCGGATAAAAAATACCTTTGGGCAAAAGCCGAAATAAAAGGCAAGCAGGTTTTGGTTTGGGCAGACTCAATTGCTGATCCAAAATTTGTTCGCTATGCCTGGGCGGATAATCCTGCTAAAGCCAACTTATACAATAGTGCTCATTTACCAGCTTCTCCATTTGAGGCAAGGGTTAAATGATTCTGAGCATGAAAAATTCGATTGGTTAAATCTATTTAAGTGGGGCAGGCTTCAGATTGTTTGGAATTACAAGATCTTTTTATATTATCTATCATTCCGAGCTTGCGAAGAATCTTTAGCTAAACTAAAACCTGGCGTAAAGTTCAAAAATTAACCTTTAAACCTGTTTCAGCAAGTTTTTGGAACATATCATCAATTTGGCTATAAGAAGTATTGATACTGCCATGCATCTGTGTTCCTACACTGGTATGCCTGTATTTGCAGCTTTTAATTCTTTTGCCAAAGTAACAAAGAAATTTAATTTATTTATATTCGATTCTGAGTTGTAATCGTTCATGTATAAATCTGAATCAGGATATGCAGTTTTTGCATATTGGAATGCTTTGGTTGCATAATCTATAATTGAATAGTTTTGCCATACAAAAATATCAGTTCTACCATCTGGTATAGGCTTATTAAAGTTATTCCTGATTCGCAACCATCAGTGAATGGCTCGTTTTATCTAAATTGCCAATAGCCTATAGAATTTATAGTGTACTGCCTATAATAGACCTTGTAAATCTTTAGGAGAAAATGGCTTTTTAAGTAACTTAACCACATAAGGATTTGCTTCGGCTCTTTGGATATCTCCAAAATCTAATGTCGAGGATAACATGGCAACAGGGCAGGTGTCTGTAAATGATTTTGAAATGTGTTTGTAATGATTAAGGAACTCAAAGCCATCCATTTCTGGCATCTGAATATCTAGTAAAATGAAATTTGGCCGTTTATTTTCATCATCAAGATATTTATTCAAATAAGTTAGTGCTTCGTCTCCAGATTGGCAGATAATAATTTCATCGAATAATTTAGTTAAATTAATCAATTTAGAGTTGATTTTAAGATCAATCTCATTATCATCGATAAGCATTACTCTTTTAACCTTGTTTTGCATTTGGCAACGTAATTATAAAGGTGGTACCGTTATCTATATCAGAATTTACCGATATGCGTCCGTTAATTTTATTTAAAGCTTCTTTAACAATAAATAAACCAAGCCCACTACCATGGTGTACTTTGCTTTTAAAGAATTGGGTAAATATTTTTTCCAGATGTTCATTCAAAATTCCCATACCATTGTCGCTAATGCTGATTTCTGCAAAATGAGCACCTACATTTACATCAATATTTACCTTTTTATTTAATTCGTTTACTTTTTGATATTTAATTGCATTAGATATAAGGTTTCCTAAAATAACCTCTATCCTAAAAAGATCACCTATAAAAGCTATATCTTGCTTAATATTAACTGTAAATTGCGTGTCTTTATCAGCATATGCATAAATTTCTATCAACTCTGAAATTAAATCAGAGAAATTAATAGTAGATACTTCTATGGATATTTTATTGTTCTTATAGTATTGTAAAGTTTTTTGTATATAATAATCTAACTTATTAGAACACGTTTCAATCAAACTCCAATATTCTCCGCTAGAATTATACATGTTTTCTAGTTTTACCAAATTTACAATGCCAATTACAGAAACTAAGGGTGCCCTAAGTTCGTGTGAGATGCTATAAATAAAACGATTAAGTTCATCATTGCTCTTCTCTAGCTCCGCAACTTTAAGTCTTAAATCAATTTTCGCTCTGTAGGCATCATTTGCATTTTTAATACAATTGTGCAGTTCAAGATCTTTCCATGGTTTTTGAATGTAGCGATAAACATCTCCATGGTTAATTGCATCTGCTAAGGCATCTATATCAGTATAACCTGTCATGAGAATGCGCATCGGATCGGGGTATGTTTTTGCAATGCTTTGAAAAAACTCAACTCCAGTAGTTTTTGGCATTTTTTGATCTGCCAAAATAATATGGATATCTACGTTTTTTAAGATTTTTAGCCCTGCTTCTGCAGAAATTGCCGTATAAATTTCATATTCCCTTCTAAAACTTGCTTTAAATGATTGAAGATTGTGCTCTTCATCATCAATATATAAAATTCTTATCGCAGAAGGCCTAGTCATATAATACTTGTTATAAATTTATGTTCAAGGTAATAATAAATTCCGTTCCTTCACCAACCTTTGAGTTAACTTCTATATGACCCTTGTGATTTTCAATGATGCTAAATACAATAGAAAGTCCTAGACCAGTACCTTCACCAATATCTTTAGTGGTAAAAAATGGTTCAAAAATGCGATGTTTAACCTCTGGTGTCATTCCTGTACCAGTATCTTTTATGCTAACTTTTACTTGTTGATCTATATACCAACTTTTAATAATTATAAATTCTTCTTCAGCTTTATTTTCTTTTGATTTTATGGCTTGTATGGCATTTGAAACCAAATTCATAAACACTTGGTTAATCTTGCCAGCCTGGCATTCTACCTTAGGTAGGTTGCCTAAATCTTTAACCACAGTAACATTATCGGGGATATTATTTCGAACTAGTACAAGTGTAGAATCTAAACCTTCATTCAAGTCTATAGGTTTCATGTCACTTTCATCAAGTCTACTAAAATTTCTTAAACTTCTAATTATTTCCGCAGTACGTTTAGCACCTTCGCTAATTCCAGATAGGAGAGAAGTGATTTCTTTATTCACATAATCGATGTCTATTTGTTCCTTAAATGCTTCAATTTCTGCAATTTGTGGGGCAATCTCTCTCTCAAAATCAAGTTCTTCATATTTAGTAATGATTTCCTTCAAATCGTCTATGTCAAGTTGTAAAGGCTTTATATTTGATGTCACAAAATTAATTGGGTTATTGATTTCGTGAGCTATACCAGCAGTTAGCTGACCAAGAGCAGCCATCTTTTCAGCATCAACCAATTGAGATTGGGTATCTTTTAAATTGGTTAATGTTATATTTAATGTAGAATTGGCATTTTGTAATTCTTCAGTACGCTCTTGAACTCTTTTTTCCAAGACAATATTTTGCTCTTTAATTAGCTTTTGATTTTCTAAAGATGCATTTAATGCTTGCGCTTGTGCAATCTCATTCTCTTTTTTGAAGAAGTTAATTTTGTCGGCAAGGGCAAATGATAACAACATTACCTCTATAGCTGATGAGATTTGCATTAAATAGACAGTAAAGTTGTTGTAGGGAATAATTCCGTAATCTTTTAATACGAAAAGCATGGCTCCTACAATTAAAATAGACCACGCAATTAGGTAATATCCCGCTGGTTTAAAATGCCTTTTAAAATAAACAAAATAAGAGGCGTAGGTGGCAAGTACAGCACCAACTAAAGTTAATAGCTGCATGCTTATAAATGAAATATATGTGTCAAAAATAATTAGAATACAAATATTTAACAGTGTAAGTATAATATAAGCTATAATTAATCGATGCAGACGAGGTGAAAATACTTTTGTGTTTAAAAACGAAATGGTGAATAAACTGGCTACAGTTAAACCAATTGTAGAAAAGAAAACCACCGAATAATGATCGATAATACCTCCTTCATCCCAGAAATATTTTGTGGCAAAACCTTGAATGGAGATCTGCGTAAACCAAACAAAAAGGATGTAGAAAACATAGTATAAATAACTTGAATCCCTTATGATTATGAATAAGAACAAATTATAGATAAACATGATCACCATAATTCCGGTATATATTCCGAAGATGACGTCTTTTAAGGAGAAGCTCTCTAACAATGTATCTTCTCTAATTACATTTATTCTCGTTAAAAATGTTTCGTGGGCTGTTAATTGCAGGTATATTGTATTTTCTTTATTGAAGGCATTTGGCAGGTTATAGATCTTACCCTGACTAAATTTAATATTTTTTGTTTCGAATAAATTATACGGTAATTGTGATTTTATATCTCCATTACTATCTACAATATACATTTTGGCAGAAGATAGCCGAGATTGATCAATAAATAAAACCTTGTTAAGAAAATTTTGGAAACGCTCTGTTTTAAATTTAATCCAGAAGGTAGATTTATCAGGCCCAAAGTTGAAGATATCTCCTTCAAAATTGGTGAATTTTTCATTTACTACCGATGTGATTTTTTCAGTGCTACTTTTATCTCTAAAATATTGAACTGAAAATGGTAGGTCGTTTATAAGTTTAGAAGCAGCATTCACATCGCAGTTGCTAAATAACAGCATAAAGAATAAAAGCCTACTCAAATGTTTTAAAATCATCTTTTTGTTAGATCAAAATGCAATGTAATAATCTCTCCCGTTTTTGATAATATTTCTTGCTTTGAAATAGGATTTGCTCTCATGTTCATTGCGATACTTCTTTCTGGCTCTAAGGTAAGTGGCAAATTTTTAATGTCATCAACAAGTAGAGACGTAGCAGTCATATCTTCTTTAGGGTAATAAAACTTACCATCGTTTCCAATTTCTTTAATTACTCTAAATCCTCCTCTTAATGTGTTTCTATAAGTGGCCGGAGCACATAGTCCAAATAACGTACTCAATCCTATTAAATCAGAATAAGCCACACAGGCTGTTCCCATATGCATACTGCCAATGCCTAAACCAGCAATTTCCCACGAATTCCATAGACCAGCTAATTCTCCGGTTCCAGCATCAGTTCTTTCCTCTACCATATCATAGATCCTATCGTCCATGTAACCAACAGCATCTTCAATTGGTAGTGGATTTTTTCTATTCGCCCTGTGCACTCTTCCTCCAGCTAAAGCTCTTCCATTTTCTCCTTCAGTTACCAAAATTACATATACATCAGGATTTAATACCCAGTCTATTTTTGCGGAAGTAATTTGGGTAATTCCAAATATTTCTAAGACATGCGTATGCCCCTCTATAAATTTCATGCAGGCCGATCGGTCATCAACTGCTCTAAATGCTCTAAAATGTAAATTCTCTATATGCGGCTTAATCTCTTCCAACTGAAAATATTTTTGCTTTTGATTTTCTAATTGTTCTTTCTGGAGATGGAGTGGCCTTAAAAATTCTAAACATAAATATAGCTTGTTCTTGTGGTTCGAGCTTAAAAATATGCTTAAAATTATTTTCTAAATGTGTTAAAATACCTTTTTCCTTTTCTGGGATATTTAAGTTTTGCTCTATTGAGTTTTTATAAAAGAATATCAATGGCACATTTACAGGATGGATTTGAAGGTTTAATGCCGTAGCCCCAAGCCATAATTTTTCTGCAGCCATGCCGCCCGCTATAAAATCTTTTGCTGTTGGGTTTGGCATACTAATTAAACCTATTGCCGAGCTAGACATAAACTGCTGCATTGTTAACCTTTTAAAACCACTGCCGCCATCAATTTTCTGAAGAAAATCTACCGCTCTTTTATCTTTAATCAAGCGAATACCAATTTGATCGTTATTGCTCAAGTCTAAGGTATGTATTCCAATCCCATCTTCAGTCTGGTTTACTTCATCTAGATCCCAGCGCATTTCTCGATGTATAAAATCAAAATGTGCTTCGTCTATAAACATCCTTAACAGATCTGTGTGTATGCTTATTCCGGCTAAGATCTTAATCTGCTCAGGAGCTGTTATCCATGTTAATTTTGCCCCTTCAACTTTATGTGTCAGCTCGCTTAATTGTTCAAGTAAGGAGGTTTCAATCTCTTGTTTTGGGCCAATTTTTCTATTGGTATGCCTTAAGTTTATTTGTTCGGCCAACTTTAAATCTTCGCTTGCAGTTTCATTACTATTTTTAAAAGCAAACCAGGCAATATGCGATGGCGCAAGCTGCGGTGTTAATTGCCACTTTGTATTAAGATTTTGCGAAGCAGCTTTTAATAAAAGATTTTCTATTGCTGCTCCAATAGAGGTGTATGATGATATAAAATGAGGATCTAAATAAGCTTGAGCAGCACTTTCTTCTAAGAATAAATGCAATAATCCATTCTGATAGTGCCAACGCCAAGGTTGGTTATTTCCTCCAGAAGGAGCTTTACCAGCAGCCGAAATTAATTCATCCAAAATAACTTCTGGCAAATCGAATTCATCACCATTTGGCAGAATTTGATGCCGGCTAATAAAATCTTGTATTTGCGCTGTACTAAGTGGCTCAATTAATTTTGGCTCTGTTAGTTTTTGTTCTGCTAAAGGATCTTGGATAAGTTCGTCTATATCAATAAAAAATCTGCCAGATGTGTTTAAGTTGCCTAAAAGAATTTTTCTGGCTAAATCTGCAGTAATACCACCACCGTAAGTAACAGCGCTAGCCAATTGTGGCCAGGTTGCTATAGTTGCCATTATTTCTATTGCAGAGGCTTTCATCCTTGGAGAGAGTGTTTCTACACCAGTTACGGCAGTAATGTAAGGGATTCGCTCGTCCATGGTGGTTAATGATGAGTATTTGCTCATATCTAAGTGTGCAACCATACCATGTAAAACAGGTCTATTTGGTTCTAAATCAAATCTTTCTATGTCAATTGTGCCCCTGTCGCTGCCTTCCATTAAAACTGGTATACCTAATGCTTTGGCTTTGGTACGCGAGTTTATTTTAATGTCAAAACTATCGCACTCATCAATTAAAAGATCCAATTTGCCGTTGCCTGTTAAAAAATCGTCAAGATTGTTTTCTGTAATTCCATCTTCAAAGCAAACAACATTTAAAAATGGATCAATTTCTGCAATCTCCCTTGCTACAATTACTGTTTTTTTAAGTTTAATATTAAATACACCAGTTCTTATTCTGTTGATATTACTTAGATCTAACTCGTCAAAGTCCGCAATGCGCAACTCTCCAAAACCTCGCTCCATAGCCAAGGTTAAGGAAACCGATTGGCCCACAGAAAGACCCATTACACCTATTTTTTTTGTAGATAAGGTGGCCTGTTCTTTTATAGTGATTTTATGTTTGTTTCTATTGGTACGTACAATAGCAAACTCTTCTTCATTTAATAGATGTACTAATTTATTTGTCCATGGATAATACACCCAAACCCCATATTCACTTTCATTGATATTGCCAAAATGATTTGCTACTGCTTTCTGCAATTCTGTAGGTGGCAAAAACACAATTGTAGGATTTAAGCATTTAATTAACTCTTCTACTTGGGTATAAATATGATCGTAAACTTGTAAATTATTTTTCTGCTGGAGAAGCTCTTCAAATGCATTTTTTTGTACTGGATCTACCAAGTTAAATATGAGCGGTTTATAGGTCCTATTTTGCTCATTTGTTTGGTTAATGAGGAGTGATAATTGTGGAGCGAAACCCATTATAGAGGATATTTTTATTGTAAAATGAAAAAGTATTATTTAATAAAAAATAATTTTATATGTTAAAACACCTAAATTAGTCTTTTAAGAGTTATTATAAAAAAGTATTTTTATCTTTTTATTGAGATCCGATGAACACAAATATTTTATATGTAGATGACGAACCACATAATTTAAGTGCGTTTAAAGCAAGCTATCGTAGGTTGTACAAAATTTTCACAGCCGAATCTGCAGATGAGGGTAGAAAAATATTAGATAAAGAAGATATACATATAATAATTACCGATCAGCGAATGCCAAAAACTACAGGAGTAGAGTTTCTTGCTTCAATTTTAGAGAAACATCCCGAACCCATACGAATGATTTTAACTGGCTACACTGATATTGATGCTGTGATCGATGCAATAAATAAGGGGCAGGTTTATCGTTACATTCAAAAACCTTGGCGAGAAGATGATTTGAGAATAAACATAGAAAAGGCAGTTGAAATATACACCTTAAGAAAAGAAAATAGAGAGTTAACAGAAAAATTATTAGTCGCAAATAAACAGTTAGAATTTATAGCCAGACAAAACCTGCTCTCATAGCAAGATATTTACTTTAAATAAGAATACAAACTCGAATAGCTCATGTTATTCGAGTTTTTTGTTAGCGGCGAAATACAATTAAACTCCTAAAGGTTGTATTTTCAAACTTAAAGATTTATTAGCCAATAAATAGCTGAGCTTAAAATAATTAATTATTATTATTGCATTAAACTGTTTATCTTAATGCCGAGCTAATTAACATGTCATCTTAATTTAATGAAGAGTTTTTACTTGTTTGTATGTGTTCTGCTGATTTCAGGATTTTTAAATGATGCTGTAGCACAAAATATCTCAAACGAAGGACGCGAATTTTGGACGGTTTTCCCTACACACGATGCCAGTTCTACTTTAGCTGTGATGGATGTTAATATCACTTCAAAAAGCAACTCTGTAGTTACGGTGAGCTGTGGATCGTATTCAGAAACTAAAGAAATTCCTGCAAATAGAGTTATTACTTTTTTTGTACCCAGAGAGAATTCTTACATAAATGATTTTAATAGTAATGATGTATTAACAAACAGAGGCATTCATATAGTTGTTCCTGATGATAAACCTAAAGTTGTGGCTTATAGTCATGTATATGCCGGAAATAGATCTGCAGCTACCTTAATATTACCTTATGATGCACTGGGGCAGCAGTATTTTTCAATGAATTATACGCAAGATCCGTCAAATAATACAGTAAGTAAAAATTTTTTAGTTGTTGTTGCGGCGGATGATGATACAGATATTATCCTTCGCAAAAATGATAATTCTATTGTAAACATTAATCTAAAGTTTAAAGGAGATGTTTATCAATATATGCCATTAAGTAGGGAGGATTTAACAGGCACAACTTTAGAAATTAACAAACTTACTTCTCCATGTAAGAGATTTGCAGCTTTTTCAGGTAGTACATCCTTATCAATCGGTTGCAATCGTAGTCGTGATCCGTTGTTGCAGCAGCTTTATACTGTCAATAGCTGGGGTAAGACTTACGGGATAGTCCCATTTATCAATAGGCGATACATAATAAGAGTCTTAGCTCAAGAAAATAATACAGCTGTAATGTTAAATGGTAGATCTGTTGGGGTATTAAATAAAGGCAAATATTTAGAACAAGTATTAACCGAACCAGCTATTGTATCTGCCAATAAATTAATTAGTGTTGCTGAATATTCCTTTACACAAAATTGCTCATCAACTTTTGGAGATCCATTGCTAACTGGTGATCCTGAGATGGTATTATTAAACCCTATTGAATTCAATATTAAGAACATTACTGTATTCTCTTCTGATAAAAACATGATTTCAGAAAGATATATTAATGTTTTTATGAAAACAGACAAAACTTCTACCTTTAAAATAAATGGGCAGCCACCAACAAATAGTTCTTGGCAACCCATGCCTTCAGATCGTAGTTACTCATTTATCCAAATTCAGGTATTTGAAGAAAGCTTACACTTAACTGCAGATGACGGTTTTAATGCAATTGCCTACGGCTTTGGCGCCACAGAATCTTATGCTTATTCTGCAGGCACTAATTTGGCTTCTAGTAGTTCAATTTCTTATGTAAATAAAGAAACTGGTTCTGATGGTACTACTGCATGTGTTGGACAGGCAACAGATTTTAAAATTACCGTACCGTATCAGTTAACTAAAATAACTTGGACTTTTAACGATGATTCTATATTTTCTTACAATTTTACAGCACCAACTGAAATAGGCCTGGCTGTTGATGGTTCAAATCTCTACACCTATACTTCTCCTGTTAATCATACATTTAACTCAGTTGGTTTAGAAATCATTAAGGCTATTGCCGTAATAGTACCATCTGGTACAAGTACAAGTGCAAGTTGTTTCGACGGATCAGATCTAGAGTTTATATTCGATGTTGATGTTCTGGCTTTACCAATTCCAAGTTTTACGGTTTCTTCTACAGAAATTTGTTTAGGTTCCGAAATCAAGCCAATAGATAATAGTACAAGTTCTGGAACCCTAATTTCTAAATGGAGGTGGCAATTCGATGATGAACCCTTTGTTGAGCTTAGGGAGCCAACACATATTTTTGCTTCGTTTGGTGTGCACAAAATTAAATTATGGGTAGCTAACGAAGGTGGATGTTGGTCTAGTGTACCTAAAGAAGTAGAAGTTAATATTGGACCGAATAAGATTTTACCAAATATTAAGTTTGATGCATTAACCCCAATTTGCATTGCAGATGGTAAAAAAACAATTTTAGCTAGTGAGGCAACTAATATGAGTGGTATGCCTAAATTTACAGGTTTGGGTATTGTAAATCAAACCACTGGAGAATTTGATCCAGTAATAGCTGGTGTAGGTGTTCATGAAATTACTTATACTTTTACCTCTAATACTGGTTGTGAAAATACTAAGAAGCAAAAGATCGAAGTTTATGCCACAACCAAAATTAATACAATTCCAACGGTTTATGTTTTAGCAGGTGGTCAAAAAAAAATACCAGCGATTATTGAAAACGTAAATCCAATTTACATTTACAAGTACAAATGGTCTCCTTCAACTGGATTAAATAAAGATGATATTTTAGACCCGATTGCTTCTCCTGATAATGATACTGAATATACACTTACTGTTTCTATTGATGGTATGTGTAGTGTAACTAGAAAAGTATTAGTTAAAGTTCTGGGAGAAATTAAACCTCCTAATGCCTTTAGCCCAAATGGAGATGGAATAAATGATAAGTGGGATATCAAATCAATAGATTCATATCCAAATACTGTTGTTGAGATTTTCAATAGAAATGGGCAAAAAGTTTTTTCAAGTGTAGGATATGCCGTACCTTTTGATGGTACATATAGAAATGAACCATTGCCTATTGGGGTATATTACTATATCATTAACCCCAAAAATGGCAGAAAAGCAATTACTGGATCTTTAACGCTAATTAAATAGATTGAAAAAGTACCTCATCATTATATTCGGTTTATTTGGTTTGCAAGCTTTTGCTCAGCAAAGACCTCAGTATACACAATATATCTTTAATAATTATTTGCTTAATCCTGCTTTAAGTGGTATCGAAAATTATACAGATTTCAAAGCTGGGCATAGAAGGCAATGGGCAGGCATAAACGATGCGCCACAAACCACTTTTGCTGCTGCGCATTTGAGTTTGGGCAATGATTATTTATGGAAAAATCCATTATCTATGCCAGAACGGGATGATAACCCAATGAGTGACGATTATACACAGAATTATACCGCATCGCCTGCACATCATGGGGCAGGAGCAATTGTTTTTTATGATAAAGCCGGACCGCTTTCTACCATTAATGCAAGTTTAACCTATGCCTATCACTTAAAATTGGCTGGTACGTTAAACTTATCAGTAGGAGTTGCAGCTGGTATTAAAAGGATTAATCTAGATAATAGTAAATTAACTTTCGAAAATGAAGGTTCTGATCCTGCATTGGCAAATACCGTTATAGTTGGTCAAACCAAGCCAGATTTGGCTATGGGCGTTTGGTTATATGGCGCACGTTTTTTTGCAGGTGCATCTGTACAGCAAATATTACCTAATAAATTGTCTTTTACCACTGCAGAAAACTTAACTCAAGGTAAAGAAGTGCCTCATGCATTTGTAACAGCAGGTTATAAATTGTACATAGATGATGAAATTTCATTTATTCCATCAGTAATGGTTAAGTATATGAAACCTGTACCATTATTATTCGATGCTAATGTAAAATTTTCTTTTAAAGATCGTTTTTGGTTGGGCGGTAGTTATAGACATAAAGATTCTTACGCTGCTCTTGCAGGATTTAACTTTAGTAAATTGGCAAACTTAAGTTATTCTTACGATTTAACTACCTCGGCACTTAAAAACTATAGCAGTGGTAGTCACGAAATTGTACTAGGCTTACAATTGAATAATTTATACCAAGCACTAGGTTCTGGAAGGATGTGGTAGATTATTTAAGTTAGCAGTTTTAGGTTGGCAGTTTGAAGCTGTATACTGTAAATTTAAAAATGCTTACAGTTCTTTTCTTAAACGAGCCACAGGGATATTCATTTGCTCACGATATTTAGCAACCGTTCGTCTAGCGATGTTATAACCTCTATCTTTTAAAATTTCAGTCAACTTCTCATCAGCTAAAGGTCTACGTTTATCTTCATTACCAATACAATCTTCCAAAATCTTTTTAACTTCTTTGTTAGAAACCTCTTCACCATTTTCGGTTTGTATGGCCTCAGAGAAGAAAGATTTCAGTAAGAAAGTGCCGAATTCAGTTTGTACGTATTTAGAATTCGCAACCCTAGAAACGGTAGAAATATCCATTCCAATTTTATCAGCAATATCTTTTAAGATCATTGGACGCATTTTGCGCTCATCCGCAGTTAAAAAATACTCATACTGATAATGCATAATCGCATTCATGGTTTTAAGCAAAGTTTGTTGTCTTTGTTTAATGGCATCAATAAACCATTTTGCCGAATCAAGCTTTTGTTTTACAAATTGAACAGCTTCTTTTAGTTTTTTGTCCTTTTGAGATGCTTTATCGTAATGATCAAACATATCCATATAAGAGCGGCTAACTCTTAATTCAGGTGCATTTTTAGAGTTAAGCGTTAAAATTAAGATGCCATCATTATTACTGATGTGAAAATCGGGAATAATTTGAAGTTGTTTGGTAGTAACTTGATTAGAATCTCCTGGTTTAGGATTTAAACGCAGAATTTCTGCTACCACTTCTTTAAGTTCTTCGCTATTTAAACCAACAGATTTTTCTAATTTATCGTAGTGTTTTCTAGTAAATTCATCAAGGTGATGCTCAACAATAGCGATAGCTTTTTTAATGATGGGATTATTAACATCCTTACGTTTTAACTGTAATGATAAACATTCTTGCAAATCTCGAGCGGCAATGCCAGGAGGATCAAAGGCTTGGATCACTTTAAGCATTTCCAATACATCTTCTTCTTCAACCATTACGTTTTGAGAAAATGCCAAATCATCTATCATCGAAGTAATAGGTCTACGAAGATAACCATCGTCGTCTAAACTCCCTATAATTTGCTTGCCTACAATAAAATCACTGTCTGATAATGGAACCAAATCTAATTGTTCTTGTAGACTTTCAAAAAAAGTACTTTCTATAGCGATAGGAGTTTCTTTTTTCTCTTCATCATCATCTCCATTATTATAAGATGTACTGTAATCGTTAGTATTATCATCTTGTAGATAGTCTTCTACATTAAATTCGTCAGTACTGGTATCTTCTTTAGATTCAGAGTCGTAATCTTCACGTTCATTTAAATCATCATATTCGTTGACAGGCTCATCAGCCGTCATTAGGCTGGGATCTTCTAACGCCGGATTATCTTCTAACTCTTCCTTAATACGTGTATCTAAAGCTACAGTAGGCACTTGCAACAATTTTATAAATTGAATTTGTTGCGGAGATAACTTCTGTAATAACTTTTGCTGTAGATGTTGTTTTAACATATTTTAGGTTCGATGATTTTAATTTCCAAATTTAAGCATTTGGTTTAGATAAAATGAATAATTGAGCAGGTATTGTTGATTTTTGAACAAAATTTTAGCTGATTATGCTTGACATACCTTTAAAGTTTGCTACTTTTAATCAAACTAAAGGAAAAATTAAAATTTAAATTGAATTACGCTTATGGGATTTGTTAAAGAATTTAAGGAATTTGCCATCAAAGGTAACGTGATGGACCTCGCGGTTGGGGTAATTATTGGTGGTGCATTTGGAAAAATTATAGATAGTATTGTAAAAGATTTAGTAATGCCAGTTGTTTCGGCAATTATCGGGCAGCCAGACTTTAGTAGCTTGTATATGGTTTTGAAAGGAACTGTGCCAGAAAATTTACCATTAGAAGAGGCAAGAAAAATTCCTGATACATCGATTTTTGCCTATGGTAATTTTATTACTGTAGCAATAAACTTTCTCTTATTAGCATTTGTTGTTTTCCTTTTGGTAAAAGGCATTAATGCTTTAAAGCGTAAAGAAGAAGCTAAGCCTTCTGCTCCACCTGCACCAACTAAAGAAGAAATTCTATTAACTGAGATAAGAGATTTATTGAAAAACAAATAAGTTATTAATATGGTAAGCCGCAAGTGTAGCGTTAATTACATTTGCGGCTTTTTTAGTTAAAATGTTCTTTTAAGTGCAGGATCAGTTACAATAATATAATCTCCCAAAGTTTTATATTTTTCCCAATCGGGATTGTTAAAATCATCTGTAGAAAATGCTGAGATGTTTAATATCTTAAGTTTGGGTGCATATTTTGTAAGTTTAGCCAGGGTGCCTAACTTCTCATCGCTATGAAAACGTCCATTTACCTGAAAAATCTTCTTGCCTTTATTGTTTTTTGCATATTTGGCAATTGACCAAGCCATGGTAGCATCCCAAAAATTTTGTGTTTGATAAACTTTCATCCCACCCATACTGTGGCCACCAAGGGTTTCAACAAATTTTTCATAATATCTACCTGTTGCGGTATCAATGGGTAGCGGAGCCATAAATTGTTTTGAATTTGTAGGGAATTGACTTAAAACTTCCATTCCGCCTCGCGTTACCGCATTACTGTACCTAGCAGCACCATTGCCTCCAATTACATCTATTTTATTTTGTTTGGCAATCTCAATCATCGGTCTGTAGTCTGTATAATTGTTCCAAGCCCTGCCTTCTTTAATGAAATTTTTCTCACTTATGTTACCATTGAGATACTCCTCTATTACTGGCTGCACATCTGTATGGAACATTTCTAAAGTTAATGCAACTTTTCCTGGATAAGCCTCAGCCATTTTTTTAAATAAGGTTGCCTCCAAATAATGACCGATTGAATCATTGTGTTCTTCTCCAAAAAATAAAACGTCAACTTTGCTTAGGTCAGTTATAATATCATCAACACTGATAGTTTTTTGCTTTTTAACATCATAAATTTTATAATGCTTGCTGAGGTCTTGCGCCATTCCTATTATTGGAAAAACTAAGCAACACATTACTAACAATTGTTTTTTGATCATGACCTTTAGTTTAAAATTGATAGTTGCGAATGTATCAAAAAACAATTGTTCGGTAAAATAAACTACGGTTTTGGAACAGTAATATTTGTTGCCCAAGTCCATTCCGGAGGATCAACTCCTAACAAGTGTTTTACAAAAAAGTCTCTGCGTTTATGTTCTCCATAATCGCCACCTAAAGAGTGTTTCATGCCAGGAACCATTAAAAAGTCGAAGTTTTTATTGGCTTTAATTAATTGGTTAATTACCTGCATGGTAGATGATGGATCTACATTGTCATCCAATTCGCCCAAGATCAAAAGTAGCTTTCCTTGTAGTTTATAAGCGTTATCTACATTAGATGATTCTGCATATTCTGGTCCAATAGGGAAGCCCATCCATTGTTCGTTCCACCACATTTTGTCCATTCTATTGTCATGGCAGCCAGAAGAAGAAACTGCAACTTTATAAAAATCGGGATGGAATAACAATGCGCCTAAAGAACTTTGCCCGCCAGCAGAATTGCCAAAAATCCCAACTTTGGTAATGTCCATATAGTTGTATTTTTTAGCTGCTTCTTTAATCCAGGCCATTCTATCGGGGAAACCACCGTCTTTAATGTTTTTCCAAGCCACATCATGGAATGCTTTAGATCGGTTTGACGTTCCCATGCCATCACATTGTACAACTATAAATCCTAATTCTGCAAGCTCGTGTAAAGATCCTCTAGAATCATTGACAAAGCTTTTGGGCACAAAAGAGTCATGTGGACCTGCATAAATGTATTCAATTACAGGATATTTCTTTTTAGGATCGAAATTACTAGGTCGAATAATCATACCCCATATATCTGTTTTGCCATCTCTGCCTTTCGCACTAAATATTTCAGGTAATTTCCATCCTGTACTTAATAAGGCATCAATGTTTCCATTTTCTAATCCTTTTAAAATTTTGCCGGTTTTGCTATCTCTTAATAAAGTTGTTTGTGGTTTTTCTATGGTAGAATAAGTATCTATAAATACACTTTTATCATCAGAAAAGTAAGCCTTATGATTACCATTTTCTGTAGTTAATTTTACCAAACCAGTACCATTAAAGTTTATTTTATAGTATTGGATGAAATAAGGATCTTGGTTTTTTTCCATTCCACTTCCTTCAAAAATGATAGTTCTATCTTTCTCATTAACTTCAACAACATTGCGCATTACCCAATCTCCTTTGGTAATTTGGTTTTTTACTTTTCCATTGCCATCATAAAGATATAAATGGTTCCAACCATCTCTTTCAGAAGCCCAGATAATCTCTTCGCCATCATTTACATCATATCTAAATAATTTGCCACTATAGCTGATAAAAGTTTTACTCTCTTCTACAATTAATTCCTTAACCTTTCCTGCAGTATTCACCTCAACTACGCTATATTTCTGATGCCCACGCTGGTTATATTGGAATGTAAATGCTCTACTATCTTTTCTCCAAGATATATTATCTAAACTATATTGAGATTCTATTTTAGTTTGGTCAACCGACACTTGCTTTTTACTATCTACTAAAAATAACGAAGGCTGCATTTGTGGTAAAGCATCGCCAGGTTTTAAGTAGTTTCTAGATTGTAATATCGGTTGAAGCTGAGTTAAAGGTGATGATTCTATCAAATAAATGAGGTGTGGTTTATTCGGGCGTGTTTTATTGGTAGCCAATTTTTTAGAATCTGGAGACCAATACACAAAACCACTGTAATATTCTCCTTCAGAACCATCAAAACTTAACTGAATTTCAGGACTATTTTCTGTTGCTGTGGCTTTAATATAAACATTATAATTTTTAATATAAGCATTCCATTTGCCATCTGGCGATTTTGTTTTTCGATCCGTTAGGTTACTTTGCCTATCTCCCCAATAAGCATCTTGCCTCTGATTTTCTGTTCTCCTAACTTCCTCGCATTTAAAAGTAACTAAATCGTAATTCCATAATTTGTTATCATAATTAAATTGCAAACTTGTTGCCGTATTGTTTATGTTAACATTACTAATAGGAAGTTTATAGGCTACTAATTTAGATTTGGTAACTTCACTAAATGCGGCAGCTAATTTTTCTTGATCAAAGGCGTTTTTTTTACTTAAGTCTGTAACATCAACCAGCATATATTCTGTACCTCTGCTAGTTAACATGCTATAAAAGAACTGCTTTTTGTTTGGTAACCATTTGATGTTGGTTGGCGAATTATATATTTTGTTTTGTATCAGTCCATTAAATAATTCAGCACGTTGGTAGTCTTGTAATGTGCCTTGTGCTTTGACATTAATAGTGCTAGCGCAAATAATTAATAAAATAAGGAGTTTAAGCGAATAGATTTTAGTCATAACGGCATTAGTTTTTGAATAACCAAGAATACTAAAAATGCATTTTAATATTTGCCGATATTTAACCATTTGTAAACTTAAATTGAGCAGTTTTCTAAATACATAGCACTAATATTTGGTAGGTGAAAAAAAATGAAATATTTTACCGACTAATTGAGGCTTTTTACCGAGTATTACCCTCCAAATAACAAAGCAGCATTGGCTAGTTTTAAAGATCGTGCTACATTTGACCATACAATTAGCGAAAAAGAAAATGGAAAATTATAATTCAAACGGAAATAAGGAAGTGGTAAACAATTCTGGTAAAGTAATAGCAGGTTTAATAATCGTAATTATAGGCTCGCTTTTATTGGTTAATAACATTGCATTTGGTTTACCAAGTTGGATATTTTACTGGAGCAATATTTTAATTATTATAGGTTTGTTTATTGGGGTTAAACATAATTTCAAAAATGGCAGTGGCGTGATATTGATTATTATTGGTTCATTTTTCACCTTAAAGGAAGCATTAGATAATGTAATTGATTTTGATAAAATTGGATGGCCAGCTTTAATTATGGCATTAGGTTTATTCTTGATTTTAAAACCTAAAAGCGATTTCGACAACCGAAACAAGTGGAAAAGAAAAAGCGATAAATGGAAAGCGAAATTTGGTGAGCATGATCCATTCATGGCAAATCCGGCAGAAGATCCAAATCTAAACCCAAATGCTGAAAAAAAAACGAGTAACCTAGATTATTTAGATTCTGTAAATGTATTTGGTGGAAGCCATCAGATCGTTTATTCCAAAAACTTTAAGGGTGGCGAAATTACAGCTGTATTTGGGGGTTGTGATGTAAATCTAACACAAGCAGATTTTGAAGGGGAAGTGGTAATAGACGTGACCGCTGTTTTTGGGGGTGCTAAAATAATTGTTCCACCAGGATGGCTTGTGAAATCTGAAGTAACAGCAATATTTGGTGGTTTGGATGATAAAAGAAGTGTACAGCCATTAGTTGATGTGCCAACAAAAATATTAATTATAAAAGGGGTAGCGATGTTTGGCGGGGTAGATATTAGAAACTATTAACCAAAATTTAAACCTAAACTTATTGTAGTGACTACAACCCCTTTATCTATTCCGCAAATTAAGCTGGTCGCCAGTGTAATCCTAGTCTGTTGGATCGCCGTGTGCTCCTTAATTATATATTACATCTTAAATTTTAATTGGCAAATTGCCTTGGCCGATAGCATTCTCAGTAATGGTCTATTGGCCATTGGCTGTATAATCATCAGCAATATGCTGGGTTATTATCAGCCCAAAAATGAAAAAATGCTGGTTATTTTGATAATTACTTCTCTGTTAACCGTAGTTGTAGTATTTGCCACCAAGTATGGACTTAATTATCTCTTCCTTAAACAATCTTCCTACAAACTCTTTCTAGATTTCTCGTTGCCTTTTAGGGCAATTATTGCTTTTTTATGCCTAACCTGGTGTGCATTGGCAAATATTTTATGGTATAGGTTAGAAGAGCAGTCAGAAAGCCAAGGTCGTTTATTGGCTGCCCAAAATTTGGCTAAAGAAGCCGAACTTAATAAGCTCAGGCATCAATTACAACCACATTTTTTATTTAACAGCTTAAATTCTGTTTATGCTTTAACTATTGTAAACCCAACAGAAGCAGGTACAATGATTACCAAGTTGGCTGCCTTTTTAAGGGGCACCTTAAAACGTGATGATGAAGTTTGGGTTAACGTATCTGAAGAAATGGAGTACATTCAACTTTATCTAGATATTGAAAAGGTGCGTTTTAGCCATCGTTTAAGTATAGATGTACAAATAGATGACAATACTTTGGATTTATGCTTGCCAGGCACTTTATTACAGCCTATTGTAGAAAATGCCATTAAGTTTGGTTTGTACAACACCTCGGCAGCTATTACCATTACCATGAGAGTTAAATACGAAGGCAATGCATTGGTAATCTGTGTGTCTAACCCTTACGATCCAGAGATGAAAGCAAGTAAAGGCACAGGCTTTGGTTTAACAGCTATACGCCGAAGGTTATATCTTTTGTTTGCAGATAGCAACCTTCTACAAACTGAATCTCAAAACAATAATTTGTATATTACTACCCTTAAAATACCTCAGAAAGATGATAAGAACGATACTAATTGATGATGAAGCCTTAGCGAGAGATGTGGTAAAACATTACTTACAATCGTACCCAGACATTGAGATTGTTGCCGAATGTAGTGATGGTTTTGAAGGATTAAAAGCGATTACACAACATAAACCAGATTTCATTTTTTTAGACATCCAGATGCCAAAAATTAGTGGTTTTGAGATGCTAGAATTAGTAGAAAGCCATCCCGCAGTTATTTTTACTACCGCTTTTGATGAATATGCCATTAAAGCTTTTGAGGTTAATGTGGTAGATTATTTGCTAAAACCAATAGAAAAATCAAGGTTTGATCAAGCTATGCAAAAACTGCCTGCTAAATTGGCTAAGGGAGAAACTAGTAATGAGCTTTTGGAGACAGCTTCTTTATCTCCCGTACAAAACAGTAGGATAGTAGTTAAAACAGCTGGTGTGATTAAAATTATTCCGGTTACAGATCTTAATTACATCGAAGCAGATGATGATTATGTAAAGCTGAATACAACGGAAGGTAATTTTCATAAAAATAAAACCATGAGTTTCTTTGAGCAAACCTTAGATCCTGCTCAGTTTATCCGCATTCATCGTTCTTATATTATCAATCTGGCTCAGGTAACCAAAATAGAACTAAAAGAAAAAGATAGTTATGTGGTTTTGCTAAAATCTGATATTTGGTTACCAGTTAGTAAAACTGGTTATGTGAAATTAAAAGCAGCATTGGGTATGTAATTTTTTTTAAAAGCAATTTTCTGCCCAAATTTAAGTCAGTTCCGTTTTTCGCTGCCTGCCTACAGCAGGCAGGTAAGCTTTTTGTGAAGGTTAGCGCTTTTTAAAAGCCTTTGAACATCAAAAAGTATTTTCGCTGCAACCGGGTTTAGCTAACTTAGTGTGGTGCATAAAAGCTGCATTTTAAACCCGACCGTAGCGAAAAAGCCCGCAGGGATGAGGCACCAAGACTGAGGACTTGAAGCGTGGGCGGGACTAGCCCTTCAAAAGAATTACTATCTTTGCTTTTCTAAAAGAGAATTGATTATAGCTATCTGGTTTTTCCTGCTTTCGGAAAAATATAAAATAAAACTAAATGCCTCTTGCATTTTTAGAAAAATCGCATTATATTTGCACCTCTTATTTAAAAAACTCTAGTTAAGATATTATACAGTTATGAAAAGAACATTCCAACCTTCGCAAAGAAAGAGAAGAAACAAGCATGGCTTCCGCGAAAGAATGGCTACAGCAAACGGTAGAAGAGTATTAGCTTCTCGCCGTGCAAAAGGAAGAAAAAGATTATCAGTTTCTGACGAGCGTCGTCATAAAGCATAATTTTTGATTGCCACCTGTTTTGGGTGTAAGCAGTTAGATTAGGCTGCAATGTGCCATAGGGCATCCCTCTGGGACAATCAAAAAACATGAAAAAATTTAATAAAGAAGAACGGTTGTGTAGTAAAAAGTCATTAGACTTACTATTCAAAAACGGTTCTTCTTTTTTAGTTTATCCCTTTCGAGTTACTTATTTTTTTGTAGCCCAGCCTCAAAAATATCCTGCACAGGTAGTGATAAACGTGGCTAAAAAACGCTATAAACATGCGGTAGATCGTAATCTTATTAAACGCCGAACTCGAGAAGCTTACCGTTTGCAAAAAGAACAGCAATTGTACGGTTTTTTGAAAAACCGTAGTGATTTATTGCTTTTATCTCTCCAGTTTATAGGCAAAGAGAAATACGAATATGTATTTTTTGAAAAAAAAATATCTCAGGCTTTTAAAAAATTAGCCAGCCAAATCCAAACAGAAAAATCTCCCAGTAATGAAAATAATTAGGCAACTATTTTCTTGGCTGTTTTTAGCACTTATAAGGTTATACCAGATTTTATTATCACCTTTACTAGGTGCAAGTTGCAGATTTACACCTACTTGCTCTGCTTATGGTATAGAGGCTATCAAAAAACATGGTCCATTTTATGGTGGTTGGCTTACTATTAAAAGAATTGCGAGTTGCCACCCTTGGGGTAAACATGGGCATGATCCGGTTCCATAAAAACCCCACCCAACCCTCCCAAGAAGGGAGGGCTTAGCAAAGTTCTAACATTATATCTTCTACCTTTGGTTAGTTTAACAAACCTCCACCTTTTAACCTTCCACCTTCTACCTTTTTAATATCTTTGTACCATGGCAACCATCTTACAAATAGAAACCGCTACTCAGGTTTGTTCTGTCGCAATCGCTATTAATGGCGAAACTATTGCATTAAAGGAAGAAGCAGCGCAAAATATACACGCGGCCAGTTTAACTTTATTTATTGAGGAAGTAATGCAGGCTGCAAAACTGAAATACGTAAATTTAGATGCTATTGCTGTGAGTAAAGGCCCAGGTTCTTATACAGGTTTACGTATTGGGGTTTCTACAGCTAAAGGCCTATGCTTTGCGCTTGATAAACCTTTTATTGGTGTTCCTACTTTACAAATGATGGCCAATGGTTACCTTAAAGAACATCCAAATTATGGTGGACTGATCTGTCCGATGATTGACGCCAGAAGAATGGAAGTTTTTACAGCTGTTTACACCAATAAATTAAAAGAAATAGAAGCTGTAAATGCAAAAATTGTTGACGAAAAAAGTTTTATCCTAGAGCTGGATAGAAATTATGTAACTTTTATTGGCGATGGTGCCGAAAAATGTATCCCAGTTTTGGATCATCAGAATGCACATTTTTCTACTCAAAATTACAATTCTGCAGCACACATGAGTAGTTTGGCTTACCAAGCATTTTTAGATAAAAACTTCGAAGATGTTGCTTATTTCGAGCCTTTCTATCTAAAAGATTTTGTATTTACCACACCCAAAAAGAAAACAATATAATTATTATTTAATCTTTTCGGTATCAAGAAGTAATGGGATATCAGCTTTTGTATGAACCAATATATTGCTTAAAAATTTCCCCTTATCTCCAGATAATTGATACGAAAATGCATCAAAATCTTTAAAACCTGATTTTGATTTGTACTGTTTATAGAAAGCTGGTTTTAAATTTCTGCCAAAAATATCATTCGAATTTTTATTGTTTACATAAAATGAAATGGTTGCAGACGATGAAAGTTGGTTACTGAAATTCTGATAATCTATATCGTTAACCAAAAGGGAATTATTTTTATAACTGTTTAAGAACGATTCAATACTACTTGCGTTATTTGCCATCACTAAATAATTATCAATTATAGTATAATATGGACGTTCGAATTTCTTAAAGGGCTCTCCAAAATAAGCATAAGGAATTCCCTCTTCTTTAAAAATGCTAATTCCTGGAGCATATTCGCTACTCAGATCTAACAATAGCTGATTGACTTTCTCTCCATTGCTTAATGCAATTGCACCGAATTTTTCTCCAGTTCGCAACTGAAAGGTAACCAATTGATTTTTAAAGTATTTTGGGAATGTTTCATTTAGGTCTAGTCCATATTTTTGTTTAATGTTAGCAATCAATTTGTTTGTTTTTTCTTCCTGTTTGTTTGCTGTCATCCAATTTTGTAGTTCTCTACGCCAATCATTGTAATCTGCCATGGCATAGATAGTGTAACTAGCTGCCTTTTCTGGGATAATGTTATTAATGGTTAGTCGCTGTTCGGGGATATTACTGAAGAGCTTAAAATAGCTATTGTTATCAAACACATCTGTACTACCATTAAACAAAAGTTTTTCTTTGCTAAAATTATAACTTAATGCAGCAAAAGAATTTTGTCTGTTAAACAAACTTAGTTCTCCATTTAAATTGCTGTTCAAGATGCTCTTTAGTAGGATTGGTAGCTTGTTAAAATCAATAAAAAGATTGGCTAATGTGTTTTTATTAAATCTGCTGTTAGCTTTAATGTAATTAATGAAGTTTTGATCGGTATTTTTTTCTTGTTTTAAACTGTATTGAACAACTGTGCTCACATCAGAAACAACAACCAGCATATCCTTAATTCCTATATAAAAGGAAGAAGTATCCGAAAAAGTGATTTTATAATAATTGTCTATTTTATTTGTTTTTATTTTGCCGCTATTTAAAGTATTCAATAAGCTTTTTAACGATGTATTGGGCTTAAGTTGTGTGCTAATTAAAAAGCTAACTGTATCATTTATATTTGGTTGTATGCTTATATAGATCTTCTGCCCACTAAATAAGTTTGTAATAGCTGGATAAGCTATTAAGTTATTTCTTAATGCACTTAGCTGTTTAGATTTAGTTTCTCCTAAAACATGTTGAAATAATTCTTGCCCTGCTAATATCTCGTAAAAACTTTTGTCGTTGTCAAAACTAAAAATAATCCCAGAGTTTGCTGTTGCGGCATTCAGAGATAAATCGTTAACGCTGGTTTCCGTTTTTAAATTTGAAAAGTAGAGATAAGCCATCCCAATCATCCCAATCAATAAAACGGCTAGTGTAATATATATTCTCTTCATGGCTGTTTTACAAATTTAATTTAATTTTGGTATTACAGAGATTATAAGGGCATTTTCTTAATTTAGCGTTTGTATATAGCCGATAAACATGAACAAACGAATTATTCTTACTGCAGCTTTTTTTGGGGCTTTGGCAGTAATCTTAGGTGCATTTGGTGCACATACACTTAAAAGCTTAATCAGTACAGCATCATTAGAGATTTGGCAAAAAGGGGTAGAGTATCAATTCTATCATACATTCGCCTTGTTATATATATCAACATTTGCCCGTTATAAAAATAAATTGATAGGTTTTTCATTCGTTTTTTTTACGCTTGGCATTATTCTTTTTTCTGGGTCTTTATATTTGTTGGCATTAAAAGATACTCATCAATTATCTGTACAATTTTTAGGCCCAGTAACCCCAATTGGTGGTTTATGCTTTATTGTGGGTTGGGTATGTTTATTTTTAGCAGCACTAAAGGATAAATAATGCAGTTTGCACCATCTTTGGATTTTTCTGAAAGAGAAACACTCTTTGTGGAGGTAATATTACCTCTTTCTTTGGCTATAAACTATACTTATCGTGTTCCTTTTGAACTGAATGAAAGTATAGCTGTAGGTAAAAGGGTAGTTGTGCAATTTGGTAAGCATAAAATTTATACTGCCTTAGTTAAAACTATAGGTAAACAGCCACCAGAATTGTATGAGGCCAAATATATAATTGATGTTGTTGATGAACATCCAGTAATTACCGAAAATCAGTTTAAGTTTTGGGATTGGATTACCGTTTATTATTTATGTAATGAAGGCGATGTAATGGCTGCCGCTTTACCCACAGGTTTAAAATTGGCTAGCGAAACTATACTGGTTTTAAGAGATGAATTGCCCGATGAATTGATCTTATCGGAGAAGGAAAGTTTGATTGTGGAGGTATTGCACAAGCAACAGCGAATGAGTATTGATGATGTAGCCATACTTTTAGGTCAAAAAACGGTTTATCCCATTATTAATTCTTTATTAGGTAAAGAGGTAATTTATATAGCTGAGGAGGTAATTGAGAAATACAAACCCTTGTTAAAATCTTTCATTACACTTAATCCTTTTTACAAGGAAGAGGCAAATCTTAAAGAGTTATTTACAGTTTTAGATAGGGCGCCTAAACAATTAGATGCCCTGTTGGCTTATTTAAAATTAGCTAAAACAGAAACTACTATACCTAAACAACAGTTGTTAGAAGAGAGTGGCAGTGGGCAGGCTGCCTTAAAATCTTTAGTTGATAAAGAGATATTTAAAGTAGAAAAGAGACAGGTAAGTAGATTAAATGATGCTACAGACGAATTTGAACTTAATTTTGAATTGAGCCAAGCTCAACAGCATGCTTTTAACGAAATAGAAAGGCAGTTTATTGAAAAAGATGTTGTGCTTTTACATGGTATTACTGCATCAGGGAAAACACAACTTTACATTAAACTTATAGAAAAAGCAATCGCATCTGGCGGGCAGGTTTTATTTCTTTTGCCAGAGATTGCATTAACTACACAGATTGTAGAACGTATAAAGCGTTATTTTGGAGACAAAATTGGCGTCTACCATTCTAAATTCAACGATAACGAACGTGTAGAAATTTGGAATAAAGTATTAAATGGTTCTTATCAAGTAGTGCTGGGTGCCCGCTCGGCCGTGTTCTTGCCCTTTAAAGAACTTAAATTAATAGTTGTTGATGAAGAACATGAATCTTCTTACAAACAGCATGAGCCTGCACCAAGATACCAAGCCAGAGATGCAGCTGTATTTTTGGCTCAGCTCCATCAAACCAAAATCGTATTAGGTTCTGCAACACCATCAATAGAGAGCTTTTACAATGCAGCTACAGATAAATATGGCTTAGTGGTTTTAAATGAACGTTTTGGAGGTGTGCAATTGCCGTTACAAGAGGTAGTAAGTATTGGTGAAGAAACCAAACGTAAAAAAATGACTTCCTATTTTACTAGTGTATTGATAGATGATATTTCGCTAGCGCTAGAAAAAGAAGAGCAGGTTATTCTTTTTCAAAACCGTAGAGGTTATGCTACCATATTGATTTGTGCCACCTGCGGTTATGCGCCAAAATGTGTAAACTGTGATGTAAGTTTAACTTTTCATAAAACCAGCGGCAAACTCCATTGTCATTATTGTGGTTACCATCAAAGTAGTATCAATATTTGTCCAGCTTGCGGATCTGTACACATAGAGCAAAAAGGTTTTGGTACAGAAAGAATAGAAGAAGAGTTAAGTTTAATTTTTCCTGATGTTAAAATAGCAAGATTAGATTTAGATAGTACCAGAACAAAAAATGGAATGCAGCAAATTATATCTGATTTTCAGGATAAGAAAACGCAGATATTGATTGGTACGCAAATGGTTGCTAAAGGATTAGATTTTGATAATGTGAGTTTGATCGGTGTAATCAATGCCGATACTTTACTTAATTATCCAGATTTTAGAGCATTTGAAAGAAGTTACCAGTTGTTGGCACAGGTGGCAGGTAGAGCAGGGCGTAGAGACAAACAAGGTAAGGTTTGTATCCAAGCTTATGATGATTCACATCGCATTATCAAACAGGTGATTGCTAATGATTATGCACAGATGTATGCTGATGAAATGGAAGAGCGCAAGCAGTTCAATTATCCACCTTTTTCTCGTTTAATCTTTATCAATGTTAAACATAAAGATGCGAATGTGTTAAATTTTGCAGCCCAAACGTTAGCTAATTCTTTAAGGGCGCAATTGGGTAATCGAATTCTAGGACCAGAACAGCCTTTAGTTGCTAGGATAAGAAATTACTACATCAAGCAGATTATTATTAAAACAGAAAAAAATGCCGCTATACAAAAAGTAAAAGCTGTATTAAAAGATACCATTAAAGATTTTAATGCACAAAAAGACTTCAAGAGTGTGATCACACAAATCGACGTAGATCCTTATTAAGTAAACTTAACGTTGAAAATTTTTTAGATTGATATTGTGCTGGTTAAATATAAACTAATAATTAATTGGTAGATTAACCGTTCAAAAAGCTATTTTTGGGTAGAATGGCATATAAGTTTATAGATAATTATAGGGAGAAGGGCGCAAGAAAGAAATTAGTCGAATTGCTTAAAGAGCGAGGAATTACAGATGAGGGTGTGTTAAAAGCAATTGGTAAAGTGCCGCGTCATTTCTTTTTCGATGAAACTTTCTGGAACCAAGCTTATAAAGACATCGCATTTCCTATTGGCGATGGACAAACCATATCTCAACCTTATACCGTAGCTTATCAAACCGAATTGTTGCATATTCAAAAAGGCGATAAGATTTTAGAAATAGGTACTGGTTCTGGTTATCAAACTTGTATTTTAATGGAATTAGGAGCTAAAGTTTACACCATAGAGCGTCAACCAAGCATTTATGCACATACGTTAAAAGTATTGCCTGGAATGGGTTATAAAGCCAATTTCTTTTTAGGAGATGGTTCTAAAGGTATACAAGAGCACGCACCTTATGCAAAAATAATTGTAACTGCTGGTGCCCCCTTTGTGCCAGAAATCTTATTAAAACAATTAAAAATCGGTGGTATTTTGGTAATCCCAGTGGGAGATGAAAAAACTCAAAAAATGATCACTGTAATCCGCGTAAGCGAAAATGACTTTGATAGAATTGAATTAGATACTTTTAGATTTGTACCATTAGTTGGCGATCAGGCTTGGTAATTTAGTTGATTGGGCGAAGTGGTTCACTTGTTCATTTGGCTATTTGCTCTACAGGTAATGAACCAACGATACTAATGAACTAAACCTTCATAGCCCTATCCATCTCACGTTTGCTTTCACGATCTTTAATGCTATCTCTTTTATCAAATTCCTTTTTACCCTGTGCCAAAGCAATTTCAATTTTAGCATAACCACGCTCATTGGTAAAAATTCTTAGTGGAACAATGGTAAAACCTTTTTCTTCACCTTTAACTTTTAGCTTTTTTAATTCTTTTTTATGAAGCAATAAAACACGGTCTCTTTTAATTTCATGGTGATGAAAAGAACTGTGGCTGTATTCAGAAATATGTAAGTTTCTTACATATAGGTTATTATCGATAAACATGCAAAAAGCATCCGTCATATTTGCTTTACCCTGTCTTATCGCTTTTATTTCTGTGCCTAGCAATGCTAGGCCAGCTACATAGCTGTCTAAAATATGGTAATCGAAATAGGCTCTCTTGTTCTTTATCTGAATATCCTTTGACATAATTGCAAATATCGTTATTTAAAAATTAATAACAATATCAGTTTATAGCCTATCTACTTTTAGCATAACCAATGTAAACTAAATAAATATATCTAAATATTTTTTTAGACAAATCTAAATTTATATTTTTGCTATACTAATTAAATTTCTATGCAAAAGTATATACTTCTATTATTTTTCGTTTTTGCCACAGCATTTGTAAAAGCTCAACAGTTTAACTTACATGGAAGTGTAGTTGCTGAAAACGCTGCAAATAAAGCAACTGTTCAATTAATTGAGTTGAAAAGAACTTTGTTTACTGATAGCTTGGGTAAATTTGCTTTCGAGGCACTACCTTCTGGCAGTTACCATATTAAAGTAAGCATGTTAGGCTTTAGAACTTATAATTCAAAAATTGAGTTAAAATCTGATACCATTCTTGGTCAAATTCAATTAGAAAGCTTAGACGAGAAATTAAATGAGGTAGTAATTACTGGGACACAAAAAGAAGTAAATAGACTGGAAAGTCCTGTTCCGGTGGAGATTTATACAGCTAAGTTTTTTCAAAAAAATCCAACTCCTAGTATTTTCGATGCTTTGCAAAATGTAAACGGCGTTCGTCCACAACTCAATTGCAATATCTGCAATACGGGCGATATTCATATCAATGGCTTAGAAGGTCCATATACTATGGTATTGATAGATGGAATGCCAATTGTAAGTAGCCTATCCACCGTTTATGGCTTATCTGGTATCCCTAATGCATTAGTAGAGAGGATAGAAGTAGTTAAAGGCCCAGCTTCGTCTCTCTATGGTAGCGAAGCGGTTGGTGGTCTAATTAATATCATCACTAAAAAAGTACAAAATGCAGCTTTATTCTCTGCTGATTTTATGGCAACCGATTATAAAGAATACAATGCAGATATTGGTTTTAAACTAAACCTAGGTCAAAAGGTATCATTTCTTACAGGTATCAATTATTACAAATATGGGAATCAAGTAGATCATAACCATGATGGTTTTACTGATGTAACTTTACAAGACCGTATTTCTTTGTTCCAAAAATGGACTATTGTCAGAAAAGATAATCGGTTATTTTCGTTGGCAGCTAGGTTTTTGTATGAAGATAGATGGGGTGGTGAGATGAATTGGAACAAATCTTTTAGAGGTGGAGATCAGATTTATGGAGAAAGTATTTATACCAAAAGAATGGAACTGATTGGTAATTATCAATTGCCAATAAAAGAAAAAATGCTCTTTGCATTTTCTTTAACTAATCACGATCAGGATAGTAGATATGGTACAACTTCATACATCGCTAAACAACAGATCGCATTCTCTCAATTAACTTGGGATAAAAAGAAGGGTAACCATGATTTATTGTTTGGTGCAGCATTTAGATATACTTATTATGACGATAATACTCCAGCAACGGCCTCAAAGGATGAAATAAATCCGTTAAATAGACCAGAAAATACCTTTTTACCAGGTTTGTTTGTGCAAGATGAAATCAAGTTAAATAAAGCCCATTCTATTTTAGCAGGATTAAGGTACGATTACAATTCTATTCATGGTAATATATTTACACCACGGTTGGCCTTTAAATGGAGTATAAACGAAAAAAATATCGTTAGGCTAAATGCGGGTACGGGTTTTAGGGTAGTTAATATTTTTACAGAAGACCATGCTGCTTTAACAGGTGCAAGAGATGTAGTCATTAACGATCAATTAAGACCTGAACGAACTTATAACGTCAACTTAAATTATCTTAAGAAAGTATATCTTAACAATTGTTCATTTTTGGGTTTAGACTTATCTGCTTTCTATACGTATTTCAACAATAGAATTATAGGTGATTATGATACCAATCCAAACCAGATTATTTATGATAATTTAAATGGTTATGCCATTAGTAAAGGCTTAACAGCCAATGTGGATATGGCTTTTAGCGCTGGTTTAAAATTAACAGTTGGTGCAACATATCAAGATGTTGGTTTTGTGGAAAATGGTATTAAACAACAGCAAATTTTAACCGAAAAGTTCTCTGGAACCTGGGTTGTCTCCTATAAAATCAATAGATTAAATTTAGGTATAGATTATACAGGCAATGTGTATAGTCCAATGAGATTACCTTTGTTGAGCGAATTAGATCCACGTAGTGCATTTTCGCCAATATGGAGCATACAGAACATACAATTGGTTTTTGATGGCTTTAAAAATATCGAGATTTACGGAGGTGTAAAAAATCTGCTCAATTTTACACCGAACAAAGGAACTCCTTTTATTATAGCTAGATCTAATGATCCTTTCGATAAAAACGTACAGTTTAATCCAGCTGGTCAAGTTATTGCTACGCCCGATAATCCTTATGGGTTAACTTTCGATCCAAGTTATGTGTATGCACCAAATCAAGGGATTAGAGGTTTTATAGGTATTAGATATAATTTAAAATAACCTCTTCTTCGCAATTATCATTTGCTTTGGCTCTGTACGCTTGGTTTTCACAGAGACTTATTTTTTACCAATAGGTCAGTTATTTGAAAAGCAACATCACTATAACTATTAATGTCAATCCCGCTTTACCCTATAGCCACAACCAATAAAATTGGTTTTTGGGCTGCCGGTTCAATCGGGTTTGAAATGCAAGGATTGTGCAAATATTGAAGTTTTTAAACTCATAAATTACAATCTAATTGGCAGATCAATAGATGCATCGATATTCTGTTGTGATCTTTGTGATTTGTACATGCTTTTCGCAATTTGTATTGCGAAGGTGTATTATCAGATTTTCGATCTGCTTCAACTTACCTTACAATTAACACAGGGATGGTTACTTTATGTCTCACAGAATCTACGGTAGTACCAAAGATTAAATCTTTTAAGCCTTTATGTCCATGGGCACCCATTACTAATAATTCGATTTCATTTTGATTGCTGATTTCTGCAATCGCTTTAGCGGTACCACCAAAACCGATGTGTGCTGTAGAAATATAGCCTAAATCAGCTAGGTTTAGTCTGTACTTTTCTAAATTTTCTGTATCTGCTTGTGTTTCATGATCCATTGCTGTTTCTCCATGATAGCGTGCTACCGCAGTTTCTACAATATGGATCAGGTAATAATGTGCCTCTTTTCCTCCCTGGATTAAGGCATGACGAATGGTGTTACGATCATTTTTAGAGAAATCTACCGTTATGCCAATTTTTTTGTAATTGATCTTGTCGATATGTGCAATTTCTAAAGCATCACCATGTGGTACATTGCCTATTCGTTGATTTTTGTTAATTAATGGATATATAAAAATGTAAACTAATAATAATCCAATTAATATAGCAATGGGAATTACAATGGCATAAATGTACCAACCATCGGCAACAGCAATCCAGCCAGAAATTTCTTCGAATACTAATTTGATATTTAAACTTACAATCACAACTGCACTCATCCATGCTAAAACCTTTACCCATGTTTTTATGGTAAAGTCTTTCATTTCTTTCTTATCAGAAGTTAAATGGATCAGCGGAATTATAGCAAAACCTAATTGTAAACTCAACACTACCTGACTTAAAATTAAAAGGCCCCCTAATGCATCATCACCGAAGTATAAAATGGTGAAAAACGCTGGGACGATAGCAAGCAAGCGAGTAATTAAACGTCTTAACCAAGGCTGTATTCTTAGGTTTAGATGTCCTTCCATAATAATCTGCCCCGCTAAAGTACCGGTTACGGTAGAGCTTTGTCCGGCGGCAATTAATGCAATTGCAAATAGGGCAGGTGCAACTGGACCAAATATGTTATCCAATAAACGATGGGCATCTTGTATTTCGGCAACTTCATGAAATCCATTTTTAAAAAAAGCTGCAGCAGCTAAAATTAGGATGGCTGCATTTACAAAAAATGCCAAGTTTAATGCAACTGCAGTATCAATAAAATTAAACTTTATAGCTTCTTTAATTCCTTTGTTATCACGTTCAAATTTTCTAGTTTGTACCAAAGAAGAGTGTAGGTATAGATTGTGAGGCATTACCGTAGCGCCAATAATACCAATGGCAATGTACAAAGCTTCGCCAGATAATAAACTTGGTTCTAATCCTTTTACAATAGATTTCAAGGATGGTTCTACAATAAACATTTCTACCAAAAAAGAAAGTCCTACGATAAAAACCATAGAAACGATAAATGCTTCCATTTTTCGCATCCCTTTATTTAAGAGAAATAAAAGCAAAACCGTATCAAAAATGGTAATGGAAATTCCCCAAATTAAGGGTAAGCCAAACAATAAATTCAAGCCAATGGCCATGCCGATAATTTCGGCTAAATCGCAGGCAATAATAGCCGTTTGTGCCAAAATAAAAAGTGGAAAATTTACCCATTTAGGATAAGCATTCCTTGAAGCTTGGGCTAAATCTAAACCTCTAACAATGCCTAAACGTGCACTTAAAGATTGCAACAATAGCGCAATTAAGTTAGACATTAAAAGCACCCAAATCAATTGATAGCCAAACTTACTTCCACCAGCTATATCTGTAGCCCAATTACCTGGGTCCATATAGCCCACACTCACTAAATAAGCAGGGCCAATAAATGCTAAAATCCTCCTCCAACCTTTGCGCTTATTGGTTACAACACTATTATGTACTTCACTTAAAGATTGTTTCTGCTCCATCTATTTATTAATTAGAATATGTTTGGCTACTTCTCGGCTAATATTTACTTTTTGGTGATCAATTAATAATTCTACAGAACCATCAAAATCGATGGTTTCCGAAATGGCTATTTTTTTTCCTAAGGTTAAGCCTAATTTTTCTAGATGTTTTAAAAAAGGAGACGAGTGTTCGCTAACGCCAGTAATGGTGCCTTTTTCTCCTGTTTTTAATTTACTCAGCTTAACAAAAGAAAGGTTGGCAAAGTTTCCATGTTGATCAGGAATCGGGTCGCCATGAGGATCCACTTTAGGGAAATCTAAAAATTCATCTAAGCGCTCTATCAACAAAGTAGATTTGATATGCTCTAATTCTTCGGCAACTTCATGAACTTCATCCCATTTGAAATTTAATTTATCTACCAAAAAAACTTCCCATAACCTATGCTTCCTAACAATATTGATAGCTGTTAATTTTCCTTTTTCAGTTAAGGTAACTCCTTGATATTTTACATAATCAACCATTTCCTTTTCGCTCAGCTTTTTTAGCATATCGGTTACAGAAGCTGCTTTGGTTTGTATTTTCTCTGCAATGGCATTGGTTTGCACCGGATTGCTGATTACAGATAAATGATAAATAATCTTCAGATAGTTCTCTTCGGTGTAAGATTGCATTTTTGTTAATCTAACTATATATTTAGACAAATCTAAAATTATTTATGTAAAATAAAAAGGAATTTTTGACATTGTTTGGAGAATAAAATTTGGTGAAGTAGCGTTAGTATGCTACCTTTGGGTACATCACAAATATTATGGCTACAGAACTAGACAAAACAGATTTTAAAATTCTTAAACTTCTCCAAGAAAATGGAAGGATTACCAACTTGCTTTTATCGCAAGAAATTGGCTTATCTCCGGCACCAACTTTAGAGCGAGTGCGTAAATTAGAAATGTCTGGTTTTATAAAAAGTTACCATGCTTTGGTAGATGAAGAGAAATTGGGATTAGGAATTAAAACCTTTATCCAAGTTCAGTTAGACTTTCATAAAAACAATACCATTCAAATCTTCTTAGATGAGGTTAACCAAATCAAGGAGATTACCGAGTGTCACCACGTAACTGGCCAAGCAGATTTTTTGTTAAAAGTTTATGTAAATGACATCAAAGCTTATGAGCGTTTAATCATGGATAAGATTAGCAAAATATCAGTCGTTAAAACTTTCCAGACCATGATGATCATGTCTACAACAAAGAAAGAACCGATTGTACCTTTAGAGTATTAAACCCCCAACCCCTAAAGGGGAGTTATAAAGCCCCTTTAGGGGTTGGGGTCTATTTGCCAATCAATCGGTGTTAACCCTTCTTTAACTAAAATTTCATTAGCTAATTTAAAGTGGTTAGAACCGAAAAAACCATTATAAGCAGAAAATGGAGATGGATGAGCTGCCTTTAATATATGATGTTTAGCACTATCAATTAAGCTTTCTTTTTGTTGCGCATATTTTCCCCACAGTAAGAATACTAGCCCACTTTTTTTAGCAGCCAGTTCTGAAATTACATAGTCTGTGAAAATCTCCCAGCCTCTTTTCTGATGAGAGCCAGGTTCGTGCGCTCTTACAGTTAATGTAGCATTTAATAACAACACACCTTGATCTGCCCAAGAGGTAAGTTCGCCATGATTAGGTATTTGGTAGTCAGGAAATTCTTCTGCCAATTCCTTGTACATGTTTTTAAGAGACGGTGGTACCGCAATTCCTTTCTGTACAGAAAAAGATAGACCGTGTGCCTGCCCTTGCCCGTGGTAAGGATCCTGTCCTAAAATAACAACTTTTACTTTGTCTAGAGGAGTGTGATTAAACGCATTAAAAATATCAGCTCCTTTGGGATAAACAGTAAATCCTTTTTGCTTTTCTTCTAGCAAAAAGGATTTAAGTTCCTTCATATAAGGTTTTTCGAGTTCTTCTCCCAGTAGGTTTAACCATCCGGGTTCTAAAGCAGCAGCCATATTATTTTGTTTTTGCTGTTGTTGATTTAGGTTTGGTAGCCAATACTTTCAGCATATCTTTTTCTAAAGTTTCTGTAGGATGTTCGGTAATTCTTCCAACTTCCATACCTTTTTTATCAGTGAAAATAAAAGTTGGGACTCTAGTAATATTTAAGCTGTCAATTAAACCGTTTTCGGCTTTTTTTAAACCATCAACTGCAATAAAAGTCATTTTATCTTCATCAATTTTAAGCGCATCCACAATTTTTAGAAAATGAGGAACTTGAAGTTTACTATCTCCACACCAAGTGCCCAAAACAACAGTTATTTTTTTGCCTTTTAATAACTTGCTTAATTCACCAAAAGTTGTAGAATCTGCTACATATGATTTATAATTAGGATCGTAGCTTTCTTTAAATTCTGCGAAGCTGGTAAGCGCTTGTCTAGTACATTTGTTTAACATTACTTGTTTGTGTCTATTAGGGTCTTCGATTGTTTTATTAAGCTCTTGTGCACTTGCATTAATTGTAAATAAGAGGATAAGCGCTGTAAATAGATTTTTCATATGTTTTACGGTATTTTTAATGAGACTATCTCAAATAATAATGGTTTAATTTATATGCAAATGCAAAGATAATACCAATGTTATTTTTTGTTGAATTTATAAATTTTAAATCTATTTTTTGGTATTTAAACACGATATTTGCACAAATATTATAAAACTATGCCAAATTTAGTACGTCTGATTATAGGTTTTGCTTTTGTGGGTGCTGCTGTTGCACTAATGATTTTTAGCTTCTGGGGATGGGGAATACTCTTGATCTTCTTGAGCATCCTTATTTTCGTTACTTATTTTTATAACGAGAATATGTTAATTGCACAATGGTATTTGCGTAAAGACAACATGACAAAAGCTGAACAGTTTTTGGGAAGAATTAAAAGCTACGAGAAAGAATTGAACAGAGTGCAACATGGATACTATAATTTGCTAATCGGATTAATTGAATCTAGAAAAGCACCCATGAAATCTGAAAAATATTTTAAGCAGGCTTTAAGTTTAGGATTACATATGGACCATAATGTGGCATTAGCAAAATTAAGCTTAGCTGGTATTGCAATGGGTAAAAGAAATAAACGTGAAGCAACCATGTATTTAGCCGAGGCTAAAAAAGCAGATAAAAATAAACTATTGGCTGATCAGATTAAACAAATGAAAGATCAGATGGGCTTAATGGATAAACAACAACAAGTTCGTTATAGCCGGTAAGATTAATCTCCATAAAAAAGTCCGAGTTGTAGAAAACAATTATTTTCTATTCTCGGACTTTTTAGATTCTATGTTTAAATTTTTTGGAGTTTGAGGTATTATTTATCATCTAATCTATCAAAATTCTCATCGTAGTCTGATGTACTTCTGCTGATGATATCATCATCTAAACTTTCATTTTTACGGCTAAAAAACAATTCTTCTGCCTGTATTCTTTTAATTAATTGGCGAACTAAAGATAGATCGAAAGTATCTTTACTCAATTTGATGCAATATTGGTTCTCGGTAATTTCTAAACTAGAACTGTTCATAAGATTATTCATAATTCAACTATTAGTTAACGATCCTAAATTAAAAAAGGCTTGCCGTATTTTACTACGGTAAGCCTTTAAGTTTTTGTTATGTTTATGTTAACTACTTGGCGCTCATCTCTTATGAGGCAAAGAAGGAGTTTTTGTTAGCTATTTATTCTATTGTTAGCTTCCTCGTCGCTTCACTCACTCGAAATGATGTTAACTTTATTTATGAGATAAAAATAAGCCTTCGTCAGTTTTACTAACTTTAAGTATATTCTTTCCGGTTAAACCCTTTAGCGTTGTATCCCATTTTTTATTGCTCCAATCAGCTAGATCTGCTTTTACATCACTTAGTAAACGTTGCTCTCCATCTTTTACCAAGGCAAAAAGTTGGCTTTCATCAAGGGTAAGCTCGATTTTCTTTTTTTCAGGTCGCATCTGTGGGAAAAATAGCACTTCCTGTATAGTAGACTGGTTAGTCATTAACATTACCAAACGATCAATTCCGATACCTAAGCCAGAAGTAGGTGGCATGCCATATTCTAAAGCACGAACAAAATCATCATCCATAGCCATTGCTTCATCATCACCTCTGTCAGCCAATTTCAATTGATCTTCGAAACGCTCTCTCTGGTCAATTGGATCGTTCAACTCAGAATAAGCATTTCCAATTTCTTTACCCATTACAAATAGCTCAAAACGCTCTACCAAACCTTCTTTTGTGCGGTGTTTTTTCGCTAAAGGTGTCATCTCAATCGGATAATCGGTAATGTAAGTTGGCTGAATTAAATTAGCTTCAACTTTCTCACTGAAAAGCTCATCAACCAATTTACCACGCCCCATTGTATCATCAGTGGCAATGCCAAAAGATGCACAGGTTTGTAAGAGCTGTTCTTCAGTCATTTCAGATACATCGATGCCTGTATATTTCTCAATTGATTCGTACATCGTTAACTTCTCGTAAGGACCAGCAAAATCAATATCGTAATCTCCAACTTTAACAACCGGAGAACCATGTATAGCAACAGCAATTTTTTCTAAACATTCTTCAACCATGCCCATCATCCACACATAATCTTTATAAGCTACGTAGATTTCCATCGATGTAAACTCAGGATTGTGCGTACGGTCCATACCCTCGTTACGGAACATTTTACCGATTTCGTACACGCCATCGAAGCCGGCAACGATTAGCCTTTTTAGGTAAAGCTCATTGGCAATACGTAAAAATAAAGGCATATCTAAAGTATTGTGGTGTGTGCCAAACGGACGAGCCGCTGCACCACCATGTACTGCTTGTAAGATAGGTGTTTCTACTTCCATCCAACCTTGGTTGTCGAAGTAATTACGCATCGTATTAATCACTTTAGAACGATTAATGAATATTTGTTTGTAGTCTGGGTTAACCGTTAAATCTACATAACGCATTCTATAACGTAATTCCGGATTGGTAAATCCATCAAATACATTCCCCTCATCATCACGTTTTACAATTGGTAAAGGGCGTAAAGATTTAGAAAGCACAGTGAATTTAGTAACATGAATAGAGATCTCGCCAGTTTGAGTGGTAAATACATAACCCTCAATGCCAATGAAATCGCCAATATCTAATAATTTTTTAAATACAGTATTGTATAAAGTTTTATCCTCACCTGGACATAGCTCATCACGTTTCAAATAGATTTGTATACGACCAGTGGCATCCTGTAGTTCGGCAAAAGATGCCGCACCCATAATGTTACGTCCCATTATTCTACCCGCAAGGCTGATGGTCTTATATGCTGTTTTATCTTTTTCGTAGTTCGCTAAAATGTCTGCTGCATTGGCATTAATTTCGTAAGCTTCTGCAGGATAAGGGTTGATGCCCAACTCACGAAGTTGTTTTAAGGATTCGCGGCGTAATAACTCCAGTTCTGATAATTCTGTACTCATGTATTCGTATATTTCTGCAAAAGTAGTAAATTCTTCCGTCTTTGCGATTTGCAGAGCACCTTTATATTCCGTGATGCTGAATTTTGCAGTAGATTCTATTGATTTTGGCCTTCAAGATAGCTTTGCTGTTTATTTCAGCATCTGCTTACAAAATTTAAGAGTTAAGATTTAGAAAGGTAAATCGCTGCTGCTATCAAGGTCAGTCGGGCTTTACGCTTCAATCTTTTATACTTCGCTACGCTAAGTATGATAAAAGGATTTTCGCTACTATCCAGTTTAGATAACAAAAGCTTGTGCTAATAGGTAAGTTACAATAATGCTTGGCGTACAAAAGAATTAGACCCAAAGATCTTAAAAATGGTATGTGATAACACCAACCAGAAGTAAAATAGATATTTTATTTGTCATCCAGAGCGCAGCGAAGCCTGCCTGCCGCAGGCAGGGATCTCTAAGGAAATTTACAAATCAGATTCCTTCCCGATAAATCAGGACTGGCTGTGCCTCGGATCCTATAGCTAGCGGATGACAAATTTTATTTATTCAGCCTCAACAACTTCTTCATACATCGCATTAATTGCTTCCGCATATTTCTTTTCTACAATTCTACGTTTAACTTTCATGGTAGGCGTAATCTCACCTTCATCCATACTAAAAGGATTACGTTTAATTTTAAAGTTTTTGATCCGCTCAAATTTAGCCAGCTCGTTAGAGATCTTTTTGATGTCTTTTTCAAACCAATCCCTAATCTCCTGATCTTCAATAAAGTCTCCACCTTCTTCAAAAAATGAATTCGGAAGCTTGAAAGTCTCTTGTAAAGTTTCTCTATTTGGAATTAAAATGGCAGTAATAAATTCACGTTTATCCCCAATTAAAAACAACTGCTCAATCTTCGGGCTTTTCAGATAAATATTTTCAACAGGAGTTGGATAAACATTTTTGCCATATGCATTTACGATCATGTTTTTTAAACGATCGGTAATCTGTAAGTTGCCTTTATAAAAACGTCCAATATCACCAGTATGGAACCATTTGTCTTTATCTATAACTTCGGCAGTTTCGGCAGGTTTGTTAAAATAGCCTTTCATTACACAATGGCCACGTACAATAATTTCGCCTTCGGCACACTCAAAATCTTCGTTAAAGGTATGGTGCGTTTGTATATTAATAATTGCTTTACTTTCTACATCTTGGATGCCGATTTCAATACCTGGAATAACACGTCCAACTGTGCCATAAACCTGTCTGTGGTATTCTGTTACAGACATTACCGGACTAGTCTCTGTTAAGCCAAAACCTTCTAATATTTTAATGCCTAAATCGCCAAAAAACTCGCCTACATTTTTAGGTAGGGCAGCCCCACCAGAAAGCATAAACTTTAATCTGCCACCAGTTTTTTCTTTAATTTTACTGAAAACTAATTTTTCTGCAATAGCTTTTTTAGTACTTAGAAATAGCCCTGGATTTTTACCCGCTTCTTTTTTAACACGGTAAGCATTTCCAGTTTCTAGTGCCCAAGTAAATATTTTAGCTTTTGTACCTCCTGCCGCTGTGCCAGATTTGATTGCCTTATCATGTATGCGCTCTAACAAACGCGGTACACAAGACATTACCGTTGGTCTAACTTCGCCCATATTTTTGGCCAATAGCTCTAAACTTTGTGCAAAAGCCATTTTACAACCTTGCGCACAACACACATGGTAAGTTGCAGTACGCTCAAAAACATGCGAGAGTGGGAGAAAGGATAGAAAAGTTTCCGTTTCATCTATCACAGGGATCTGTTGCAGACAAACATTTACATTTTCTACAAAATTATTATGGGTTAACATTACGCCTTTCGGTGTTCCTGTAGTACCAGAAGTATAGATTAAAGAAGAGACATCAGATGGTAATACCTCTTTTCTGCGTTGATTGATTGTTTTTTGCGCTTCTGTACTGATCGATTTTGATAATAATATACTAAAGCTAATTACTTCTGCCTGTAGTCCTTCAGGTATGGCTACCTTTTCGTAACCTTCAAAAGCTGGGATGATATATTTTAGTTCTGCACAGCTAGTTGCTATTTTAAATACTTTTTTTAGCAAAAATGGATTTCCAATTAGTATAGCCTTAATACCAGAGTCATTAATAATGTAAGCTACTTCATGTTCTGATAGCGTAGGGTAGATAGAGGTATTGATAGCGCCAATTTGCTGGATGCCCTGATCATAATAGACATATTCCGGAGAATTTTCAATCATCAGCCCCAAACGATCTCCTTTTGCAATTCCTTTTTCTAAAAAGAAGGCAGATACAGCATCTGCTCTAAGCAAGGTATCTTTAAAAGAGATTTCTTCCCAATTGGTATCTTTTTTATGAATTAAAAATGTCTCTTCTGGTTTATGGATATTTTCTACTACGTTACGCAATAAACTCGGAACGGTAGAGAATTCGTTAAATGATACCATGTGCTAAGTATTTTGATCTGGTTTGAACAAACAATGATAAACTATTCGCATTAAATATGCAACCTAAGGCTCAATTGAATAACAAAAATAAATTAAAAAAGTTAGTTACATGTGGTCATTTGTTGTAATAGGTGGATGGTTAATAAATATTGCTCATAATTAAGCTAATAAAATACCATACGTAATAGTCAAGTCAGAATGGATTTATTTGTTTGGAAAAGAATGGTTCAGCATTTCATTTCAACGTCAGCCCTGCTGCACATTTTAGTCTTCACACTTCAGGGCTGTCCTTTCATCATCATCATCTGGTTTAAATTTCAAATCATGTAGAATATAAAGTGGGAAATTATTTTTTGCAAAAAAAAGCACCGATAAATCGATGCTTTTTCAATTATGAGAAATTGATATTAAACAGAAAAACTTTCTCCACAGCCACAAGAGCGGCTAGCATTTGGGTTATTAAATGCAAATCCTTTACCATTTAAACCGTCTGTAAAATCTAATTCCGTACCAGCGAGGTATAAGAAAGATTTCATATCGAGGGCTATTTTAATGCCACGGTCTTCAAAAAATTGATCTCCTTTTTGCTCTTCGTTATCGAAATCAAGGTTATAAGATAAACCAGAGCAACCACCTCCCTTTACGCTTACACGTAAGAAGTAATCAGAACCCATTTCAGAATCCTGCATAAGTGTATCAATTTTGCTTTTTGCTTTATCGGTTATTGTAATCATGATATTTTAGTATTGCGTATTGCGATAAGCGTATTGAGTCTCCATACTCACTACTCATATCTCAATACTAATTAGTGGTGTGATTTCGGCATTGCTAATGCTTCCATTCCGTTTTTAACGCGGTAATCGTTAATTGCAGATTTAATCGCATCTTCTGCTAATACAGAACAGTGAATTTTTACTGGTGGTAAAGCCAATTCTTCTACTAAATCCATATTATCGATAGCCAGAGCCTCGTCAATAGATTTACCTTTTAACCATTCTGTAGCTAAAGATGAAGATGCAATTGCACTACCGCAACCAAATGTTTTAAATTTAGCATCAGTAATTACATTGTTATCATCAACCTCAATCTGCAAACGCATCACGTCTCCACACTCAGGTGCGCCAACTAAGCCTGTACCTACGTTTTTGTTATCTTTATTTAAAGTACCAACGTTACGAGGGTTGGTATAATGTTCCATTACTTTTTCTGAATATGCCATTTTGTATTTCTTTTAAATCTCCTATCGGAGATAGTTTTTAATTTTAGCTTAAAGACCAAAGCAGAAAGCATAATTTATAATTTGGTTCTTCGCTTTTAGCTTTAGACTTTTATCTTTCAGCTTTTTAGTGTGCTGCCCACTCAATTTTATCTAAATCGATACCTTCTTTAAACATTTCCCAAAGTGGAGAAAGGTCTCTCAAGTGGTTAACCGCTTTCTTAGTATTTTCAATTGCGTAATCAACTTCTTCTTCGGTGGTAAAACGACCTAAGCCGAAACGGATAGAAGAGTGTGCCAAATCATCAGACAAACCTAAGCTTTTTAAAACGTAAGATGGTTCTAAAGAAGCAGAGGTACAAGCAGATCCAGAAGAAACTGCTAAATCTTTCATGGCCATCATCAAACCTTCGCCCTCTACATATTTAAAAGATATATTAGCTACATGTGGTAAACGATGTTCTACATTACCATTTACATAACTTTCTTCCATGGTATTTAATGATGTCTCTAATTTATCACGCAAAGCTGATAAACGAACAGCTTCATCAGCCATTTCTAAACGACAAAGCTCACAAGCTTTACCTAAACCTACAATACCTGGAACGTTTAAAGTGCCCGAACGCATACCACGCTCGTGGCCACCACCATCCATTTGTGAAGTTACTTTAACTCTTGGGTTTTTTCTGCGCACATATAAAGCGCCAACACCCTTTGGACCATACATTTTATGCGCACTAAAAGCCATTAAATCGATACCATCTTCAATCACATTTACTGGAATTTTACCAACTGCTTGTGTAGCATCGGTAAAAAATAGAGCGCCATGTTTGTGTGCTATAGCTGCAATTTCTTTAATAGGTTGAATCACCCCAATTTCGTTGTTACCATACATAATGGTTACTAAAATTGTTTCTGGTGTCATTGCAGCTTCTAACTCTGCTAAGTCAATTAAACCGTCTTCTTTAACTTTAAGGTAAGTAACCTTAGCACCTTGTTTCTCTAAATGCTTGCAAGTATCCAAAACAGCTTTGTGTTCTGTAGTTGCAGTTATAATATGGTTACCTTTATCTGCATACATTTCAAAAACGCCTTTAATTCCTAAATTATCAGCTTCTGTAGCGCCAGAGGTAAAAATGATTTCTTTTTCTGTACAGCCAATTAATTTTGCCACCTGCTCACGAGCATAATCAACACCTTCTTCGGCTACCCAACCAAAAGCATGGTTACGGCTAGCAGCATTGCCAAATTTGTTTGTAAAATACGGTAACATAGCCTCTAACACTCTAGGATCGAGTGGCGTGGTAGCATTATTATCTAAGTAAATTGGAAGTTCCATTTTTATTATTCTTTTTAAATTTTCTAACGAAGATGAGTTCGCTTTGAGCAGAAAGAAAAAAGACCAGAGCTTAAAGCTAATTATCGAGAACCATGCTTTTAGCTTTAGGCTTTCACCTTTTAGCTTTATTGTAATACAAAGATACGAAAAAACTTTCCGAACAAATATAAATTATAACTATGATGCTATAGTTAAAACCTGCATTTTTACATTCACTTAACCTTAGTATCCATGAACAAGATCGAACATATCGGCATTGCTGTTAAAAGCCTCAGTCAATCGATAGCTATTTATCAAAAATTGCTCAACACCGATTGTTATAAAACAGAGTTGGTAGCATCAGAATATGTGCATACTGCCTTTTTAAAAATTGGAGAAAATAAAGTAGAATTATTGGAAGCAACTGCTCAAGACAGTGCCATAGCTAAATTTATAGAGAGAAAAGGAGAGGGGATACATCATATTGCTTTTGCGGTAGATGATATTTTGGAAGAAATGGAAAGACTGAGAAATGAAGGATTTACTTTGTTGAGTGATTCGCCAAAAAAAGGTGCAGATAATAAAATGGTCTGTTTTGTGCATCCTAAAGAAACCAATGGTGTTTTAATAGAGCTTTGCCAAGAGATTAAGTGGACGTAGAAAGGTAGCCGGTGGAAGGACTTGGGGAAAAGGACTAAAGCTGAAACCTGCCTGCCGCAGGCAGGGACCAAAGACTAAAGATCGGGATCCTAAGAAAGGTTTAGATTGTTAGGGTTTAGGTTAATACTGATAAGACTAAAGCATAAAAGACTAAAGCTTAGGTTACATTAGGTTTCTTTGGTGGTTAAAAATGGCACAATGGCTAGCTCCCTAATAAGATAATAAATAATAAAATGATTGTTTAACTATGAGTGATACAACGCAATTAATTAAGCTTGTTTCCAAACATTTTGATATACCAGATAATATTAGTGAGTCTCATCTGCGTGAGGTGCTGATAAAAACCTTCGAATATTTGGTGGAGGATGATTTTCCAAAGCTTTTGCAGATTTTATACCGTGCCGATGTGGATCAGTACCAACTCAAAGATTTACTAGAAAATACAGAAGGAAAAACTACAGCAGAAATCATTGCAGATGCTTATATAGCAAGGCAAAATGCCAAAATAGAAACATGGAATAAGTATAGTGCCAAATAGAAGGTTAACTACTTCCCAACAAAAGGGTTAAAATCTTAACTGTTTAAGTGAATATTAGCATTCAGGTTATTGTTTAAACTTAGTAGGTTTAACATCTCTATATAAGAACTTATCTGCTGTATACCGAGGCAAGTAAAATCGATTTATTTAAGCTAATGATGATGAAATTTAAAATATGTTGTGCTATTGTTGGTCTAGCTATTTCCTATTTATCGGGCACTGCCCAAACTAAAACAACAGCTAAACCTTTAATCAGTAGTTTTAGCAATGCCATGCTAAGTGCTCCACCACAAAGCTTTAATTTAGATCCTTTTTATAAAAAATATGCTGATGCTTACGGAATCCCTGTAATCTCTTCAGAAAATGTATCAGACGATGCCTTGTTGACCGCTCGAGATATTATCAATTACATGTTGCTTAAAAGACCAGACATTCGTGAGGGGATGATTAAATTGGGTGCAAGACTATCTATTATTGGGAAAAACGAAATGCAGACTGATCTACCTGAATGTCGTGATTGGAAAAAGCCAACTATTAATGATGGCAGACTTACCCCAAGAGAAAGGGAGAATTATGATAAGCCAGGAGGGATAGCGGGTATGACAGACCGCGAGTATTGGAACCAAAGGGCTAGGGGAATGGGAGGGATACAAACTTCTTGTGCTGAAGAAAATTTATTGGGCATTCCTGGAACGAAGTATTTCGGAGAAAATATAATGGTCCACGAATTTAGCCATAATGTAATGGCAGTATTACAGCGTATCGACAAAGACTTTGTAAAACAGATTTACGCTGCCTACGAAGCAGCGAAAGGGAAAGGTTTATATAAAAACCAATATGCAATTAATACCGTTGCCGAATATTGGGCCGAGGGTAGCCAATGGTGGTTTTGGTCTAATTTTGAATTTAAAGATGGTGATACTAGGATACAGAGCCCAGACGATTTGAAAGCATATGATCCTGCACTCTACCAACTTTTAGAACAAGTTTACCCTGGCCATCATATACCGGCAGATGTTTATTATGGGAAAAACCTGAGGTAGAGCGTAGTTCTTCTAATAACGCAGTTCTAAATAGTTTGAAGATGAAGCTTTTAATCAAATTTAGGGTGTGATTTGTCTATAGGACAAATAGTATAGCTACTTTAATTTTGGTAAAAATATAGTTGATGATGTTGTAATCATAAGCATGCAAGCATGTTTTAAAACCACTGTTCTGTTTTAATAATATAAACATATCTAGTGCTTGTTTGTTAAATTGATGTTTAACAGGAAAAAGCTATGTCAAATACAACCCAAAAAAATACAGCGCAGCCATCCGCCAAAGATGGATTAGATAATACAGGTACACAAGGTTATGATTCGTTAAGCGACGATGCTTATACTGGTACAGTTAAGCCAGCTGAGCCAATGAGCAATGATCCCGATAAACAAATCCCGATTACCATTAAGTCGCCCGAAATTAAAGGTAAAAAAATCATCTTCGACCTGCTCATTAACGAAAAATTAGCTCATGCCATTGTTATAACTGATGGGATAAACTTTCACATCAACCTTGATGGCGAAGATGTAGGCCGATTTGAAGCAACAGCAGATGGTAAAATTAAACGTTTCCCCCAGCCAAAAGGTGCCAGCACAAATGATGATGCTTATTTTAGCCCCATAGAGGAGAAACTGAAAGCGCTGAAGAAATTAACATAATATCATCTCAGTTCTCAACATATTCCATCAAATCCGTCATCACTAACGCTGCTTAGAGGAGAGCTGTATTGACTTGATTTTTAACTGTAAAGAATGCTAAGCAATGAAAGCAAATCACAATGAGGATTATTCCGTTGTGAAAAACACTCAAAGCGGGGCAACTCGCTTTTTTTATGCCCAAATGTTTTATTCGCTATCAATCCCAATGCCTTTTTAGCTGTAATTGATTGATTTTTGTTCATTACCTTTTTTGTCTTATTTTGATGGACAGCTGTTGTGTGCTAGTGGAGGCCATCGCTACCTCTTCGCTATAACAACTAGGCCTCTGCTAGGGCTCAGGTAGGGGACAAGCAGGGCTCTGCTAGGGGAAAAGCGCTATAAAACTGCGATATAAGTGGTGTAGGGGCTGTTTTTAGGGTGTTTTTCCCTACAGGAACGCTAGAACAACGGTTTTACAAGGAGCGAAGGAGAACAGAGGTGGTGAGATAATAAGGGCTGCATTTATAGTATTAGACTGAGTTAGCTTATTAAATAGCATTTATTCTGCATCAAACAACGCTTCTGAATAAGAAAAACAGAAAATGCGATTGTTAAATTAGTTCTGTCCCTTCGCTGCTTATTTCAGCATTTGCTTAGGACGAAACTTAGGGTCGTAGCGAAGCAAGAAGCTACAGCATAAAATAAATCCAAGCTATCAGATCAGGTTGACGATCGCATTAGTATAAATAGATTAAAAAAGCCTTCAAGAAGATTTTATAAACTCAGGTTAATGACATTGAAAACCATTGTATTGATCATTATTTGATAAAAATTAAAAGCGCTTCAATAAATACTAAAATAATCATAATCCATGGTTCTTTAGTATTTCTTTATACCAAGTTGGCACTACGTTAAGGTATGCTATGGTGTTTCTATACCTTTTCCCTACCCATCCTAGACCCTTTCCATACCCTAGGGGTAAAGGAATGGGTAAAGGAATGGGTAAACAAATGGGTAAGGAAAGGGTAAACGATAGGTAGCCAAAGGGTAAGGAAAAGGTTAACAAATGGTAAACAAAGGGTAGGCTTGCCCCGAACGTGGTACCTAGAAAGGGTAAATATTCAAGGCGTAGGATACATCAAATTAACAATAACATACTCGCTAGATTGGCAGCATCAGTTCTTAGAAAAACCTCTATCTAATATAAAAACGTCAAAATTAACCAAAAATAATTTTAATTAGCGAAATCTGGTTATAAGGTTAAACCTCCATAGGAGTACTCATGCTTAGCAACAAGGGAAGTTTATGTTAATTGTTCGTTAAGAATAATTTTTACACAATGTAGCAATTGTTTGGTAGCTGTAAATAATTTCACTAGTTCTTCTTCAGAAATTTGATAGTTTTCATCATAACGAGCTTTTACATAGGCTTCTTGAATTTGGGTTAAAATTTGCATTTCCTTTTTTGGTTTATGATGTATTAAACCAACAAGTTGAGGTAGGTAATGGCTAGCTTGTTTGTGTAGCATAAGCAGATCATGACTTTTGATGCTTTTACCTATAAGTACAGTGAGGATACCATTAAAAGTGAACTCGCAGGCTTGTTGTAACATAAATGCAGCCATAGCGTACTGTTTGTTTTTGAAAAATTGTTCTGCACCTGTAAAAAAATGATCGGCTTTGCTATGGTACAGCCCATAATTAACCAGGGCTTTTAGTTTTGTAGTTGCCAATAATGCTGGGTCTGCTATTGGTAGATTAAAACTAGGGCTACTTTGGTAAATACAATTTGTGCTAATGCATAAATTACTGTAATATAAGTGACCGCTTCGGATCCGATCGACCATGGTGCCGTAAGTAAATACGTTACACCTAAAATTATGATTACTTTTCAATGCAAAATTAACCAAACTCTCTACTTCCTCGATAGGTTTGTAATGGTATTGATCGAGCACAATGGTTAAGGAGCAATTGTTTTGTTTGGGGTTGCTGCAAAAAATGTAACCTATTGGGATAAATGCCGTAAGTATTTTAATTACAGATTGTATGTTTTTTAAATTAACTTCTTCCTCCAAAACAGGTTCTGGATAATTGTAGTTTTGCAGATAGTTAAATAAGCAACGCTGCATGGATACTTTTAATTCTTGCTGAAAAAGCTGGGTAATGGTTAATTCTTCAAGGATAAATGTGGTTTTTTTGAATGCAAAGGCTGACAAAGAAGCCTCTATCAGTTCCACAGGGTAGTACTTAAACAGGCTATTTAACTCTTGTTCGTAATCAAATAATTGAATTAAATTAGGCTTCATGGGTGGTATTAGTTACAGGTAAAGGTTGATTTGTTGCATTTTCGGTAATCACGAGGTAAAAGGCCTCTGTAAGTTTTTGTAAGGTTAGGTATTGTTCAAAAGCGTATGCTACATCTAAGCCATGGAGACTAGAATTTTTGCTAAAACTTGCTTCTAGCCATTCGCTTAAGCCAAACCTTAATTTTCTTACCTTACCAAGGTTTAATGTTTGTTTACAATAAGCTAAAGGATCTGCTCTTTCTGACATGGTTAAAACATGTGGGGCTTCATCACTTAAGGCTAAAATTCCATTTTTTACTTGGTGGTCTCTAACACTTAATAACCATTGTCCCATTGTACTTTCATCGTTTTTACGAATATTTGGCGTATAGTTCAGGTTTTTAGCGGTAATGATAAATCCGGCCTGTATTAAAGACGAGTATTGATTATGGATAAAATAAACATCTACTGGCTTTTTTGCAGAAAGCTCATCAGTAATTGCCATAAAATACCATTCCTGCAGTTCTCGCCTGTAGCCACTTAGGTTAGTTAACTCGAAAAATTCCTCCACCATTGAAAAAGGGTCATCAACTTCTTCTTTAAAGAATAAAAATGGTTCTGTTAGTGCATATTTTAGCAATGGCTCTGGGTAATAAGGTTCGGTATAGCTGTTTTTTGTGATTACCCTCTCATGAATTAACCAACAAGCTTCTATAAGTTTTTTGATATGACCATGTAATGGAGCAATGTAATCTGCATGGTTAATAGCATAATTTTGCTTTAAACTATTGACTAACCACTCTTTAAGTTTTAGTATACAGTTGTTGATATCCTGTTTATCGAATATGGTTTTAAGTGCTTCAAAAGGCTGTAGCTGTTCTTTCTTTTGAAGGTGATAGGGAGCAAAGATTAACTTGCGGTTTTCATTCTTTAAGCTATTTTTATCCAATTTGCTGTTTAGCACTAATTCATCTAAATGTTCTTCATCTTTAAGTATTTGATGACAACTTGTAAATAGCTTATTTAGCTTTTCATGTAAAAAGTAAATGTTAGTTGGGTTAGTCCACTTTTTGCGAGCTTTACCACTTAATATCAATTCCATCCAGTCATCTACAAATAACAAATGTCCTTTTACGGATCTGGTTTGAAAAAAATCTTGGAGCTCTGCCAAGAATTCTTCTTTCGGGTTTAATGTGGTTTCTTTCATAGGTATGGTAATAAATTAATTCGATTTTAATAACTTGCGTCTGTAACACTAATACAATAAAATTAAGGTTAATCCTTATTTAAATAAGAAAATCTTATTAACATTTTAATAAATGACTGAAAATCAACGATTAAAAATTATTATAGATAAGCTGAACTATAAAACCCAAAAGGATTTTGCCGAGAAATTAAATATTCAAGCTGGTTCTTTGTCTGATATTTTACGTGGCAAAGGAGGCATGAAGGTATCTAATGCCATTAAAGATAAATTAACTTTAATGTTTAATGTGAATCAAGAATGGTTAACTACGGGTGTTGGGGAGCCATTTCTTAAAAAAGGACCTATTATCTCTGAAACTAAAGAAGGAGTACCATATTTCGATGTGAGTTTAGCCGATGCTGGTGTTTCTGTATTTATGGAAGAGGAGCCTGAGTATTTTGTGAATTATAAACCTTTTAATGATTGTACTGCTTACTTACCGGTTTATGGTGACAGTATGTATCCAAAATATGCATCTGGAGAAATTATAGCAGTTAAAGAGGTTACAAATTTTGATGTACTGCAATGGGGAGAAGCTTATGTGATTATGGGTGATGAAAGTACCAATAGCTTAAGGAGTATCAAACTTGTTCACCAACATAACAATCCCGATAAACTGATTTTGCGCTCAAGTAACCCTAATTTTAAAGGAGAAACGGTAATTGATAAAAAGGGCATTACGGCTATGTATATTATTAAGGGGAAAATTACTAGAAATCTGATTTAAAGCAGGTTATTGGGTATACTGTAATTCATTTTTCTTTATATTTAAAAATGATTAAAGCGCTACTCTTCACTTTAATAGTATTGCCCTGTTTTGTTTTCGCCCAGCAGAAAGATAAAAAAGATTCTGATCAGCAATTTATTTTAGCTGCATTTAACAAGGCAGACGAATATATGAATACCGATCATTATGATTCTGCTCAGGTTTGGCTCAATAAAATTTATCTTAAAGTAAGCTACCGTAAACCATCACTATTCTCTTATTTTTTAACAACGAGGCAGGCGGAGGTTTATTATTACAACAACCTGCACCAAATGGGTATGCAAGAAGCCCTAAAGGGAGAAAACATTGCTAAGGTATTAAAAGATAGTTTACTTATTGCAGATGCCTGCAACTTTATAGGCCTATTTTATTTAAATGGTAAAAAGTTAAAAGATGCAGAAAAATATTTCAAAGAAGGCTTAAGGTATACCGCTCAGCCACCTTATAAAAAAGGATACATCGAATTATCTAAGCCACACCATATTTATGGAAACTTGGCGGAAACCTTCGAAAAGATGAAGGAGCCAGATAGTGCCATTTACTATTGTCGTTTATCCCTGCAAAAAGCGACAGAAATCAATTCACTGCGTGGTATTGCTACTGGAAATTTAAATTTAGGCTTTGCATTTATCTTAAAAAAGCAAATAGATAGTGCCTATAAATATTTCGAACTAACCAATATTAGGGCTAAACAAGGAGAAGATTTTGATGTAGAACTAACCAGTTACAGTGGTTTGGCAGATTGCGCAACAGAAAAATTAAATAAAGATGAAGCCCTAGTTCAACTCAACAAAGGCTTTGTGCTACTTGCAAAATACCCACAGCTTAATGATTTTTATGCGTCTATGTTTTTAGAAACTGCTATTAAGATCTATAAAAAATATAGTATGCAGCCTTTGCTGGTAAAAACATTAGAGCTTAAATCTAGCATACAAACTGCAACTTATAATAGAAACAATACGCAAATACAGAGCTTGTTATTAATGGGCATCAAAAATGAAAAAACCATTTTTAACTTAGAACTGGCAGAATCTAAAAACAAACAGAGTTTAGCAGATACACGGCTTTATATTGCCTTGTTAGTTTTGTTGTTGTTTGCAATTGCTTTTATCGCCTATCGTTACTATACCCTACAGAGGTTAAGGTTAGCTAATGTAAGAAGCAAAATCAGTCAGGATTTGCATGACGAAGTTGGGGCAACCTTAAGTGGAATTGCCATGTATAGCTACATTACCAAAGAACAGATCAAAAATGAAGAGCACCAGGCCGTTGGTAATTCTTTAGATATTATTAAAGACAATGCCAGCGAAATGGTAGCTAAATTAAATGATATTGTTTGGGCTGTTAATCCGGTACAGGATAACCTGCATGCATTATTAGAACGTTTAAAAGAATTTGCCCTGCAAATAGCGACCATAAAAGATATTAAGCTAGAATTTATCGTTCCCAATGATATCCAATCCTTAAAATTGTCTATGGAGCAGCGCAAAAATATTTATCTCATTTGTAAAGAGGCTATTAATAATGCAGTTAAATATAGCGAAGCCAGTTTATTGCAGGTTAAAATAGAATTTATAAATAAACAGATGGTTATTGTGGTGCAGGATAATGGAATTGGCTTTTTGCCCAATGCGGTTAGCAAAAGCAATGGTTTAATCAATATGGCTACCAGGGCAAAAGAAATTAACGCCGAGTTAGAAATTACTGGTAAAACAGGTAATGGAACAAAAATTAACTTAATTTGTAAACTTGGATAATCCCTAATCTATGCTATTGCAAATCTGGTTGTTTGTATTTATAGGCGTACTTATTTCGCAACTTTTATATGTTGGGGCAAATTGGTTGCAATATAAAAGAAGAGATTATGGGGCTTATTTCTTTTACATTATTGCTTTACTCATTTACTTTATGCTTTTCCATCAAGAAGCATTCGATTTTGGTGTTAAGGTAAACGAGCCTAACTACATCTATTATCGATTTTTCTTAAGGCCATTGGCTTTTGCCATTTATGTTTTTTATTTCGATTTTCTGATCAATTTTTTAGAGACAGCCACAAACTTTGTCCGTTTTCATCGATACATTCAGCTAGCAAGAAATATACTGATCGTTTTTGCTTTGGTTTTTTTGGTGTTAAATCTTTTTGCCAACGACAGTTCTTTTGCCAATCAGCTTTATCATATTTTTAACCTATTTATATTTATAGTCTCTATATCGCTCATTATTTTGCTTTGGAAAATACATACTGCGTTAAGTAAGTTTATTTTACGAGGCGCTCTGGCTGTGCTAACAGGTGCATTAATTAGCAATCTGCTCAGTGTTTTTGGTTCAACAAAGCAATTTGAGCTGTTAGAAAATTATATGATTACCTTAGCCATTGGTGTAATCATAGAGCTTTATTTTTTTAACAGTGGCCTAAGTTATAAAAGTAGGCAAGTAGAGCAAAATATGATCATCTCTCAGCAGCATTTAATTGATGAATTGGAGAAATCTAAAGCATTAGAAGTTAGGCTGGGCGACATTAGGCAAAAAATTAGCAGAGATTTACATGACGAGGTAGGGGCAACCCTTACTGGTATTGCCATGTACAGTTACATTACCAAAACACAACTTAAAAACCGAGAATATATAGCAGTAAATAATTCTTTAGATGTAATTAAAGAAAATGCAAGTGAAATGGTAGCTAAATTAAATGATATTGTTTGGGAGGTAAATCCTGTAAAAGATCAATTTGGTGCCCTTTTAGAACGATTAAAAGAGTTTGCCATACAATTAACATCCGTTAAGCAAATTGAGCTTGATTTTAGTTTTCCAGAATCTGTAGCGTTATTGAGCTTGCCTATGGAATATAGGAGAAACATCCACATGATTTGTAAAGAAGCTATTCATAATGCAGTAAAATACAGCGAGGCAAATTTATTGCAATTTAAGGTAGATATAGATGATTCTAAAATTGAGATTAGCATTACCGATAGCGGCAAAGGTTTCAATTTAAATGACAGCATAATTGGTAACGGGTTATTAAATATGCGCAAACGTGCCGATGAAATTAATGCAGCTTTAGAAATTAGCAGTGCCAATGGTAGTGGAACAACAATTAGTTTAAGTTGTAAAATCACCTAATGAGGTATATTGATCGTTTTAGAAATAGTTAATCTTTGTACAATAGATATGAAATGGAAATCAGAGTAGCCATATTCGAAGACAATAAACTAATTCGTGAAGCTTTGCAGACCATTATCAATGGTACTTCTGGCTTTGTTTGTACAGGTACATTTGCCAATGTAAACCAAGTTGAAGCCGATATTTTATTTAGTAGGCCAGATGTGGTGTTAATGGATATCGAAATGCCGGGTAGAACGGGTATTGAGGCAACCAAAATCATCAGAGAAAATTTCCCCAAAGTGAAGGTGTTGATCCAAACGGTATTTAACGACAATGATAAGATTTTTAATGCCCTTTGTGCGGGTGCATCTGGATATATTTTAAAAACAGATTCGCCAATGAAACAATTGCAGGCGTTAGAAGAAGTATACAATGGTGGTGCCTCCATGTCATCGACCATTGCGCAAAAGGTAATGCAGTTTTTTGTACGCCAAAACGTAATTTTGGTACAACCGCAACAAATGGATTTTGATTTGAGTACAAGGGAAAAAGAGATCCTATCGTTAATGATGGAAGGACACAATTACCGAAGTATTGCCGATAAAGCATTTATCAGTTACGAAACGGTACGAACACACATCAAACACATTTATAAAAAGCTGCACGTGGCATCTCGTTCTGAGGCCATTATGAAAGCTAGGCAACAAGGATTGTTGTAATTCAGCTTTAACTTTAAGTAAAATACCCCAAAATTAGTCAATAAGCCTTATTTATCCCTCAATGTGGTATAGTTAAGGCTTTTTTTATGCTGCAATTTTGGGTGTCAAACTTAAACCCTAAACAATTAAACTTAAAGTTATGAAAACAAAATTTTGCCTATTAGTTATTGCATTGTTAGCCGCTAACAAAACAATCGCTCAAAACATTCCCAGAGGTCAGGTAATATTAAAGAAAAATGCCAAGTATGCTAATTTCAAAACCAACGCCAAGCTAAAAGCGATGGCTTTTAAACCACAAATGCAAATTACTATCCCTATACAATCGGCTGATAGAAATGTGGTTGATGTGGCTAATATTGCTAAATATGCAGTTGAAGAAAAGAAAGTTTTTCCAGAGAAGCTGGTCAATGGCGATTGTAATTTTTTGCCAATAAATTATAAAAATTCTCAACAAGAGTTAGGATTATTCTTTCCTGCAGTAAATTTCAGCAATGCTATTTATCCGGGCGCTGTGTATCAATTTAATACCATAAAAACACAAGCTCCTGTTCCTTACACCAGGTTTGCCAATCGTAATCCAATGGATTTAACCATGAATATTTTTGATGCTGCTATCACAGATAACCTTCCAGTAGTTATTTCTAGGTTCGATTACAGCACAGTTTCGGGTAGTTCTAAAAATATTCTAAGTAAATATATAAATGGGGTTACTCCGGCTGATGTGGTAACCGAAGTCATATTGGTAGAATCTAATGAACAGATGAACTCTATATTAGGTACGGCAGGAACTGTAGATGTAGGCTTCAAATTAAAAGTACCTATACCTAAAATTCCAGTAACTGTTGATTTGGCAAACAAAGTTTCGGTAACCAATACGAGTAATGTAACCACTACAAGCGAAAGTAAAAAAAACACTGTAATTCTTCGTTTTAGACAAGTGTTTTATGCGGCAAGTATGACACCGCAACAGGGAACTCAGTTTGATGTTTTTAAAGATGTAGACAAAACACAGTTGGAAAAAGACTTAGTATATGTAAGTAGTGTCTCTTATGGACAAATGTTCTATGTGGTAATTACCTCAGAATTTACTAAAGATGCATTGTATAAAGCGGTAATGAATAAAGTGTCTACACAAACAAGTTTAGGTGTAACTGGTATTGGCTTGCCAGCAGAGGGTGCTGTTACCGTAGGTACAACAAATTTAACTACTAGCGAAATAAATAATATACTTAGCTCAGACAAGACAGAAATCAAAACTTTTCAGTATGGTGGGCAGGCTGTAAATTTGGGAACTAGTATGGATGAAGTACTAGGCAATCTAAAATCTAAAATTAAGGTTGAATTTGACTCTCGCAATATAGGTGCTCCAATTGCCTACACACTTAACTTTGTAAATGATCATTCTCCTGCTTGGATTAATACCAATATAAGTTATGCTACAACCAATTGTGGAGTAGATCTTTCTGATAGAAAATATGAGGTAAGACTAGTATTAGAAAATTTAATTGCTCCCAAAGTTGATGATAATGATGGTGATGAGGATTTATTTGGATCGCTTTCTGCAAGCGTACTAATGCCAGGTAGAACACAAGACTTTCCCAATATGTGGAAGAAAAATGGTAACAGTTATGATGTAAAGGCTTTAAGTAATCCAGATGGTGTAACTAAGGGATATAAAAATGTTTCTAGTAATATCAATTCCGTTAAAACTCTTGCGGGAAATATCTCTAATGGTGATTTAAGGAAAACTAAGATCTCTATCACAGGAAAATTAACTGATAAGGAAATCGGGTTTGATAGAGGTTATGTCTGTTCAGAGTGTAATGGGTCTCCTTTAGTGATTAATTTATTAGATTATATTACTCAAATAGAAACTATGCAACCTGGAGAAAGCAAATTTTTAAAAAAGGGAAATTCTGATCGCTTCAAGCTAAATTTTTATGAAAACGGAAAAACTGATGCTTCGCACGTTCAAGTAAACTGGAAGATTGAGATTACCGCAAAATAGGGCTTGTTCTTAGGTATGTTTTGCTCTTTTTTACGGTACCTAATGAGTAGGTCATCCTATTTCCAAAGTATTAAACATAATTAATTTAAAAGAAATCTATTAAATGTTTAACCTGATTTTGTCAAAGCAGCTGTAAAAGGCTAAGGCAATTTCAGGTTTTTTAATTTAAAACTTAAATATTGATTTGTCTTCCCGATGTTGCTAAAAAATCACCCAAAAGGGGATAGTAAGCTGGTGATCAGTTATTCAATTTTACGGCAATAAATTAATCGTTATCTAAATCAATTTAATTATGAAAAATGGTTTATTCTCTTTGTTGCTTTTATTTTCTTGCTTAGTAAAAGCAAATACAGGGCTAAAGGAACCTGCCGTAAAACCTTTGTTTGCAAAGCCTACGATAACCAGTATTGATGCTAAAACAATATCGCCTGTTACGATAATAGACGATCGGGACATTATATTTATAGGTAAGGCTGATGCAGGTAGGCCAGTCCGCTTATTTAGGGGTACCATAAATATGGGGCAGGTAACTGCAGATAATGCTGGTAATTTTTCTTTTAGTGTGTCTTCGACCACTTTAAATGAAGGAACGTTTAATATTACGGTACAAGTTGTTAATACAGATAATACTTTAGGTGAGGCCAGTGATGTTTTTGTATTAGTAATAGATCGTAACCCTCCAGGAATTATTAGTATAGGCAGAGCCACTAGCGGGGGCGCTATCAGGAACAATCTGCCTACAATAATTGCAGGCACATCCGCTTTAACTCAGGTCGAATTTTTTGATATTGTATCTGGTACTCCAAAAAGCATAGGTGTTGCCACTGCTGGTAGGCTTGGGAATATCGTTTTTACACTTAAAACACCCCTTTCGGTAGGGCTTCACACCATTATTGGTAGATCGGTAGATGAGCAGGGCAAATTAGGGAGTGTTAGTAGATCTTTTAATCTAACTATTAGTACATCATTAGAAAAACCTTCAATAAATTTTATAAATAGTGTTCGCGTTGCTGCAAGTAATACCATTACAGTTAACCGACTAACCGCTCAGATTTCCTCTATCTCGCAGGGAGAAAAGTATCAGTTATTTATCGATAATGTGTTGGCGGATGAATCCAATTCTTTTTCTTTCACTGTTCAAAAGACCTTAGCCAATGGTAATTATGTATTAAAAGCAAGGTTGATTGGCACAGATGGACTAACTAGTCAATTTTCTGATCCAATAAACTTAATCGTTAATTCTTCAGCCCCAAAAATTACTGCGGTACCTACTATTGTAATGATAGATAGTAAAACCCAGCCACCCGTTTTTATGAACTCAAGTAGTGGGAAGCCCTTGCGTGTTACCGGACCTGCCGGTGCAAAGGTTGCGATTTTCTGTGATGGTGTTATTGAACCAACAATTGGTACCTTTAATAGTTTAGGTAACTATGCTACAACCATTTTCATCCCTTCTGGCGAGAATGGTACAAAGGCGAAAATCATCGCTTATATCACCGACGATTTAGGCAATATAGGGTCGCCAAGCAATGTTTTTGAGGTAACTAGAAGTACTGCTATTCCTCAACCTCCCATCATTACTAGCGTTGATGGGCAAACAAGTAGCCCTGCAAAAACTAATAAAAATAAACCACACATCAAGGGAAAGGCAGCGCCGAATTCGCATTTAAACATCTTTAATTTTATAGCAGGCAGCAATGGTAGTCCTTTTATTGGATTTATGAATACGGATGCAAATGGAAATTTTGAGCTCAATTCTTTTGAGTATGCAAATAAGGAAGGGATTGCAACCGGATTAGGCAAAATTTTAGTAACAAGTGCTGATGTAGCAGGAAACGAATCTACATCCGACCTTTTTTTAATAACCGTGGATAAAAGCGCCCCAGACGGACCACCTGAAAATTTATTAAAAGCAAGAATTTTTACCGTTAATGGGTTTTTACCACTTCCATCAACGAGTGTAACAGCTAACAACTTAACTGTTGGTGTAGCGAGTACATTAGGTAACAAAGTGCAATTATTTATTAATGATAAACTAGAAGGCGAACAAGAATTAAAAGATACAATAGTGGCTACATTTATTAAATCGAATTTGCCTAATGGTCCCTATACATTAACAGCCAAGGCCATAGATAAGCAGGGTAAAGTTGGAGCTATTTCTGAATCCATTTTTGTGCAGCTTTTTTCTACTGCCCCACCGATTACCACTAGCCCGGTTATCGTAAGTTACGGTGGAAAAACTAAAGGTCCGATACCAGCAAGCGGAGCGGCAAAAAATTTAAGAATTACTGCTCCTGCAAATACTAAGCTAAGAGTTTTTTATAATGCTAAAAAGCTCGACCAGGTACAAACAGATGCAAGTGGAGATTTTGAGGGCTCTTTTCCCTTAACTGGATTTAGTGAAGGCATAACGGTTAAGATTACCGCATTTATTGAAGATGATTTTGGGAATTTTGGTCCACTAAGTAATGCATTAGATTTAATTATAGATAATGTTGCCCCGGCCGTGGTAAACATAGCTAGTGTAGATGACAAAACTGGCAATAATGTAGCAATCGCTATCAACAAACCAGTAATTAAAGGTAAAACTGAAGCAAACGCTACAGTTGTTATTCATAGAAACAATAACGCAACTTTATTGGCTACCTTAAAAGCAGACGCCAATGGCGACTTTACATTAAATGCCAATGATTATCCAAATTCTTTTGTTTTTGCAGATGGCATACAGTCTGTTTCTGCTAAAGCTACAGACGAGGCCGGTAACACTGGTATTTTTGGAAGTTTATTTTCTTTTACTGTTGATACTAAAGCGCCAACTGCACCTGTAATAGCGAATGTAGATGCTAAAATCACAAGCCCATTAAATAGCTTAAATAATTTACCTGTATTAATCGGTACAGCAGAGCCTTTAGCTATTGTTACGATCTTCAATGGTAATGTGTCTATAGGAAACACCACTGCTACTGCGCAGGGCAGCTGGACGTTTAAGCCTACAACTGCATTGCCTATTGGTAGCTATAATTTTAATGCACAGGCAAAAGATGCTGTCGGAAATCTGAGTACAAAAAGTACAGTATTTGTAGTAAACATTCAAGGTGCTAACCCTAGTTTGAGTGCCAATAATGTATTAACACCTAATGGGGATGGAAATAATGATTTTTTGGTCATTAAAAATGTAGAGTTCTATCCCAATAATCAATTAAAGATTTTTGATAGGGCAGGGAGGCTCGTTTATTCAATTAACAATTATAAAAATGATTGGGATGGTAGGTTTAATGGCAATATCCTTACTGAAGATACCTACTACTACAGTGTTGAACTTGGAGACCAGCAAAGAGCCTTCAAATCATTTATAACCATTATTAGAAAAAGCACCAAATAAGATGAAAATATTATTTAACAACAACCCTATTGCTTATGGCTTTTTGGTAGTATTTGCCCTGCTATTTCATTTTAGCGCAACTGCCCAATTAAAGCCAGTAAATGCCATATACTATTTTAACGAATACCTCATGAACCCAGCTATGGCAGGAAAAGAAAAGGTTTTTAAAGGAAGTATAGGTTATCGAAAACAATTTTCATCATTTGGAAATGCACCACAAACGCAGTTTATTGCTGCTGATTATGGTTTTGATACCAAATCTGGTGTAGGATTGAAGATTTTTAACGATCAAGCTGGGCTTTTAGGTGAAACTGCCATTGCTGCTTCTTATGCCTACCATTTAATGCTTACAGAAGAGAACCGACTTAGTTTTGGTTTGTCTGGAAGTTATACTAAACAGCGTTTAAATAGTAGCAGTTTTAGTGGCGAATTAGACGATCCTGATGTGTTGGATCTCGAGCAGCGTAAAGGCGTTTTTGATAGCGATTTTGGAATGGCTTACACTTCCGAGACTTTTAGTTTGCAGGTAGTTTTTCCAAATATGATCAACACCCTAAAGAATGATGAAAGTAATGGGGTAAATTATACCACTTTATTTGCAGCTGTTAGTTATAAGTTAGCTACAGATTTGGGCATCTTAGAGCCAAAATTAGCTTTTAGAGGCATTAAAGGCAGGAATAGTATCATAGACTTTGGGGCTAATTTCACACTAAATGCTAGCAGAACAAATCAGTTTAATGTGATGGCACTTTACCATAGTTCAAAGAATGCTACCTTAGGTGCAAGTATTTTATTTAATGATAGATTTAGCTTTAATACCAGTTATACCATAGGTACTGGGCAACTCAATAGTTATTCTAATGGAGACTTTGAATTGGGTTTGGGTATAAAACTATAATTTTTGGCTGTTAGCCTAGTTTTTTAGGCTTTCCAGCTTGTTTTAAAAATATTCTTTTTAAACTTGTTTCTAAAAAATAAAATTAGGATATTTGCATCCTCTAAAATAGAGATAGAAAAGACAATAAGAAACATCATAAGCGTTATTGCCAGCAAATTGCAATTAGGTTCTTGAAAGTTTCAGCATAAATAACTTAAATAACATTCAAAATGAAAAAAGATTTGCATCCATCAAACTACAGATTCGTAGTATTTAAAGATATGTCTAACGAATATCAGTTTTTGACTAAATCTTGCGTTGAAACTAAAGAAACTATCAAATGGGAGGATGGTAACGAGTATCCTCTTTATAAATTAGAGATTTCTCATACTTCACACCCTTTCTATACTGGTAAAATGAAATTGGTTGATACTGCAGGTCGTATCGATAAATTTAAAACTCGTTACGCTAAAAAATAATTTTAGCGAGATCATAAATTATTTGAAAGTCCCGGCCATAAGCTCGGGACTTTTTTTATTTTTGTAGCTTATGACGATCAATTTATTTGATGACAAGTCTTGGTTATCCCTAAGGCCATTAACTTCTACTAGACCAGTAGCCGATTTAAGGATTGGTATTTTAACCATTGCAGAAAAATGGGCAAAACATTTAAATGCCGATTTTGGTTACCAAACACAAGATTACCTATCGATAAAATTTGCTCCAGAACAAGCTGATTTATATATTAATGGGGCGGTTTGTCCTAATGATGATTTAATAGATTCTATACTAAATTTAAAACCTCAACAAGGTTTATATTTTGAAGATTTGTGTATAGCCATTAAGTTAGGGCAATCAGTTAAATCGATAGACTTTCGCTCGGTTGCAATAAATAATATAAATTTTGATCATCCATTTGTTCATATTCAATTTCCTGAAGATATTTTTAAAGTCAATGATGATGAGCTTAAGGCAGATTTTGCACTACTTACAAAAGGAAAAACCTCTGCTAGTTTAAGCAATACAAATACATTTTTAGGCGAAAATATCTTTATAGAAGAAGGAGCCACAGCAGAATGTTCCACATTTAATAGCTTACAAGGACCGATTTATTTAGGTAAAAATGCCCAAGTATGGGAAGGATGCCATATTAGGGGTTCTTTTGCATTATGCGAAAATTCGCAGGTAAAAATGGGTGCTAAAATATATGGGCAAACTACCATAGGGCCATTTAGTAGGGTTGGTGGCGAGATAAACAATGCCGTAATTTGGGGTTATTCTTCAAAAGGACACGAAGGTTACTTAGGTAATTCGGTAATGGGGCAATGGTGTAATATTGGTGCAGATAGTAATAACTCTAACCTTAAAAATAATTATGCTGAAGTAAAACTGTGGGATTACGAGAGCGAACGATTTAGAGAGACTGGGCTACAGTTTTGTGGTTTAATTATGGCCGATCATAGCAAATGTGCCATTAATACCATGTTTAATACTGGAACGGTTGCTGGTGTAAGTGCCAATATTTTTGGCGCAGGTTTTCCACGTAACTTTATTCCGGATTTTGCTTGGGGTGGGGCACAAGGCTTTGAAGTTTACAGCTTGGGTAAAATGCTGGCAACAGCTGCCAAAGTTTATGAGCGAAGAGATATGGAATTAGACGAGGTAGAGATAGGTATTATTACAGAAATATTTGAACAAACGAAAAAACACAGACATTTTTAATAAAGGTTAAAAGTTGCAAAGCTTAGATGTTTGTGATGCGCAAATTTCAACTTTAAAACAGTACAACATTAAAACAATATATAATGAGAAAGAAAATAGTTGCAGGTAACTGGAAAATGAACATGGATTATAGCGAAGGAATTTCGTTGTTTTCTGAAATTGTAAACATGGTTAAAGACGAGAAAAAAGGCGATCAAATTGCTGTAATCTGTTCTCCATATATCCACTTAAATAGCTTAACGCAATTAAGTTCTGACGTAGTTAAAATTGGTGCTCAAAATTGTCACCAAAACGAAAGTGGCGCTTATACTGGAGAAATCTCTGCTAAAATGGTTAAATCTACCGGTTGCGAATACGTAATTATTGGGCACTCAGAACGCAGACAGTATTTTGCAGAAACTGATACTTTGTTGGCAGAAAAAACGGTTATCGCTTTGCAAAATAATTTAACACCATTATTCTGTATCGGAGAAACATTGGATGAAAGAAATAATGGTAGTTATTACCAAGTTTTAGAATCGCAATTAGAAAATGGTGTGTTTAGTTTAAATGCCGAAGATTTTGCTAAAGTTGTTTTGGCTTATGAGCCAGTTTGGGCTATTGGTACGGGTTTAACAGCTTCTCCAGAACAAGCACAAGATATCCATGCCTTTATTAGAGCTAAAATTGATGCTAAATACGGAATGAACATTGCAGACGATACCACGATTTTGTATGGTGGTAGTTGTAACCCTAAAAATGCAGCAGAATTATTTGCACAGCCGGATATTGATGGTGGTTTGATTGGTGGTGCATCCTTAAAGTCTCGTGATTTTGTTGATATTGTTAAAACTTTCAATTCTTAATGGAATATAAAAAAGTAACGTTTAGCTTTAGTGCTATTCAAGATTATCAGCAAGATTTGTTGATTGCAGAACTTGCTGATATAGGTTTTGATACCTTTGAAGATACTACAGATGGATTTGATGCTTTTATTGTTGCTGCTACATTTAACGAAACTTCTTTAAATGAGGTTTTGATGAATTTGGGCGATGAACTTCAATACACTTTTCAAATTTCTGATATCGAACCAGAGAATTGGAATGAGGAATGGGAAAAGAATTTTAGCCCGCTTATCATCAATGAAGATTGTTATGTAAGGGCAACTTTCCACGAACATCAACCCCAATATGAATACGAGATTGTGATTGATCCAAAAATGGCTTTTGGTACTGGTCATCACCAAACCACTACCATGATGATGCTTTATATTTTAGAAACAGATGTAAAGGATAAGGTTATTTTAGATATGGGTGCAGGTACAGGTATTTTAGGTATTCTGGCAGCTAAAAGAGGGGCTAAGTCAATTGTCGCCATTGATAATGATGATGTATGTTATTTAAGTGCCATCGAAAATGCAGCGCTAAATAATATTGAAAATCTGATAGCACTTTGTGGAAGTAAAGAAGCCATTCCAAATACTGAATTTGATATCATTTTAGCTAACATTAATAGAAATATATTATTAGATCAAATAGCAGATTATGCTGCGGTTTTAAAGGCGGAAGGCACTATATTTTTCAGTGGTTTTTACGAAGAACCAGATTTACAAATGATTAAAGGTCATTGTGGAAAGTTTGGTTTGAATTATGTTGATCATAAAAAAAATAAGGATTGGGTAGCGGCAAAGTTTGTTAAAAATTAAACCCCAACCCCTAAAGGGGGTTACGTGGTTGATCAGCTATTGATAAAAATTAAATTCTCCCTTTAGGGAGGTTAGGAGGTTTATGAGGATACATTTTATAGCAATAGGTGGTAGTGCGATGCATAACTTAGCTATTGCTCTACATAAAAAAGGTTTTAAGGTTACAGGATCTGATGATGTGATTTTTGAACCATCTAGTAGCAGGTTGGCTAATTATAGCCTGTTGCCTAAAGAAAATGGGTGGTTCGAGGCAAATATTACTGAAGATTTGGATGCTGTTATTTTAGGTATGCATGCAAGGTTAGACAATCCAGAACTGTTAAAAGCACAGGCAATGGGTTTAAAGATCTATTCTTACCCAGAATACATTTATGAACAATCTAAAGATAAATTACGTGTAGTAATAGGAGGAAGCCATGGTAAAACTACCATTACCTCTATGATTTTGCACGTGCTTAATTATTATCAGAAAGATTTCGATTATTTGGTAGGTGCGCAGTTGGCTGGTTTTGAAACAATGGTTAAGATTACAGACTCTGCTCCGGTAATTATTATAGAGGGTGATGAGTACCTGGCTTCTCCCATAGATCGTAGGCCAAAGTTTCACTTATATAAAGCAAACATTGGAGTAATTAGTGGTATAGCTTGGGATCATATCAATGTTTTCCCCACTTTTGTGGATTATATTTCACAGTTTAATAAATTTATCGAGACGATATTCCCCAATGGAAAATTGATTTATTGTGAAAATGATTTAGAATTAAGAAATATTGTTATAAACTCAAAAGAAAATATTGAGAAGATTCCATACGCTATCCCAGCTCACGAAGTAATAGATGGTGTAACATATCTTTTGCCTCAACATACCCCACTTAGTGTATTTGGAGATCATAATTTAATGAACCTTAATGCGGCTAAATTGGTGTGCGAACAACTAGGTATTTTAAGTGCAGATTTCGATGTTGCCATTTCATCTTTTACTGGTGCAGCCAAGAGATTGGAGCTTTTAAATAGTGTAAAACAAACCAGTGTATATAAAGATTTTGCTCACTCTCCATCTAAGTTAAAGGCTACTATTGAGGCAGTTAAGGCGCAGTTTGTAGATCGGAAGTTGGTTGCGTGTATTGAGCTGCATACCTTTAGCAGCTTAAACAAAGCCTTTTTGCAGGAGTATGAAAACACCATGAATGAAGCTGATACAGCAATTGTTTATATAGACGAAAAGACGTTTAAGCATAAAAAGATGGAACCCTTAGATGAGGCTGATGTTAGAACATCTTTTAACGATCAAAATATCATCTTTTTTAATGAAGCCCGCACCTTAGAAACGTACTTAAGGGGACTGAATTTTGAACAAACTAACCTACTTTTAATGAGCTCTGGCAACTTTGGAGGTATGGATTTAGTTAAATTGGCACTAGAGTTGAATGTTTAAAAGGAATACAGAACCCTTTAAACTAAACAACTCAATGAATATCATTGGTAAAAACATCAGACAATTGCGCCAAAGAAATGGCTGGAGCCAAGGTGAGGTAGCGAAAAGATTAAAAATTTCTATTCCTGCATTTTCTAAAATAGAGACAGGAATTACTGATATTAATATTTCTCGATTAGATCAGATTGCCAATTTATTTGAAGTATCTACATTAGAAATCATTTCTAAAGAAGGAGAGACCCAAAGTACTGGTAACTCTGATGAAATTACTTCTTTAAAAGGAAAATTAGCTAGTCAGGAAGAAGAGATCATCAAACTTCAAAAGAAGGTAATTGATCTTTACGAAGAAATTAGAAATAAATAGATTAGAATATTTTACGCATCGTGAGGTGCCGCTTTCCGAAAGTGGCACCCGTTGCTTGGTGGATGGCCAACATTTTTTCATTAAAATCTCCCACCCACGAAAGTTCTAACTCTGCGTATTGATTTTTTGGTAAAACATACGCTCCCAGTTTAATAAATAGCGCAGATTCGAGGCCAAGCTTTTGGAATGAGGTTTTAGTGCCCATTACAATTGCCCTCATTCTAGTTACCCCCACCCATCTTCTGTAGGCGAATTTAAGTTTCTCTATTAAGCCCAATTTGCCGTTTAAGCCTTTAATCATTTGGTTAGCATCTGGAATAATTACTACAAAAGAAGCTGGCTCACCATTCGCGTAGGCAAACCAAATTAAGTTTTCGTCCATTATTACCTCCATCTGCTTAAAGCTTTCTGTGAGCGTTTCTTTTTTAATAGGAACAAAGTTTTCAAAATCTTGCCAACCATCGTTATAAATTTCCATTAAATCATTAATGTACTTTTCTGCATTTGCTTTTTTAAAATGCTCGAAGGTATAATCGGGTTTAGCTGCTACCCAGTTTGCAATTTTTGTAAAACGTGCAGGAAAAGGTACTTTTAGATTAATATGGTTGGTTAGTTGTTCATAAGCTGTTTCAAAACCGTAAGCAGTAAAGAATTGATGGTAGTATGGTAAATGATAATTCATGCCGTAAGATGGAGGTGTAAAACCTTCAACCAACAGCCCCCAAAAAGTATCATTTTCTCCGAAGTTAATTGGACCCTCCATGGCTTTCATACCATTTTCTTTTAGCCAGTTTTTTGTAGTGTCAAATAGTAGAAATGCGGCTTTCTGATCGTTGATGCATTCAAAGAAACCCATTCCGCCAGTTGGCTGCTCGTAATTAAATGCTTTTTTCTCATTCACAAAGGCAGCTACACGGCCAATGGTTTCATTCTGATCATTTTTGAGGATCCACCTTACGCATTTGCCATGTTTGAAGAAGGGGTTGCTAGCTGCATCGAAAACTTTTTCAATATCTTGATCCAAAGGTCTAATAAAGGATTGATCATCTTTATAAATGTGGTTTACAACATTTAAAAACTCTTTCTCACTTTGTTTATCGTTAACAAGTATAATCTTCATTTATTAGCGGTTGGATTAAAATAAAAAGCACCCTTATTAGGATGCTCTCTCAATATTGTGTGTTATATATGTTTAGTATCTATCGTCGTCGTCATCATCGTCATCGTCGAAAGTACTGAAAGTATCTAGATCGTCTAAAGGCACGTCAAAATCATCTTCATCTTCCTCAACAACATCGTTGTCTTGAATATCATCATCATCTTCTTCTTCATCTGATTCTTTTTTAGAGACAGGTTTTTTAACTGTGTTTTGCGGGATCGGTTTTTTCGGCGTTTTCATGACACAAAAAATAATAAAGTATGAATTTTTAACGTTAGTCTAAATTACAAAAAATCTTTTTAAATAGAAAGAAACCTGTTTTTTAGTTTTTTTATTTAGTTCAAAAATAAAACAAAAAGCTTTTTTCTGAAACTTTTTTTCAATTTTTTCAAGTGCTGAATAGCAGTATATTACCGATTGATTATAGAATTGCTGTAAAACAAAAAAGCGTCTCGATTATTCGGGACGCTTTTAACACACAAATGAAACCTGAATTGAGATATAGTTTTAGGTTAGGTTAAAAAATATCTTTTGTCAATCCTATAAGAACGTTTTTTGAACAAACAATCTTGTTTGTTTAATATCTTATAACAAGTTTAATGCTAATTAGTATAGGATTAGATTATATTTAGTAAGTGGTATGAATAATTGAGTAAACGGTAAAATTTAGTTCAAAGGGATCAAAATTGTAATGGTTGTACCACTTTCGCCGTTCTGTTCTATATAAATTTGTATAGGTTTTACTTCAATTTGGTTTAATAAATTAACACGTTCTTGTGTTAATCCCATTCCTTGGCTTTTGTGTTTGCTGTCTTTTGTGGCCAATGAGTTTTCTATTCCAATGCCGTTATCAATTATTTTTATCCAAAGGTAATCTTCGTCCCTGTAGGTAATATTGATCTGAACTTCCCCACCTTCTTCTTTTGGCATAATGCCATGCCATATTGCATTTTCTATATAAGGCTGCAATAACATAGAGGGGATTAGGGTTTCTTCTTTGTCTATTTGTTTATCAATATTAATGCTGTAGTTAAATTTTTCTCCAAACCTGTATTTCTCTAAGCTTAAATAAAGATTTAGGTATTCTACTTCTTCTTCAATATTGATATAACTTTTAGTACAGATCTCTAGGTTTTTTCTAATCAGTCTTGCAAAGCCAGTTAAAACCTTGTTTGCTGAAGAAGTATTTTTAGTATTGATATAATGCTGGATGGAATTCATTACATTAAATACAAAATGAGGATTCATCATTGCTTGCAAGGCTTGTTGCTCTAACATTAATATTTTATTTTTTAGCAATAGCTGCTCTTGTTCCTTGTTTTTTTGTCTTTTCGTAATGCGAACAGTAATGATATAAAGTAAATATGCTCCAATAGCTAAAAGTGAACCAATAAACCACCAGGTTTGCCAAAAGTGTTTTTCGATAGTAAAATTAATTTTGTCAGGTGTACTCCATTCGCTATCCTGACTTTTAGCACTAACTTCAAATGTGTATGTTCCGGGTTCTAAAGAAGAAAGTTCTACTCTTCTGTTTTTTGTTTCAGACCAGTTTGCATCTGGTTTTAACCTGTAACGATAAATAATTCTCCGATTTTTAAAGTCGATGGCGCTATAATTAAAAGTAATGTTATGTTGTCCGGGAGCGAGGCTAAAATTAGATGAGCCCAGATCTAGCACATCTCTATTATTGATTATTGATGATATGTAAGTTTTAGGAGCAGTTGTTTGTTGTGTTTTTTGGTTATGGTTAAAATAGACTAAACCATTATTTGTAGCAAAATAAGCAGTATCAGCATCTATATACAGATCATTCAAATCATCAGAAAGTAAATCGTTAGCATAATCAAATGTATTAACTATTGCCTTATTGTTTTTAAAAGCTATTCTGTTGATACCCGTTCTGCTAATTGCCCATAAATATTGGCCCCTAACAAATAATTTGTTTATAATATTGTTATTTAAGCCGTCTTTTTGGGTTAAACGATAAAGTATTTTCCCATTTTTTAGTATTAATATACCATAACCATCAGTTGCCATTGCCAGATTCCCATCGGCCAGTTGTTGCATATCGTTAATCCTTTTGGTAAGCAATGGATCGGTTTCATAATACTTATTAAATTTATCGGTATTAAATTCTGCAAGACCATTTAAATTTGAAAACCATAGGTTTTGTTTCGAATCATAATACACCCGATAGGAGCGATCTTTAAAAAAATCTTGTTTTTCTTTATAATTAGAAGAAGTAAATTCAAACTTATTTATTCTATCGCTGATGATTACAACGCCAGATGATAGTGCCAATGCTAATTTTTTAGCAGCATCAAGACTAAAGTTTTTGATTACAAATACTGAATTGTTCGTTTCCTTTAGATATTTTATTTCTGGTTTTGTAGGATAATTTGCCGACAGATGACCCAATGCGTAGTCTGATGCAAAATAAATTTGCTGATATTTCTCATCGAAAGTTAGTTGCTTTATAGTGTTAAATTTACGCTGATTAGGTAGTTTAATGCTTTCTACCTTTTTACTATGAAGATGGAGTACATCTATATTAGAACTGTTTAAACCCAGCCATAGCTTAGCTGTAGCATCTTTTGTAATGCTTTTGATCATATTATTGCTCAGTCCGTTTGTCTTATCAAAGATGTATAAACGTTCTTTAGAATCGGGAAGCCTGTAAATACCATTTTTGGTGGTAAACCACATATTCTGGTTATTGTCTCTAATTACCTGATTTACATCTACATCTTTTAGGATCTGCTTGGTATTTCCATCATAGCTAATTACATAAACACCACTGTTGTTACTAAGCCAAAGTTCCTTATTTGTTAGGTAAATATAACCTGGACTATTGTTTAATAAATTGGTATCTATATTTTTTATTAACCTAATAGATGTGCCAGTTTTTACGTTCAATCCTTCCTTGTCTAAAAAGTACATGGATTTATCACCTCTGTTTGATATCGTTTTATAAGATAGGGGAAGGGGCGTATCTTTAATCAGTACAAAGTTACTTCTGATAAAAAGATGTACAGCCTGAGAGCTATATGCCCAAATATTACCTTGTTTATCTTCGTGTATAAAAGTATTAATAAACTGGTTTTCGGCATTGGGAGAGCTATATTTGATGAGTGTTTTCTCATCCCAAACGCCAATTATATTTTTATTGGTTCCGAACCAAAACCTGCCTTTGCTATCTTCGAAAAAAGAAACAATAACGGCATTGAAGTTTAATTGTTGGAGTTGTTTGTTATTATCCTGATTATAAATTTTTCCATTGTAAAAATAACTCAACTGGCCGTTAAGTGCTAAAAACCAAATCCTGCCCTTACTGTCTTCCCTAAGTTGTAGTATCTGATTATCTGGTAAGCCATCTTCTACGGCAAAGTTTTCGAACATCGTACCATCAAACCTACTTACGCCTGCATCTGTAGCGATCCAGATGTATCCCTTTTTATCTTGTAAGGTATAATAACAATTGTTGCTTGGTAGGCCATTTTTAGTGGTATAGTGAGGTAGGTAGGCCGTTTGTGCAAGCGCCTTTGTACCTGTTAAAATAAATAAAATAGATACCAATAAATATAATTGTAGTTTAACTCTCACTTTGGAAGTTGGTATAAGCTTTTATTTTGTCGAAAAAATCACTAGCCCTTCTTCTGGAAACGGTAATCATTTCGCCATTATTTAAAACCACTTGTAGTCCATTTTTACTGTTGTACTCCTTAATATACTTTAAATTTACAATGCTGGATTTATGGATGCGAACGAACCTGTTTTCAGGTAAAATTTCTTCGTAATCTTTCAATACCTTAGAAACAGCTATCTTTTCTAAATTGGTTAGATGGAAAACAGAATAATTGCTATCCGCCTCGATGTGTATAATTTCATCTATATCTACTAAACGATAACCTTGCCCGCTTGGTAAGGTTATTTTTTTGATGCTGGTTTGATTGCTTAAATCGTTAGCCAAATTTTTGAGGCTTTCATTTCTGTTGTTTTCTGCCTTATTCAATTTAATGTATTTAGCTGCTTTGTTCACAGCTTCTTTAAGCTCATCAATATCTATTGGTTTCAATAGATAATCTAGTGCATTAGCCTTTATGGCTTTTAATGCATACTGATCATAAGCAGTAGTAAATATTACGGTTGCATTGGCATTTTGGGCCTGAGGGATTAATTCAAATCCATTTTCGCTGGGCATAGCAATATCAAGAAATATCAGATCAACGGCATGTTGAGTTAATAAATTACGAGCTTCATTTACAGATTTCGCAATCCCAGCAATATGTACGTTTTCACAGTTCTCTTGTAATAGAAAATATAGCGAAGAACGTGCAAATTCCTCATCATCAACAATTATTGCGTTTAACATTTCATTAGTTTAATAGGGCTCAATTTATCAAAAAATAGAGGCAATAGAAAATATTTCTTCAATCTGGAAAACCAAGGTTTAAATCCTTTCGTAAATGACACATAGATGACCTTAACTAGAACCTTAAATTAAAAAATCATTTCTTATGGAAAGTTTAAAAGAGAAACAAGAAGTGCTACAAACTGAAAGTAGCATTTTGGAAGCTAAATTACAGCGCCGTTCTTTCTTGCAATATGCCGGAGCCGGAGCAGCCATTGTAGCATTAACAGCAGCAGGCTGTAAAAAAGATAGAGACGTAAATGTAAACATGGGTACTACCCTAGATTTTAAAGACGATTTTGGTGTGTTAAATTATGCTTATGCTTTAGAGCAATTAGAAGCAGCATTTTATACAAGAGTAGCTTCGGCGCCACCGACCGCATTTACAGCAGCTCAAAAAGCATATTTTCAAGATATACAATATCATGAACTTGCACACAGGGAGTTCTTTAAAAGAGCATTAAGTACAGCAGCCATTGGTAGTTTAGATGTAGATTTCTCTTCAATTGATTTTACTAGTGCATCAAGCGTATTAGGTGCTGCTAAAACTTTCGAAGATTTAGGTGTTGCCGCTTACAATGGTGCTGGGGTTCGTATCAAATCTGATGCGTATTTGGTAATTGCTGGTCAAATTGTTTCTGTAGAAGCTCGTCATGCAGCTTGGGTAAGGGATCAAATTTCTAACGGTAGTTTTTCTGACTTATCTAGTCTTACTGCGTTAGGTGCAGATAATGGAACAGGTTTAGATGGTTCATTAACACCAGATAAAGTTTTAGCGCTAGCAGCTCCATTTATCAAAACAAAAATTAATGTTATCAACCTTTAACCTTTAAACTCAGCAATCATGAATATCTTAAATATATTAGACGAAATTGAAAAAGTTGATGGAGAGATCTATGAAAGATTAAGTCCACGACGTGCAGCAATGAAAGACTTTTTCAACATGGGAAAGAAAATTTCTTTAGCTGCAATGCCTTTAGCTTTAGGCTCTATGTTCCAGAAAGCTTACGGGCAAACCAATCCATCTGGTGTTACAGAAGTTTTAAACTTTGCTTTAGCACTGGAATACCTAGAATATAATTTCTACAATCACGCGTTAACAAACTCTACTATCGCATTCCCTACAACAGCTGCGAGAGATGCTATAACCACAATTAGAGCTCACGAAAGAGCACACGTAGATTTATTAAAAGGTGCTCTAAATATTACTGGCGCTGATGGCTATGTAGATGCAGACTTTGACTTTACAGGATCGGCTACTTTCGGTACTGCCTTCGCAGATGTATTTAGTAATTATGCCACTTTCTTAAAAGTAGCAACTGCATTTGAAGATACTGGTGTAAGAGCCTATAAAGGACAAGCGCCTGTATTGAAAGGGATGCCTGTGTTAACAACGGCATTAAGGATACATTCGGTTGAGGCTCGTCACGCTTCGCATTTACGCCAGATGACGGCAGTAGCATTAGGTGGACCATTGGCATTAAAACCTTGGATAGCTTATGCAGCTAATGGAAATGATACAGGCATTGCTCAGGTAAATGATGTTTATGCAGGTGAGCAAACCACTACACAAGCTGGTATTGATATTACTACCTTATTCGGTAGTACGATAACAGGAGCGGTAGCACAAACAGCAGCAGCAGAAAGTTTTGATGAGTTCTTGACTGGATCTTCTGTTAAAAAGATTGCCAACATCTTCATCAAAACTAAAAAATTAAGTTAATAGTTATTGGTTTAAGTTTATAATGTGGGAGGTAACCTTGGTTACCTCCTTTTTTATGCCTTATACTTTAATAGGTAATTACTTGTTCTTCTAAATGAGCAGGTAAATCTCTGTAATTATATTGCTGACCACGTAATTGAGGTTCGAAACCAGCTTCTTTTATGGCCTCTTGTATGCCATTTGCCGTAAAACGATGTGGGGCACCAGCTGCTGAAACCACGTTTTCCTCAATCATGATGGATCCAAAATCATTGGCGCCAGCATGTAAACACATTTGTGCAACAGCTTTACCAACTGTTAACCAACTTGCTTGTATGTTTTTAACATTAGGCAACATGATACGGCTTAAAGCTAACATTCTTACATATTCATTGCCGGTTACATTATTGCTTATTCCTCTTAAACGTTTCAATAAAGTACCATCATCCTGGAAAGGCCATGGAATAAAAGCTAAGAAACCTTTTGCGTGTTCAGGTTTTTCACTTTGTACTTCTCTAATCCAAACTAAATGTTCAAAACGTTCTTCTATAGTTTCTACATGACCAAACATCATAGTGGCTGATGTGGTAATGTCTAGTTGATGTGCAGCTCTCATTACATCTAGCCATTCTTGACCGCCGCATTTGCCTTTAGAAATTAATCTTCTTACACGGTCATTTAAAATTTCTGCGCCTGCTCCAGGTAAAGAGTCCATACCATTAGCTTTTAGTTCTCTTAATACTTCAGTATGCGAAATGCCTTCTAATTTGGCAATGTGGGCAATTTCTGGTGGACCTAAAGCATGTAATTTTAAATCAGGGTATAATTCTTTTAATTCTTTAAAAAGGTTGGCATAAAATGATAAACCTAAATCAGGATGGTGGCCACCTTGTAATAAAAGTTGGTCTCCACCTAAGCGAAATGTCTCTTCAATTTTGATTTTATAGGTTTCAATATCGGTAATGTAACTTTCATCATGCCCAGGGCGACGAAAGAAATTGCAAAATTTACAATTGGCGATACATACGTTGGTGGTATTTACATTTCTATCTATCTGCCAAGTTACTTTCCCACTTGGTACTTGTATTTTTCTCAACTCGTTTGCTACATAAGCCAATTCGGCAGTAGCTGCATTATGGTATAAAAAAACGCCTTCTTCCTTAGTTAAAAAGTCGAAATTTAAAGCCCTCTGTAATAATTCGGCAGTATTCATAAGGCAAAAATACGAATTTGTTTATACAACAAATGTTATAATTTATTGTACTAAAGTAATTTTGGAATAAAGATAAAGAAGAGGTTGCACCGTTTATGATACAACCTCTTTTTTCTATTTAATAGATAATAAAAATCCGATAGTAAAGTTAGCATCCCAATCAAAAACAAAAGTATCGCAGTTAGTTGCATCTTTAATTGCCTTGTAGATATTTACGCCACTTTTAATTTTTATTTTATCAGTATTGTATTTATCAGGATCGTTTAATACCGTAAATCTTTCTTCTCCATTTCTAACTTGTTTTGCTAGCTCAAATGGAACACCACCAATGATAAAACAAATTTCAGTTTTTTTAGCAGGTATTTTTTCTGCTAATTTTTTTACAACTGTATAAACGTTCTCATCTTTTAAGTCTTTTTCATAATATTTAGCTCCTGGTGCTTCGGCAGATTTAACATCATCTTCAATCCATGATATCTTTGTATTGCCAGATCCAATGTCTACTACAAAAGAATTATCATAATAAGCAGTAGGCAGTACACACTTAAGTGCAAGTTTACCTTCTTGCTCAGCAGTAACGAGATTAACAATATATCCCATTTTTTTAAGTTCTGATGTAATGATTGCTGTTTTAGGTTCTTTTTGTGCACCCGAACTAATTACAAAGTGTATGTTTTTAGATTTCACACCTTTGTCAAACATGGCGCCTATATAATCTTTCAAGCCATTTCTAATATCCGCTGTTGTGGCCATACCCTCATAAACGAAAGATTTACCGAAATCTTTAGAAATAATTTCCCATCTTTTTTCTTTATCAATGTTAACTACAAAAGAGTTAAAACCAGATGCTCCCACTTCGATAACGCCTTTATATTCGCCATTTACAGGTTTTTCTGGCACATAATTAAATGACCGCTGGTTGTTATCAGCTTTGGTTGGCTTTGATGTATTTGTTAAAATAGTAGTATCTTGTTTAGTATTTAGGTTATCTGAAATGGTTTGTATTTTACCACTTTCATAGCCCCAATACCCCAATCCAATAATTGGTGCAGCAATTATAAATGCTTTAATTGGCCAACGTAATCTTGCCCAAAATCCTTTTTCTTCCATGTTTTTGTTTTTGTATAGGTTTAAAATTCTACTAACTAATCTAGTAAGGTAAAGCCTTTATCTACTTTTTCTTCTGGTTTAAGTTCATAACTAGAATCGGCCATTCTGCTTACATTAAGCATTTTTAAATTTCTCTCATCTACTTTATGTATAAATTCTTCTAACTCGCTTTGCGACGGTGCACCTCCAACAGTAATGTTATTATTTTGATCGAGGAAATCTAAATTTGAACGTATTGATGCAATATTTTGGCTAATTGCCCCTGTTGCAGCATTCATTGCTTCTTGAAAAACCCACCCGTCTTTGATGTTAAATACTTCTGCTAAACCATCAGTTGCATTTTTCATTTTTTGTGTAGCTTCTAGTTTTTTAGCAATAATAGATATACTGCTATCTAATGTGCTTACATAAATACGAGCAGCACTTTCATTGTCTTTTAAGACCTCTAAAACTTTTGCAAACTGGTTGGCGTATTGCACATAACTACGGGCATTCTGTTCTTCTGCTTCACCTTCTTTTCCTAACAGAAATGCTTTGGTTCTGGTTTCTTTAGCATCACGAATGTATTCATTGGCTTTTTCGCTATTGTTATTCTTGGTCTCAAGTTTAGATTTTTCATCTAAACTCGCTGCTTCAACGGTAAACCGTTTTGCGTAGGTATATTTTTCTTCTGCTGTTTTTTGGGCAGTTTCTCCACTTTGTATCATGTCAATACGTACACCATCTACATTTGTGATTTTATCTTTTACTCTTTTTAAAGTGTCTTTAGCATCTTTTGATAAAAGTTGGAGTGTTTCAATAGGATTATTACGGATTATTGATTTCTCGCCCTTAAATAATAAAATTGTGCCTAAACGGTGCAATAAACTAATTATTTTTGGAGCTAATAATAATAAGGTAATTAAGATTATTGAAAAAACAACTAATAAAATGCTTTTAGCTGCATAAGCCAGCATAATAGGCAGAAATTTAAAAAAGGCAAAAGCTCCCCCTAATATTAATGCCCAAAAGAAGATGCTTGAAATTGTTTTTTTTGCTTCGGGTGTTTGTAATTGATTTGGCAGATGATCTCCAAGTACCTGAAATATGGGTAGCTGACTTTTTAGTTCAGCAGGAATGTTTATATATTTATTTTTGCTTTCCATTAGTTGATTTAGTTTATACTTGTTTCGATAATTTTTAGTGTTTTTTCAATGTCGTTAATTACTTCGTTAACCGCAATATTACCAATACTAATTTTGTTGTCAATTTCTTTTAAACCAGGTTCGTACTTGTTGTTAATTTCTTTTAAGTCTTGTTGTTTATTTAGGAGCTTCTCTTTTAGATCTGCTATATTTTGCTCAATTGATTTGATTTCGCTGGTTAAATTTGCTTTTTCTTTAATTAAATTTTGCTCAATATTTTGTTTTTGTTCATTTTTCTGAGCTGTTTCCTTATCAATTACTTTTTTTATTTCATCAGCATATTTACGTCCAGTTGTTAATAGTTTGTTTTTGTCTAAGGTTTTATCTACATATTTTAAAGAGGTAAAAGCAGCCTTTATATTGTTAGGTTCTACATTTCCCATTTCTGCAGCTGCATTCCATACTTCAAAAAAGTCAATTCCTGGCTCATTGATCTTTTCTAACATACCTATCACTTTAATTTTCATCTGCTTAATATCCGTTTCAGGTAAAACTGGGTTTTTAGGGGTTAGATCAATAGGTTCGTGTTTAGTTACAACTAAAGTATTAGCTGCAGTTTCAGTTGCACTAGGGTTTGAAGGATTTGGTTCAGGACTATCCTCAAAAATTAATTTTTTTAAACTTCTTAAAATTCCAGCATAGTTACTGGTTGTTTCCTCGCTCATACCGTATGTTTTCTGATGCTAAAATAATATAAAAATGATTAAGTTACCTATTATAATGTTTTCTTTTGGTTTTCGGATCAAGAAGTTAATTTACACCACTTAGCTTCAAGCCTTTTTTATATATCTTTACGGCTCTAAAAATTAATATGGTAGATTTTAATCGTTTTACGCTAGCTAATGGCCTGAGGGTTTTAGTACATGAAGACCCGACAACGCCAATGGCGGTTTTAAATATTTTATATGATGTTGGCGCAAGGGATGAAGAACAGGGGAGAACTGGCTTTGCGCATTTATTTGAACATTTAATGTTTGGTGGCTCTATAAACGTACCGAGTTATGATGAACCTTTGCAACGTGTTGGAGGCGAAAATAATGCTTTTACCAGTAACGATATCACTAATTATTACATCACTCTCCCGGCAGAAAATATAGAAACTGCTTTTTGGTTAGAGAGCGATAGAATGTTGAGTTTGGCTTTTTCTGAAAAGAGTTTGGATACGCAGCGTAATGTGGTAATGGAAGAGTTTAAACAGCGTTATTTAAATCAGCCTTATGGCGATGTTTGGCTAAAATTACGACCATTAGCTTATAAAACACATCCTTACCAATGGGCAACTATTGGGCAAGATTTGCAGCAGATTGAAACTGCGAAAATGGAAGATGTGAAAGCATTTTTCAAGAAACATTACAATCCGCAAAATGCGATTTTAGTTGTTGGTGGCAATGTAAAAACTGCCGATGTTAAAACACTTGCCGAAAAATGGTTTGAACCCATCCCGGCAGGAAATAAATATGAAAGAAACTTACCTAAAGAATTACCACAAACTGAGGCAAGAACCGAAACTGTTAATGCAAATGTGCCATTAAATGCAATTTATATAGCTTTTAAAATGCCAGCTAGATTAGATGAAACGTATCAGGTTTATGATTTAATGTCTGATATCATGTCTCAAGGGCAATCATCACGTTTATATAATAGTTTATTAAAAGAACAAAAATTATTTAGCGATATTAATGCCTACATGTCTAGCAGTTTAGATGAAGGTTTATTTATTGTTGAAGGTAAATTGGTTGCAGGTGTAGCAATGGAAGTTGCAGAAAAGGCAATTTGGGCAGAGTTAGAGAAAATGTCATCAACTTTAGTGGCTGAAGATGAGTTAACTAAGGTTAAAAATAAATCTGAATCTATAATGGTGTTTGCTGAAATGAGTTTACTAGATAAAGCTATGAATTTAGCTTATTACGAGTTATTAGGTGATGCAAATTTATTAAATATCGAGATTGATAAATACCTAGCCACAACAACAGCTCAAATTCAAAATGCTGCACAAATAACTTTCCAAAAAGAAAAATCATCTACCTTATATTATTTAGCCAATGCTTAATCGCTCACTAGCACCTGATTTTATACAGGTAAATGAAATCAATTTTATTGCTCCAGCATTAAAAAACTTACAGAATGGAATTCCTGTTTATACTTTTAATGTGGGTAAGCAAGAGTTAGTTCGCGTAGAATTCATCTTCAACAACGTAAATTGGGATGTAAATAAGCCATTACAAGCAGTAACCGTTAATAGTTTGATAAATAATGGAACTGCAAAATTATCAGCCAAAGAAATTGCTGAACGGGTAGATTATTATGGTGCTTTTTTGCAAACGGAATATGGCGCAGACCAAATTACCATTACACTATATAGTTTAAATAAACATTTAGCTTCCGTATTGCCAATTGTAAAAGCTATTTTAAATGAAAGCAATTTTCCGCAACAGGAGTTGGATATTTTTATTCAAAATCAAAAGCAGAAACTAAAAGTTAACTTGCAAAAAAATGATTTTTTAGCTCGTAAAACTTTTGCCAACACCATTTTTGGAGACACGGCATACGGTTCTGACATTACCGCAGAAAATTATGATGCCCTAAAAAGAGATGATTTGTTAGCATATTATGCTGCTGCTTTTAAAGCAGAAAATTGTACAATTATTGCAGCCGGTAAATTCGAAGACAAGGAATTTAGCTTGTTAAATGAATTTTTTGGAGGTGAGTGGATAAATAATGAGCCTTCAGTTATTAATAAATTTACTTATCAAAATAATACTGGTGCGGTAATTCCGATAGATAAACCAGAGGCTGTGCAAACTGCCATTAGAATGGGTAAAATCGTCATCAATAGAACTCATATAGATTTTCCAGCTTTTCAGGTATTAAACACTTTATTGGGAGGTTATTTTGGCTCTAGATTAATGATGAACATTCGCGAAGACAAAGGTTATACCTACGGCATAGGTTCTGGTGTAGCTTCTTTAAAAGATGCAGGTTACTTTTTTATCGCTACGGAAGTTGGTTCAGATGTATCTAATGTGGCGTTGAAAGAGATTTTTAAGGAGATAGATTTGTTGAAACAAGAACAGGTTGGTGCGCAAGAGCTAGATTTGGTAAGAAATTACATGTTGGGTTCTATGTTGGGAAGCTTAGAAAATATATTCTCACATGCCGATAAATTTAAAAATCTATATTTTTCTGGTTTAGATTATAATTATTACACCAATTATATAGCAACTGTAAAAAGTATTTCAGCAGAAAAAATACAGCAAATGGCACAAGAATATTTAGACACTGATGAATTTGTGCAAGTTGTTGTAGGTAAACTTCATTATTCGTAATCAATTAATTTAAACAAATTTATAATCTTCTTAAACCTTTTCTTTTGATGATGGTTTGATTGAGCGTATAAACTTATCAGATGAATATCCCTACCGAAAATCCAAACTACACTTATAAAATAAATCCCGATTTAAGCACAATAGATTGGGCTAATGTACTCCATTTGTTTCAAGAAGTTAATTGGAAACATCGTGTTGCTGAGGAAATTGCTTCGGCGTTTAAATTGAGTACCACTACCATATTTATTTACAAAGAGGCAAAAATTATTGCTTTTGGTAGAGTAATAGGTGATGGAAGATATTATGCTATGTTGGCAGATATTGTAGTAGATCCGGCTTTCCAAGGACAGGGTTTAGGGAAATATTTGGTAACAAGTTTAAACAATCAATTGGAGAATTACCATTTTGTAAATTTAAGTGCTGCCCCAGGTGCAGATCATTTCTATAAAAGTATGGGATGGAAAAAGCAAACCACTGCTTTTATTTGGCCACAAGGGCCAAAGCAATTAAGGCAACATTGCGAACCAGAAAAATGATAAAAAAACGCCCAAACTAAATGGGCGTTTTTTTATTCTGATTTAGCCAAAACTGCTTTCAACTTGTCGGCAGCTACAATTTTTTTATTAAACTCCACATAATCGTTATATTTTTCTGGTGGGAAACTTCTAGCAGTCATGTTCTGTGTACGCGTATAGATTACCTGATTATCTTTGTTTGAAAATTTGGCACTGTAAGTTCCAAATTCTGAGGTTATGTTAACGTCTTTAGGTAAGAATTCTATTTTATAACTCTTGGGTAGTGTATAAACTATTTGATCTTCATCCTCATAACTAAAAGATACCGCAAAATGGGTTTTTCTGTTTTCTATTTTAGCAGGTACGGTTTCACGTCTATTAATGAGATTAAGGGTTAGGAATGCTTTATCGCCGCCTTTTGCCAATAATTGGTTTGATTTAAATTTAATTGCCTCGCTCATTACAGGAATTGTTTTATCAGCTTGTTCAAATTTAAAAGAAATCAGTTCACCATTTGGAATATTATTTCCTTCATTTATCTTTTTGCGTTGTTCTATCGGCTCAATTAAAAGCATGCTCATATTATCTTCAAATTGTGCATTTCCATAAACTGAATTGATATCAATAGTGGCATTCAAATCATCAGTAAAAATTACAGCCGTTTTTCTGCTTTGAAAGTTGTCTTTAGCTTGGTATGAAGGGGTTCGTATAATTTTTCCGCCATCTTCTGTAATCATTAATACATTTCTATTTGAGTTGTCGTGCCCTATAAATCCCACTGGGTTATATTGGCTGGTGCATTCCAAAAAGGTAGTGTCGCTAGCTAGAGGCACTGCTAAAATCATGTGGTTTGCTTGTCCCATGCTTGAGTAGTTTGGGTTTAAGCTTGGCATACCATTTCCAATAACAATTAAGTTAGATTTAATTCCAGCTTCATTTAGTAAGGCTTTCATATAATTAGATAATGCTTTACAATCTCCATAATTAACTTGGGCCACCTTTTCTGCTAGTATTGGTTTAAATCCGCCTATACCTAACTGAACACTTACATAACGTGTATTCTGTTGCAAATAATTGTACAATTTGCTTATTTTCTCTTTCGGGCTCTTGGCATCCTTAATTAAATGCTGAACTTGTAATTTCGTGGCTGGCGGCAAGTTATTTGCATTTTCATTTAGTTTAAACATCCAAGTTCCAAAATTTTTCCAATTATCAAAGTTGCCAGTAGTATTGTCATATTCAAATTGATTTGGAGAAACCTTAACCCAATCAATGATATTATCTATACCGGTACTAAGTGGTTCTTTCACTATTGCGGGAATATTAGCACTTGCCCATTTGTATTGTGATTTGTCTCCAATTTTAGAAGAATCGGTAACTAATCCTTTACTGGTTAAGAATTTTATGTTTAGCCCATTGTGTTTTAAAATATTGTAGCTTGATTTTTCAGTAGAAATACCATAACCTTTTACCGCACTCCATGATGGTATGGAAAGAATGCCTTTAAAATCTTGAGAATAACTATACTCTATGGTATAAGGATAAAAATTACTGTAGAACTTTAAAAGTTTTAATCTATTGTCTTCAAAAATGGAGTAATCAGAAATCAAACTTTGGTCTCTAATATCTGATGATTTATATTCTTTTACTTTTTTTCCAGTGGCATCATAAAGTGTGGCTTTAATATTAGAAATGCTGGAGAATTTATCGTAAACCTCGGCCATTTCTGCAAAATCATCACCTGCCTTATTAAGTATGGTAATTGCTATTTTATAATCTAATTTTCCTGTTCCTAAACTTTTAAATTCAAAACTTTGCTCTTCATTTCTTACTACGGCAACAGCATCTTTAGTTAAGGTTTCGATAATTTTAGTAGCATCGTAATTTGATTGTGCTTTGGCGTTTAAAAAAGCAAAAGTTAGTAACATTGCGATTGGTAGGTTCTTCATTATGCTTTCTTTTTAAATACGATTTGTTCAGCTTGTTTTTGCACAATCATTTTAAATAATTCTTTTAAATGGAAGTATTCTTCTGGAGTGTAAATGGATTTGTTAATTTCTATTTTGCTTTGTACAAGAAGTGTTTTTGCTTCTGTTAGGAAGCTGATAGTGAAACTGCCCAAGTTATCAGGTATTTTAAATGAACCACCTTTTGGAAGTTTGTCTATTTCGTAATCTTCTGGAAAGTTAACGGTTATACGATAACTCTCTTTTAGAGGGTAGGCAAAATCGACAGGGAAAACTCGTTCTTCATGCTTAAACAAATTTTCTTTAGTTCTTTCAAAAAGCAATGGTGTAAAATATACTAAGTTGCCCGCCTCTTCCACATTATCTTCTATAACAACGTTAATAGATTCGGTTACAGGTTCTTCAAGGTTATCTAGATTACCAATTGTATAAGAATTTACCTCCAGGCCAGTTTTATCCTTTTTATAATTTTTGATAAACTCGGCTTCGTTATTTGTTGTTCTGTATTTTTCTCGAAGATTTAACGCAGAATAGCCTCTAGAATATAGTTTTAAATTTCCCTTAAGTTTATTCTCTTTGTCTAATGTTAGATAATAGGTATATATTTTTTCGGTTGCAATATTAGGTTCGATACTAATCCAATTGCCAAATTTTGTAACCAAATTTATTGTAAAAGCTTCATGGTTAAGGTTGTTCTGTTGTATCATTCCTATCGGAAGATCTTTATCCGTAGCATCAAGTAATACTTGTTTGTTTCCAATAATGCCCAAAGCAATTACATTATTAAATTTCGAGATAATTGGGGTTCCGGGATGCATACCATGATCTCTTGTGCTTACCAACATGGGCTGGACATTAATTTTAGCTTCTTTTAACAAACTAAGTAAACACAGATTTATATCTGCTGAAGTACCAGATTTTTTATCGAATACCGTTTTTGGATTTATACTTGAAGCGTAAAATCCATATTCGCCATTCCATTTAATATTGTTTTTAACGTAATCAAAAATCAGCTTGGTTACTTTTAACGTGTCTTTTTCTCCTTTTAAAAGAGTTGAGAGTATAGTTTTTGCCGTTGCATTTTTGTTAATGAAAAGACCAAAATTCTCATCTTCAGCTAATCCTGTAATCAATTTTGGCCAAGTTCCATTAAAATCTTTAAATACTTCATTCGGAAAGTTAGTTCCTTGAAGTTCGAAGTCGATCATTGGACGATAATCGTCTAAAGTAGTAATGTAAGGTTCGTCTTTTAGAGCGGGTACATTTTCTAATGCATATTGAGTATTCGTTGCAGTAGAAACAAGACCAACGATATAATTTACATTTAGTGTTTCTTGTTTTGTTCGTTTAACATTAAGGTAGCCGCTGAAATTTGTTTTATAAATAAAGTATTCTGGTATAGAAACATTGTATTCGGTATATAATGTAGGTATATCGCTCTGAAAGCTAAATCCACGTAAATTAAATATAAAGTCTGATTTGATTTTGTATTTAAACTCTAATATTGAACCTTCTTTTACATTTGGTAGCGTAAATTTTTTGATGGTAAATTTCTTATCAAATTCTTCAGAAAATTTGGCGTCTTTACCTATTTTACTTGTAACCATTTTGCCGTCAACCATGTTATAAGTTGCAGCTTCCATGTTGTTTAGGTCTTCTTTAGCATTATTGCTATTTCTGTAAAGACTTATTTTATAATTGGCTAAATCGTAGCCGCTCTTGTTAAGAACTTTGTAACGAATATGTCTTTCGTAAACATAAATAAAGCCACCTCCATTGGGTCTATATTCGAAATAACAGCTACCAACATCGAAAATTTTTAATGCAGCTGCAGCAGAGTCTTTTCCAGATGCCTTTAGTTCAAATTCTTCTGGAGCTATCTTTCCGAATTTAAATTCCTTTTTTTGGGCATAGCTTTGATAACAAAAAATAGTAGTGATGAGGGTTAAAATGAGAGGTGTAATTTTCATAGATGGTAATTAAACTACTATGATAATGAAATTATTTAACAACTAAGTAAAATAAACTATTTAATTAGTTTATTTACATGGAATTAATGTTCACTTCTTAAAGGAGTAAGGTTTATATTTCTATAAATTTACCTAAATGGCCTTTAACTTTAAAATGTGATATGATAATTAGTAGGGCACCCCAATGCTATTAATTTAAGAAAGCCGCCTCCTTGCGAGGGTCTATTTTTCATCGCCCGAAGCTACTCGAAGGAGTACTTTTGGTACAATTTTATTCGATTAATTAATTATGAAATAACACATTAAGATTGCTTTTTTCTTCGCAAGGACGTTCTGGTCGCAAAACCAAAAGCCTAAGCTAATAGAATTTTAGGGAACCAGAAGGAACTCAGGGTAGCTAATCATAAAAGGCTAGTGGATAACTTAGCTTTTTTATTGTATTAAGATACCAATTTAGCTTGCCCCCGAATTTACTTCGAAGATTTGGGTATGAGAAGCAAAATATTTGTATCCCGAGCGCGAGGAATAATATGATGGTAATCCGCTTAGCGTTTCTTCGCTTCGCTACCGATATAAAATCAACATGAAATTGATGAATAACAAATGCTTTAAGAGCCAAAACAAATTTAATCCTCAACTTGTCCTTAGGTAATATCCCTTTAACTTTAGTTCTACTGTTATTCCTGTTTTGCTGTTAGATAATCCGCATTAAGTCCGCGTCTAGTCCGCATCAGGTCCGCATTAGATATGGTTTAAACGTAGATTAGTTTTGCATTTGTAGCGGATTTGCTATATCTTATGTAGGAACAAAGCCTGGATGGGGACTGCTTCAACAATAGCCGAATACCCAATCACCTCGAAATGATTAATGGATATTAAATAAATATTAAAATTTATGGCTTTTATTTGGGTAAGCATATGGATTTGTGCTTAGGTTGATAACACACTTAAAATGAAAACGTATTGTTAGCTGTTTAGATTGACTTGAATTTGCAGGGAAATTCCCTATAGCAGAAAGAACATAAGCGGATGAAATATAATTTTGCTCATTTTGGATTGATTTAAATTCTGTCTCTCTAAACAAAAATTCACCATATTTTTATATTGACGATTATATTCTTATCTTTGCCTCGCAAATAATAACTCCTAATTTATTTGCTATGCAACTCGATCCCCAAAAATTTATTGCCACTGGTTTAACCTACGATGACGTACTGTTAGTACCTGCATATTCAGAGATTTTGCCTCGTGAAGTGAATACATCCACTTATCTAACAAAAAAAATAAAGCTAAATGTTCCTTTGGTTTCTGCAGCTATGGATACCGTAACGGAGGCAGAATTAGCTATTGCCATTGCACAAAATGGTGGTATTGGAATGCTTCACAAAAATATGACGATTGACAGACAGGCTGAAGAAGTTCGTAAAGTTAAACGTTCTGAAAGTGGCATGATCCAAGATCCAGTTACCTTACTTGAAACTGCTGTAGTTGCAGATGCTTTTAAAATAATGAAAGAGCATAAAATTGGAGGTATTCCTGTGGTAAGTGTAGATAATAAATTAGTAGGTATCATTACCAATCGCGATTTGCGTTTCCAAAAAAATATGGCTAGACCAATTGCAGAAGTAATGACAAAAGATAACCTCATTATTGCTCCTGAAGGTACAAATCTGATACAGGCAGAAGAAATTCTCCAAAATCATAAAATTGAAAAACTCCCAGTGGTTAATGCAGAAGGTTATTTAAGTGGTTTAATCACATTTAAAGATATTTCTAAAGTTAAAAACTATCCTGCTGCATGTAAAGACGAAAGAGGTCGTTTACGCGTAGGTGCTGCCGTTGGTGTTACTGCCGATACTTTGCAAAGAGTTGATGCCTTGGTAAAAGCAGGTGTAGATGTAATTACAATTGATACTGCTCATGGTCACTCTAAAGGTGTGGTTGATAAATTAAAGGAAGTAAAAGCTAAATACCCAGATTTGCAGGTTATAGTTGGCAACATTGCTACCGGTGCAGCTGCTAAATTTTTGGCAGATGCAGGTGCTGACGCTGTTAAAGTTGGTATTGGTCCGGGTTCAATTTGTACTACTAGGATTATTGCAGGTGTTGGTGTACCTCAATTATATGCCGTTTTCGAATGTGCAAAAGCGTTAAAAGGAACAGGTGTTCCAGTTATAGCCGATGGTGGAATTAAACATACGGGTGATATTGCCAAAGCAATTGCTTCTGGAGCTAGTACGGTAATGGCAGGTTCGTTATTTGCAGGGGTAGAAGAAAGCCCAGGTGAGACTATTATTTACGAAGGACGTAAGTTTAAATCTTATCGTGGTATGGGGTCTATCGAAGCCATGGAGCAAGGATCTAAAGATCGTTATTTCCAAGATGTAGAAGATGATATTAAAAAATTAGTGCCAGAAGGTATTGTTGGCCGTGTGCCATTTAAAGGTACTTTGGCAGAGGTAATGTATCAATATGTTGGTGGTTTGCGTGCAAGTATGGGGTATTGCGGAGCAGGAACTATCGAAGCTTTGCAAGAAGCACAGTTTGTACAGATTACTGCAGCGGGTATGAGAGAAAGTCACCCACATGATATCACCATCACTAAAGAAGCACCAAATTATACGAGATAAGGTGAAAAAGCTGAAAGACTAAAGCTTAAAGAATAAATCGTCATTGCGAGGCACGAAGCAATCTTAAACTGCCTTATTCTTTTTAAATATGTGATAAAGCAAATACAGCGGGGCATCGGTTACGATAGCCCCGCTTTTCGTTGCAATCTTTTTACACCTAAATCCCCTAAAAGAGAATGGTAAAAAGTATTTTTACTGTAATCGGGTTAAAAAAAAGGAAGACCTTGCTATTATTTATGGTTGGGTACATTGCAACTGCAAATAGAACTACTGGCAAATTTCTGTAAATGGCATTGGAGTGATATCCTTTTTTGGATGTTATCCTAAGTTTTTCGAATGAAATCCAAAAAAGATTTAACGGAAAGCCCGACTACCTTAAACAAATCTTCTGCATTTACTTTTCTAAAAAAGCTACCAAGGCTACCTAATTAGTCAAACTATTTTCATTTCAGGGCTAATACATCAATCTATTGTCATCTCTTAAAAGTCAATTCGTTATATCGGGAATTTCCGATATATATTTGCACTCAACAAGTTTGATCAAAATCGATAAAAATTAATATGATGAATACAGATAGTTTATTTAGGCCATTTAGCCTAAAATCATTAAACATAAAAAATAGAATTGTAATGGCGCCAATGACGCGTTCGTTCTCTCCGAACGGTGTGCCTACAATTGATGTCGCAAATTATTACCAAAAGAGGGCAGAAGGAGAAGTAGGATTAATTCTTACTGAAGGAACTGTTATTGATAGAGTTTCTTCATCAAATGATGAAAATATCCCACATTTTTATGGAGAAACTGCCTTGGCAGGATGGAAAAATGTGGTTAACAAAGTTCATACGGCTGGTGGAAGCATCGCTCCACAGATTTGGCATATGGGCATAATGGATAACCATCATTCTGGTTGGGTGCCATCACAACCTTTTGAAGGTCCGTCGGGCTTAAACAGACCTGGCAATATGAACGGTAACACCATGACGGAAAATGATATTCAAGAAACAATAATTGCTTACGGTAAGGCAGCTGCAGATGCGAAACGTTTAGGTTTTAATACTGTTGAAATACATGGTGCGCACGGTTATTTAATAGACCAATTTTTTTGGGAAGGAACAAATGAGCGTACAGATGGTTATGGGGGTAAAACCTTAGCAGAACGCAGCCGTTTTGGTATCGAAGTTGTAAAAGAAGTTCGTAAGCAGGTTGGTGAAGATTTCGCCATCATTCTTCGTCTATCACAGTTTAAACCTTCTGCTTATACCAATCAATTGGCTAAAACGCCGCAAGAAATGGATGCTTGGTTAAACCCATTGGCAGATGCTGGGGTTGATATTTTCCATTGTTCGCAACGTCGTTTTTGGGAGCCAGAATTTGAAGGTTCTGATTTGAATTTTGCAGGTTGGGCAAAGAAAACAACTGGCAGAGCAACAATCACCGTTGGTTCTGTAGGTTTAACAGGCGAGTTTTTGGCCGCATTTGCAGGCGAAAGCTCAGAGCCAAGCTCTTTAGATGAATTGGTAAGACGAATGGATCGTGGGGATTTTGATCTTGTAGCAGTTGGAAGACCTTTATTGGCAGATCCATTTTGGGTTCAGAAAATTAAAGAAGGTCGTGCAGATGAATTAAAAGGTTTCTCTAAAGAAGCACTTGGAGAATTGGTTTTAGGTTAATCTTCTATATCGTATTTTTTTAATCAGCATAGCTTAATTAGTTATGCTGATTTTTTTTGATCCAGAACTGATAAATCTTAGATTGTATAATCCATATATAATTCCGTTATAATAAATTTATGAAATTTATTCCAAATAAAATTTGGTATTTAACAATTTTAGGATACATTTGTCGATATAGTCTACTGATTTAGTAGTCTATTTAAATTAACATATAAAATCTTAATCCAATTTCGATGAAAAATCATTACTTATCTCTATTTATTTTATTCTTATTTACGATAACAGCAAGTACAGCATTTGCACAAAACCAAATTACTGGTACTGTTAAAAGAGCCGATGGTGTAGCGGTACCGCATGCCACTGTAAAAATTAGAGGAACCAATAGCTCTGTAAGTGCAGATGGTAATGGTAAATTCAGTATCAATTCTAATCAGGAAGTCCCATTTTATCTTCAAGTTAGTTCTGTAGGGTACAAGGCACAAGATTTTCAAATTTTAAAATTTCAAGATACACCTTTAGAACTAGTTCTTGTAGAAAATGCATTATTGGATCAAATTGTTGTAACCTCTAGAAGACGTTCTGAGGTGTTGCAAGATGTACCAATTGCCATAACTGTTATTGGTGGGCAGGCAGCAGAAAATGCTGGTGCTTTTAATGTTAATCGTTTAAAGGAATTAGTTCCTTCTGTTCAATTATATGCCTCAAATGCTAGAAATACAACCTTAAATATTAGAGGTTTAGGCTCAACTTTTGGTTTAACAAACGATGGTATCGATCCTGGTGTAGGTTTTTATGTAGATGGTGTTTACCATGCTCGTCCTGCTGCAACTTCTACAGATTTTTTAGATATTGAACAGATAGAAGTAATACGGGGTCCGCAAGGAACCTTGTTTGGTAAAAATACTACTGCTGGTGCATTTAACATTACTACCACAAAACCAACGCAAATGCCAAGTGCAAAAGCAGAGTTAAGTGTAGGTAATTATAATTTTATACAAGCCAAAGCTTCGGTTTCGGGTGGTTTGGAAAAAAATCTAGCTGCTAAATTATCAATATCTGGTACACAACGTGATGGTACAATCTGGAATACCAAAGAAGAAAGAAAATATAGTGGACAAAATAATTTAGGTTTCAAAAGTCAGTTGTATTACACACCATCAGATAAATTACAAGTATTATTAAGCGGTGATGTAAGTATCCAACATCCGGCAGGTTATCCATTGGTAATTGCGGGAATTACTACTACAGAAAGAAGTGCTTATCGCCAATATGCTAAAATTGTTTCAGATTTAGGCTATCAACAACCCAAAATTGATCCTTTTTCGAGAGAAATTGCCACGAACACTCCTTGGAGACATAATCAATCTATTGGTGGTATTTCTTTAAATGTAGATTATAAAATAGGAAAAGGAACACTTACTTCTACCACAGCTTGGAGGTTTTGGAACTGGGATCCTACGAATGATAGAGATTTCTCTGAATTTTCTGCACTTACTAAATCACAAGGTAATACCCGTCACGACCAATATTCGCAAGAAGTAAGGTATGCTGGTAATATCACTGAGAAGATAAGCGGCGTGATTGGTGTTTTCGCACTTAGTCAAAATTTACAGGGTTTGGGGCAAACAGAAGAGGTAGGTAAAGATCAGTGGCGATTTGTACAAACAAGTGCTACTGGTACACAAGCTTTATATGCAACACCAGGCTTGTTAGATGGTTTTGGCATTAAAACCAATTCTACCATTAAATCTTTAAGTACTGCGGTATTTGCACAGGCAGATTGGGAGTTTTTAGAAAATTTGCACGTTTTACCAGGATTGAGATTTACTTACGACAAAAAAGATGTTGACTACAATAGAGTAACTTATGGTGGCTTACAAACTACAGACGCAAATTTACTTGCTTTAAAGGCGGCAGTTTATAACAATCAACAATTTACTACCAGTACAGATAATAACAATCTATCAGGTAATCTAACATTAGCTTACAGGCCTAATCCTAATTTAAACGTATATGGAACTTACTCTACGGCTTACAAACCAGTAGGGGTTAATGTTGGAGGATTGCCGACTACCTCAACCGGACAAGCAGATTTATCTTTAGCAGTAGTTAAGCCAGAATACGTTCAACATTATGAGTTAGGGGTTAAAACAAAGCCTTTAAAAGGATTATTATTTAATGTTACTGCATTTAATACAGATATTAAAGATTATCAAACGAATGTACAATCCCCACAACTAGGTGTTAATAGAGGTTATTTAGCCAATGCAGAAAAAGTTAATGTAAAAGGATTGGAGGTGGATGGAAGTTATCAACTAGAACGATTTTTAACCATAAATGCTGCAATAGCTTACTTAGATGGTAAGTATAATAAATTTACCAATGCACCATTGCCTCTAGAGGAAACTGGCCATACAGAACTGATTAACAATATTGCCACTCAGGTTGCATTTAAGGATGCTTCTGGAGGAAGATTGCCAGGGATATCAAAATGGAATATTTCTGGTGGAAGTGAATTTAGTGTGCCTGGAAGTTTAACCACACAAAATGGTAGATACTTTATTGCAGCTGATGCAAGTTACCGTTCGGGATATTCATCTAATGCAACACCATCTAGGGTATTAAATGTGGATGGTTACTCTTTATTAAATGCTCGTTTGGGTTTTAGGTCAGAGAAGTTTTCGATTTTTGTTTGGGGCAGAAACATTGCCAATACCAACTATTACGAACAATTACAAGCTGCGGCAGGTAATGCTGGTTTATATGCTGGTGTACTCGGCGATCCACGAACTTATGGAGGTACTTTGAGGTTTGAGTTTTAGTAGTTCATTCGTGTCATTTGTTCATTAGTGATAGCTGTCGATTTTGAATGTTACACACAAATGAACTATTGAACAAATGAACTAATTCATTACTTTTGAGTTCAAATTCTAAAGTAATGAAATCACTTTGCGTGTATTGCGGTTCCAATTTTAATGGTGACCCGGTTTTAAGAAAAGCAATTGAAGATTTAGCAGAAACCATGGCTGCTCAAGATATTGCACTTGTGTTTGGAGGTGGAAGTGTTGGTGTTATGGGTGTAATTGCCGACGAAATGCTGAAACGTAAGGGTAAGGCAATTGGAGTAATCCCTCAGTTTTTAATGGATAAAGAAGTTGGACATAAGGGTTTAACAGAAATGGTGATTACCGAAAATATGCATCAGCGTAAACAAAAAATGGCGGATTTAGCTGATGGATTTGTGATTTTACCAGGAGGTTTCGGTACGCTTGAAGAATTGTTTGAAGTGTTAACATGGCTACAATTAGGTCTGCATGGTAAACCGATTGGTGTTTTAAATGTAGGTGGTTTTTATGATCCACTGTTTAAACAAATGGATGTAATGGTAGAACATCGCTTCCTCAAACAAACAAATAGGGACTTGGTGTTTAATGAAACTGATGCAGCTGTTTTAGTAGAAAAGATGCAGAATTTTAAAGCTGCTCCAGATGAAGTTTGGTTTAGAGATAGGAATTTAACTTGAGGAAGGGTTGAAAGGTTGTAAAGTTGGCAAGGTCTCATATCTCATATCTCAATACTCATATCACTTATCGAATTTATTTTTAATGTATTGTACTAATGAGGGATCTTTAAGGTCTTCCATATCACTCAATTCAAATTCTAATGCTTTAGTGCTTAATCTAATTTCTATTAATGAGGTAAAGAGCGAAGCGATAAAAAATAACAAACTAATCGCAAACAATATTTCTCCTGCTATTTCATTTTCTAGATAAATAAAGAACATACAAAATATACAACTTATGAAGCTACAGATTCCGTAAGTCTGCATATTTTTAATTAATCTTAACCTATAGCGCAAGTTTTTAATCTGACTATGGATAATACCATCTTTACCATCTGCGGCATACTTGGCATGTAAACTTCTTACCAAGGCTGCCAATGATAAAAAACGATTGGTATAAGCCAACATAATTAAGCTAATTGCCGGGAATAATAATGCAGGTGTATTAATGTTAATATTCATGTTATGGATTATTTATCCAAACATATTAAATTAAAGGGAGAGGTTTACAAAAAGTTGTCTTTTGTAATTTCCCAAGTCCAAGGTTTTCTAAATGAATTAAAGGTTCTTAGTTGAGAGAAGTATAAAATTTCTTCTGTTGTTTGGTTTGCATTGCTACGCGTAAATAAATTCCCCTTTGTCTCAATTAGTCTTCTGGTATTGAAATTATAAGCTTTATCGACCATTTCTCCTGTGGTAGCATTATAATAAGTGTTGTTCGCGAAAATTAAATGCCAATCTTTAGTTTGATATTTAAACTGGTAATTCAATTTCCAACGCCAATCGTTACCACCTTCAAAACTGATATTTAAGCAATTGTTTGCGATGTTTATTTTTTTAAAAGGCTCTCCCAATGCACCACCTTCGTTAGCACGAAGCATAAAATTGTTGTTTTGTAAGGCGAAAGAAAGCTTGCCTGTTTTGGTATCCCTAAAGTAGATTGCCAAGATCCTAGGTTTCTGAAATTCCTTAATCAATTCGGTCTCATTGTCTCCATAAGCACGTTTTTCAGTTACAGGCTTATCAAATTCTAGTACTAAAACAAGGTCGTCGGTTTTGTCATTATTGAGGTCTCCACTTGCGCTATCTATCAATTTCCAATTAGTAGGCGTTAATTTATCTATAGTTGTTCCTTGGGCAACAAGTTTCGGGAAAGTAAAAGACTGAGCCCTACAAAATTGGCTACAAAGTAGGCATAAAATGATAATCAGCTGTCTCATGTTAATAACAACGTTTTAATATTTAATTTAGCATATTGCATTATTAAAACTGAAAACCAATATGGGTTTTAGTTTTATAAAATTATCATCTAACTTGCTCACATGAATATAGAATTCAATAAAAACGAAGATGTAAATAAACAACTGGTGTATGAATTAAAAACCCGGTTAAAGAAAATATATGCAGGTGGGGGAGAGAAAAATGCAGCTAAGCAAAAAGAAAAAGGCAAGCTGTTGGCTCGAGAAAGAATCACTTATTTAACTGATAAAGGTTCTGAATTTTTAGAACTTGGCGCTTTTGCTGCAGATGGGATGTATGCAGAACAGGGTGGTTGCCCAAGCGCAGGTGTAGTTACGGGAATTGGCTATGTTTCTGGAAGGCAATGTTTAATTGTAGCTAATGATGCAACTGTAAAAGCTGGTGCTTGGTTCCCGATGACGGCGAAGAAAAACCTGAGAGCACAAGAAATAGCAATGGAAAACCGTTTGCCAGTAATCTATTTGGTAGATAGTGCAGGTGTATTTTTACCAATGCAGGATGAGATTTTTCCTGATAAGGAGCACTTTGGAAGGATGTTTAGAAACAATGCGATCATGTCTGCCGATGGTATTGTACAAATTTCAGCGATAATGGGTTCTTGTGTGGCCGGTGGTGCATATTTACCTATAATGAGCGATGAAGCAATGATTGTTGAAGGCACAGGATCGGTGTTTTTAGGGGGTTCTTATTTGGTAAAATCGGCCATTGGGGAAGATATTGACAACGAAACCTTGGGAGGCGCCACCACGCATTGCGAAATATCTGGTGTTACAGATTATAAACATCCAAATGATGAAGCATGTTTAGATAGCATCAAAAAAATAATGAGCATGTTAGGTGCTCCAGAACATGCTGGTTTCGACCGCATAAAATCGGTCATGCCGAAATTAGACGAACAAGAAATTTATGGAATTTTGCCTGATAATAGGGAAAAACCTTATGATATGAGAGAGGTAATTCTTAGATTAGTAGATGGTTCTGAATTTGAAGAATACAAGGCGCTGTTTGGGCAGAGCATTATTTGTGGTTTAGCCAGGATTGATGGTTGGGCTGTAGGTATTGTAGCTAATCAGCGTAAAGTGGTTAAATCTAAAAAGGGCGAAATGCAATTTGGAGGGGTTATTTATTCTGATAGTGCAGATAAAGCGAGTAGGTTTATCATGAATTGTAACCAAAAGAAAATTCCCTTGGTGTTTTTGCAAGATGTAACTGGCTTTATGGTAGGCAGCAGATCTGAACATGGTGGAATTATTAAAGATGGGGCGAAAATGGTAAATGCCGTAGCCAATTCAGTAGTGCCAAAATTTACCATCGTAATTGGTAACTCTTATGGTGCAGGTAATTATGCTATGTGTGGTAAAGCTTACGATCCAAGGTTGATTTATGCCTGGCCAACTGCGAAAATTGCGGTAATGGGTGGCGCACAAGCTGCAAAAGTAATTCTGCAGATGGAACAAGCTTCGCTAAAAGCCAAGGGAGAAACCATTACTACAGAAAAAGAAACGGCTTTGTTGAAAACCATTACGGATAAATATGACAGTCAGACTACACCATATTATGCTGCATCACGTTTATGGGTAGATGGTGTAATTGATCCTTTAGAAACACGTAAAGTAATTTCTATGGGTATAGAAGCTGCAAATCAATCGCCAATAAAAAAAGCGTTTAATGTTGGTGTGATACAAACTTAGATTGAGTATATGAGATTATTTACTTTACTTTTTTTCTCTCTTTTTATTATCGCTACAGCTAAAGCGCAGCAGGTTAAGCCTATCTATTTTGCTGGTAATATAATAACTGCAGATTCTACTAAAGCAACTTCTTATGCTGTTTATGGTAAATTAAGTACAGAGGAGCTATGGTCTTTTAAAAGATATGATCTTTGGGACAATCTGATACAAACAGGATCTTTTAAGGACGAGCAATTGAGTATACCACATGGTAAATTTACTTATTACATGAGTGTTGAGTATTTTAATACTATCACAAATAACTTCTTTTATATTAAGGATAAGTTCCGCTTCATTTCCCAAATTGGCAGTTTTGAAAATGGTAAAGAAACTGGTAATTGGTATACTTTTTATCCGGATGGATCTGTGTTTGTAACAGTAAAATTTGCTAACGGATTGATGAATGGAGAGTATCAAAGCTATAATAGAAAAGGTGTTTTGGAAAGCTCTGGTAAATATGTAGATGGGAAAAAGGATGGCGAATGGATGTATCATAGTGGTTTGCAGATAGATGTTTACGAAATGGATGAATTAAAATCTAGTTTAAAAGCCAAAAAGTTAATTAGGAGAGAAAGTCGGGCAATGAACAATTAATGATGAAAAGGTGTTGGGTTTTATTTTTGCTTTTATTTGCAAACGTTGCTGTGTTTGCTCAGGTAAAACCAATCTATTTTTACGGAAATCAAATTGTTAGTGATCCAAATAAAGCAACTTCTTATGGTGTGTTCGGTAAAATTAGCAACGAAGATATATGGGTTTTGAAACGGTATAACTTATACGATGAGCTACTGAGCACAGGTTCATTTAAAGATGAATCTTTAACCATAGAACATGGCGATTTTGTTTTTTACAGTTATGTGCAAGACTTTAATGATGAATATTTAACACACTTTTCTATAAAAGATAAATACCGGTTTGTAGCCCAAAAGGGAAAATTCGATAATGGTTTAGAAACGGGCGAATGGATTTGGTATTTCCCCACTGGTAACGTGATGACAATTTTAACTTACGAAAAGGGAGTTAAAAACGGTCCTTTTTACAATTATGATCGCAGCGGCAATGTAATACAATCTGGAAAATATCTAAATGGCGAAAAAGAAGGAGAGTGGTTATACAATAGAGGAAGAGACAAGGAATTTTACATTATGGGTGTTCCACAAGGAGAAAGTAAAAAACAAAATCAGCCTAAAGCCAGCGGTACCATCAATTGATTTTATTGAATAGCTAACATTGGCTGTAAATAAGTAATCACAATATATTTATGAGCATAAAAAAAATCAGCGCTGCAATAACTTTATTTTTATGTGTTATAACTGCTTATGGGCAATCGGCTAAAACTGTGCACGAACAAGCAATTGTTGTAGATACACATGGCGATATTTTATTTAACCAGATCAAATCAGGAATTGACATTGGTAAGCTACAAAAAACTGGCAATTTCGATTTGGTTAGGGCAAAAGCTGGAGGATTGGATGTTCAAGTGTTTTCAATCTGGTGCGATCATTTAGGTGGGTATCCAATTGCCAATCAGCAAATTGATTCGTTGTATAGTTTAATTAAACGCTACCCTGAGAAAATTACGATTGTAAGATCGGCAACCGAACTGCAAAAAGCAGTAGGCGAAAATAAACTAGCTGCCATGATTGGGGTAGAAGGTGGACACATGATCGAAAACAATATGCAATATCTGGATAAGCTTGCGAAAAGAGGAATGAGTTATCTGACCCTAACTTGGAATAATAGTACTCCTTGGGCAAGTTCTGCTTCCGAAGAAACTTCTGGCAAAGTAAAAAGAGAAAATGCTGGCTTAAACGAATTTGGTAAAAAAGTGGTTAAAAGACTAAATAAACTTGGTGTAATGGTCGATTTGTCCCACGTGGGAGAGCAAACTTTTTTTGATGCCGTTCGCGTTTCCACTAAACCAGTTTTGGTATCGCACAGTTGTGTTTACCAATTAAATCCGGTGCCACGTAACCTTAAAGACGAGCAAATTAAAGCGATAGGTAAAAATGGTGGGCTTATCTCACTTAATTTTTATAATGGCTTTTTAGATTCTACCTACAACGCTAAGCAAAAATTGTTTTTTGCTAAATATGATATAGAACTTAAAGCATTGAGTGCTAAATATGGCAGAAGCAATGCTATCGATACGCTGATTTCAGTACATCAACAAGATGCAGATGCCACAAGACCAGCTATAGAATTATTAGTAGATCATATAGATTATATCGTGAAGTTAATTGGTATAGATCACGTTGGTTTAGGTGCCGATTTTGATGGTGCTGAATCATTTCCAATAGGTATCAATAGTGTGGCTGATTATCCCAAAGTAACTGCTGCTCTGTTTAATAGAGGTTATAAAGAAGAAGAGGTAAAAAAAATACTTGGTGGAAATTTTTTGCGAGTATTAAAAGCGAATAAAGGTAGCTAACTAATAAATGGTTTACTTGTAATGTGAAAATGTAGGATGAATTATCTTCATAATTTCATCTTTCTCCACAAGTCTTGAGCTTTCAGATTTAAAAGATTAAATTTGTTTCACTAACACAAACAAAATGTCTCAAGAACAAGAAATAGAACACGTTAAATGTTTAATCATTGGATCTGGTCCGGCAGGATATACAGCAGCTATTTATGCCGCTCGTGCAGATCTTAAACCTGTGATGTATACAGGAATGGAAATGGGTGGTCAGTTGACACAAACTACAGATGTAGATAATTTTCCAGGTTACCCTGCTGGAATTATGGGGCCTGAGATGATGGAAGATTTTAGAAAACAGGCAGAACGCTTTGGAACACAAATCCGTTTTGGCTATGTAAGTTCTGTAGATTTTACTTCTTTTCCGCGTAAAGTAGTAGTTGATGAAATTAAAACCATTACAGCAGATACCGTAATTATTGCTACAGGAGCAACGGCAAAGTGGTTAGGTTTAGAGAGCGAGCAAAAATACAATGGTTTTGGCGTTTCTGCCTGTGCCGTTTGTGATGGCTTTTTCTTTAAAGGGCAAGATGTGGCTATTGTAGGCGCAGGAGATACCGCTGCCGAAGAAGCTACCTATTTGGCTAAATTATGTAGAAAAGTATACATGTTGGTACGTAGAGACGAATTTAGAGCCTCTAAAGCAATGGTTCATCGCGTATTAACTACACCAAATATCGAAGTAATTTATAATTCTGAAGCTACTGAGGTTTTAGGTAATGGTAAAAATGTTACCGGATTAGCAATTGTAAATAACCAAACAAACGAAAAATCTACTTTAGAAGTGGAAGGTTTTTTCGTAGCTATTGGTCATAAACCAAATACTGATATTTTTAAAGGTTGGTTAGATATGGATGATACTGGCTATTTAAAAACAATTCCTGGTACTTCTAAAACCAATTTAGAAGGAGTATTTGCCTGTGGTGATGTGCAAGATCATTATTACCGCCAAGCAGTTACTGCTGCGGGTTCTGGTTGTATGGCAGCCTTAGATGCTGAACGTTATTTAGCTGCACAAGGTGATACCGTTAATGTATTGGCCTCTACCTATCCATAATAAATTTTAATAAAATCTTATAAAGGCTTTCTGATTATTCAGGAAGCCTTTTTTGTCGGATAAGATTTTAAATTACTAATATAATTAGTGTATTAGCTAATATTTATAGTGGTTAGTGAAATGAAAAATACATACTCCATAGCTATTTATCCATCTGCAGATGTAATGGATATAGTTAAAGGATTTAAATGTCTGCTGGCAAAAACTCTTGGATGGTTTCATAGTCGAAATTCAAGTGAACACATCACTATTATTGAATTTGAAGCTAATAGGCAAGAATTATTTATTATTAGGACTTTTTTAAAAGATTTTGTGCCACAAAGTCACCGTTTCATATTAGCCTAGATGGAGTTAAAAATTATCTAAATGGCACATTATTTATTGCTCAAGATAGAGAATCCAAAATAACTACTAAAGGATTTATGCAAAAGCTTCAAAAAGACTTTCCATTGAAATCAATTTTTGCAAGTCGTGATCCCCACATGTCTATAACCCGTCAATTGGATAAACAAAATATTCAGATTACAGGATATTTATTTCAAGATGTGAAAGCAGAGTTTGATTGTAATGGGATTGTACTTAGGAAGTTTAACGAAGGCATTCAAAAGTTTGATGTTATTGAAGAATATGTGTTAAATGGAACAGAAAATTTTCCTTATAATGGGGGACAGTTGGTTTAGGTTTATAGCTGTTTTTTTTATAATAATTTGATGGGTAGGCTAAATCATGAAGCATATTGATCAAGAGTTGTTGGATAAAAAACTAAATTTGACAATCTAAATCTTTAATTATTAAAAAATGCCTATATCAAGAAGAAAATTTATAAAGATAGGAGCATTTGCTACCACTGGATTTTTTTTAACAGATGCGTTTTGGATTCAGAAATTTTTTATAGAGGTAAATGAATTTTTTATTGGTTCTGCAACTCCAGATGGAAAAAACATAAAAATTGTTCAGCTATCAGACTTACACCTTCAATCAGTAAATTATCAATTAACGCAACTTACAAAAAAGCTTAATAAATTGAAACCTGAATTAATCGTGATTACAGGTGATGCGATAGACAAAGCTCAAAACGTATCGTTGCTTAATGACTTTCTACAACTAATTGATAAAGACATCAGAAAGGTTGCAATTTTAGGGAATTGGGAGTATTGGGGGAAAGTTAATTTAATTGAACTAAGCAATGTTTACGAAGCCAACAATTGCAAATTACTTGTAAATGAGACTACGCAATATTCTTTCTATAACAAAACCATAGCTATAACGGGTGTAGATGATTATGTTGCTGGTAATGCTGACATTCAGATTTCTTTAGAGCATTTTAAAAAAAGTGACTATCATATAGTTTTAAATCATTGTCCTCAATACAGCCAACAGATATCAGAAAAGATTAAGGATATTAAAGTAGATTTTATCCTGTCAGGACATACACATGGTGGCCAAATTAATATTTTCGGATTTATCCCATTTCTACCTCAGGGAAGTGGAAAGTATGTTAAAGGATGGTATAACGACAATAATCCTAAACTCTATGTTTCTAAAGGAATAGGAACAAGTATGGTTTCTGCAAGATTTGGGGCACGAGCCGAAATTGCTATATTTAATTTGAGTACCTATTGAATTGGGGGCTCCAAAAAAAAGGCAACTAACACTTGGTTAATTGCCTTTTTAAAAGGTAATATTCGCTTACCAGCCTGGGTTCTGCATAGCTTGTTTTTGTGTAGGTGTTAGTGCTGCACCGCCACTTTTAAGTACATCTAAAAACGATTGTGGAATTGGACGCAAATAATGTTTACTTGCCACTGGTTTTGCCTCCAAGTTAAACGCTGCGGTTCTTGCAACCAATGTTTTGGTACGAGCTAAATCTTCCCATCTCATCAACTCGCCCATTAACTCTCTAGAACGTTCGTTTAAGATAAATGCTGTAAATTTATCTGCTTGGGATCCGGCACCAACATTATCGTAAAATTCATTAGTTGCGTTAAAGATATCTGCTTCACTGTTTAAATGCATTGCTGTTAAAGTAGTACTATTTGTTGCAGTAAGGTTATTGGATTCGAAATAGGTGTTTTTATCTGAATAAGAAGATAATGCGCTTGCATTTGTTAAGGGATTGGTTTTGTAAGAAACACCACCATCTACATAATTTTCTCTGTTTTCTCCATCTTTATAAGCTGCACGATCTCTAATTTTATTTAAATAGGGTATAGCCAATGCAAATCTGCCCAATCTGCCTTGTGCTTCTGCGGCAATTAAATAGGTTTCGCCCAAACGTGCCAATATCCCATCTCGTTGCCCAAATTGCGAAGCTACTAAGTTTCTAGAGCCATCCATAAATTTAGAAAGTGCCACCCACTGACTAACTCCATAATTGCCATGTCCATTTAAATAACTCTGTGGTTGACCGGCAAAATACCTTACAAACATATTTGGCTTACGGCGACCAATGTCGGTCGGTAAGGGGTTGGCAGCATTCACATCAGCCGCTGTATATCTGGTATCGCCAGCATTGTTTACAATATATAAAATAGCTTCCTCGCCACCTACAAATTTAGGCTGACCAACCTGAGCTGGAGTAGGAGCAGTTGCAGCAGTCCACTTTGGTGCAGAATTTGGGTTGTTGCTCACATATCTGGTTTTAAAGCTTTTCCAAAACCTCGAATCGTTTACACGATCAAATACATCTAATGCATAATCCGTTGCTCTCATGCGTTGGAACTCACGACCACCTGCTAAATCACGCACCATGCCGCCAACAGTTTGATAGATAGATGGATAATATAGATGGATTTGATTTCCATAACGACCATATGTTGTGGTGTTGTTAGAAAATTGAGCCGCCAAAATGATTTCCTTATTGGTCTCGTTTGGTCCATCAGGTACCGTAAAGTTCCATAAATCGCTGAAATTTGTAGCAAGCGTATGGCTTCCACTATTAATTACTAAATCAGCATATTTAATGGCATTTTCTAGGTCTTCTGTTTTAGTTGGTCCATTCCAATCGTTGTTAATTTCACTTGCCCGGAAAAGGTATGCTTTTGCTAGAAAGTGAGCAGCAGCCCATTTCGTAATTCTACCTGTTTCCGTTACCGTAGCAGGTAATAAATTATACGCTTCCGTAAAATCTTTAATTACTTGATCATAAACTTCCTTCGCAGTATTTCTAGTGAATTCTTCTTGAATAGTTTCTGATGGTTTTAGCTTTAACGGTACACCACCAAATTGTTTTACCAGTTTAAAATAATCAAAAGCACGCATAAAGTAACCCTCACCTAAACGCGTGTTCTTGTTTGCGCCCTCATAAAATTGAGGTATGTTTTCAATTACAATGTTAGCAGAGTTGATATTACCATACATATTATCCCAAACGACTGCAATATCTCCAGATAATGAGTTGAAATTACCATCATATGAGTTAAACATTTGTTCTGTTCTATCTCCGCCTACCGTAAATTCATCTACTCCGTAATTAGTAGTAGTGTAAGCCCAAGTATAATTAAAGTGAAATTTTAAACCTTGGTACATACCAATTACTAATCCATCTAAACCCAATGTTGTTTTAAATTCTGAAGTGTTATGTGAGTTGATCACCTGTTCATCTAAAAAACTTTTTTTACAAGAAGTAGGGAGAATCATCAAACCACCTAACATGGCAATTCCTGTAATTATATTTATAAATTTTTTCATCCTTTTATATTTTTATTTGTGATGAAACCATCTGCATGTTTTAAACCACACCATGGCTTCATATTTATGAATTAGAAGCTTGCGTTAATTCCAAAAACTGCTCCACGGTTAAACGTAGAACCTCCTAAATCTGGATCAATCCATTTTACGTTAGAATAAATCAATCCAGGATTGATGGCTTGCGCATATATTCTTAATCTAGATAGCGTTAATTTCTTGGCCAGATTTGCTGGGAAATTATAGCCTAATGAAATATTTCTTATTTTAATAAAAGAAGCATCTTGATAATTTAAAGCACTAATATATTGATCGCCACTTGCACTCGCATAGTTTGGAGCAGGGTAACTATTTGTCGGGTTTGTGGGTGTCCAATAATCTACAACACGTTGAGCAAACCTTCCTTGAAGTGCCTCAGCACCTGTTTGGAGGAGGAAATTATACCTGGCTACTATGAAGATAGATAAATCGAAGTTTTTATAACCAAAGCTATTGGTTAGTCCACCTGTCCAACTTGGATTGTAGTGCCCTAAAATTTGTCGGTCATTATTGGCATCAATTTTATAGTCTTTGTTTAAATCCTTTACTTTCACGTTTCCAGGACTAAATATTACACCATTTAATTTGTATTTCGCAATTTCATCCAAATCTGCTTTTGTGTTTTGCCAAATTCCTTCTTTAACAAAGTCATAGGCTACTCCATTTCTTTGCCCTAAAAAGAAGCGATCATTCACCATATCTCCGTTATCTAGCTTTACAATTTCATCCTTACTCATCGAAAAATTTAGCGTAGATTCCCAAGTAAAATCACTGGTTTTTAGGTTTATTGTATTAATCACTAAATCAAGCCCTTTATTTTTGGTAGAACCGATATTGTCATAAGACCTAGTATATCCATTAATAGAGGCAATAGATTTGAGTAGGATAAGATCTGTTGTTTTAGATTTGTAGAGGTCTAATGAACCACTTATTCTATTGTTAAATAGACCAAACTCTAAACCAAGGTTGTATTGTAATGTTTTTTCCCAACTCAATAATTTGTTAGGTAAAGGAATAGGATTTGCTAAAGATGCATCGGAAGATACATAACCGGTTTGTGCTGAGCTACCGAAGGTGTAGGTTAGTGGTTGTAATAAACCTAAAGTACTACCAATATCTACAGACGAGTTACCCGTACTTCCCATACCTAATCTTAATTTAAGTTGGCTTACCCATTTAATATCTTTCACAAAATCTTCCTGATCTAAACGCCATGCAATTGCTGCCGAAGGGAAAAAATCCCATTTGTTGCCAGCAGCCAATTGAGAAGCTCCATCCCAACGAGCAGAAGCTGTTAAAAGGTATTTACTATTGAAGCTATAGTTTATTCTCGCCATGTATGAGGCAAGAGTAGATTTTCTCAAATTCGTGTCAAAACCATCTAAGGCAGTAATGTTTCCAGTATTTAAACCATACCACAATGATTGTGGTAATGATAGTTTGCTACCAGTTAGGGCAGAAGACTCTTCTCTAAAAGATGAAGAACTTTGTAATAAGGTTAAACCAAAATTGTGTTTGTTGATGGTTTTGTCATAATATAACAAATGATCTAGCGTGTAAGCAAAACGATTACTCTGGTTCAGGTTAGCCAGGTTATTAATAGAGCCAGGTATACCTGCATCTCTATTCACTGATTTTGCATCTTGATAACGTCCATTATAAAAATTAGAAAAATCAGGGCCAAAATTAATGCGGTATTTTAAATCCTTTAACAAGTTAACCTCAGCAAATACAGAACCAATTGTTCTTAATGTTTTACGTAGGTTGATGTTATAATCTGCTTCTAAAACAGGATTTTGGATATTTACATCGCCGCCTGGAAGATTGATTCTGTTTCCATTTGCATCAAAAGGGATAGCCAAAGGCAACATCCCACGGGCTGCAAAATAAATATTGCCTGCGCCAGAAGCACTCGCGGATTGGAAGCCATAATTTTGAAGACCATAATTGGCAGTAATGTTAGCACCCATTTTAAACCATTTTACTGGGTTAACTTCAATACTTACTTTGCCACTATAGCGCTCAAAATCTTGCCCTAATTGTGTTCCTAACTGATTTAAGTATCCAAAAGATCCATACGCTTTAATTTTATCTGTACCGCCACTTACACTTAAGATGTGATCTTGCGTAATTCCTGTTCTAGTCACTAAATCACCCCAATTAGTTGTAGGGACTAGGCTTCCATCAAAAACACCATTTACCCAACCTTTATCAAGGTTTGTAATCATATTGGCATCTTGTTTAAAAATGTCCCTATCCGCAGCTTGCGTAGCTACCAGAGGATAAGGATATATCGGTGGTGTAGTTGTTCCATTTATAGAATTTAAGTAGGCCGTTCTGCGATAGGCATCTCTTCTAAACTCAATGTACTGTCCAGAATTCATCATTTCATTTCTGTCAGCTAACTGTTCAAAAGTAGAGGTGCCCACGTAATCTAATTTTACCTGCCCCACCTTTCCTCTTTTTGTAGTAACCAATACCACGCCATTTGCTCCACGGGAACCAAATACCGCAGTAGCAGAGGCATCTTTTAAGATGTCGATGGTTTCAATGTCATTTGGATTGATAGCTTCGATACCACCAGCTTGTAATGGTATGCCATCTAATACAAATAGGGGAGAGTTGCTGGCCGTAAGCGATCTTACTCCTCGAATTAAAATACTACCTAATTGTCCAGGGCGTTCGTTAGAGGTAATATCAACACCTGCTGCTTTGCCTTGTATAGCTTGTAGTGCATTGGTTACCGGTCTAGATCTAATCTCTTCTGCTCCAATGCTCACCACCGCTCCAGTTACATCACTTTTTTTAACGGTATTGTAACCTACAATCACTACGGCATCAAGATCTGAAACTGTGCTTTTTAAGCTAACATTAATGGTAGTACGTGCGCCAATGACGATTTCTTGTACGGCATAACCGATATACGAAACTACAAGAGTAGGGTTTTCAGTCCCTGTAGGGACATTGATAGAAAAGGTACCATCTTCATTGGTTACTGTAGATATGCTGGTGTTTTTAAGTTTAATACCAGCGCCAGGGATAATGTCACCATTTTCATCGGTTATCTTTCCTTTTACAACTACATCAAATTTTTTGTTGATTAGGTTTTCTTTTTTTATAGGGGTTGATGCGATTGCAGGTGCATTGATCAGCATCGTTAGTGCAGAAAAACCCATGATGATGATTTTTTTGCTACTTAGTTTTTGTCGCCTATGAAACGACCTTGGATG